>Ga0209417_1006749_pt1 | contig 11534 bp, 9 predicted proteins | sample RifGroF2_FD_184002 | JGI IMG/M metagenome (GOLD analysis project Ga0209417, IMG submission 184002) | Groundwater microbial communities from Rifle, Colorado, USA - Groundwater F2 (SPAdes) (version 2) | ecosystem: Environmental > Aquatic > Deep subsurface > Groundwater | place: Rifle, Colorado... | reverse complement strand
GCCATTAATATCGGTGTTCCTCCCCGGAGGATCAACGAGATTATACTTCAAAAAAGACGGATAACAGCTGATACTGCTCTCAGATTGGCTCGTTTTTTTGGTACTTCTCCTGAGTTTTGGCTTGGATTACAGGCACAGTACGATTTGGATGTTACTTCTGACGAACTTGGCGAACGCCTCGAACGCGAAGTAAAAGAGTATACAAAGGTTGTATAAATTAGTATTAGCTAACATGAAAATCCAGCGGATGCGGTAACCTCGCCGCAATGAATCCCTATGACTATTTCCTGATAATCTCAATTGCAACACCCATTTCCATGTTACCTGCAATATATGAGACAGTCCCTGTATGATCAGGGCAGTAGCAGTAACCGCCGGGGATGGGCCATTCGATGCATGGACACCGAGGATCAATCCTTGGGTCGAAATTGATATAACACCATGTGGGTTTCACCGTGGCGCCGAGCCCCATACCATGCACTAATTGCTGAAAATTCATCTCGTTCTTATTTTGCACCTTTTCAGCGTATAAACATTCAACTGATAAATAGGCAATCACGGCAATTACCAGTGACATGACTATACCTAAAAAAGTAAATTTTTTTTTATTCATTCCTCGCCATGGATTTTACTTAAAATATCACGCAGGGATTGGATGGACTTTTCTGCTGACTCTAAACGTTCTTGTAAATTAATGATTGCCTCTTCCGTAACAAAGGCGCTGCTTCCATAGCCCATAGTGCTTACAGCATGAAGTATATCAAGCGTGCTTACAATACCAACAACGCTTCCCTTATCCTGAATGATAACTCTGTGTACCTTCTTATCAAACATAATCTTAGCAAGGCGGTCTATCGTATCATCCGACTGTGCGGTAATGATACGGGAAGTCATGATGTTTTTTACCATGGTTTTCCCAAAGGTTTTTACTTTTGATATTTTATCGAAGGCTTTTTTAAGTTTACCATTGGTGTCGCTATAAAATGATTTTTTGCTACTCTGACATTGTTTTTTACTTGTTTTTTCTTCATACTCAACAATATCAGTCTTTGAGACGACACCAACAAGTTTTCCTTCTTTATTGACGACCGGTGCACCGTTAATATGGTTTTTGATCAGGATTTTTATGAGTGTATGGATTGGTGTATCCGGATGGACACAGACCACCTTTTCCGTCATTAAATCTTTTGCCACGAATTTATAAGTAGACACAATCGTTCCTCCATGATGTTTACGAATTTTCTTTTTTGACAGGATTTACGGGATAAAGCAGGATGTACTAAATACCTGTACAAAATGTAAATGAACTTATAACCACCCCTCTTTCCCCTCCTTCGCAAGGAGGGGATGAAGGGGGTTGTGTTTTTTCTAGGCTATCCCCGTTTTCACGAGGACAAGTTTACAACCCCCTTGCCCCCTTTACTAAGGGGGATTTTTCATCACTTATGCCATATCATGCGCATAAATAAAATGAAAATTCCTATACTACCCAGTTAATCCTGTCTAAGTCTGTTCATGATATATTCATAATTTATTTAAAGTTTATTATCTCCTTTTTTACACAATCTTTGCAAGAGGGTATAGGTATTTTTAAAGGTTTTTTTGTCATCGGGATGATGGGAAATATAATCATTCAGGTATCGAAATGCCTCTTCGTAGCGCTTCTTTGCAATGTAATTATCCAGGAGCAAGATAACAGGGCGGTTATCATAAGGATTACACGTCAATGCCTGTTGACAGTATTTGATTGATTTTTCATGCTTCATCTCATTATTTGCATTGCGTGCTTTATATAAAAATATCTCTGCAATAAGTTCCAGGTCGTTCATAATCTTCTTTTGGGGATGGTCACTGTCTGCATTTTTTACGATGCCATCGCTATGGGTATGTTCAAAGTAGTGTTCTTGTTTTTCAACTAAAAGCATATTGTAAATATGACCGGGAATAAAGATATTTTTTATGTCTATGCCAAAGCGGTTGCAAATAACGGTGAATCGAATTGCATACGAAAGGCAGTTTCCTACCTTGAGATTGAGCGTATCTCTGATATCATAACAATCATTGTATGTTCCTTCATTAGCGTTTCTTTGTAACCAGTCGAATATTAACTGCGCCTTAGTTAATGGATCAATTGTGTTATTGATACCCGTTTCCCGGTTGATTCGAGAGATGAGGGCATCGATCTTTGTCAGATACGATTTCATCTTTTTATCACTGTTTACACCAGATGCAATAAGGCAGGCTTGTTCATATGGCATGGCAAGCCGTCCGTCCTGGATATCGTTTATCAATGAGGTTTCCAGTTGATTTGGAACTTTTTTATTAATAAATTCTGTGTACTGCGCGGAATGGCAGCCTGCAAGGATTATCAGGGATATGATGAAAAATCCTGTTATTGATAGAGAACGTTTCATGGGCTATTCTAACCTGGTTTTGATTGAGGCAAGTAACTTTTCCTGGGTAAACGGTTTTTCTAAGAAGACCAAAGTGGGGTCTGTTTCCAATATCGTTTTATACGAATGTGGTGAAAAACTGCTTGCAATAATGATGGGAATGCTGGCATACGACGGATCTGATTTCAGTTGTTTAAGAAAGGCATCACCTGTCATTTCGTCGAGTAACAAGTCCAGAATGATGAGGTCGGGTTTGTCTTCCTTTATTTTCTCAAATGCCTGTTTCCCATCGAGGGCGCGATTGACGCTATAATCTGTACCTTCGAGCATCAGCGTATAAAAAAAGAAAAACTCGTCTTCGTCTTCTATGATGAGTATTTTTTTACTCAAAGTATAGACTCCTTTTTTGTTTTATAGTTTACGAAGCGTCTTCTTGAGCAATTGGTAATGTGAATTTAAATGTGGAGCCTTTCCCGTGTCCCTCGCTTTCCCCCCATAAATGTCCTTTGTGAACTTCAATGATATTTTTGCATATCGCAAGTCCTACGCCGGCGCCATCCACTCTTGGACGCTCCTGGAAGAATCTTTCGAATACTTTTCCGAAGTGTTCTTTGCGCAAACCGATACCAACCCCTGTATCTTTTATGGTGAATTCTATGCAGGCATCCCTTTGTTCCAGGAAAATGTGTATTTCTCCTTTTTCAGTATATTTTATGGCATTATCTATGAGGTTGGTAATTACACGCTGAATTTCTTCCTTATCACCGATCACTGATGGCAATCCTTGATTCACATGATGTATCAAAGCCAATCCCTTTTTTTCAGCTAAAAGTCTCATTGCTGTGACTGTCTGTAAAACGAGCGCATCCATTTGGATGGGTTCCTTCCTAAACACCATTCTGCCTGATTCCAAAACAGAGAGGTCCAGGATACTTCCTATAGTCTTTCGTAATCTTTGCAAACTATCGTTAATAATCTTGCTGTATTTTTCTTCTTTTGAGCGGTCTATATGCTCTTTTTTTAACTCCTTGGACCAGAGGTCAATTGCCATTTGCACCTGCGCAACGGGCGATTTAAGTTCGTGGGATACATCTCGTATCATTTTGTCCTTCATCTGATCAAGGGTCAATAATTCTTTATAAGCTTTTTCTAAATTGCTGCTTTGTATTTCCAGTTCCTGATTAATACGAACAAGGTCTTTTGTCCTTTCCTCCACAGTTTTTTCCAGATTGGTTGTGTAGTCCTTGAGTATTTGCGTTTTTTCCTCCAGGAAACTCGCCATTTTGTTGAAGGAATTGGAAAGTTCTCCGATCTCGTCGTGGGAGGTGATTTTTATACGTTTACTGTAATCTCCTTCAGAGATACTTTTTGTTATCTCCGTAAGATATACGATAGGATCTGCCATTTTTTTCCCAAAGAAAAAAGCAGACGAGATGACTGCGAGTGTCACTATTAACATAATTGAAGAGACGATTGTATGAAGTTTTTTCACTGGTCCATAACCTTCAGCCACATCAATTTCTGCAATAACACCCCAGTTAAGTTCTGGGATCCATTGCCAGAAACCCAGTACCTGACTGCCTCGATAATCTATGTATCCATCTCCATCGTATCCACTATTTCCTTTCAGGCACGACTCAACGCTTCTTGTAAATTTTCCCGTTGCAGGATCCGTTACTCTGAGTTCGAGAGTTGTTCTTTGCTGGACGATCCCAAAATCTTTGAGGTCTTTTAAAAACTTGGATTCGGAAATCATAAATCCGTTTTTATTGATTAAATATGTTTCACCTGTTTCTCCTAAGCGAACACTCCGCATGAGTTTGCTGATCTCCATTACATCCACCCTCAGACATACCATACCGATAACCTTATGCTCATAAATAACCGGCGTGGTGATGTAGAGAGTTGGCATACCAAGTTCGAGTTTCCCGTATTCATTTTCCAATGGAATCACAGAAGGTGAAATATCCGATACAAAGGTACTACCGCTGACGGCCTTTTGGAAGAATTCAAACCCTGCCACATTGGTAATTACCTTTCCGGTCGAAGTTGTAACCTTTAAATCCCCATGACGGTCGCAAATGAAGATTTCTTTATAGCCATAAACCTCTATGAGGGTATTTAAGTGATGCAGCAACCTATAAAAATTTTCACTTCCCTCGGATTTATAGATGACACCAGGTACATTAGGGTTTTCGGCGACAATCCTGGCATCCGCCTTTCTCTCTTCGATCCATCGCACAATGAGTTCCGTCTGCTTGTGACCTACACCTTCAAGGTCTTGTATCAGTGCGTCCTGTAAAGCCTTTTTTTCAGTGGGATAAACGAATATCCTCATGATAAAAATAGGAAATACAGAAAGCAGGATTGAAGAGATGATAATCTTCGTTCTGATAGACTTGTAAGAAGGAATATGAAAATTCCTTATTATTTGAAGGAAGATATTTTTTTGGATTAAATATTTTTGCAGGATCTGTTTTATGACAGTATTCATTCTATAAAATAACAGATTCCACGAATTGTTTCTATTAGGATTTATTTCTGACAAAAGAAGGTATGTTTTTCATGTATTGATCAATCAGTTCGCCAGTAATTTCTGCAACACCCTCTTTCGTGGCATATGACTCAATTGCTTTTTTGGCTCTATCTCTAACAAATATTGGCGCCTTTTCCAGACGTTGTCTTGCCTCCTCTGTCCATCTCGGTGATGAGGGTATTTCTGTTTTTACCGACTCACGGGTTGCCTTCAAATATGCCTGGAATTTCGTAATGATGCCCTCGTTTCTAGCGGTGCGTTCACCAAGAAACGTTTTAATTTGATCAATGACTTCTTTTTTATGCACACTCTTTAACTTTTCTTTGGCCTTGTCCCATGCATCCATACGAAGTTCGTCAAATCCGATATTTTTGATACGTTTAGAAGCAAACTTCATAGACTCATCCCTTATTTCAGAGAGAAAACTGGAGGTGATTTCCTTATAACCGTGCAGGCGCGCCTTTTTCTGCATAAGTTTGTATATGCCTGGCCGAACAAAGTCAGGGGCGCATTCCACGCGTTTCCTGGCTTCATCTGTCCATGGGATTTCATCATATTGCTGCAATTGGTCGTTACTCTCGATTCGATGTGTATCTTCGTCTTCATTCATAGATTTGGGGAATGCCGTCTTCTTATTTGCCATCATTTCTTCACGTGCAGCCTTCATTGTTTCTAATGTTATTTCCTGATAATCATTTATTGTAGCAAAATGTTCTACATTTTTGATAACCATCCCTCGGCCAAAAGAAGGGATTTGTTTGAGGATGCTTTTTGCATCAGGACTCCAGTTCATGGTGAAATTCTCTTCCGTTCCAAATGTTTCCGATGCGGACAACCGGATGACCTTGTTACCGTATTTACCAGGGACGTAATTACACCATCCATCCTCGTCCATCTGGTTCCCCGTAGTAGCCAGCGCACGTGCGCGGCATCCCTTGCAAATATCCATAAATTCACATACGCCGCACCTGCCATTGAGGCTGGCATTCCGCAAGGTTTGGAAATCGGCGGTATCTTTCCAGATTTCTACGAGACTCGTTTCTCTTACATTTCCCGAAATATTGGGCATATAAGGACAGGGAGTGACGTTGCCTTCGGGAGTAATCCTGCAATAGTGTGTGCCAGCCGGGCAGCCGCCCGCATAAGCCCTGACAAGCGGAGAAGCGCTGTCGTGCTCATATACAATCCTCCGATAGTGGGGAGCGCATTTTGCCCCTACCATCATCTTTCCCTGATATTTTATGTGTATGTCATAAAGCTGGTGCAATGCCTGGTCGTACTGTTGTGGCGTAATATCCGTCAGGTCTTGACCCTTCCCAGTACACACAAGAAAAAACAGGTTAAAGACCTTAGCGCCGAGGTTGTACGAAAAATCAATAATATTAGGGATTTCACTAAAATTATCCTTGGTGACTGTGGTCTGTATTTGAAACTCGATACCCTGTCTCCGGCATGCCTCAATTCCATTAAGGGTGTCATCCCAGGCGCCTGATATTCCCCTGAATGTGTCATGTCTTCCAGGTATGATCGAATCAAGGCTGATACCAATCCCCGTTACCCCGCATTCTTTGAGTGTCTTGGCAATATCATCGTCGATCATATTCCCATTGGTTCCCAGGACTACCATCATTCCTTTCTGTGAGGCATAGGAGGATAGGTCGTAAATGTCTTTTCTTAATAAAGGTTCTCCACCAGTAAGTATCAATAACAGGTTTGGATTAAGCACTGCCATTTGGTCTATGAGCCGAAATCCCTCTTGTGTGTTAAGTTCGTTGGCAGATTGTTTGGTTAAAGCATTTGCATCAAGATAGCAATGGCTGCAACGGAGGTTGCACCGATAGGTCGTGTTCCATGAGATTGCGTATGGTTTATAGTTCATTTTAGAACCTTTTACTGCAGTACAGAGTTTTTAAGGAAACAACGACAAATAATAAATCATTGTGATTTAAAAAACAACAAATTTTATCTGTTGTGGAATAGATTTAGGTAAACTAAAATATGTTAGTTTTAAATTTCTCAGGTGTTCGGTATTATTCTCGAAATAGTATTGAATACTATTTATAATAATTTTCAGGGTTAATACAGAACGGTGATGAGTGGAAGCCATGCGGGTCTGAGTGCTGTGAGTGATAAAGAATGGCAGGCACAGAAAAAGAAAAAAGAAAAGGGTCTTAAATTAGGCTGCCTTCGGTAGCAACTTTTTTTGATATACAGTAAATGTCCAGCACAAACAACCCCCTTGCCCCCTTTATTAAGGGGGAATTCTTCAAGTCCCCCTTAGAAAAGGGGGATAGAGGGGGTTGTCTGGTATGCTATGCTGCGAACTTTGAAATTCCTATACATTAAAAATTCTTATTAGGGTAACGATAAAGTGATAGAGATAAAACCTGTAGCGGGAAAAATTGATGCAGTAGTGAATGTACCTGGTTCGAAGAGTTATACAAACCGTGCGCTTATCACCGCAGCATTAGCTGATGGAGAGTCCACGATTACCAATGCACTTTTTAGCGATGATACTAATTATATGGCAACCAGCTTAAATGCGTTAGGAATATCCATCAAAGAAGATCGCAGTACGAACCGGTTCATCATACAGGGAAAAGGCGGAATTATTCCAGCAAAACAGGCGAATCTGTTTATCGGGAATGCAGGAACTGCCATGAGGTTTTTAACGGCTATGTTAACTCTGGGTAATGGGGTTTATGAAATTGACGGTATTGAGCGTATGAGGCAAAGACCTTTACAGGATTTACTAGACGGTTTAAAACAGCTTGGGGCTGATGTCGTTTCTAAATTTAATAATGGTTGCCCGCCTGTTTTAATCCGAGGGGTAGGATTGCAAGGTGGATCGGTTGTTGTGAAGGGGGATTTGAGCAGCCAGTATTTTAGCGCCCTGCTCATGACTGCCCCATATGCAAAAAATGATGTATCCATAGAAGTAAAGGGCAAACTAGTATCAAAGCGTTATGTGGATATGACGATAATGTTGATGCGTCAGTTTGGCGTGGATGTAAAAAACAAAGACTATGAGACATTCTTCGTAAAATCCGGGCAAAGGTATAAGGCGAAACATTACGAGGTTGAGGGAGATGCATCTGCTGCATCATATTTCTTTGCTGCTGCTGCCATCACGGGCGGAAAGGTTAGGGTTATGGGTATTGGACGTAATTCTCTGCAGGGGGATATCCATTTTGTAGACGTTTTGAAAAGTATGGGTTGCCGAGTTAATGCAAGTGCCAACTGGATTGAAGTACAGGGGGATTCGCTGCATGGGGTTGATGTAGATATGGGTGATATGCCGGATGTGGCGCTGACATTGGCATCTGTAGCAGTATTCGCCCGTGGTAAGACACGGGTCCGAAATGTAAAAAATATGCGCATAAAGGAGACAGACCGCATCGCCGCGGTGGTAAATGAGCTGCGCCGAATGGGTATTTCGGCGGTGGAATATGAGGATGGCTTTGAAATCGAACCATCCATACCGAAGCCGGCTGAGATAGAAACCTATGATGACCATCGTATGGCCATGAGTTTTGCGTTAATTGGATTGCGTGCAAATGGGATTACGATAAAACACCCTGAATGTGTATCCAAGACATTTCCGGATTATTTTCAAAGATTAGAAGCGTTACGAAGATGAATTTTTACCGCACAGGCACAAAGGACACAGAGGTTTATATTGGGTAATAATAACTTCTTCTTTGTGACTTTGTGGTTAATTAATATTTACCTATGGCTACACCAGATGCTGATGAAAAATATATGGCACTTGCCCTGGAACTGGCTGAAAAAGGGCGGGGAAAGGTAGAACCCAATCCCATGGTGGGCGCTGTGCTTGTAAAAGACGGTGAAATTGTTGGGAAAGGCTATCACCAGGTATTTGGAGGGGCGCACGCCGAGATTTATGCAATACATGAAGGTGGTACAAACTGCAGAGGAGCCACACTCTATGTATCTATGGAACCCTGTGCGCACTATGGCAAGACGGCGCCTTGTGTTGATGCAATTATTAAGGCAGGTATCAAGAAGGTAGTAGCGGCAATTATTGATCCGAATCACATTACTTCTGGGAAAGGAATACAAAAACTGAAAGGGGGAGGGGTCGAAGTTGTGGTGGGTGTAATGGAAATGCAGGCCAAAAGACACAACGCCCCTTTTTTTAAATTGATGCAAAAAGGATTGCCGTATGTAACAGTGAAATGGGCGATGTCAATTGACGGTAAGATTGCCACACACACAGGGGAATCCAGGTGGATCACGTCTGATGAATCAAGGAAATACGCGCATAAGATTCGTGGACAGATGGATGGTATTTTGGTGGGGATCAATACCGTAGCGCGGGATGATCCGTTACTTACCTGCAGGATTGAAGGATGGCGAAATCCGAAGAGAATTGTCGTGGATAGCAATGCCTTACTTCCTATACATTCACGCCTTTTAAGTACGATTAACGAAGGTGAAATAATTATTGCGGTAAACAAAAATGCGCAACCGAATCGTGTCGAGAAACTTGAACAACTGGGATGTAAGATTGTTCGAACAAATGATATAAACGGATATGTGGATTTGAATGAACTCTTTCAGCAACTCGGTGAAATGAAATTGACAAATATTCTCGTGGAAGGGGGGAGCAGGGTTATTACCTCGGTAATTGAGGGTCATCTGGCGGACAAGGCTATGATTTTTATTGCGCCAATTATTATAGGGGGTGAGGGTGCGAAATCACCTGTGCTTGGGACAGGTATCAATAAAATAAGCGAAGCTGCAGAAATAGATGAAGTTGAAATAAAAAGATTTTCAAACGATATTGTTATTGAAGGTACTTTGAAATACCGTGGCTAACGAATATCGCCTTGTAAGGGTAAACCCCTAAAATACCACAATTGTCATAATGCTTCTGAGCGATAGGTCAATTGTGGTGTTTTTTTGTTTTCGTAACCGTAATAACTGCAACAGTAAAATGTTAATCTTGTGGTTTCTTGGAAAGGAACATCGGGGAATAAGTTTGGCAGTATATTCAATCAATAATTATAAATTATCCAGTTCACCGTCTTCGTCGTCTAATGCCCTTTCAATCTCAAATTCGATCTCTCTCCTGGGTTCGAGTACCAATATTTTATATCTTTCCTTAATAAAAGCCAACCGTTCGATTCTCTTTCGCTGATTACTGGTGGAATAATTAACATCTAAAATCATTGCAAAACATCTCCTCAAAAACTTTACAAAACAAAATAACAAACCAAGCAAAGAATTTTACAAATTTCGTTGAAATTATATATTCAACTGCACTAATGTCAAGACCAAATTGAATAATTTTATTTTCGTGATATTGATGTTCCTTGCGTAATGGTAACGATGCTATCAGGTGTCAGTCCAGAGGTTATTAAGGTAGTTGATACTGATACGCCGGAAGATAGGATTGATACCATATCCGGTCAGTTTTACGAAGAAAAATCGAGGCGTTTTAGATCACAACCTTTACTGTCGTTCTTTTCCCTTTAAACTTGCCCGTATAGCTTAATGTTATGGTTTTTGAAAAAGAGTAAAATAGGCATCTCCTGTGCCTTTTATTTTTCCACTCATGCGATTTTTTTAAGATAAAATCGCAGGCAGAATATCTCATTTGAATAAATATGTCAAGTATTTTTATCAAATGTAAAACAAATTTATAATTCTGCCTGAACGAGTGTTTGTTCTTTTATTCCCACTCAATCGTGCTGGGAGGTTTGGTGCTGATGTCATACACTACGCGATTGATGCCCTTAACCTCGTTGATAATTCGATTGGAAATAATCCCCAGTATTTCGTGAGGGATGTGGCACCAGTCGGCAGTCATAAAATCGGTTGTTTCTACAGCACGTATGGCTATGACGTTTTCGTAACTTCTTTCGTCTCCCATTACCCCCACGGTGCTCATGGGAAGTAGTACGGCGAAACATTGAGCAATTGAGCGGTAGATCCCTGTCTGGCGTGTTTCTTCGATGACAATCCTGTCGGCATTACGAAGGATTTCCAGGCGTGGTTTCGTCACTTCACCGATAATCCGAATGGCCAGCCCTGGTCCTGGGAAAGGGTGACGCCAGACTAATTCTTCTGGCAATCCAAGTTCCTCACCTATCTTGCGTACCTCGTCTTTAAATAAGAATCGAAGGGGTTCTACCAGTTCAAATCCTAACTCTGCCGGAAGGCCGCCCACATTGTGATGGCTTTTAATGGTTACCGTCGGACCTCCGTGTGCAGGGATACTTTCGATGACATCAGGATAGAGCGTTCCCTGTGCCAGGAACCTTGCCTGAGATATTTTCTTTGCCTCTTCCTTGAAAATCTCAATGAATTCATGTCCAATGATCTTGCGTTTTTGTTCGGGGTCGGTTACGCCTTTTAATTTAGTGAGAAATCTATCTCGTGCGTCAATAGCATGGAGGTCTACCGTAAAATTCTCTTTAAATGTTTTAATAACTTCGTCTGCCTCGTAATTTCTCAAAAGACCGTTATCGACGAAAATACAGGACAGATGATTTCCAATGGCTTTATGGATGAGCGCTGCAGTGACAGCAGAATCAACCCCACCCGAAATCATCTGTCCTGTATTTTCGTCGATAACG
>Ga0209417_1006747_pt1 | contig 11539 bp, 13 predicted proteins | sample RifGroF2_FD_184002 | JGI IMG/M metagenome (GOLD analysis project Ga0209417, IMG submission 184002) | Groundwater microbial communities from Rifle, Colorado, USA - Groundwater F2 (SPAdes) (version 2) | ecosystem: Environmental > Aquatic > Deep subsurface > Groundwater | place: Rifle, Colorado... | reverse complement strand
CTTCCGGTCGCTGTCGGTGTCGCCGTCAGTGTAGGGGTCGGGGTCACTGTCGGGGTTGGGCTGGGTGTGGCACATAGCGTCAGGTCAGTTGTCCAGGACGCCCCTAGTGATGGGCAACAATAGCTTACGGCTCCGCAAGAAGCGGTTACTCCAACATTCGATATTGAAGAACAACTAAAGTCTTGTGGTGCTTGGCCGCTCCCTATCGAAGAACAACTCCGAAGAAGTGCTGGCTCTCCTGCCACAGGACAAGCCTCGGCTGCAGGACACACAAGGGCTTCTTCAGCTTTCTCTCTGATATCCTGCTGCTGTCTAACCAGATAGACTCCTGCCGGAATGCTTATAGCTAAAAATAAAACCACCAAAGCCCCGATTATTAATCCCTTTTTTATACTTTTGTCAGATTTTGTGGTTGTTACTATGTTAAAATTTGGGCGGTTATTTTGTTCCATGGGTTTACTCTAAATCCATTATCTCACAATTGATCTATTACTTGTGGTGTTACTTCAGAAAAGTTTTCTACAGTCAAATCAGCTTTAGATATTTCCTCCAAATCGTCATCTGATGAGATAGCTATAACTTTCATTCCGGCACGTTTTGCAGCTTCAACACCAGCAGATGAATCCTCCAGAACCAGGCATTCGTATCTTTCTACTCCAAGTTTATCAGCAGTGACCATAAAAATGTCCGGGTCGGGTTTACTGTGAATAACCTCATCACGTGTAGTTACAACGTCAAATACGTCCTGCAAATCAATTGTGTCCAATATCTTGTCCGTCTGCTCCCAAGTATTCGAGGTTGCCAGGGCAATTTGAAGACCGCTGTCTTTAAGTTTCTCAATAAAATCATCAAAACCGGATCTTATTGTTACGCTATCAATCTCCTCAAGGTAGGCGTCTTGGGTTTCTTTGGTCAAAATATCAGGGGTTTTATCGGTGTGGATCCCGTACTTTTTAAGAAGTCTATTCCAATTTTCCTTAACACCAATCCCCTTCTCGTGAGGGTATTCTGCTTTGGAGTCGACACCCAGATTTTTCAAAACTTTGTTAAAAGCTTTGCCATATTCGTCCTCGTCTTCAAGGACTGTCCCGTTTAAATCGAAAATTACGGCAGAAATTTTCATAATTATTACAAAGCTTTATCGCTCACTTCAAATCCCGCTGCCACAATTTCGTCACGAATTTTATCGGCCTCTTCATATTTTCCTTCGCTTCTTAACTTGCTCCTTTTTTCAATTAGCTCTTTTACACTCTCAGGCAGCGTAACGACTTTTGCCTCATTAAGTTTCAATCCCAGAATTTCATCAAAACTCATTACCAGATCATATTTATCAGCCGAAGGGATATTACTTCCAAGCATAGACCAGACGATAGCTATCGCCTTGGCAACATTCAGGTCATCGTTTAACGATTCTATAAAATCGTTTCTAAATACTTCAATTTGTTTTTCTTTTTCGGGAGAGAGAGTTGTTCGATCAGCCTGGTTCTTTAGCGCTGCAATTTGATTTCTTAACTTTTCCAAAGCTGTTTGGGCAGCTGTCAGACTTTCCAAAGTAAAATTAAGTCCGGTTCTGTAATGAGTGGTTAATATTAGATAGCGTAGAGCCAAAGGGTCAAATCCCTTCTCTATCAAATCTGTTACCAAAACATTATTTCCCAAACTCTTGCTCATTTTTTCACCGTTAACAAGAAGCCACTCGTTGTGAAGCCAGTAGTCTGCGGTTTGATGCCCAAAAGCCCCATAACCCTGGGCAATTTCATTTGTGTGGTGCACCGAAACATGTTCTTTTCCTCCCGTATGGATATCAAATCTCTCCCCAAGATATTTTGTCGACATGGCGGTACACTCAATGTGCCAACCGGGAAATCCTTTACCCCAAGGACTATCCCACTGCATAATATGGTTTGGTTGATTGGTTACCCAAAGAAGAAAATCCCAAGGGTTTCTTTTTTCCGGATCGACTTCCGTCCTTGCACCGGCTTTTTGGTCTTCAAGATTTAAATTTGCAAATTTTGCATAATCCGGAAACTTTGATGTATCAAATACCAACCCCGTCCCGGTTTTATAGGTAAAGCCGTTTGCTTCTATTTTTTTAATAAGTTCTATTTGGTCTTCGATATGGTCTGTGGCGCGACATAGTACGTCCGGTGTTTTGATATTAAGAAGCATAAGACTGTCGGTAAATTGTTTAATATATTTATCTGCGATTTGCCAAACAGTTAACCCTTCCCTTTTTGCCCCCTTCTCCATTTTGTCCTCACCTGCATCCTCGTCCGAAGTCATATGTCCGACATCGGTAAGATTCATAACCCAGTTAACTTCATTCCCCTGAAATCTTAACAGCCTAACAAGAACGTCCCATTGGACATAAGCGTACATGTGCCCTATGTGTTGATTCCAATAAACTGTCGGACCGCAGGAGTAAATTCCGACACTACCCTTTTTAAGGGGAGAGAAATTTTCTTTTTTGCGGGTAAGGGTATTGGTTAAATAAATATCAGCCACGACCTAATTGTAAAGCACTGAGCGTAAAATTCCAAATTCTAAAATGTAACGGGGTGACGCGAGGCGGGAGGCCCTAAGGAAGGGGCCCCGAGCTTGTTAGCCGGCGGAAAGGCCTTAGGACTGCCGAGCGGCAGGACCCTAGAGTTATATTATCCTGACGGCGGGACCGGTTTTTCAACTCTGGTTTGCTGTTTTTCTGCTTCATGTTTTTGCCCGGCTCCAAATCTGCGGCTGGGCTTAGAATGTATTGCGGGAACTTCATTTATAGCCCTACTGTCAGCATCTCTTTGTTGATTTTTGACTGCCTCCATTTGAGCTTTAAGTACCTGCTTTTGCTCCATTGAAAGTCCCTGGTAATCATCTAGCGGAATTTCAATTCCCTGTGATATTTTTGCCTGCAAATCCCCAAAAAGATCTTGTCTTCTTATGTCCTCAATTTCTTTCTGAAGCGCTCCAAAAAGCCTTTGGGATCTTATCTGATCTTCACCGGACTTTAGAGAAGTTCTTTCTTCAGGTTCGACAGTCGGGGCATCCCCCGACCCTACAGATTTTTCCTCTCCCGTAATTTGCTCCCCGGCTTCCTTTAAAATTTCCAGAGGCTCCCCAACTACCTGCTTTACCAAATTTCTGGCGATACTACCCGAGGTTTGATCAAATTGTTTGGCCGTATTATTCATTATAATTCCCTTCTTCCTTCGATCGCACGGCTTAGGGTGGTCTCATCTGCATATTCAAGATCTGCACCTGTCGGAATTCCCATTCCAAGTCTCGTTATTTTCAAGTTTGAATCCTTGATCTTCAACTGTTTCGTAAGATACATTGAGGTTGCTTCTCCCTCCATTGTAGGATTTGTAGCAATTATAATCTCCTCTATACCATGATCTTCGCCTTTTACTCTATTCAAAAGTTCCTGAACAAATATTTCATCGGGCCCGATGTTCTCAAGAGGATTAATTGCACCGTGCAAAACATGATACAGCCCCCTAAATTTCCCGGTTCTTTCAAATGCGACCACATCAAGAGGAGCTTCGACTACCATTATCAGGGAATGGTCACGGCCACTGTCGGAACAAATTGAACAAGGATCTGTCTCGTTTACATTTTTGCAAACAGAGCAGCTAACGGTGTCTTTTTTTAGTTTTGAAATATTATCGGAGAAATCATCAAGTTCGTTTTGAGGAACATGTAAAAGATAATATGTAAGTCTTTGTGCACTTTTGGGTCCAACCCCGGGAAGTTTTTGAAATGATTCAATGAGTGCTGCTATTGGACGAGCTACTTTCATAATATTTATAATTACATATCAGCACTTTGTGCTGTAATAATAGAATTGTACCAAAAAAATAGCGAAATTTAGTAAGGAGTAGTTAGTTTATAACTTATTTTAATCCGCCGAAGAGGCCACCCAACCCCCCACCCATCTCCATCATCTTCTTTGCGGATTCTTTTTGAACTTTCTTCATAGCTTCATTAATCAACTCCGTTAACTCTTTCATATCTTCCTCACCATTTTTAATGTAGCGGATCTTTTGGTCTCCGGTAACAGAAACCACATAACCATGCTTTTCCTCGGTTTGGATAATTTTTTCTAACTCTTTTTGCAGCTCCTTTGCCTGACGCTGCATATTTGCAATATTTTTGAATTTGTCAAACATTTGATAATTTTACTTCGTTAATCCGAAAATTTCAATTTTTAATTTAGCTACCGAATATTTCTTCAGCGACCCGAACTATATCTCCATCTTTTCCTTCCGTCAAAACAGTTTCAATTTTCGCTTCCTCGATGATTTTTTTTGGAGGCGGGTCTACCAGTATGCAAGATACTTTTGTTGGAGATTGCAAAACCTTTCCCACAATATCTTCCAAAATTTTTCTATGCTTGGCCTCCTCTAATCTCTCTTTGTGGAATTTGTAATAAACTCCTAAAGTCAAAACCTTTCCGTTATATGTCATGGGCTTAGCGGCTCTCAAAAGCGCCTCCATCGAGGCGTTTATAGGTTTAACCAACTCCAGAATATTTTTCCAAGCACCATCCTCAACTTTAATTTCCCCGCCAACCATTACCTGTTCCTGTGTCTGAACATAAGTACCACTTTCTTTTTCCTGATCCCTGGTTTTACTTTGTCCTGTCTTAACAGTAACGCTTTGAACTTTAGTTTCCGGAATATCTTCCGAACCGGTATCGTTTTTTTCGGAATCTCCGGATACACCGCCTACTTCACACCAAGAAATAATAGCCAACTCCAGTGGCAACTCCTCAACAGGTACGGATGCAGTATCTTTATAAGCCTGGTTAAAAAGACTGATGAGTTTAATCAACTCTTCCTTCGAAAAATTACCGGGATTTCCCTCACCTATTCCGACTTTTATCAAAAGAGCGTTTCTTAGTTTTTTTGTTAATGATTCCAAAAAGAATTCTATAGATACTCCTTTAGAGTTTAAATTTTCTACTTCCCCCAAAAGCTCCCTGGTTTTCCTCTCCTGAAGCAGTTTGACAAATTTATCAACATCAAACGATTTATTTTTAAAAAGAAATTCACCGACGGCTTCTTTGTTTAGCAAGCTTTCTTCTGCAATCAGTTGCTCCAAAACTTTTATACCATCCCTGAAAGAACCGTCCGCCGCCTCCGCAATAAGACCGAGAGAATCAGCATCTATTTCAATCCCTTCACCCTTTGCGGCTCTTTTAAGAGATCTTAAGATCTCTTCATTTCTTGCCTTTCGGAAAGCAATAATTGTGGTTCTTGAACGAATTGTTTCTATTAATTTTTCCGGATTAGTTGTAGCCAATATAAAAACAACATGTTCAGGGGGTTCTTCCAAAATTTTAAGTAGTGCATTACTGGCCTCGGTGGTAAGCATGTGTACCTCGTCTATAATATAAATTTTTTTCTTAGCGGAAACAGGTGCGAGCTTTGCCGCGTCTCTTAGTATTCTTACATCATCGATTCCACGATGAGATGCTGCGTCCATTTCCACAACGTCCAAATTTGATCCTCCGGCTATGGATTCGCATTGCTCACAATGGTCGCACGATTTACCGTCCTTTACGTTCTGACAGTTGATTATTTTGGCCAATATTCTGGCAGCTGAAGTTTTTCCTGTGCCCTTGGGTCCGGCGAACAAGAATGCGTGGGGAATCGATTTTTTTGTAACTATTTTTTTGAGTGACTCACTAACATCAACCAAATCCAATTCATCTAAATTTTTCGGTCTATATTTTAAATATAAAGTCATAAATTTATTCGTCAAACTTGATCCTCGTGATGGAAACCCAAAAGATGCAATGCTCCGTGCTCGATAAGCTCGTAGACTCTTTCATCAATAAGAACCCCTTCCTCAATCGATTCTTTAACCGCTACCGGGTAACAAACAATAATTTCTCCCAGACGAATTTTATCGTCCGGAGGATACACAAATTTTCCTTTTACGTCCTCCGCGACAAATGATAAGACATTGTGAAGTTTCCCATCCTTAAGATACTTTGCCCCTATCTCCTTCATTTTCTTTTCTCCGACTATGGCGACGGTAACTTCCGCGTCAGAAACTATTCCCTTTTGTGTAAAAAAATCTGCCAACTTCTTTTTTATAGCGGGAACTTTTACCGGATAATTAGATTGTTTGGTCACTAAAACTTTAATCATTTTAAAATTTGGAAGCGTATGGAATTAACCAAGTTTTTCTTTTACCAATTGGGCGATTTTTCCACCATCTGCATCTGGTGCACGGCTTTTAACCAACCCTATCACCTTTCCCATATCGGCCATTCCGCTAGGTTTGATTTGGATAATCGCATCGGCGACCAACTTTACCAACTCCTCGTCGCTCATATCCGGGGGAAGATATTCTCCCAGGATCTCCAGTTCGGCCGCTTCTTTGGCTGCGCGGTCCACTGCCCCGGCATTTTTATACATTTCAATTGCTTCTTTTCTTTTTTTGGCTTCACGCCTGATAACGGCAAGTTCCTCTTCCTCGGTTAACTCATGCTGCTTTGCTATTTGCTCATAATTAAAGGCAGAAAGAAGAAGTCTCAGAGTTGAAACTCTTACTTCATCGTGGGCCTTCATGGCTACTCCTATTTTTTCCTGTAAGCTAGGTGTGATCATAATTTTCTGTCGACTACTATTTCACCCAGAAAGTGTACGTGCATATGTTTAACTGCTGCCGCATTTCCTGCATTTGTAACAATTCTAAAGTTATTTATACCCTTTTCTTTCATAAGTTCCAACCCCATTTTTTTGATTTCAACCCAGATAGCATCATCTGCCCCGATAATATCTGAAATGTGTCTCTTGGGTATTATTAATATATGAACGCCTGCTTGTGGATTTATATCGTTTATTGCAATCAGGTTCTCTGTCTCACGAAGAATATCGGATGCTATGTCCCCGGCAAGAATCTTGCAAAATACGCAGTCTTTCATTTATTCTTCAAGTCTTTTTAAGACTTCATCTATGCTTAATAATTCCAATTCTTCCGAGTTTCTTTCTTTCCACTCAACTTTATCTCCGTTACGCTCTGAGGTTACAAGACGAACAGGTATCCCTATAAGATCTGCGTCCGCAAACTTTTCTCCCGGAGGAACGTCCCGATCGTCCCACAGTGCGTCCACACCTTTTTCTTTTAATTTTTCATAAATATCTTTGCCGTTTCCGCCGGGTAGTTCCAGAAGATGAATGTTAAACGGAGCAACGGCCTTGTTCCAAATTATTCCACGGTCATCGTGAGATACTTCCACTAAAGTTCCCATAACCCTGGTGGGTCCTATACCATAACTTGCAAACCAGACCGGCTTTTTTAAACCTTTTTCGTCTGTATAGTAAACGTGCATTCTTTCGGCATACCATGTACCAAGCGGGAAAATGTTGCCTACCTCTACGGTTTTCTCCTTTTTTTCGATTTTACCTTTTTTGCATTTTGGACATAATTCTTGTTCTTTTCCTTCAAATATTTCCTTATTTACGGCATAATCACATTTGTCACAAGCGAATATTTCATCCTCTCCATTTGCGTTTAATACCTGAAATTCGTGTGTACGTTTTTCGGTAAATACACCACCGGAAGCCTCTACAACCTTAAAATTAAATCCCAATCTATCAAAGATTTTTACGTAAGCTCCTTTGACTTTTTCATAATAATCCACCATGTCCTTCTCGTCTGTATGTGCCGAGTAAAGATCTTTCATCATAAATTCTCTACCCCTTAAGATTCCGCTCCTGGCCCGGGGTTCGTTTCTAAATTTAGTTGAAAAATGGTAAACCGCCACCGGCAAATCCTGATAACTTTTAATGTTTTTACGAAGAAGATCCATCACAATCTCTTCATGAGTAAATGACAAAACATACTCCTTTTTTCTCGCATCGCTTAGCTTATACATTATTTCATCCGCTTTGTCCCATCTGCCCGTCTCGCTCCAAATTTCTTTAGGATGTAAAAGCGGCATTAACATTTCTTGTCCGCCAACTGCGTTTATTTCCTCTCTGATTATTTGATTTATTTTTGCAACGACACGGAGTCCCAACGGAAGAAGTGTCCAGCTCCCGGACATTAGTTGATCAATAAAACCTGCGCGAACAAGTAATTTATGATTAACGCTCTCGGCATCCTTAGGGGCTTCTTTTCTGGTTTTCGGAAAAAGTTGTGATTGTTTCATTTCTGGCCTATTGTATCATTTCGTCAACGAGTTAATGAATCCTTCTATGCTCCCTGTTGTAATTAGTCTACGTACATCTCCTATTGTTATTACTAAAAGAAGAGTTATCAAAAGTAGAAATCCGATATTATTAATTATTGCCTCTACTCTTGTTGAAACTTTCTTTCTGGTTACTGCCTCAATTCCTATAAATAGAAGCCTGCCTCCGTCGAGTGCCGGGAAAGGAATAATATTAAGTATTGCCAAGTTTACCGACAAGATTCCTACAAAGTTAAGGAGAGTCAAAAAGCCACCCTTAGATGCTTCTGTGGTGACCGCGTATATTCCGATTGGCCCGGAAACTCCGGAAACAGCTTCGCCTCTGAAGATTCCTGTTGCCAATCCCCCCAAACCGGTTACTATGGTTTTGCCCCAATAAATGCCTTCCTTAAATCCGTAATAAACTCCATAGAAAGGCCTTTGTAAAATGGGTGGATAATAAATTTCCATTGTGGTTATGGTCACACCTATTGGCCCTTCACCTTCCGGAGGGTTCTCCCGCGGAGTAAGTTTTACTTTGATAACTTTTTCCTGACTATCAATGACCCTTTGAATTTCGTAAGTTACGACTCTCTCCTTATAGTTTGCGGTTTTGGCTATAAAATCATCAGACGAAGTAACTTCCTCGTCGCCTACTTTTGTAACGATATCGCCAACTACAATTCCTGCTTTCTGCGCAGGAGAATCGGTTGTTACGTTAATTACTTTTACTTTACCCATGTCTCTGGGGATCCCTGAAAATGAGTAGACAATGGCGAAAACAAATATTGCCAGGATAAAATTCATAATTACTCCGGCAACCACGATTGCAGCTCTCACCTTTTTACTTTTATGCAAGAACGAACGCTTGATGTTCGTCTCGGGATCCTCTTCCTGCTCTCCATGAAGTTTTACAAAACCGCCAAACGGAAGAGCGTTTATAGAATAAAGAGTTTCCCCGACTTTTTTACCCCATATGCGTGGAGGAAGACCAAACCCGAACTCCTCGACCTTAACTCCGGATTTTCTGGCAACAATAAAATGACCAAGTTCGTGAACTATAACTAACACTGAAAGTACCAGTATAAAAACAATTATTGAGCCAAACATCAGGATTAAGTATAGCTTATATGAAACCCTCTATGAAGTAGAGATTCACTGATTAAAATTTATTAAATTTGTAGAAGCTCTGTCTTTTTCTTCTCACCCATCTCTTCAATTTTTGCCACAAACTCGTCCGTTATTTCTTGAAGTTTTTTCTCAAAAGCAAACTTATCGTCCTCTGTAATTTCTTTTGCTTCAAATTTGTTCTTAATATCGTGCATTTCATCTCCCCTGACCTGGCGAACAGCAACTTTGCCGTTCTCAAGTTTACCGGAAAGAAGTTTTACATATTTCTCCCTGTCTTCCGTGGTCATCGGCGGAATAACAATTCTTATTATCTCTCCGTCAATAGAGGGATTAAGTCCGATATTTGCCTCAACAATACCCTTTCGTATGTCGCCAATTATCGATTTGTCCCAAGGGTTAATGACAATTTGCGTGGGGTCAGGAACCGAAATTGTAGCAAGCTCCATCACTCTCAATCTCTGTGTTCCACCATAAGCAGGGCAAACAATATTTTCAACGAGTGCGGGTGTAGCCCTCCCTGTTCGGATCGCCCCAATATCGGAAGCAACAACATCCAGTGTTAACTGCATTTTTGAACGTATTGAAGATTCGTCCATTTAAACTTTTCCTAATTCTACACGAAAAACGCGACCGATGCGAACATTTTCGCCGGTCTTTGCAATAAGCTCCTTAATGAGTTCGGAAACTTTTTTGCTTGGGTCTTTTACAAAATCCTGTTTTTCAATATCCTCCGCACCCATCGAAGCCACCTGGATAGCCAAATCTTTTCCTGTAGATTCAAAAAGCTCAGTTTTTGCAACAAAATCAGTCTCACAAAGAAGTTCAAATATTCCAACAACTTTTCCTGTGTGGTGTGTGTAAACGAAAACTTTTCCTTCAGAAGTGGTCCTGCCTTCTCTTTTTGCAGCTTTTTCAAAACCCTCTTTTTTGAGAATTTCTAAAGCTTTTTTTTCATTACCGGAAACTTCGTCCAAAACCTCGCGAATTCTTATAATTGCGACTCCGGTTTCTTCCCTTAGCTTTTTAATAAGTTCTATATCTATCTTAGCCATTCTTATTTTCAGTAACTACCTTTGCAACCAAATCCAGAATATACTCCAATGCTTTACTGGCGTCATCATTCATGGGGATGGGATAATCAATCATGTCCGGATCGGCATTGCTATCAACTATTCCGATCACAGGAATCTTTTTACCATTTGCCTCACGAACAGCTGCGGATTCTCTCTTGGTATCAATCACAAAAAGTATGTCCGGAATACCGGTTAGGGTCTTTACTCCACCGAAAAACTTTTCAAGACGTACAATTTCCCGATCAATGAGAAGCTTTTCTTTCTTGGTGTATTTATTGTAAAAACCTGTAGACATGTTTTCTTTCATTTCCTCCATTTTACTAATGGATCTTTTTATCTGATCAAAATTGGATATGGTTCCACCCAACCATCTTTCGTTGACATAAGATACTCCCGCCTTTTGGGCAACTTCCGCAACTTTATCTTTGATTTGCTTTTTCGTTCCAAGAATCAAAACCTTCTTCCCTTCTTTGGTGGATTTTGCCAAAAAATCTAAAGCTTCCTCAATCAGAGGTTTTGTTTTAATCAAATCAAAAATATGAACACCGTCTTCCTGTCCATAAAGATATTCACCCATCTTGGGGTTCCAACGCTTAGTCTGATGCCCGAAATGAGCACCCGAGCCAATTAACTCATCCAATGATATGTTTGTTTTAGACATTTGATTATCTCCGCTTTCTTGTTCCTCCATCGGCCGGAAGTTATCCAGAAAGCGTAGCCGATGTGTGTGGGGTTATTATATCAGTCAGACTTAAGGCTAGCAAGTGTCTTTACGTTAATTTCTATATTCTCCTGTGCAGATTCATAAGCCGCATTAGCCAAATACTCAGCACTGGCCGCATCCGAATAGGCATTTTTATTTCCTATTTTAGCCACCTCAGCAGCCGTGGTCCGAACCTCATCTGCCAATTCCGCCACTTTTCTTGGAACTTCTGTTGCCCAAAAAAGTGCCGCTTCAATCTTTGATTTGTCTTTAGTTCTATATGCCTCCATTACTTTATTAAATGCATCACTATCCGCATCGGCCAGGTCCATAAGGCTATACCTTAGCTCCTTCATTTTTACGGCCAATAGTTTCATCCTCTTTTCCACATCTGCATAATTTTTTCTGCCGATTGTCAGGTTACAGACCATTTCAACAAGTGCAGCGGCGAAAGCT
>Ga0209417_1006742_pt1 | contig 11544 bp, 18 predicted proteins | sample RifGroF2_FD_184002 | JGI IMG/M metagenome (GOLD analysis project Ga0209417, IMG submission 184002) | Groundwater microbial communities from Rifle, Colorado, USA - Groundwater F2 (SPAdes) (version 2) | ecosystem: Environmental > Aquatic > Deep subsurface > Groundwater | place: Rifle, Colorado... | reverse complement strand
ACTGGCCCAATAACGAAACCCCCTTTCACGCCGATGACTTCGGACGCTCTTGAGGCCGGGGCAGCCCCTTGTGCTATGACTGGCCCGACGGTCTCACAGTTTTGCGCAAATGTCAAGAGGTTATTTTGCATGATCATTTCCCGGCCTTCTCATTTGTAGACCGCCCGGCCCTCGATGACGAGCACTTCGCCAAAAATCTTCTGGCAGTGGGGGCATTTCAAGAATTCATACAACCCGGCTTCGTCCAAGGGTGTGGCCTCCTCGTTGATTTGGTGCGGTGCACCGCGGGCTACCGCCCGCGCAACAGATTTACACCGACCGCACGTTACTGATATAGGCGAGACGGAAACCGAAAGTCGAGTAGACGCTCGTGCGCAGAAAGCCGAGGCTCAACGCCCCCACGCCCGCAGTGCCGGCGTAGGACCAAACCCCGAAACGGAGCGGAACTGCTTCGCGCCTATCGCTATTATCCACCCATACGCGGCCCAGGTTCCCGGGCGGATCGGCGGGCAGGGACGGGCAGAGCAATGCCCGTTTCATGGATGCGGGGATCTCGTATCCCGTTTTGACGCCGATCTCGGCGAAGGGCGCGGAGAACCACCCGCGTTTCGTGACGCGGCCGGATATCCGGATTCCGGCGACGCCGTCGAAACAGACGCCCGTATCGGGCCATTCCTCCTCCGGGAGGGTAAAATCGTTGTCCGGCGGCATCATGATCCGGCCGCCGACCGATCGCAGACACCATTGATGCTCCCAGACGTTGCCGACCAGGTCGGCGATCCCGCAGGACGTGCCGTCGTGACGCCAGGCCAATGGGCCGCTGCCCGTGAGCGTCTTGCCATGCTCGCATCTGATGCCGGCCTCCTCGGGGTGCGAATGGGATCGGCCACAATCCGTGTTGCCCCTGGGGATGTTGTTTTTGATCATCCAGAGGCAGAGGGCCGCGCTCTCCCAGTTGGTTGCGAGATGGTAATCGGGGCCGCAGGCGAGACAGGCCCGCATCGCGTCGTCCCGGCTGATCATCGTGCGCGGAACCTGATAGGGCAGGGAGAGAGCCTCTCCGTTATGGATGCTCGCCTGATACGTGCCGATCATGATCTCGGGGACCTCCCGGCCGCGCACGATAAACGCCTCGTGGGGGCCTGTGCCGAGGCCGTCGCCCAGGTCCTCGCACATCATGCGGGGCACAATGTTCATGTAGGTCGGATTTCCTTTTGCCGTGCGCAGAACGGTCTGTTTCCCGTCGCTCGCGGCTTCAACGGATTTACGCAGTGGATCAGGTACAAAAATGTCTGCCATGATAGCCCCTTTCCTGAAAAAATATTTTCGCCATTCATGCTCGATTCGATTTGAGATTGCAACATCCACAACACCTGCTGTTCCGGCGTCCGGCGGAGACTGCGCGCCGTCTCGACCAGCGCGTCATGGAGAGTGCGATCGCGTTCGTCGGTGAATGCGATGACGATCTCCGGAGTGCCAGCAAGGACGCTGGCCGCGGCCGGTTTGTCGTTGACAACAATTTGATTTGATGCCGGGGCCGTATTTCCTTTGATCTATTGCCATTTTCGCCTCCTTAATCGTCGTTGTCGCGGGTTCCGCCGTATATGATCGCCCAGAAGATCCACGCAAACACCAGATAAAGAACGATTCCCGCAATGATTGCCATGACGCCCTCCCTATCCGATCTGTTTGAGCATGTTTTTCAGCCGCTGCCGGTTCGCCTCGAGCTCGGCGTCGGTAAGCGGCGAGGTTCGCGGCATCGTCTTCATGCGCGGGGCCTCGACCTGTTCCTCGGGGACGGGGTAGGGGGCATCGTGGCGGGGCTGGCCAGCCTCCCGGCCGCCGGACATGAGGGACGCCTCCTTTGCGCGGAGGTCTTTCTCTGCCCGGCGGCCGGCGGTCTTGTCTTCGCGCTCGGCGATGTTGATCATGACCTTTTTCAGGTAGTTATGAGAGTCCAGCCCGTCGGCGAAATTCTTCTTGACGACCACGTTCAGGGCCTCGGCGATACCCTCCGGGGTGATCCGGTAGAGCCGTTGACGATAGCTGAAGCCTCCCCCGTCGAAGAGCTTTTTCAATTCTTCGAGAATCAAGCGGAGCTTCTTCGCCTTCGCGCGCATGGGGGTAATCCCGAAGAGTTCCGCGTATGTCCATACGAGATTGTTGTGCTTGCCAAACGAGGCGGACATCCTGATGATCGCCATCAAATCGCTTTCCGCTTGCAATTCCATGAGATTCAACTCCCGTTTGCAGTAAGGGCAGGGGAAATTCATAGGATTTTCTCGCTGATTCTGGTGATGATCTCCCATTGTTTCGGGGAGATCGAGGTGCGGTCGCCGAAGCGTTTGAACCGCTCCATGAGGTCATCGAAGAACTTATGCTCCCAGGGAGTAAGGTCGGGCCATGCGCGGTCGACCTCTTTATCGATTCGCTCCAGCCAGGCGCATTCTTTGTCGGTCAGGACTTTGGTCACTGCTCTTCCCCCAGGAACTTCGGCGGCCGATAGGTCGATTGCTGGGCGTTGCAGGTGTAGTCTTCGCGGACCCGGTAGCGTCTGGATTGCGCCAGGCCGAAGAGCTTGCAGCGCGATTCGACCTCAAGCCCTTTGCTCCTCCTTGTCGGGTCAACCGTCATTTCCTTCACGAAACTGGCACACCATTTGCAGTTGCGGGACTCGTTCGTTGATCCCTTGCGATACTGATATTCAACCTTCTTTTTGAGTCGTGGCAGCGCTCCCATGATTAACCCCCTTCAAATCGTAAGAGAATTCCTCCTTTTGTTTCCGCGCCGCGCCGATCAGGATCAGGCGCTCGTCCGGCCACTTTTCGACGGCGTCGCGGTTTAGCGACTCTTCGATCTTGATCACTTCGGCGAAGCCCAGCTCCTTGCATTTGGCCAGGGCGTCGCGCGGGATCGTGACCTTGTCGGCGGTGCTGTGGATCAGGGAGCCGTTGACCAGCCGGACGATGTCGGTCCCGTCGAAGAGTACCTTCTTATTGCTCTTCATCGCGTCTTTGAGCCATGCGACGTTTTGCGCCAGTTGCGATTGCAGCGGCGCGAGCATCGCGCTGTAGTTGGCCTGGATGACTGACACGGACGCCTCCGCCTCGGCCTTCAGCGCGTCGATCCGCTTGCAGCAGTCGGCGATATCGGCCAGGGCAACATCGGACGCCCGCTTGATTTCGGCCAGGCTGAGTTCCGATTCCTTACGCTGCTTCATTTTCGCCGCCCTCCATGTTCAGCTTCATCTGGCCCAGGTAGTCGGGCAGAGAGATCTTCTTGATCGTCGCGCAGCGCTTGAGGATCTTGAGGGCGCGGCGCTCGTCGCGGCGGAGGTAGTTGGCCAGCTCGCTGCCGGCCGCGGCGATGTAGTAGCCGCCGCCGTTCGCCGAGGCGACGGAGCAGATCGGGATGCCCTCGGAGCGCATCCATTCGATCACCGTCCGGAGCGCCCGTGTGTCGTTGATCCGGTTGCTCCAGGGCTCGCCATACACCAGCTCATACAGCTCGCCCATGCCGATCGCGTTGGGCTCGCCAATGTGGGAGGAGAGTTCCGCCAGGATCGTGCCCTTGCGGATGGCGCGGTCGGTGATCCAGGCTTCATTGCTTTTCGGGGTTCCGTTTTTACTCATGATTCCGTCTCCTTTTCTTTGATCGAGCCGAGAACGGCCAGGAGCCGTTCGAGTTTCGCCGCGTCGCGGCACCATGTTAAACTGCTGAATCCGCAAATCTTTGTGGCCAGGCCGGCCAGACGCTTCTCTCCGTTGTCGAGGGTCTTCGCGACCTCCACGCACCGGGTGCGCAGCGCGGCCAGGCGGGCATCCGCCGGCGCCGCTTTCTTCTTCCGGCGAGACCGGACGGGCTTCCAGCCCAACTTTTTGAGATACTTCACCAGGCGTTCCAGTTGCGGGACGTCCAGCTCTCCGGAGGACGCCACCTTGAAGCCCTGGAGGATCATCTCGTATTCATCATCGCGCAACATCAGGTCTTTCTTCGCAATGTGGACCATCGCCAACAGGCCATTGCGCTGGGCCTTTTCGGTTGCGTTTTGCAGGTACGGCCGCGCCCCCGTGGGGGCGTAGGTGGCGAAATTGACGTTTGTTCCCGGGATCATTTTCATTCGGACCTCCTCCACCAAGGATCTCCGTCTTTGGGCTCGCGCAAGACTGGCGCGATCACATCATCGGGGACGTTGAAAATCATCTGCCTGCCGGTGACCCTGACGGGGGTTCGAAGGGGGCACGCCTTCCGGGTGATCCATGCGAATCGGCCAGGCTCATAATTTCCGAACAGATATTCGTTCTCATCGACATCAACAATCCGCCGGACCTCCGGGGCCTCTGTCGGAAAACAGTCGATCAGGTCGACCACACAGAGCGCATACCCAAAGTAAAAATTAAACTTTCCGAGAAAAATACGGTTGTTGTCGGTTAGTGGGGCCAGGGCAGCTCGAAAGGCGCTCTGATGGTAAGTCTGCCGCCATAACTTAGCTCGGCTCAACCCTCCCTGGGCCGCACAGATCAGCAATGGCCCCCGGTGTTTCGTCGGCCATGACCGGGTTTCGATTGTCTTCGCCCCGAGCATCATCAACGATGCCCACGGCTCCCAAAGGCTGATCGCTTTCATCTCATCACCTCGAGGCGGAACTTGTCGCGGTTGGCGATATGAAAGATCGTCTCCGCGCTGTTGCTGCCGGAACAACGGCGGCGGCCGACGATGGCCAGGTGCCCCGAGCGGCGCAGGCGGCGGACGGTCTTGTCGATCCAGGAGCGGTTGAGGTCGGTCAGGCGCTGGATGTCCGTCGCGGCGAACGTCCCGGAGACGTACATCGCCTTGAAAAGCCGGGGCTTTAGCTCGCCGGTCTTCCCGCCTTTCCAGTCGTGGTTGTAGCGGTAGCGATTCAGATTCACTAACCGATTGCGTTTGTCCGGCGGCTGGAGAATGATCTCGCCGCGGCGCTCGAAATCGGGCACCGCGTTGCGGAGGATGGACCGCTCCGCCGAGCTTTCGATGCCCAGGGCGAGGTAAACGTCGCGCTTCGTGAACGGGCGGCGCTGCGCCTTCATCCACGCGCGCATCCGCGAGGCCAGGCCGGTTTTAGGGACGCGCCCCTCGCATGCGCTGCAGAGATCGTCCTCGACCCAGTGACACGGCGTGCCGGTCCGGGCGATGCAATCAGAGCAGTCGTCATCCGTGCAACCGCAAACGCGGCAACGGCGGATATCGAAGCCGGTTTTAGGCGCTTTTGAGGACATCTTTCGTCATCTCCACGGAGATCTCGTTGGTTCCGGTCGCCTTCATGGCGCGTTCGATGCCGATCGCCGCCGTCATCACCGGCCGCCAGTCGCCCTTTGCGTGCTGCTGGATCAGGGCGGTGACGGCGGGCGGGGCCACGACCAGGGATTGTTTGAAGAAAAAGGCCACGTCCTGCTGCGTGACCGGGCCGAATTCCAGACGCCGGCGGATCCGGCTCTGCAGACGGCGCCGGGAGGCGATCCGGCCCTTCAGGTCGTCCTCGCCGATCAGCAGGATCGGGCAGGCATAGCGTTCGTTGACGTTCCGGAGCATCTCCAGGACCTGCATGGCGAGCAGATCCGCCTCGTCGATCATGATCAGGCGGCGCTCTTTGGCCATCTCGTCGCTGATGATCTGGAGGCAGGCGTCGGACCGGACGGGCCGCATGCCCGCCAGTTCAAACGCGATTTCCCGGAGAACCATCGTCGGGGTCCGGGTGTTGAGCGGCGGGAGATAGATCGCCTCGGTCTGGGTGGCGAAGCGGCGGGCCGCCTCGGTCTTGCCGCGCCCGGCCGGGCCGGTGACCATCGCCAGCGACGGCCCGATCATGGACGACATGTCGGACAGCTCGGTGCAGATCTCAAAGAATTTCCGCGTGTTCGCATTCTCGATGAATTCAGATTTCACTTGTTCCTCTCCTCAGAAAAGAAAACGCTCGTCACTGACATAGTTCTTGGCTATCCGGTGATGAAACCGAAAAAGAAGATGGGCAAGAATGGACCCACAGATCTTCTCCTCCAAGACAACCTGGTTGTCTGTAATCACAAATAATTCGATGTGGGGCTGAAAATTATGACGGCCCTTCACAATGCGCGAAAAAATATCGTATTCACTCCTGAGCAAGTGCGACATGTAGGTTGCAACGGTTTGATCTTCGATGAAGTAGCACCGGTAAAGCGGAATCGGGCACGGGAGAACGCTGATTTTAGCCGGGCGCCGATGTTGGTATGCTTCGATAATTTCAAGATCGGTGTACGGATCAAAACGCATGGATTCGGCCGTCATCGCATTTTTTATTGACTTTAAAACCCGATTGGTTGTGTCTTTTTTATACGGCCCCATATGCCCTCCCGTACTCATGATCAAACTGTGCGCGCTCGCGCTGGGCGGGTGTCATGTTGGCTTCGTGTTGCCCCACGAAAATCTTGTCTTCCTCGGACAGATCTCCGCCGGCCATTTCGCACTTCAGGCACCATTCATAACGAAGCTCCCGGCTCATGAATTCTGACGGCCGCGGCGGTACGGGCTTCCCCATCGCCGACATGGCGAAGGCGGCCGACCGGCCGTCGGGCAGGCGCTCGTTCAGGGCCTCCATCTTCGCCATCTCGGCGGCCAGCTCCTCGGGCTCGAGGGCGCGCGTCAGGTTCGCCCGGGCGGCCTCGATCCGCTTCTTCTCCTCGCCGACGACGGCCGCCACCTTCTCGGCCTCCGGGATCTTGGAGTACTCCCGCAGGTCCGGGATGCTCTTGATGATCGCGCGGAAGTTGTCGGCAATCGCCTTGCGTTTCGCGCGCTTTTCCACGATCTTTTTCTTCGCCAGATCTTCATTCTTCATGGATGAATATTCGACCGGGTGCGCCGGGCAGAGGAATTTTTCGTCCAGATAAACGAGGATCACGTCCCGTTCCAACGGGTTGAACCGGCAATCCACGCGCTGGCTCTTGGGCAGGCCCAGGAGGGCGTCGTGTTCGTAGATCTCGCCGTCGATCGTCACCCGGCCGAGCTGCACCGTCCGGGATTGGCGCTTCAGGAAGATGTGGTCCGCCGCCTCGTCGGAGATCCAGCGGGGCCTCCAACCGTCGGCGTAGCAGGCCATCAGGCATTCATACGGGGTGGCTTCCGCGGGCCGGGGCTTCCAGATCCACTCCTTGCGGACGCCCCGATGGGGCTTTTCGCGGTTGTAATAATCGGCGGCGCGGTAGCAGGTCAGGTAGAATTCAGAGGCGAGAAGCAGCTTGTTTTCCTTGGCTAATCTCTGCGCCTCGGCATGGTCCATGTCCTGGGTGTCGGGGTCGTCGGTCAGGCGTTTGACGCTGCCGGCGATGCGGAAGTGGCTCCGGAGGACGTTCTCGATCACGCAGAAAGTTCCTTCATTCATCTTCGCCTTGGCGTTTTTAATGACGGCCTTCTTGTGGGTGCCGGGTGCAATGCGCGTGACGACCGGGTCTACCTCCTCCGGGTCCACGTCCAGGACGTCCATCGGGGCGTCTTCGGTGAGGTTCCACTCCATGCCCAGGTGGCGGATCTCGGAGAGGATTCCCATCATGTATTTGGAGAGTTCCGGCTTGCCGTTGTCGGTGTAAATGCCGGTAAAACATCCATAAATATGTATGCCTACCCGCAGCGCCAGGCCGCAGAGATGGGCGTCGTAATGGTGGTCGAAGGCGATGCCATAGATGATCCGGGTGCGCAGATCCTGCCAGAGGAAACACTCCGGACGGAAGACGGCGCCGGTGTCGTCATCGACCACCCAAAAATCGAAGCGGTGCTGATCGCCGACGAGCATCTCGAACGGGGCCAGATCGGAATAGTCGCGGAGGACCGGGGGCAGCATGTTGTCCAGGGCGCGCATGCCGCCGTTTTGCATGGCGAGCAGCAGCGGGGTGGCCTTTTTGCGATGCCACCAGACGGCGGACGCGTAGCAGCCGATCTCCCAGCCGCGGCGGCCGGCCTCGATGAGCAGTGCATCTTGATAGAGAGCGTCGAGATCGATTTTGCGGTGCTCGGGCTTCAAGGTCAGGCCGATCCAGAAATCCAAGGCTTCGGATGACCATGCTTTTGATTTTCCGGCGTTTGACTTGCGGTGCTCCAGGCCGGCGATCCCGCGCTTGTCGAACTTGTCGATCCAGCGGTAAATGGATTGTTTGGCGACACAGTGCTTCAGCGACACGTACGTCTTCCATGCATCGGCACCCTTCGCCCAGTCGCGCGGCATCGCGTCGACGTCGCGCAGAATGGCCAGGATCTTGCCGACACGGACATTGCGGAGGGCGTCCCCGGAGATCGCGCGCTCGGGCGACCAGGCGGGGAGATCTTCATAGGAATAACGGCGAACGGGGAGGAGCCCGCCGGCACTGTACGTTTGTATAGTAGCCGGAAGAGAGGGGAGTCCAGGTCGCTCGGCTCGACGGTATGTATCAGCAGTGGCTTCTTCCATCCCGGCCGGGACGAAAGGCCCTGGGGCGTTTCCAACCTTACCGCCGCCCTCGATGCTCCCCTCTCTATCCTGTGTCCGTATGTCCGCCGCCGTGCTAACAGTATCTTTATGCGCGGGTCCCGCCGGGGCGACCTCCGGGAGGAGGGAACCAGGCCGAGAGGCTCCCCGGGGAACCCGCTTGAATTTCTTAGGCTGAATGGTTTCGGCAAACGTCGGCACGGCAACCGGCCGCTCCATCGCGGCCATCGCCGCCGCGGCAACCGTAGGAGAACATCCGGTCAACATCTCCGGCGGCATACCTTTTGCGTAAAATGCGGCGAGCTGGGCGTCGGGCGGAAGGGTGATGAGCGGGTATTTTCTTTTTTTCCCGCCTCGGCCCCTCCCTGGTTCCTCTTCGCAAGGCCAGGCTTCCTTTTTTGCCCTGATTTCAACCGCTCTCGTTGATTTTCCCATAAACCCGGCCAGCTCCTTCGCCGTGAATGCCCAGTCGCCCGTCATTAGCGTCACCTCGCCAGGATCCGGATGCAAACCGGCCCGAAGTACATGACGGCCAGGACGATCGCTACCCAGTAGCACCATTTAAGGCCGGAGCCGTCGAAGAATCTCTCCAACCCGGCCATCGTCTTGTCTCTTAGGATCTCCCGTGTCATTTCGCTCCCTCCATTTCCTTCAAGAATGTCAGTCGGCGGCGCTTCTCCACCTGCTTCCGTAAGATCTCCTCCTCGATGCGCTGGATCTCCGCCCTCAGGGCCTCCGGTCCGGGAAGAACAAAAGCGCCGACGGTCTTCCCCAGTATCCGGAGCAGGTCCGTCGAGCCGACGGCCTCGCAAAACGCGGGCAAAAAAACAGCCGGAAAGCGGTGCTGCTCTTTCGACTCCGCCGTCCAGCTATCCAACATGGTCTTGGTGATGTCCTGCCCGACCGTCTCGCTCATCCGCGCCGCCACCTGGTAGCGCGACAGGGGGCAATTCCGGAGGGCGTCGCTCACCCTTTCCCGGAAAGGTATGTCTACGTTCATGCCGCCTGGCGCTTTTTCCGCTCGGGCGACCTCGTTTTGTGTGTTTTCGAGGAATTCAAAGATGGAAAGCTGGTTGTCTAATTTAAATTTCGACTTAGCCATTGCAAGCCCCGAAATAATAGGTTAACGTGCGGCCGTCATGGGTTGATTGCCCTGGGAAACGCGCCGGCCGCGCCGGCATGGCTCGTAGGACAGATAATAGGAGCGCCAAATATTCTCCACGGGGATGCGGATCGTCTCGGCGATCGCGCGGCGGATCCGGTCCGAGACAACCTTTCCGTCGATGACGCGGCAAACCATCTCCTTGCTGCAGTTTGCGGACCTGGCGATCGCCGCCTGGGTCGTCAACGCGCGAAGGATGGCGACGCGGATCTCGGTGGGGGTCATGTCTGAATAGTCGGTTCTCATGTCATGGGCCTCCTTATGGTTGGCTTGATTGGATAACTCTATAAACCGATTTAATGCCCTTGTCAAGCACAAATTGCGTTTCGTTGAAGCTTTTTTTATACTTTCAATTAACTATAAGATATTTAAAGCAATATTCACCATAAACCGTGTTTCGTTAGTCGTTTCGTTAGTCGGGGCTGACTAACGAAACATTTTTTCGATAAATGTGGGGGTGATTTTATGTCCGAAAGTCTTTTAGAGGTATTTGAAAAAGCACAACTCATGAAGGGCCGTGTGCGGTGGGCTATTACTTATATTGCGGATCATTTTGGCATGACAAATAAGAAGATCGCCAAAGAAATTGGCTGCGCAACAAGCACCATTAACAGTTACCGCCGTATGGTAACTGATCCGGGGTTAGATTTCTTTGTCTATATGATCAAATATGACTTTAGTTTAGAATGGTTTGCTTTGGGACAGGGTGAACCCTTCCCGGGCGCGCTCGCGACATATCCGGAGGTTTGTGGCCCGGTGCTGTCCAATACCCTGCCGGATGAGTTTGTCTTTATCCCACAAATGACCGGCGAAATAAGCGCAGGTGGCGGCCTACTCCCAGACGACAGAGTTGATCTGCGCGTCGCCTTTCAGCGCGACTGGATCAGCAGTAAAGGCCAGCCGAAAAATATGTCTTTAATTAAGGTCCAGGGCGATTCTATGGTTCCGACGTTGCTCTCTGGGGATCTCGTTATGGTCGACCATAGCCGCCGCAGTATCGTTTCCCCAGGTGGCATTTACGCCATCGCCATCGACGACGAGATTATGATTAAGCGCGTCCAACCAACCATTAACGATAAAGTCCTTGTAATTAGTGACAATAAACAGTATTCCACTTTTGAAACCGTTATAGAAAACGTCCGCGTCAACGGCAAAGTAATATGGTACGCCCGAGATCTGGAGAGGTAGGTGGATATTGATAATTAGATTCCGTACACCTTTTTTATATCGTCCAGTGTTGTGTCACGGCGTGGGTTTGATTTTAAGCGTTTTCTCTCTGATATGGCGGCCGATTTAATATAGGAAACAGCCTTTTCTATCGATTTAAAGGCATTCCAATCTACACCACGAAGCGATTCTTCTGTACTAATGGCCAATCTCAGCAACTTTGATATTTTTGTCAGCTTCATAATATAACCAATGAAAGGATTACAAAAATGATCTACTTCACCAATTCTTACGGTCCTGATCCTGATGCGATGCGAAAAGCCTTTAAGTTTTGCGGAGCGATTCTCAACAAGTCAATCGCCAAGGAGTCCGCAATCGTTGTTCCTCAAAAATCGAACCTCGATGGGATTATACAGGAAATACTGGGCGATATGCCAGTAAAAATATTAGCAAGGGATAATATTCTTGATCTTGATGGTGCGACAATTAGACTTTTCACGAAGAAAAACATGCCTATATCTTTCAGTGGGCCGATGATTGCTGCTTATATTGATCTCCAATTTCTTTCCAGGCTTGTTTCTGCTTGCCCTGGCGCAGATATCATTTACGTTCCCTGGTCAGAAGAAGAGAGGGATGAATTTGCTATCAAGCGGAAAGGAACCATGACCGAAATTTGATAGACCTTGGCCATAAAATGTTGTAACCGATTGCGTTACTCTGAAACCGCGTTTTTCAAAAACTTATT
>Ga0209417_1006740_pt1 | contig 11546 bp, 10 predicted proteins | sample RifGroF2_FD_184002 | JGI IMG/M metagenome (GOLD analysis project Ga0209417, IMG submission 184002) | Groundwater microbial communities from Rifle, Colorado, USA - Groundwater F2 (SPAdes) (version 2) | ecosystem: Environmental > Aquatic > Deep subsurface > Groundwater | place: Rifle, Colorado... | reverse complement strand
GATCGAGCATACATCCGCCGCAGTGAATAACGAGTTTGTATTCTTTGAGCTTATCGTTTTCGGCGAACACTCTTCCGAAATAGTGATCTATCTGAATTGCGCCTTTTCCGAACAAAGCCTCGATCTTTTTCGGTATCTGGACTGTTCCGATATCCTCGGTCTTTCTGTCGTGATTGCAGCCTTCGGCTATCATGACCTTATCTCCCGGTTTGAGCGCTTTGAAAGCCTTAACCCCGTTGACGAAAAGCTCAAGATTTCCTCTGCTTAAAAAATTTATCATCATTATTGAGAAAGTCGTGACCATATAAGGTGCATTTTTCGTCCATTTTGATATAATGTCCATAGCCTGCGAATCTGTTATCAGCAGCTGAATGCGCCCTTCCCTTCCCAGCAGAAAAATGAAATCGTCGAATCTCTTCTTCTCCGCGGCAACTTCCTCAGCTATGATGCTCCTCGCTCTGGCGAGATCCATTCTGTATGCGAAAGTAGGCACATATCTGCGTACAAGATATTCCTCCGCCATCATCTGCGGTTTGAGGAATCTGCCTTCGGGACTTTCATCATCTATCGGAATATTTAAAAATACAATTTTATTTCTGTCCAAATCAGGCAGCAGCGGAGTTTTTGCGGGCTGAAGTTTGGAATTAGCCTTCAGAAAATCGACAAGAACCGTATAATTCGATCTGTCGGACAGATCAAGCTCGACCGATGGAAAATTTCTTCCGCTAATAGCCTGCAGCTTTTCCATTGTAGCTGAACCGCCTTTGAATTTATTATAGATCACGAATACTTCTTTACCGCGCCCCGCCGACGAGGATACAACCTCTTTTTCGGTCAGGAAATTATCTTTAACGATATCTGAATTATTAGTGTTTATCACGACAAGAACTATGTCAGATCTTTTCAGTGCATTGAATGTTTTCTGCTTTTTCTTTTCGCCGAGAATGCCTTTCTCGTCAATGCCCGCGGTATCGAAGATCTTTACCGGACCCAGCTCATGAATTTCCATAACGGTAGTTTTGACATCGGCAGTCGTGCCCGGGGTAGGATCCACGATCGAAGTCTCCTGCTGAGTTATGAGGTTCATAAGGGTGGATTTTCCTGAATTCACTCTTCCGAAAATTCCGATATTTATTCTTTCCATATTTATCCCGCAGGTTATTTTTTTATCCTGTGCCCGTAAGTCGTGCCAATTGTCCTGCCCGCGCTTTTCAGCAGTGCTTCAAGCTTCTTTTTGTATTCAAAAGGTTCGATGTCCTTTGAATCCTTGTCCGGATAAATAACATATTTATCCCTGTATTCCATCGGGGTGATGTTAGGCATGATGACATTTGCTCCCGATGAGAGCATTTCAAGCTTGCCTTCAAAATCACTGAGCGTAGAATAAGCGGTTGTTACAGGCAGATGAATGTCCTTTAACATTATCCTTGTTATCGCTACTGTTTTTCTGACGATAGCCGGGTCTCCTTTCTTAGAAGCGCCTATAATAGTGTCTCCGTGAGGTATGAAGGGACTTATTCCTATCATATCGTAATCCATGCTGAAAAACAGCATAATATCATCCGCTATTGATTCAATCGTCTGGCCGGGCAGCCCGATCATAATGCCTGATCCTACCTGAAAACCGAGTTCTTTCAGATCTTTCTGACATTTAATCCTGTTAGCGAAAGTCATTCCGGGGTCAAGATAAGTATAAAGCTTCTCGTCTGAAGTTTCATGCTTCAGAAGATACCTGTCGGCGCCGGCTTCCCTGTACTTTCTAAAAGTTTCCCTGCTTTTCTCGCCGAATGAAAGCGTAAGCGAAATATCCATCGCTTTTATCTCTCTGATGATCCTGCATACGGTCTCATCGTCCCATGCTTCATCTTCGCCTGATTGAAGCACTACGGAACGGTACCCGAGAGGCAGAGACCATCTGACCCTTTCTATTATTTCATCGGGCTTCATCCTGTATCTTACGACATTTTTGTTCTGCGCCTGAATGCCGCAGTAAAGACAATGCTGTTTACAGTAATTTGAGATCTCGATTATCTCTCTTATATGAACTTCATCGCCGACATACTGTTTTCTGATCCTGTCGGCAGCCGCAAACAGCTCTGAATCGTCATCATGCATAAGAAGATATGTTATATCCTCTTTTGAAAAATTACCGCTTACAATATTTAAAAGCGCCTGATTTATCATTAAAAATACAGATCCCTTTTTCCGTCCTTTACAGCCTGAATGTTCTTTCTTACGCTTGCCTCAAGATTTAGACCGGCGATACTTTCTTTAATTGTCCTTTCGATGAGAGCATATCCCTTTTCTTTAAGCCTGTCATTCGCGAAATCTTCGAGATACTCGGTGAATGTGAATATCGCATTCGGATAACAGTGGGCTTTGATAAGTCCGGGCTTTGCAAGATCCATGAAATCCTTGCCCACCCTTCCGAGACGGTAGCAGCCCGTACAGAAGCTGGGAATGTGATCAAGGTCAACTATGTCTTCAATTACTTCAGCCAGCGACCTGTGGTCTCCCAAGGAGAATTGAGCATCGGAATGCTCCTTTTTCGTATATCCGCCCGGATCTGATTTTGATCCTGCGCTTATCTGTGAAATTCCGAGGTGGAGAGCTTCCCTTCTCATTGAAGCATTCTCCCTAGTGCTTAAGATCATTCCTGTATAAGGCACTGTTATCCTCAGGATAGCTATTATTTTCCTGAAATCGGAATCCGTTACTGGATAAGGCGGATTCGAAGCTATGTCCGAACCTGTTGCCGGTTCAAGCCGAGGAACGGATATAGTATGCGGACCGACACCGAATTTATCCTCAAGATGTTTTATATGCTGAAGCAGCGCAATTATTTCGTATTTATAATCGGTCAGCCCGAAAAGTATTCCGACCCCGACATCACTGATACCGCCTTCCATCGCTCTGTCCATGGCTCCAAGATGATACTCATAATCTGACTTCGGTCCCGACTTATGCATCTGCCTGTATGTTTGCTCGTGATATGTTTCCTGGAACAGCTGATAAGTTCCTATCTTCGCAGCGTTAAGTTTTATGTAATGTTCAACTTCCATTGCGGCTATATTGACATTTATCCTTCGGATATTCCCTTTCGGAATTTTAACTGCGTAAATCGTATTTATCGCGTCTATAGTGTAATCAAGAGCGCTTTTACCCAGACCTTCGCCTGAAACGAGCAGGATTCTTTTATGACCCTGATTTATCAGAGCCTCAGTTTCCTTTCCGATCTCTTCCATTGTAAGAGTATTTCTTGATATTGCCTTATTGCTCTTTCTGAAACCGCAGTACAGGCACTCGTTATTACACATGTTCGACACATACAGCGGTGCGAAAAGTACAAGCCTTTTGCCGTAGATGGCTTCTTTTATGAAATTGGCTGTTTCCGCCAGCCTGTCTATGCCTTCAGCCGATTCTACAAGAAGAAGCCTCTCGGCTTCTTTGAAGCTGATCCCTTTCAGTTCGCGGGCATGAGATAATATCTCATTAAGTTCGATAGTGTCGGGAGCAGCCGCTTTCTTCAGGTACTCTTCGATCCGGCTGTTGTCTATGATCTTTTCCATTTATGTCCTTTAAAGTAAAAAGTGGGCGCACAGCCCACTTCATTTACTTTGTTATTTAACTAAAGTTTCAAATTCATCTCTGAATTTTTCCACCATCGCTTTGATCGGAACTGTGAAGGCTTCGCCTGTAGGACAAATTGTAACACCTTTAACATTTTTGCAAATGTGAAGTATTGTTTCGATATCCTCTTTTGTTCCTTCTCTGTCAAGAAGCTTTTTAAGAAGCTCTTTTATTGAATCAGAACCGTAACGGCATGGTGCGCATCTTCCGCAGCTTTCGTGAGCATAGAACTTTATTGTTCTGTAAGCAAGCTCAGGTATTGAAAACTCATCGTTAATTACCATCACCCCGCCTGATCCGAGACCTGTTCCGTGCTTGATACAGGAATCGTAATCCATGTTCAGTCCTTCGATCTCGTTAGCTTTAAGGATCGGAACTGACAATCCGCCTACAATAACGGCTTTAAGCTTACCTTTTACTCCACCTGCTGCTTCAAGCAGCTTGCTGAAAGGAACAGCCATAGGATATTCATAAACGCCGGGTTTGTTTATATTGCCGCTGATACCGTAAAGTTTAAATCCTGTATTATTTTCATATCCGAATTTTTTAAATTCCGCCGCGCCTTTTTCTATTATAAAAGGAACGCTCGCAAGAGTTTCGACATTGTTAACGATCGTCGGGCATCCGTATAAACCTGAAACAGCAGGGAACGGAGGTTTGATTCTCGGCTCCCCCCTTTTTCCTTCGATAGATTCTATAAGAGCTGTTTCCTCACCGCAAACATAAGCTCCTGCGCCTCTGTGAACGATAATATCAAAGTTATTTAGTTTACCGTCAGCTTTTGCTTCATCTACAGCTTTGTCAAGAATATCTGCGATCCAGTCAAACTCTCCTCTGATGTAAATAAATCCGAGTACTGCGCCGATAGCTCTGGCAGATATTATCATCCCTTCTATTAAAAGGTGCGGATCGTACTCCATGATCTGCCTGTCCTTGAAAGTTCCCGGCTCACCCTCGTCCGCGTTACAGATTAAAAATACGGGTTTGGTCAGATCTTCATCGTGCAGCATCACCTTCGCATGTGTTACTCTTCCGAAACCGGTATTAACAATGGAATGAAGTTCATCATAAAAAGCCTTGTCATCAGAATCTTTTTCAGCTCTTTTCAAAGTATTCTTCGGGAGAAATCCCCATTTTACTCCGGCCGGGAATCCCGCTCCCCCTCTGCCTCTGATCGCTGAAGTTTTTACTTCTGCTGCAATAGCCTGCGGTTCCATCGCCATAGCTTTTTCCAGAGCTTTGTAACCACCGTTCTTTTTATATACTTCTATCGAAGTTGAATCTTTCACTCTTCTGTTCTTGAGAAGAACGTTACACTCGCTTCCCCAGTTGTATTCCGCCTTTTTCTCCGGCATTACACCTTTTCTTAGTGAATCAAGAAGGGCTTTAGTCTTTTCAATTGTCATGTTTTCATAGTAAACATCGTTTACCTGAACCACAGGACAGGTACCGCAGGATGCGAGGCATTCAACTTCATTCAAAGTGAACATTTTGTCTTTGGTTGTTTCACCCGGTTCAATGTCCAGTTCTTTCTTTATGAAATCAAGTATCTTTGCCGCACCCATAAGGGTTGCGGGGATATTCGTATCAACCTGGATATGATACTTTCCGATTTCTTTTATATTGTACATTGTATAATAAGTCAGAACACCGAAAGCGTGAGCTTCGGAAACTCCGACAACTTTTGCTACTTCTGCAGCCAATGCGCGGTCAAGATAGTTCATATTCTCTTTTTGAGCGATCATCAAAGCGGGCATCAACGCAGATTCTTTTTTCGGATACTTTGCAATCAATTTCCTGATTGACTCTATAGCTTTATTCGAAAGCATTTTTTCTCCCGTTGATTTTTAGTGTTTGTGTGTTGTTTCTTTTATTACCTTACCGTCAGACTGCGATCTCTCAAAATAATTTGTATGTAGAAGTTTGTGAGCGATTTCCGAATTAGGTTTGCCTAAGAAGTCTTCATAAATCTTTGTAACCATCGGATTCTCGTGTGAATATCTTAGAGGTCTATTATCATCTTCCGTATAAAGACCCTGACCTCTGATTCCTCTGTCAACAAGAGATGAACCGAAAGGCTGTCCGCCGCCGCCGACGCATCCGCCCGGGCACGCCATGATCTCGATGAAGTGATATTCGCTCTTTCCTGTCTCTGCAATCTGAGCTTTTACTTTGTCTAAAATCTTTCTTGCATTACCAAGACCGTTAGCAACTGCTACTCTGATCGGGAAAGGAAGCTTAGGATGTTCTACGATAGCTTCTACGATATCGTTCATAACGCCTCTCAAGACTTTAAGCTCAGGGCTGGGAAGATTTTCACCTGTCAAAAGGAAGAAAGCCGATCTTACGGCAGCTTCCATAACTCCGCCTGTTGCTCCGAAAATAGTTGCTGCACCGGTGTAATCGCCCATAAGGCTGTCGGCTTTTTCTTCAGGTAAGTTTTTAAAGTCTATTCCCGCTTCTTTGATCATTCTTACGAATTCTCTTGTAGTAAGAACATAATCAACATCTCTGTAACCCGAATCGTTCATTTCAGGTCTTCTCGCTTCGAATTTCTTGGCAGTACAAGGCATAATTGAAACTGAAACGATATTTTTAGGATCCACGCCTGATTCTTTAGCGTAATATGTTTTTATTAAAGTGCCGAGCATCTGCTGAGGTGATTTACATGTTGAAACATGTTTTGCGAGGTCAGGGAAGAATGTCTCGCCGAATTTTATCCAGCCCGGTGAGCATGATGTTATAAGAGGCAGAGTTCCGCCGGTAGTAGCTCTGTGGATAAGCTCTGAGCCTTCTTCCATAATCGTTAAATCTGCACTGAAGTTGGTATCAAATATTTTATCAAAACCTAGTCTTCTTAAAGCCGCATACATTTTACCCGGAGTTGCGAGACCTTTTTCCATTCCGAATTCTTCCGCGAGAGCAACTCTCACTGCCGGAGCTTCCTGAACGACTACATGCTTGGTCGGATCTAATATTGCGTCCCAGACGAGATCAATTTCACTTTTTTCAGTTAAAGCGCCTGTCGGGCAGAATACTGTACACTGACCGCAGTTAACGCACGGGCTGTTTCCCATACCCTCATCAAATGCAGTGCTGATAAAGACTTTATGTCCTCTTCCGACTTCAGTCAGGGCGTTAACTGTCTGAATGTTTGAACATACTTCTATACATCTTCCGCAGGCGATACATTTATTCGGATCTCTCTGGATGGCACAGCTGGAATCATCGATCGGTAATTTCTTGAGTTTTTTCGGGATCGATCTGGTTGTTACGCTAAGATGGTCGCAAAGGTCCTGGAGCTCGCATTTGCCGTTCGCCAGACATGCAGGACAGTCAGTATCATGGTCGGCAAGGATCATTTCAAGAACCAGTTTTCTTGTATCCCTTAATCTTTTATTGTTAGTGGTGATGATCATGCCATCCTGAACTTTTGTTGTACAGGCTCTTTCAGGCTGTCTGAACCCCTGAATGTCCACAACGCATATTCCGCAGCTTCCGGAAGGTTTCAGATCGGGATGATAACAAAGCGTAGGGATATATATCCCGTTTTCTTTTGCAGCTTCAACGATCGTGTTGCACGCGCAGGTTTCGATCTTTTTACCGTCTATCACTAGACTCACTTGTTTTCCCATTTAATACTCCATTTTGATTTATTTTAAACTATTATTTATCTTATTACTATTTCAGATTTTGTGATTCTTTTTTCACATTGTGAATTTTTTCACGACTAAAAATACTGAATAAACAGCCTTGAGTCAAGAAAAAGTTTAGCAGATTAATCTTATTTAATTTTTTAATTCAGACATCTTATGATTGAGCGTGGCGGTTGCTTCGGTGCAGGCCTGATCGATAAGCTTTTCGTATGTGACTGCGAAGTCTTCGATGCTTTTTATTAAAAGTTTGCCTTCTTCAGTCAGCTTTGTAAATTTGTGATCGTTTTCTTTCCTGGTTCTGATTATTTTAAATCCGAGTAGCTGTTCGACCTCTTTCAGCTTTGCCCAGCTTTTTTTAAAATTCAACCCGGTTTCATTTGAAGCTGTCTTTAATGTGCCTGATTCTTCGAGGGCTTTTAACAATCTCATCTGTCCGTACCCGAAAATACCCTCTCCGTTCTCCGTCTCGAGCCAGACTTTATAATTGAATTTGATCCTTGGCGTATTATTACTCATAATTAACTTTTCTGCGAAGTATTAATATTCTCGATCTCATTGTCTGATACCGACAACTTTATAAGATTTTCATTTACCAGAATCGTAAAAATATAAATCCCGTTGTTTTTCTGAACGGATATGATCTCTCCCACAAATTCGGATTTTCTGTCGGATTCCTTATTGAACATCTCAGAAAATGTCCCCGAATTCATTATTTTTCCGTTCTCAAGCATCACCGTCTTTTGAGCAAGCTTGAACACGTCTGTCATATCATGGCTGACGATGATGATAGGAATGTTATATCTTTTATATAGCTTTAGTATCTCGATCTGTATCTTTCTTCTTGTACTTCGATCAAGAGCACACATCGGTTCGTCAAGAAGAAGGATCGAAGGCTTTCTTACAAATGCCCTCGCCAGCGCGAGCCTTTGTTTTTGCCCGCCCGAGAGTCGCTGCGGTTTAGAATCTGATAATTCCTTTAAATCTGAAATATACAGAAGTTCATCAATTATCTTCCTGTCCTGACCTTTATCAAGAGCGTATTCGAGATTTTCTCTTACGGTAAAATGCGGAAAAAGCGCGTATTCCTGAAATACGAGCCCCACATTTCTCTCCTGAGGCGTCAGATTGATCTTTTTTACACTGTCAAACCATACTTTGTTACCAAATTTAATAAATCCTTCATCAGGATCAGTAAGTCCCGCAATGCATCTTAAAACTGTAGTTTTACCACTACCTGAAGGACCGAATAATGAAATAAAATCATCTTCAACTATTGAAAGATTAAGATTGAGATCAAAATCTCCTCCCGTTCCGGATAACCTTTTTTTTAACTTTATCTCGAACATATCAGAATCCTTTATATTTTCTGTTAACGGTATAAAGGATCAGCAGCATAATGAATGATACTGATAAAAGTATGAGTGAATGAAAATGCGCCGCGTTATAATTCAGAGCTTCGACCTCATTATATATTGCAACGGAAGCCACCCTTGTCGAACCAGGTATATTTCCTCCGATCATCAGTATTACTCCGAACTCTCCGACAGTATGCGCGAAACACAGGACGATCCCGGTAAGAAAAGCAGGTTTTATATTTGGGATCATTATCTTCAGAAGAGTTTCTTTTTTAGATTTGCCCAGTGTGTAGGATGCTTCTATCAGATAAGCCGGTATGCTTTCGAAACCTGCTTTGATCGAATTAACCATAAACGGAAAATTAAAAATTACCGCGCCTATTACAAGTATCGGGAAAGAGAAGAGAAGCTGCACATCAAGAACGCTTTTCAATACTGAACCGATATAACCGTTCGGGCTGAACAACAGAACGAGATAGAAACCTATGACAGAAGGCGGAAGAACGAGAGGCAGGCTTACTACAGCCTCCCAGATGTGTTTGAACCTCGATTTTGAGAAAGCCAGAAAATATGCCGCCGGCACACCGGTCAGAAGAAGCAGCGGAACGGCTATTATAGATAGTTTAAATGATAGCCAGAGCGGGGACAGAATTTCCATATTATTTTACAATGTAGCCATAATTTTCTAGAATACTGACCGCTTTCTTTGACTTCAGGAATTTATAAAATTTCTTTGAACCTTCGGGATGATTATCCGTACCGTACTTCAGAAGTACCGCGCTCTGATCAATAGCGGAGTATGTAGATTCATTTACTTCCGTCCATTTCCCTTTACCTTTCATGTCCGATGCCATGACGGTTGACTTCGATGTGAATCCGAGGTCAACCGCTTCGGAAAGTATATACTGATTCGCCTGAGATATGCTTTCGCAGTAAACCAGTTTTGAGGATATTTTTTCATATATGCCGATATTTTTAAAAAATTCAATAGTTGCTCTTCCGTATGGAGCCGTATCAGGATTTGCGATCGCGATCTTTTTTATTCTGTCGCTTTCCAGATATTCAGGACTGCAATTAATTTCTTTAAGCTTTGCTGACCATAGTACCAGTGATCCGCATGCATAAATAAACGGTTCTTCTGAAGCCAGTTTATCATTAAAAATTGCTTCAGGATATTTCGTATCTGCCGACAGGAATACCTCAAATGGTGCGCCGTTCTTTATCTGCGTTGTCAGTTTACCCGATGACCCTATTATAGGAACAACTTCTATCCCTGTCTCTTTAGTGAATTCCGTACTGATATCTTCAAAGGCGTACTGAACATTAGCCGCAACAGCTACAGTGATCTTTTCGCAGTATAGCCTTATACCCATGCCTGTCAATATTATAATTATCAAGTATAATTTTCTCATTTTACTCTCGAATAATAATTTATTTCTCCGCTGCATACTTTACATTTATCTGAGCCTTCTTTGCCCGGATATGATTCATTGCAGACTGAACATAAAGTGATTTTTCCGCCTTTTTTCTTCTTTTCTTTCGGTATATCAACTTTAACTTTCTGAACGGATATGATATCGCTGCTGGCTTTCCTGATGCTCGCGAAAAGCTTGTCGGAGTCCTGCTCATCTTTCGGTTTTAATTTCAAAAACCATTCTTTTATCGGAGGGAATTTTTCAAGTTTATCCGTATCTAAATATAGCCTGATGCCTTCGCCAGTGTATTTATTATAGAATGTCATGGCAAATCTGCCTACCTTTTCGATCTTCAGCCATCCGTTACCTATTGAGCACGGCGTAAGTATCTGGATAGCATCGGGAAGACATTTTACAGACTCGCAGATCACATCGTAAAATTCTCCTTTCGGAAGCTCCTTTATCGCCAGATCCACCATGTATCCGCCTATAATCAGTCCCGGCGCGGCGGTTCCGTGAAAATCAACTACCTTTTTAATATATTCTTCAAATGAATATCCGCATATTTCTGTCATGATTTCCCCTTAAAATTTAAAATACGGGAACGGGAACTACCCGTTCCCGTATTAGTTACTCTTTAAAAACATTTACAGCGCATGCTTTATATTCGGCTGTCTTTGTTTCGGGATCAAATGCAGGATTGGTCAGCCAGTTCGCATTTCCTTCGCGGTAATGGAATGTCATCCAGACCATTCCGGCCGGAACTTCTTCTGTTACTCTTGCTTTGACATGAACCTTTCCACGCCTTGACTCTACATATATTTTTTCGCCGTGTTCTATGCCGAGTCTCAGTGCATCGGCTATAGAAATATCTGCCGTTTCCTCTTTATAAAGAGCATCCATTCCGGCTCTTCCGGTCTGCGTTCTTGTATGATACTGATACAATCTCCTTCCCGTGCTTAACACGAACGGGAAATCCTTGTCTTCGACTTCTGCAGGAGGAGTCCATTCAACGCCTTTAAATACTCCTTTTCCGTGAGAGAATTTTCCGTCTTTATGAAGGAATTTCGTTCCGGGGTGTTCGGTTGTTGGACATGGCCACTGAAGACCGTCATTTTCGAGTCTGGTGTATTTGACTCCGCCGTAAGCAGGCGCAAGTACGGAAATTTCATTATCCCACAGTTCTTTCATCTTTTCTTTCTGAATCTCATGAATGTATCTATCATAATTTGTTGCTTTTTTAGCCACAAGATGAATTTTCGCCATGTGCTCCACGAGTTCGTTGTATGTTTGCCGAGGATGGTCTTTTGATTTATTTAGCAACTCTACTGTTTTTTTGCTTAATTGTATTGTTGTTTGTGTCATTATAGCACATTATAATTAGTTATAATATATAAATCTTTCTATGCCGTTTTTCAATTCAAAAATCATTTCTTCTGTAAAATCTCCATGTTGCGTATAAAATAAGAGCTTCTCCAATAATAAATAAT
>Ga0209417_1006738_pt1 | contig 11547 bp, 6 predicted proteins | sample RifGroF2_FD_184002 | JGI IMG/M metagenome (GOLD analysis project Ga0209417, IMG submission 184002) | Groundwater microbial communities from Rifle, Colorado, USA - Groundwater F2 (SPAdes) (version 2) | ecosystem: Environmental > Aquatic > Deep subsurface > Groundwater | place: Rifle, Colorado... | reverse complement strand
CTAAAACAATGTTCTTGAAGGAGCTTTCAGTTTCCGCGCACAGATTCTATCAGGGAAAGATACAGACGGTTCCTAAAGCCGGAGTGTTCGGGTTCAACTGGTTCAATGTTTATTACACTCCCGGTGTATCCAGGGTTTCAACCGATATCAGAGATAACAATGACACATCTTTTGACTTGTCCAACCGCGGGAACCTCGTCGCTGTGGTTTCAGACTCGACAAGAGTCTTAGGCGACGGCGACTGCACACCGCCCGGAGGACTGGGGGTTATGGAAGGTAAGGCATTTTTGATGAAATACTTAGGCGGTGTGGACGCTGTTCCTCTCTGCATCGACAGCAGAGGGAAGAGCGGAAAGAACGATCCGGACAAGATAATAGACTTCGTGAAAATGGTACAGCATTCTTTCGGAGCCGTAAACCTTGAGGATATTTCTCAGCCGAACTGTTTTAAGGTTCTTGATGTGCTCCGAGAAGAATGCGATATACCCGTCTGGCACGACGACGCGCAGGGGACGGCGAGCGTTACGCTGGCCGGTCTGATCAACGCGCTTAAGCTCGCCGGTAAAAAGATAGGCGACGCGAGGATCGTTCTTTTAGGCGCCGGAGCCTCGAACACGACTATCGCCCGTCTGATAATCACGGACGGAGGCGATCCGGATAAGATCGTGATCTTTGACTCTCAGGGTTCACTGAGCAGATCAAGAGAAGATATTAAAGCGGACAAGCGCTTTTACCGCAAATGGGAATTGTGCGAGTCCACCAACAAAGATCAGATATTAACTATTGAAGAAGCCATGAAAGGCGCGGATGTGCTTATTGCGCTTTCGACACCCGGGCCTGATACTGTAAAGAAAGAATGGATCGCATCCATGGCTGATAAAGCGATAGTGTTCACCTGCGCGAATCCGATACCGGAGATCTATCCCTATGCGGCAAAGGAAGCCGGAGCTTTTATCGTGGCTACAGGACGGGGTGATTTTCCGAATCAGGTTAATAATTCGATAGGATTTCCCGGCATCTTAAAAGGCGCACTTCTAGTCAGAGCTAAAAAAATTACGGATAATATGGCTATCGCAGCCGCTCACTCGCTTGCAAATTATGCTGAGAAGAGAGGTATTCATACAGAAAATATTGTTCCGACAATGGATGAGGCTGATGTTTTCCCGATCGAAGCTGCGGATGTTGCAATGCAGGCTGTAAAGGACGGCGTTGCAAGGATCAATTTGTCATGGCAGGAAGCATACGATAAGGCTAAGACGGACATTGAATATTCAAGAAATATGACGAAGTCGCTGATGGATACGGGATTTATTAAAACACCGGAAGAATCCATGCTTCAGGAAGCACTAGATAAGGCTATTTTAGAAGTAAGAAAATAGGGCATGAAATAAGCGTTCCGCCTTGAACTGAGTAATTAATTTAAATTAAATGATATATTATTATTACTTTCTTTTGCTTGTCCAGTTCAGAGCTGCCTGTCATTTTGCTTTGGAGAAAGTCAGGCCGGCATGAATTATTTATGATTTATACTGCCGTCGATAATTCCGCTGTTTTCTGAACTGATTTTAGGCGAAAGAGGATTTAAAGATTGAAGATAGAAGAGAACACAATATATAAGCAGGCCATAAAGTGATTTACGAAAAGGCGATAGTGTTTTTTATCGTTAAGAAAATACTTCGTTCCATATTCTTGGAACATATGGATTTTTAGATAAAAATAACGGCAGCCCGTAAATCAGCTTTCGGACTGTGTTATATTGTGTTCGAAAAGTAGTAGTAAGAATTAAAGTTAATATGACCCCATTTTGGTCTGGATGTCATGGACCATTTGTAAAAAGATCTTATGAATTGCTTCAACGGCCGGGCCATTTTCAATTATTTCGATAGCTTTAATAATTGCTTCAATAGTCGAGATCTTTTCCGTGCCTTTAATATGCCTGAGTTCGTAATTGCTTTTCTGCCCAAAGGGGAGCCTAACCCTTTTTACTCCGTCCAGAAGCTCCGACCGGAACATTTTTCCGGCCTGATTATAATTTCCGTCAAGGACGATCAGATTTACAGGCAGTTTGAGAGTGCTCAAGAAATTTGCATCAAGGTTCTGCGTAGCTATAGGGAAAAGTACAAGATTTTCATAACCGGGAAGAATGATATCTTCACGCTTTGCAGGCATATCAGGAGCTCCGACAGGCACAACGGTGCTGTTCGTGAGCATCAGTTTTGCAAGTTTGCCCGTATTGGTCGATCTGTTGATCTCTTTAATATGCATCATGATAGTCACGCGCATTTTAAGACCGAATTTCTGAATATCGTTACAAATGCAGATATTTTTAAAAAGCATGCAGTTCGGACATTTTATAGCTCTTTTACTTCTGTGATTCATTTCCGCCCGGAGAGTTAATTCAACCGAAGAAATATAGTATGACAATTATGCTTTTCAAAGGGCAAATATACGCTTATATTTGATTAATTATTTCAAAAGGAACAGCGATGAAAAAAATAATAGACCTGACACACACGATAAACGAAGATATGACGGTTTATCCCGGCAATCCAAAGCTTTCGCTAAAAGAAGTAAGCACATTTGAAAAAGACGGATATTCGGTGCTCGAAATGAAAACTATCACGCATAACGGTACTCACATCGACGCTCCGTTCCACATGGTTCAAGGCGGAAAGACGCTCGATGAATATTCTCTCGACAGATTCATGGGAAAAGCGATCGTTATCAACTGTTCAAAGCAGAAAGAAATTTCTCTGAGTTTCTTACAAAAGCATAAAACAGAAATATCAAAAGCGGATTTCGCACTGTTCTATTCAGGCTGGAGCAAAAAGTGGAATAAAAAATCTTATTTTGGAGCTTATCCGGTGCTGACTGAAGAAGCTGCCGGGTGGCTGACGAAATTCAAGCTTAAAGCCGTAGGGTTCGATTATATTTCTATCGATCCTGTAACTTCAACCGACATGAAGCTTCACAAGGTCGTACTTTCAAAAGACATCTGTATAATTGAAAACTTAAATGATCTCGATAAAATTCCTGAAGGTATGTTCGATTTCTACTGCGTACCTCTAAAGATCGAACATGCTGACGGTTCGCCGGTAAGAGCGTTCGCAGTTATATAAAAAAGTTTATAACGCTTCAAGTGTTTTTAAATTTGTAACATATTCGTGGTCAGGAGTTTTTGTCACAAGATCTTTGTATAATTCGAGAGCATTATTTTTATACTCAGGCTGATCTATACACAGTTCGTTCAAAAGAAGGGCTATCTCAAAAGAAAAATATGCTTTTTCGGCAGGATCAGCTAATTTTTTCAGAAAAACTTTTAGTTTCTCCAAATTTGCAATTTTCTGTTTTTTATTTCTTGCGAGTTTATTGTCTATCTTCCTCGCATATAAAAATATTTTATTTGAGATCGAATTATAAAGTTTAAGTTCTGTTACAAGTTTATCGGCCCTGTCAATGAATTCTTTAGCACTTTTATAATCTTCCATTTCATACAGGACTTCTGCTTTCGATAGAAGAAAAGTGTATAATGACCTGTCGATCTTTAATTCTTCAGCGATTTTTATAGCTTCATTATAGAATTGAAGAGCAAGAAAATTATCACCCTGTCCGAAATAAGCTTTTCCTTTATTTCTCAGGACTATACACTCGCTTCTTTTATCTCCAAGCTCAGCAGCTACTTTGTGGTCGATCTCATAATATTTTAGAGCTTTTTTAAAATCGCCCTTTCTATGATACATGCTTCCTATGTTGCAGCTGGCCACTCCGGCCGATCTTCTGTCGCCGGTTTCAAGAGCCGCTTCAAGAGATATCTTAAAGTTTTCTATCGCTCCGGGAAAATCTCCGTTTCTCCAATGAATAATTCCGATATTATTTACGGTTTTCCCGATAAGGTTTTTATTCCCGATAATTGATGCAAGTTCGAATTGTTTATTGTAGCACACCATTGCTTCTTTGTACAATCCGCGATTTTCATAGATAGTTCCAATGTTTCCTTCAGCGGCGGCTTCACCGAATTTACTTCCGTTTTCTTTGGCATTTTTTAAAAGTATTCCAAAGCATTCCAAAGCTTTTTCGTAGTTACCGACATCCGAATGTATCAGTCCTATATTTCCCATTGATTCGTTAATCCCGACAATATCATTCAGTTCTTTAGAAATTTCATATTGCCTTTTTGAAAGTTCCATAGATGTATCATATTCGCTTTTGAAGTAATGAATTATGGCAATATTGTTCAAAACCCTGCATATTCCTATCTTGTCGTTGATCTCTTCATAAATATTGAGAGACCTTTTGAAATATGTCATTGCTTTATCATAGTTGCTTCTGAGGCGATATGTTCCCCCGAGATTTAGATAAGACTTGGCAGATAAAGATCTATCATTTATTTTTTTTGCGATCAGGATGCACTTCTTGTAGATATTTTCCGAAGTATTCCATTCACATAACATGTCGAGTACTTCAGCTTTTTTAAGAAGGATAGCGAGCTGATGTTTTTCAGACAGAAGACCGGACGGTAAAGCGAGGAGTCTGTCGTATAATGAAACAGCTTCATCGTTCTTAAAATTTCGGGCAGAATGATCGGCAGCTTTTTCCAGATAATAAGCCGTTTTTTTATAGTTGCAGGCTTTCTCAAAATGGTACGCAATATCTTTATAGTATTCTTCAGTTTTGTCTTTGTGGAGATCAATAAAGATATTTGCGGTAAGAGCATGAAGTTTTTTCTGCCTTGAGCGTAACTGCATATCATAAGCGGAATCTCTCATAAGCGCATGCCTGAATATGTAATTCATTTCGGTTAGAGGCGACCAGATATTTTCTTTTTCTATTTCTTGAATTTTCGCATGAAGATCTGTTCTTTTCTTTAAAACGCCGGATAGAACCTTAATAAGAAATTCTCTTCCCAATACTGAAGCCGTCTGTATAACATTCTTTATATCATCAGATAATCTGTCAAGTCTTGAAATTACTACAGCCTGAATATTTGAAGGTATAAGTTTTTCTGATTCGTCTTTGACAGAGATTTGTTCTGTTTTTTTGTCTGTGAATAATAGGGACTGGTCTCTCAGGTCAAGAATAAGCTGCTCCATAAAGAAGGGATTTCCGCTTGATTTGTTGAATACAAAATCCGTCAATTTATTTGAAAGTTTAAGTTCTGTTCCAAGAATAGACCTGCAATACTCTTCAGTGGAGTTTTTATTTAAAAAATTGAGATCAATTTTTTCAATTTTCGTATCTGTATCGGTTTCAACCTTAAACTTTTCTCCGGAGTTGCCATATCTGGATGTGCAGATGAATGCAAAAGGATATTTTTCAACATTTCTGCTTATAATACAAATTAAGCCTGCGCTTTCTTTGTCTATCAGATGAATGTCTTCTATTTCAATTATAAGAGGCTGAATAAGAGATTCGGCTTTTATGAGCTCTTTTACGGAATATAAAAAATTCTCGTATCTGTCTTTAGCATCAAGAGATGAAAAAATAGAATCCTTCCAAAACAAACCGAGATATCCTCCAATGATACTTTTTATTTTATTGATTTCTTTTCTTGATGAAAGGGATTCTTTATTTTGCGGTAAACTTTCCAGCCGGTTTTGAAGATCGGTTAAAGCAAGCTCAAGATTTCTTTTATTAACTTCATGCGAATTTTCATCTGAATATCCGAAATATTTTTTTAAAAAATAAATTACGGGGTTGAAGCTCTTTTGAAGTATTTCTTCACATGGCCAGAAAAGCCACTTTACTGAAGATAAAATGTTGTCAGAAGTGCTACTCTTTCGAAATTCATGCACCAAACGGGATTTACCTATTCCCGGCTCGCCGTAAACATACATGAACCCGGCAAACTGGGATTTTAATAACGGCTGAATGAAATTTTTAAGCCTTTTCAGTTCCTCATAACGGCCGATCATTTTTCCATTAAAAACAGATGAAGTTACCGGAGTTTTCCCTTTAAGACTGAAAACGGGTATTTTTCCGGTTTTACCTTTGAATGTTTTCTCTCCTTCAAATATGAAGTCGAAATTTATTTTATTTTCTTTAACTATATTTTCGCTTACGAGAATGCTGCCCGGCTCCGCAGACATTACAAGTCTGGAAGATAGATTTACAATATCTCCTATTACAGTGTATTCACTACGCTCTTTACCGCCCATAAAACCGGCATAAACTGTGCCTGACGACATCCCCGCTCTGAAATCATTATCCGTAAAATCATTCTTTAGTTCGAGCGCAAAATTAAGAGCTCTCTCGGAATTGTTCTCGAAAGAAACTGGGGCTCCAAAAATAATTAAAGCGATATTGCCTTTGTCCCCGAAATCTACTTTATTAAAATATCCGCCGAATTTCAAAGCAGTTTCGAGAATAGCTGTAATAAAAGTGTTCATTTTTTTTGGTTTATTGTCCGGAAATAATACGAATACAGAAGCAACTTCTCTAAATTCAGCTTTATTCTTGAAATTTATTACATTATCCGATATAAAAGGTAAAATGTCTTTTTTTGTTAAAGCGGATAAATATTTTCGCTTTATATAATTCTTAAGGGAGAAATTTATTCGGGATGTATCTATTTTATAAAAGCTATCTTTATTTTCGAGAATAAATTCTTCTTTTAGATCAGTCCGGTCAATAAAATTCTTATCGGCGACGACAGTGTTAGTTTCCGCATAATGTTCCGAATTAGCACATCCGCTTACAGCTTCGCCGCAGAAAAAATAAGTATGCAGCTGTCTGTCACCCAGTATTCCCCATCTAACATTTCCGAAAGAAAGTCCTATTTTTGCTCCTATTTCAAATTTGCCGTATTTTGTTTCGATAACACCGCAATTATTAATAAAATTATTTATTTCTAGTGCGCAATTGAGGCAGGATCTGTCTTTCTGTATGAAAATTCCCGTAAGAGCATCACCTGCAAAAGTTGAAATCATTCCGTCGTATGAATAGATTATTTTAACTAAAGGGTTAAATACAGTATTAAGAACATCGGTAAGAACTTCCGCACCGTCCTTTTTGTGTTTCATCAGGTTTTCGGTCATAGCGGTAAAACCGGAAAGGTCAACAAACATTGAATAAGCCTTAAAATTACCTCTGAAGATGCCTGTTTTGTATTTGTCGCTAATAAACTTTGGTATTAATTCGGACATGATATTCTCCGGATTTTAAATTTTTAAGGATCTTTATCGTTATCAATTACAATAGCTATAATAGTCATTTAAATCATCTCCGTTTCTTCGAGTAATATAAAACCGTTTTAGAAATAAAACTAATAATTTACAATTTTTTACAAACAAATTGAATATTATAAAATAAAAAATTGATATTTCAAGGAATAAAATGCATTTTACAGCGTTTACATGTATGCAATGAAAAACGGAGACTGAATTAAATGAAACAGATTATAATAGCTCTGATATCGCTGACGTTTTATTTAAGTGCAGAGACGATCACGCTTAAACAGGCGCAGGATTCTGCACTCGAAAAAAATTACGGTTACGCGATAGCGAAAGAAAATCTGGTTTACAGCAGTCTGTCGGTAAAAAGCGCATTCAGCGGATTCTTACCTTCAGCAAGTTTTACCGGAAGCTATATTATTTATTCGCCGGAAGTGGAAATGTCATCTTTTAAATTCACTCCGCCGTCAACGCTTAGCCCTGTTACTATGGTACAGGAGGACAGAATCGCCTTCGGTCTCAAAATAAATCAGCCTCTTTTCACAGGCGGGAAATTATTTTACAGCTATAAGATTTCTAAAGATTCAGAAGAAACAACAAAGAACTCTCTGACTTCGGAAATGATGAAACTTCTGGCAGATGTAGAGTCACAGTTTTTTAATGTTTGTGAGACCCGTGAACTTCTTGACATAGCCGGAGAATCTCTCCAGTTATCGAAGAGAAATGAAGAAACCGCAAAGATAAAATTCGATTCCGGACTGGTATCAAAAGCGGATTATCTAAAGAGTTCATCGGCAAGGGCGGTAAGCGAAGTCAGCCTTGTCAATGCCGAAAAAGGATTTGAACTGGCAAAGATAAATTTCAGCAATCTGACAGGTCTTGATAATTTTGAACTCGAAAATGTTGACAGGGATCATTATGAACCTTTCATAAACAGGCTTTATATTTCCGAATTTTCATCCGCTGAGGAAAAGGTTCTGATATTGAAAGAGATCGCGCTTCTGTTCAATAACGACATTAAAAATATCAGGCTCAATAAAGAGATCAGCGAAAAAAAGATAACAATGTCGAAAGGCAATTTTCTGCCGAGCGTCAATTTGTCTTATTCAACAGAATGGGCTAAAACAAATCTGACCGACGAATACGCAAATTCCGGAACTGTCGCACTTTCCGCTTCTATTCCGATTCTGCCTCTCTATGACAATTACATCACACTCGAAAAAAGCAGGATAGATCTGAAAAGATCAGAATTGTCGGAAAAGCAGCTTCTTGATAACATTTCAACCGTGATAAGAACATATCTTTACACTCTCATATCCGGCTCGAAACAGTTTACAAGTTCAAAAGTGGCTGTTGAACTTGCGCAGGAAACATATACAAATGTCGAGCAGAGGGCTAACTCTGGGCTTTCGACAGAAGACGAACTTAACACGGCAAGGTTGTCATTGATTCAGGCTAAATATAATCAGACTTCAGCTTATTATTCGATACTTAAGTCCAAATCAGAACTTATGAAAGTGCTCGGCATAAAAGATGAAGAAGAAATAATTAAACTTTTTTAATAAAAAGGTGAAAACATGAAAAAATACGCACTAGCACTATCGATGACTTTACTGATGCTAATCTCCTGCTCAAAAGAAGACGGGGGAGCTAAAGGTCAGAATAAAATACCCGAAAACCCTCCGCCGACTGTCAAGGTAGAGATAGTTCAGCCGGGAACGCTTCAGCTGTACGCGGAGATAACCGGAAAGCTCGAGGGTATCACTGATATCGTCTATTACAGTGAAGTAGCAGGCAAAGTGAAATCCATTGAGAAAAAGCTGGGCGATCAGGTGCAGAAGGGCGATGCGATAGCCTATCTTGATTCTCAGAATTATCAGATCAGCTACGATCAGGCTAAATCTGAATTGAAATCCGCGGAAGCCAACCTTGACGCTCTTAAGATCAGACTTGAAACTACTCAAAAGCTTTTTGAAAGCGGGAAAGTATCAAAATATGAATTGACCAACGATCAGAGCGCGTTGCAGAAAGCGGAAGCGGCTGTAGAGGGCGCGCGTGCGGGAGTTGAAAGAGCAAGGCTGAATTATGAGAATTCAAAATTCCTGTCGCCTGTTGACGGTTCGATCGCGCAGTTAAACATAAAAGAAGGTCAGTTTGTAGCTACCGGACAGGCGGTCGCATCGATCGTTGACTGCCGAAAGCTTATTATCAAAACCGGACTGACAGAAAAAGATATTGTTTCAATAAAAACGGGAAGCTCAGTAGAGATCAAACACAACGGTTCGGAAAAGACAGTTAAAGGCAGGGTAACGGGCTACGGAAAAAGGCTTGATACCACCGGCAACTATCCGGTCGAGATAGAGATCGATAATAAAAACAGAGAACTTCTTCCCGGAATGATAGTCAGAGGATACATCGAATCCGCAAATCTAAAAGATGTTATATATACCGATTTCGATAATATTACTGAAGAATTCGGAAAATACTATGTATATGTTGCAGCAGATGACAATAAAGCATCAAAGAGACTTGTAACAACCGGCAAAAAATACGGCGACAAGATAATAATCGAATCGGGTCTTAATCCGGGCGAAAAGCTTATCGTGTCCGGAACCGGAGGTCTGACGGACGGTACAGAAATAAAAATATTCGGAAATGAAGCTAAATAAAGAATTTCACCTGCGGAGCGCAAAATGAATCTGCCGAAGTTTTCAGTAAATAATCCCGTGCTTATAAATATGATAATGATAATTATATTCATTCTCGGAATATTCTATACCTATCAGATTCCTAAAGAATCAATGCCTCAGATAGAATGGGGATCATTTATGATCTCGGTCGTTTATCCGGGAGTGGCTCCGGAAGAAATAGAATCTCTGATAATAAAAGAAATTGAAGACGAACTGGCAGATATCTCCGATATAGATTACATAAGTTCAACCGCGTATGAGGGGAGAGCTGTAATTTTTGTAAACCTTTTAGCGAACACAGACCTGGAGAAAGCCTGGAGTGATGTATCGAGAGAGCTCGATAAGATAAGAAATCTTCCTGAAGACGCGACAGATCCTTATATGCAGAATATGAGCATGAAAGAGCTGAAATCGGTTTGTACAGTATCTGTTGAAGGTGAATCATACAGCCCCGACGGAATAAAAAGGATAGCTGAAGAAATAAAAGACGATCTGGCAAAGATAGAATATGTTTCGAAGGTAGAGGTAAAAGGGGCAAAAACGAGGGAAATATCAATTGAACCCGATCTTTACAAAATGGAATATTACAATATCGGATTTTCAGATATTGAAACAGCCGTAAAAACAAAAAATCTGAACCTGCCCGGTGGAAGTATTGTTTTCAAAGAAAGTGCAAAAAATCCAAGGATGTAGAAGTTTTCATTGTCATTATTCTTTCTGTCAAGTATAAGATAAGACCTGCAAATTGACTTATCCTCAAATCTTTCGATAACGGATCCGTTATCAGGATCAGGGACATAGCAAAAGTAAGAGACACTTACGAAGATATCAATGTCAAAACGAGGCTTGACGGCAAAGAAAGCCTCAATATCTATCTTTATCAGAGTTCCGAAGGGAACATTCTCGATATTATCGAAAATATAAAAACCTCTATAGAAAAAGTGCCCGGCAAGTATTCCGATGTTCAGGCAAGGATCGTGAATGATGATTCGAAAGACGTTAAAAATAACATCAGGACACTTTCTTCATCCGCAGTTTTCGGTATAATATTAGTGTTCATAACGCTTCTTCTTTTCATAGGATGGAGAAACGCGATATTCGCCGCGATGGGAATACCGTTCTCGTTTATGATGACCTTCTGGCTGATGCAGTATTTAGGGATAACTATAAATAATCTCAGTCTTTTCGCTCTTGTTCTTGTTCTCGGCATGGTGGTTGACGACGCAATTGTAGTGATTGAAAATGTCCACAGGAATATCGAGGACGGTATGAGTCCGAAAGAAGCCGCAATAAAAGGAACTCAGGAGGTCATGTGGCCGGTAATAGCTGCGGTTCTGACAACAATAGCGGCATTTTTACCTCTTCTGATGATGGAAGGACACATGGGGAGGTTTCTGGGCGTGTTCCCCAAAGTTGTGTCTCTGGCCTTGTTCTCGTCGCTTTTTGAAGCTCTTCTGATACTTCCTTCGCATCTTGCGGACTTCTCGAAACCTCACGATAAAGCCAAAGCCGAAGGACATTTTTATAAAGATATAGTTAGAGGCTACGGAAAAATGCTGACCGGATTTTTGAAAAGGAGAGCACTGGTAATGACACTGCTAATCATCTCTCTGTTCCTTTCATTTCTAACGGTAGCCAAGGGCTACATAAAATTCGAATTTTTTCCGAAAACGGCACCTGCCACCTTG
>Ga0209417_1006730_pt1 | contig 11562 bp, 12 predicted proteins | sample RifGroF2_FD_184002 | JGI IMG/M metagenome (GOLD analysis project Ga0209417, IMG submission 184002) | Groundwater microbial communities from Rifle, Colorado, USA - Groundwater F2 (SPAdes) (version 2) | ecosystem: Environmental > Aquatic > Deep subsurface > Groundwater | place: Rifle, Colorado... | reverse complement strand
TTATCTTCCAACATAGCCGAAACATGACTTATTAATGCATCTTTTATCATAAGAGATGCTTCTTCTATTGTGTCTCCATGAGACATACATCCTTTGAGTTCATCAACAGATGCCACATAAATCTGGTCATCATTGTCCCATTCAAATTTGTATGTCCAAGGAAGACCTAAATAATAATTTAAATCTTTCACTTCCCTAGCCCTTTAACCAATTAACTAAAACCCTTAAAAACACATTTTAATTCTAAATATTTTTTAATTTTAATATATCCTGCAATAATTTAATTTGATACCTTTTAAGTTCTTTCATGTTTAAAACTAAAGTTATTTTCTCCTTTTCTTTCTTATAAGTTACGTGTGAAGTTCCCGAATGTTGATTATGCTTGGTAAAGCCTAAATCCAAAAGTAATTTTATTGCCTCATCGGTCGATATTGTTTTTCCTTCAAGGACTTTTTGAATTAATTTTTGCTGTTTTGTCATCCCGAAATTACTTTCCGATATAAACTCTCGACTCCTCACCGTACTTTACAAAATAAGATATAAAACTCGAATTGCTAATTAATTTTGCATTGTCATTGCGAGGAGAGAAACGACGAAGCAATCGCAAGATTTTGTAAAATTATGAGATTGCTTCGCTGCACTCGCAATGACAGTTTTGGCTATTTAACAATTCAGGTATAAAGTAACCATAAAAATAATGATAGCACTTTTTGATAGCGATGTCAATATGTGATATCAAAATTAAAAATAACTTAAATAAATGGTGATTTTTTTAAAAATATAATTATAATTATCCAAGAAGGAAAAAAGAGGAATTCGCCATGTATCAGGACAAATACAATTCAAATCAGTTGCTTTTAAATACAAAATTCGGTTTGCAAAGAGTTTTTGATGCTCTAAATAAAACCGATCTTAACGGGGTTTCGCTTGAAGATTTTGTAAATCAAAACCAGATTGCAATATCGGATTTGCCTTTTTCAGACCTGTTAAAACTTAATTTTAGCAACGTAGACGCCGATAAAAACCAGGTTATTTCAAGTGAAGAAATGACTACCCTGTTAAATTCCATTGATAAACAGGGCTTAACTTATGCGCAACTGCAAGCTTTATCAGGGCAAGCGGGGCTTTCTGCAACTGATTCCAAGAAACTTCTTGACGAAGTGGTTGAAAATTTCAATAAAGTAGATACAAACCACGATGGAAAGGTTTCCGAAACAGAAATAAACGCTTATAAATACAACAAAGAAGTTGAAGATAAGAAAACAGAATTTTGTGAATTTAAAGCTTCAAACATATCAATATTTTATGCTGAAGACAGCACAACTGCGTCTGATTCAACAGATGCGGCTACAACAACTACAAACAAAACTACTACAGAGTATTAAACAGATGTAGACTCTGTTTCCGGTTTTGACTCTGTTGTTGAATATTCTTTGTTGTATTCAAATCCTGTAAGCTCGGAAATTGATTGTCCCCACTTGTCAAGAACTTCTTCGGGATTATCAGAAACTTCTATCAGCTTACCTATTCTTACGACAAGTTTTCCAAAAAACGGACAGTATGGACGTCTGAAATCTATTCCGACAGGAAGGATTTTGGTTTTTGTGACTTTTGCCAGATAACCAAAACCTGTATTGATTTTGCCGACTCTTTTACCTTTTACTCTTGTGCCTTCAGGGAAAATACCTAAAAGCCATTTTGTTTTAGATAAAATATCTTTTGCTGATTTAATTGTGGCGATTTCAAGCTTGTTTCTATTAACGGCAAAAGCGCCCAATTCTTGTATAACCGGAGAAAGAACAGGCACATGAAACAACTCTTCTTTTGCCATAAAGGCTACAGATCTTTTTGTTGCCAGGCATACAATAAAAGGATCAAAATAAGAAGAATGATTTGACGCAACTATATATGCACCATCATAAGGAACGTTTTCCCTGCCATGAATTTCTACTCTGAAAAAAAGTTTAAAAAACGGATAACTTATAAAATAAATTACAAAATACTGAAATATTTTTTTAAATATATTATAATTTTCCGGTTTTACTTTTGCAAATTTACTTGCCATTTTTATTTTCCCAAATTTTTTTAAGCAGCCATCTTGTTAAAATTTTAATTATCTAATAAAACTTTAGCAGAAAAATGAGATTTTGGAAAAAATGGATAAAGTTATTTTAAACAAAAAAACTTAAACGCCTGAACGCTTAAATTTTTTTGTTACTGTTTTTTTAAATTTAGTCCGCTTCAAGCTCTTCTTCTGTTACAACATCTCCTTGAAGTGATTTGACCTGAATATTGTGCATAACAGTAGCAACAAGAAGATCAAATGACTTTAGATTTTGGATTTCAGGAGAAAATTCTCTAATAAGCGATTGACGAACCATTTTTTCCAAGTTTTCAATAGGATTAGACATTTCTCTATTAGCATCCGGACAAATAAAATTAATATAATCCGATGTTAATTTCAAATCCTGCATCTGGGTAAATAAAAACCATTTTAATTTTGGACCAATACCTTTTAATTCATTAGTAAATTTTAAATTTTTCATACTTTTCATTTTCTAGACCCGTTTATTCTTTACTTCCCTCACATTATAAATTCGTTTTAATTTATCTGTTTATATAAAACTTGTGATAACAAAAACTTCATAGCTGGAGGGAATAATCTTTACAAAACTTAAAATAATTTTTACATATGGGGATCATCGTCGTCAGGAAGCGCCATTTCAAGGTTTCTATAAGTTATTAAAGTCACCTCATTATCTTCATTTATGTGTTGATTATAATTTTTTGAAAGAAAATTTATCAAATCATTTTTATTTGACATGCTTTTTTTGTATTTTGCTAAATTTTCATCAGAAATTTCTTTAATTTTCATGAGCTTAAGATTACCCAGAATAACAGCTTTTCTGACAACTTTATGGTCAACTCTTATGTCAACAACTTCATTAGGGCTATAATAACCATTGTCATAGTAAATACTACCAGGTCTTATAGCTATTCTTGCAGATTCCATATCTTCTGAAACAACTTCATCATAAAATTCTTTTGGCCAATTAATTGCCTTCGCCATGCTAATTTCCCCGATTTTTTTGTTACACAACTACATTTTATAATATTAATGCTTTTTATACCAGCAAAAATGCGACTAAAAAGATTTTGTCTATTATATTAAGAATAGTTAAATCAAAATTTGATTCTCAATCTTACTATCGAAAAAGAATTTCACCCCAAATTAACAAATTATTCCTTAAAGACATAAGACCGTTTTCCTAAAGCTTTCTTAACAGCATGTCGATTACTGACATGTATCAGTTCTATAAAAGAGTATTCGGAGGCTATATGAGTAAAACAGGAAAACAAAATAGTAAACCTGAAAAATTAAGTTATACTGAACAAATAAAAAAATACGAAGATAGCATAGCTCCAAGTCCCTTAATACCATCATCTTTTAAAGAAACCACCGAAAACTTGTTGAATAATGTTATTCTCGAAGATATTACTTCATTATTAGAAGAATCAAATATAGATATCAACTCGAAAAACTTATTTGATGTTGTGATGGCTAAAATAAAAAATGTAGAATTGCTTCAAGCCGCAAACTCAGAAAATATTAAGCTTCTATGCAAAAACAAACAAATTTATACAAAAAAAGCCGAGCTAATTGATCTCGTTCATAAATACACCGAAAGCATTGAAGTCGAAGAAATTAAAAATGCAGTAAGATCAAATAAAATATTTCAAAAATAAAAACATTCTTAGAATATATTTACTATTTTTTGTTTAAAGCTTCTTTTAGAGCAGTTTCAAGTGTTTGAATTTTTGCTTCAAGCGATTTTACTTTATCAGAGCTTTCTTCCGACACTATGGAAGATTTTTCAACATTTCTTGATAATTTTTTGATTTTTTCTTGAAGTTCAAGATTTTTGGAATAAGTCAGCAAAAATCCGCTTAAAACCCCATATAATCCCATAGACAAATAAAACCATCCCGAAGGGACTGTAAACGCCTTTATCAAAGGCTTATAATTAAGTGTTAAAGACTGTCCGTTATTCACAAAAGAAAAATAACAAATATCTGCAAGAATTAATATTCCAAGAATAAGACAAACTTTTTTCATAAAAACCTCCCTTTTTTTATTTATTTTTTTAATTATAAATCAAGCATGGTTACATAAAAACCTTTAATACAGATTCTTTAAACTTTTCAAAAGAATAATAATTTTCTGCAAAACTTCTTGAAGTTTTTTTAATTTTTAGCCTTAAATCATCGTCAGAAACAAGCTCTAAAACTTTTTGTGCAAAATCTTTTGCATTATCAGCTATCAGAACAGGCTCTTCACCATATGTGTTGACTCCTTCCATTCCGGAAGAAGTGCTTATAATTGCTTTTCCCCATGCCATGGATTCAAGAATTTTTATTCTTGTACCACCTTTTAGCCTCAAAGGAACAACTAAAACGGAATATTTTTTTATTTCTTCAAATATATCCTCTTTTTCTCCTACAAAAAATATGTTTTTGCCGTCATGAAGGTTTTTTATATCTTTTCCTGCGTTGATACCCACCAAATAAAACTTTATTTGGGGATTTTTCTTTAGTATTAAAGGAAAAATCTCTCTGACAAAATACATTACAGCATCATGATTTTGAACCCATGAATAAGTTCCGAGGAAATAAATCGAGTTTTTTTCTTCAAATTCCGGTTGCGAATAAGGATAATTATTTATGAAAGGGCTCATTTCTAACAAATAAAACTTTTTACTTTTATCAGGAAGAATATTTTTAACTCTTTCGAGTTCTTCTTGTCCTAAAAATATAGTTTTATCGGCATTTTTTATGCATGCGAGTTCTGTTTTTTTAAGAAGTTTGAGTTCGTTTTTAATAAAGAATTTTTTAATCACCCACCCCCAACCCCCTCCCTCGAGGGAGGGGGCTAGAGTTAGTTTTTGGGCTCGCTTTCCGTCGCCTTCGGCGACTCGCTCGCCCGTTATTTTTAAATATTTTGTTTGTTCAAACACAAAACTTTCCAAAACATGAGAATTAATAACTGTTTTTATGTTTCTTTTTTTGATTTCTTCTTTTAAAACAGGATTAAATAACAAATTTACGTACATAAACGCATGTTCAAACACAAGTGTTGAATATTCTCCTGTTTTAACAAGCTCCAAAAGCTTTTTTGAAAACTTTTTTGAATAAAAACGATTGAAAATATATGATTTTTCTTTAAAAAGCCAATTAAAAACGCATCTTGCATTAATTTTCGGCTCAATCTGCGAATAAAAAACATTTTTAAAGCCAAGTTTCTCTTTTACGTTTTTAATCTTTAAAACATCTTCATTTTTTCTGGTAAAACACAGCAAATCCGCTTCAATTTCGGATTCTGACAGAGCTTTCATTATGTTTTCGAGAACGATTAAGTCACCTCCCTTTACAGGAAAAGGCATTGTTCTTGAAATAAAGAGAATTTTGTTTTTTTTGTTCATATCAAGTTAATTTTACATTATAAAAAACCAAATAAAAACCGGTGTAATGTCAGAAAAATACACCGGATATAGTTTATTTTATCATTTTAGGAGAGGAATTTAATTAAATCGCTGTCATGTAAGGTGTTACCGTTGTAACTATTGTTGTAGTTGTTTTATTTGACTTAGCGCGCATTTTCATGTTTCTTATATAAGTAGCATCTTTAAGAAGTCCCGCGATTTCAGAAGCGTCAAACCAGTAAGTACCAGCTGCGCTGAATGTTTTTTCAATGATTTTCGTTGTTCCATAATCAAAATACCCGACTTCTACCTGAACTGTGATTGTTTCACCACTCACATAATTCGCGGAAGTAACTATTTTGAGCTGCTGCGGCATAAAAGTCGTAAACCCGTCAGGTTTTGTAATATAAGTGTATGCTCCGTAAACACCGTTAAGACCAACAGCAGGAAGATAATCGGCAGCCATAATCCTTGCCGCGTAATCGTTTTTAACAAGGTCATTAAGCCCTTTTACGCTGCCTATATTATTATTATGACAAATAAAATTGTTGACATTATTGCTTAAATAAACGTCTCTTGTTGTCGAAGCAGCATCAAAATTGTTGCCTACAAAAACAAATGAGCCGCTTGTGGTTGTTTCTGAAAGGTCAATAGCGTATGACTGGGTAGTGTTTGTATGAAGGTGACAGCCTATCATTGCGAGCAAGTTTAAAGCAGGAGCAGTACCCGAGAAAGTTGAAAAGATTTTTTGTGTTCCATTCTCGAACCATGTACCGAAGCAGGTAATTTGAGTGGAATTATATTTGATATCATAAGCGTTTGTAGAAAAAATACCGCCGGAAATGTTTATTTTCGAATTTGTATAAGCCGCAAGACCTGTTGAACAATTATCAAACATACAGCTAATCAAGTGCTGTGTCGGAACCCTAAACGCCATGCCGGTTGTACAGTATGAAACCTGACATTTTTCAAAGTACGCGTCATTTGAAAAATATAACGGCGCATCGGTATCATAACCCTGAATTCCGACTCCGCCGCATGATGAAACTCTTACATTCCTTAAAATCTGGTTATAAACACTTCTATCTTTCGCAAGATTGATTCCGGTCACTCCTGAAACGTTAAGACCATCCAGCTTAATGTTTTCAATCCTTGCGTTGCTGTAAGAAGCGTTTATCATAAGACCGTTAGTTAATCCATACCAGCGAAGAACAGAAGTATAACCATCCGCGCCAACTATTCTTTGTCCTGATGCTTTAAGCACAAGTGTATTTGTAATTTTTACATTTTTATTGGCAGGAATAAACGGATTTTTTCCTGAATCAAGAATACTTTGAATAATAGCCGTATCGTCTGTAACATCATCACATTTTGCGCCTGCTTTTTCAATATTTACAAGGTCTTCACCGCCATTAGTCTCAAGAGTTGTAAAATCGGTTTCAAGTGTTTCCAATCTTGTTTCCTGCGTGTTATGAGCTTGTCTTAAAGTTTCAAAATTGTCGTTTATCTCGCTGGCTAAAGCTTTTGTCCCAGGAATAAACTGTGTTAAATTGTTAATACTTGTCATAAAGACTCCTTTCCCGATATAATTTGCCTTTTTTATTTATTTCACAGAATAACACATGAAAAAAAGCCCATTATTACTTGAACAAAGAGTTAATATAGTTTTATTAGTCAGCAAATTCTTTATGGTTAAAAGCCTTATAAAGACTGTATAAAAAAATAAATTTATGCAAAGATACTCCAGATTTTTGTAAAGATACTCCAGATTTTTGCAGAGATACTCCAGATTTTTTATAAATTTTTTCAAAATGAGCTAGCCGATTTAATCCCACTCTCGAATGTAAAATATACTGGATGCCTTTAAAATCTTAATGATTCAAAAGCAAGACTCGGAAAAATAAAACTTATTTAAAAAAATATAAGAGTGGGATTTGGGAAAATGAAAAAATTTAATATTTTTATCTTGTCTTTTTTATTGGCAAGCTTAATGAGTGTAACATGCCCTTACATTTGTAAGGCGGAAATCCTCTCCGGTAATGTAGACAAAGAGGAATTTCTGGGAACATCACATATGGTAGTTGACGGAGCAACAGGAAATCCCGTTGCGGATGCAGAAGTTTCTGTCCCGACAGAAGGAATTTTTACAAAGACCAATAATTCCGGTCAATTTAAATTGGATGCTTCTTTTAAAGCTCCCGCCATACTTTCTGTTCAAGCAAATGGATATGCGCCTTTTTCTTTAACCATAAACGAAACAGGCAACCCTTTAACTATAGTAATAACAAAACTTTTTGGCAACGAAATCGTTATAGACAACGAAATTCATCATCTCGGAGATGATAATTATTCGGAAAAATCTGCAAATGCAGAGGATTTCAAGCTGCAATCAGAAAGTTCGGGGTTTTCCAAAGAATTTTTTGTTGAAAAATTTGATTCAAACAGCAATCCTGTTTTAAAAATAGGCGCAATAATCGGCATAGATACAAAAATAGCCCATAAATTAGAAGGCAAAAAAATAAAAACTTATAGCTCGCCAATAAGAATTTATGTCAACTCAAAAAAAATCGGGGAAATCAAGATAAATGGGGACAATCAGGAAATTCCTTTACCTAAAAGCTTGTTAAGACAGAACTCCACTAACACTATTCGTATAGAAACAGGTGTAAATCAACAGGCAAGAACTTATGTCGATTATGATGATATGGAATTTATGAATATATTACTGGCTTTTTAATGGTAAAATATAAGAATCCATCTTGTTAAAATTACTTGTCATTGCGAGGAGTGAAACGACGCGGCAATCGCAAGATTAAACTAATTATGAGATTGCTTCGTCGCAAGCTCCTCGCAATGACAATAGCAGGTTTTAACCAGATGATTTCTAAGAGAAATTAAAGTACAGGTCTTATATTAATACATGCTTAAAGTTGTTCTAATTGGCTATGGTGAGCTGGCACAGTCACTTTTAATCGGAATGCTTGAATCAAGGCACAAAGTTGTCGGAGTTCTCAGATGGGAACAAGAGCGTCCTAACAAGCCGATTGCTTTCTTAAGGGATACTTTTATCCCTGATGGCTTAACTTCGATAATAAGAGCTGTAAACATTCATGAAATTAAAGCAAAAAAAGTAAACAGCAAAAAATTTATTAAAATAATAAAAAAACTGGCTCCTGACGTGATTTTGGTCGGCTCATGGGGCGAAATAATCAAAAAAGAAATCATAAATCTTCCGAAAGTCGCTTTTATCAACTGTCATCCGTCACTGCTTCCAACACATAGAGGAAGTAATCCTTACGCTTCTGCGATAAAAAATGGCGAAACAAAAGCAGGAATTACTTTTCATCTAATGAATGAGGGCATAGATACCGGCGAAATTCTTCTTCAAAAGGATGTAAATATTTCCGAAGAAGATACAGGCGGAAGTTTAAGAAACAAATGCGCATTCACAGCTAAGAACGCTGTTTCTGAGCTTTTAGACAAGCTTGAAAAAGCTGAATTGATTCCTAAAAAACAGGATGAATCAAAAGCCAGCTATTTCCCGAGATTAAACCCTAATGACGCAAAAATTAGCTGGAAAAAGCCCGCAACAGAAATTCACAACAATATTAGAGCAATTTTCCCCTGGATAAAAAGTTATACACTTCATAAAGATACTTTTTTATTTATTCAGTCAACAAAAGTTATTGAGATTCCCACGTCGTACCCTGCGGGTACTCCTCGGAATGACGGAAGTGGAAGCGCGCCGGGCAAGATTCTCGCCAAAAAGGGAGGAAATCTAATAATTTCAACAGCCGACACAAATAAAGCTATTTTAGCAGAAAACATCGAAACATACGGATTTTTAAGCAAATTATGGTCGAATCATTATATAAATAAAAAAATTAAAATCGGCGATTTTTTATGCTGATTACTGACCTTGATTTAGTTCCCTGTTTTCGGTATTTTTATTTTCTACCTTAGCTCACGTTTCATGCCGAAAACAAATTACGGTGGGGCGCAAGAGGTATGAATTTCATTTATGATGTTATAATTAACAAAAAAAGAGATAAAAATGAAACTTAAAGAAATATACAATTCTAATAAACCGATTATATCTTTTGAAATTTTTCCTCCAAAAGCTAAGAGTGCCGATGAATTAAATCAAAAAATCAATGAACTTTTTGAAGAATTAAGGGTTTTATCGGAATTTGATCCTGCTTTTATTTCTGTAACTTACGGAGCAGGAGGCAGTACCAGAGAAACAACTCTTGATATTGTTACAAAGATTAAAAACAATATGAATATTCAGCCTATGCCGCATTTTACATGCGTAGGTTCTTCAAAAGATGATATTCTGGAGTATTTAAAGAAAATTGAGTCAGCAGGAATCGAAAATATACTTGCATTAAGAGGCGATCCTCCAAAGGGTGAAACAAAGTTTGTAAAACCTGAAGATGGTTTTGGCTATGCAAACGAGCTTGTAAAATTCATAAAATCTAATACAGATTTAGGTATTGCTGTTGCCGCATACCCTGAATGCCATCCTGAATGCTGTTCTCTCGATCAAGACATAGAAAATTTAAAAAGAAAAATTGACTGCGGAGCTGATGTTGCAATAACACAGCTGTTTTATGATAATAGCTGTTATTTTGAATTTCTGGAAAAAGCTCAAAAACAGGGAATAAATATCCAAATTATTCCGGGAATTCTTCCTATAACTTCATATTCTCAAATTGAAAGAATCTCAACACTCAGCGGATGTAAACTTCCTACCGAACTTTCGCGGAAACTCGCTGAAAAAAAAGACGATAATGAAGCTATAAAACAAATCGGTATTGAATTTGCCGTTAAACAAGCTAATGAACTTCTGAAAAACGGCGTTTCAGGGATTCATTTTTATCCTTTGAACAAGGCTTTTGCAGTAAAAGCAGTTCTTGAAAACTTAAAAATACAGGAAAAAGTTTAAAAAATGGAATCAAAAACATTAATTTTAATAGACGGGCATGCGCTGGCTTACAGGTGTTTCTTTGCCCTTGAGCGCACAAGAATGCAAACAACGGACAATACACCCACATGGGCTGTTTATGGCTTTCTTAAGTCCCTTTTTGACCTGCTTAAAAATGTTAAGCCAGATGCAATTGCCGTATCCTTCGATAAAGGCAGGGATACTTTCCGTTTAAAAGAATATCCCCTTTATAAAGCTAACAGGCAAAGTATGCCTGATTCATTAGGAGTGCAGCTTGGCTTGATTATAGAAGGCGTTAATACCCTTGATATACCGATTTATCAAATTTCTGGCTTTGAAGCAGATGATGTAATAGGAACAATCACCAAAAAAGCAAGCGAGTTAGGACATAAAACATTAATACTTACCGGAGATCAAGATTCATTCCAACTTATAAGCTCTGAAAATTCCGTTTCTGTCTTGATTCCTTCAAAAGGCGAACTTATAGAATTTGACAGAAATAAAGTTCACGAAAAATTAGGAGTTTGGCCGGAACAAATCGCTGATTACAAAGGCTTAAGCGGTGATTCGTCAGATAATATTCCCGGTGTTAAAGGCGTAGGAGAAAAAACAGCAGTGAAACTCCTTGAGCAATTCGGTTCTGTAGAAGGTGTTTATGAGCATCTTGAGGAAATTCAGTCAAAAAGTGTTAAACAAAAGCTTGAAACAGACAGGGAAATGGCTTTTAAGAGCAAATATCTTGCTACAATATGCAGGGAAGTGCCTATTGAGTTTGATTTTGAACACACGCATGTAACTTTGCCCGATGTTGAAAAAGTCAGCGCATTCTTAAGAAAAATGCAGTTTCACAGCTTGCTCAAGCAGCTTCCAGAAATTTTATCGCATTTTAACGCCAACGGTCATTCCGCACTTGATGCGGAATCTACCCAACAAGCAGATTATAGCTTGAAATTTCAAGAAGGGCAGACCCTGAATCGAGTTCAGTGTGACAAGGGGGAAGCTCAGAGTGATAATTTTGGAACTCAGACTTCAATTCCTGCTTCACATGGTCAAATGCAGCTTAATCTCGGCTTAACACAATTTTTAAAAGAAGAGTCCCAAAAAACTTTTCAAGTTGATACCGAAATAATTGAC
>Ga0209417_1006729_pt1 | contig 11562 bp, 9 predicted proteins | sample RifGroF2_FD_184002 | JGI IMG/M metagenome (GOLD analysis project Ga0209417, IMG submission 184002) | Groundwater microbial communities from Rifle, Colorado, USA - Groundwater F2 (SPAdes) (version 2) | ecosystem: Environmental > Aquatic > Deep subsurface > Groundwater | place: Rifle, Colorado... | reverse complement strand
TATTGGGAATTAACGATTTTTATACAACCAAGGGGTACCGGGAGTTCCATGATCAGGCAGTGAGGAGCCGGGTTTTCCCGTTATTCAACATTGAGTACATCGCGCTCGATCGGGAATTGCAAAAAAAGGGCGTAAGGGTTAACGATCCCAATAATCCCGGACGGACCTATTTCAGCGGCAAGGGTCTTGATTTTCCTGATACATTGGATGCCCGGCATGCCGGGATGGTTGAAACGGTTATAGCCGAAAGCATGCGGCAGGTGGAGAGCATGGTTGTCAAAACCAATTCCGTTCTTTCTGATCTTCAATCCGATATCCGGCTTGATTTTGAGGAAATCCGTAGGCTGTACGCCCGAGAACTGGTAAGGGAGCGGCATATTGCCAAAGCCCTGAGGATCGCAATCTATGAGCGTTATCCAGATACGGGAGACAGGACGACTTTCCTCCAGCGGCTCTATGACGGTAAGGAATTAAAAGCGAACCCCGCCAGCAACGCCAGCGTGGAAAACGAGATCCGGAACAACCTGCTGAAGGCAGGAGGCAGAGCTTTTGTGGAGGAAGATGAAAAGGCCTTTCTGAGCGTGGATATGGTGATCGAAATCATTACCCATGCCGGGGGAATCCCGTGTTACCCGGTCCTGCTGGATGATGCGAAAGGCAACTTCACGGATTACGAAGGCAGCAAAGAGGCATTCTTATCGGAATTAACAGCAAGAAATATTTTCTGCATCGAATTGATTCCCGGCCGAAATGATGCCACCATTCTGGAAGACTTTGTAAAATTCTTTGACAGCAAGGGTTTCATCATACTTTTTGGCACTGAACATAATACTCCCGAAATGATTCCGCTGACCGTCTCGTGCCGGCACCAGGCGCCCCTCTCCGAATCGCTGAAAAAGATCAGCTCCGACGGGGCACTTCTGATCGCAGCGCATCAGTATCTCCGGACAAAAACCGGCGACAGCGCGATGAGCCGCTGGAATCAGCTCAATACCGCTCAAAGACAGGGTATGCTAAACCTGGGCAGAGCGGTTTTCCAACATTTTCAAAACACCTGATAACATGGAAAAGTCAATTTCCGATCTTCTAGCGATTTCGAACCACTACGGCAATAATAATGAGTTCGTTATCGGCGGAGGCGGAAACACCTCGTGGAAAGACGACAAGTACCTGTACGTCAAGGCCAGTGGCACCCGCCTGGGGACGCTGACCGAGCGGGAGCTGATCAAGATTGACCGCCAGGCACTGAACGGGGTACTATCGGGATCCTTTCCCGATGATGCTTTCCAGCGCGACCAGATGATCCTGTCAGGCCTGATGAACAGCTGCGTCGACAATGAGCGGAACCTGCGGCCCTCCGTTGAGACACCGCTTCACAACCTGGTCCGCTACCGGTTTGTGATCCACACCCACTCCACCCGGCTCAACGCGATGCTTTGCAGCCAGGGTTGCCGGAAAACCATCAGCAACGCGTTTCCGGAAGACGTTCTCTACGTGGAATACACAGATCCGGGATATGTGCTGTACCGCAAGCTTGAGGCGGAGATTGCGGAATTCAGAAAGAAATTCTCAAAAGATCCCCAGATCATCCTGGTTCAGAATCATGGTGTGTTTATCAGTGCGGACACCACCGATGAAGTTCAGGTTCTGTACACCCGGTGCCTCGATATCGTAAACGGCCTTAACAAGTTTCACTTCAGCCATGAGCCGGAAGATCCGGATGCAAAGATCACCGAAGTCCTCCCGGCGCTCCGGATGCTTCTTTCCGGATCCGCAATCAAAATACTGAAGGTCAGGCAGAACGCCCTGATCCGCTTTTTCACAGAGGATGCCGCTCATGCCGGGATGGTATCGCTGCCATTCACACCGGACAACATTGTTTATTGCAAGGCCCGGCCGCTCTATGTGGAATCCGCCGGAACACCGGATGAGATCATTGTAGAGTTCCGTAATAAACTTGACCGGTATCAATCCGCAAACGGGTCGGATCCGAAAATCATCCTGATCCGGGGAATCGGCCTGATCGCGGCGGATGAGAGCATCAAAATGGTTGACATCCTGCTGGATGTTTTTGAGGACCTGATGAAGATCAGCTATCTCAGCCAGGCTTTCGGGGGGCCGCACTTCCTGACAGAAGAGCAGATCTCCTTCATAGAAAACTGGGAATCAGAGAATTACAGGCATAATATGTCGAGAGGAGCCGCCTCCGGCAAGGTCATGAACAAGATTATCATCGTCACGGGCGCCGCCCAGGGGTTCGGTGAAGGCATTGCTGAGGACCTGTTTCGGGAAGGGGCAAACCTGGTTATTGCCGACCTGAACGAAGAAAAGGGAGCCGGGCTGGCTGAAAAACTGAATGCCGCCGGGCGCAGCAACCGGGCGCTTTTTATCCGCACCGATGTTTCAGATCCCGATTCGGTTAGCCGGATGATCCAGGCAACCGTTGCCGGGTTCGGGGGGCTGGATGTGATCATCAGCAATGCCGGCATCCTGCACGCCGGAAGCCTGGACGAAATGACTCCGGAAACCTTTGAACTCATGACTAAGGTTAACTACACGGGTTACTTTTTGTGTGCCAAATATGCCTCGGCCATTCTTGCCGTCCAGTCGAAATACAAGCCGGGTTATTTCACCGATATCATCCAGATAAACTCAAAATCGGGCTTGCGGGGCAGTAAGAAAAACTTCACCTATGCAGGCGGCAAGTTCGGCGGTGTGGGGCTCACGCAATCCTTCTCCCTTGAGCTGATCGACTATAACATCAAGGTGAATGCGGTATGCCCGGGCAATTTCTTCGACGGGCCGCTCTGGTCGGACCCCGAAAAAGGACTTTTCGTCCAGTACCTCCGTTCGGGCAAGGTTCCGAATGCCAAAACGGTGGAGGATGTGAAGAAATTCTATGAGGAACAGGTCCCGGCACGTCGCGGCTGCACCGTTGCCGATGTGATGAAGGCGATCTATTATGTTATAGATCAGGAATATGAAACCGGACAGGCTATTCCGGTCACCGGCGGACAGGTGATGCTAAGCTGATTCTTTCTCCAGAAAAGAGAGAACGTCGCCCAGTCGCTGATCCAGCAATATCTTATCCTGATTTTTCTGCTCCTTGCTCCATTTCAGGTATCCGGTCAGATCGTTGAGGATAATTTCCCCGAACTGACGGACGCTGCCAATATCGAAAATCAGCCTGCCGGTTCTGCGGTCGAAGAAATCAACCGTGGAACAGACCATTTCATTTTCAACGCAGAATTTCAGTTCCGCACGGACCAGTGACTCTTCGGAGCTTTCAGCCTGGAATTCTGCCATATAACAGATTATCTTATCTGTCTGCTTTCCAAAATTAGCCACAAGATAAGCTGCATGATAGGCCAAGAGGCCCAGGGCACTCAGTTTTTGAAATACGGTTCCCTTGTAGTATTCAACATCCTCCACGCTCCAGAGCGGATCCTCCGTTACCGGGATATGACGGGTTATGCAGGGGCCGAACTCGTAACCATAAGTCTCCAGATATCGCTTGACAACCTCGTCTACTGTTTTCTGTGCCATCTTCCGGTAGCCGGTCAGCTTTCCTCCGGCAATGGAGATCAAGCCATCGGGTGCAATAAAAATCTCATCTTTCCGGCTGATTTCAGAAGCTGATTTACCCTCCTGGTGGATCAGCGGGCGCACTCCGGCCCAGGAGGATTCGATGTCCTGAATTGTGAGGTTTACCGCCGGAAACGTGCTGTTCACCGCCTGAATAAGGTATTCCGCATCCGCCCGTGAGGTAAGGATCCGGTCGAGGTCGCCCTTGTAATCGGTGTCTGTTGTTCCGATATAGGTGGTTCGCCCGCGGGGGATGGCAAAAATCATCCGGCCATCTGGCACATCGAAATAGATCGAATGTTTTACCGGCAGCTTTTCATGATTTACAACGATATGAACCCCTTTGGTCAGGTGGAGCCTTTTCTTCCCGATGGATCCGTTCAGTTTGCGGATATGGTCGACCCAGGGCCCGCAGGCATTGACCACAAAATGTGCCCGGATATCAAACGATTGGCAGGAAAGATGATCGATTGCGGAAGTTCCGGTAATCTTTCGGTTTCGCAGGATCAGATCTTTCAGTTCGCAATAGTTGACACAGACGGCGCCCTTGCGGACGGCACCCTTAACCAGCTCGATGGTGAGCCGGGCATCATCGGTGCGATACTCAGAATAGTATCCGGCACCAAGCAGAACGGAGGCATTCAGCATGGGTTCAACGGCCAGTGCCTCCTCTTTGTCCAGCATATGCCGGCGGTCTTCCTTGCGAACGTTAGCCAGGAAATCATAGACTTCCAGTCCGACAGAAGAAGCCAGGCGCCCATAGGTTCCGCCCTTGATCAGGGGCATCAGCATTTTCTCAGGGATCACCAGGTGGGCGGCGTTTTTATGGACGATAGCCCGTTCGCGGCCCACCTCACTGACCAGCGCAAACTCCAGCTGCTTCAGGTACCGGAGGCCGCCGTGGACCAGCTTGGTCGACCGGCTGCTCGTTCCCGAGGCAAAGTCATTTTTCTCAATTAGGGCAACCTTAAGCCCCCGGGTTGCGGCATCCAGTGCGATCCCCGCCCCGGTGATTCCCCCGCCGATGATGAGAAGGTCCCACTGCTCGGATTTCAGGCGGGAAATTTGATCTGTGCGATTGGTCATGGTTCTTGAAGTTAATAATTGACTCGCTGCGCTCGCAAATTGGTTCGCTAACGCTCACTAATTGGCCTCCCTGCGGTCGGCTAATTGGCTCCGCTGCACTGCGCTAATTGGCCCGAAGGGTCAATTAGTGAGCGCAGCGAACCAATTTGCGAGGCGTTAGCCGAGCCAATTAGCCGACCAACGGGAGGCCATTTTGCGAGCGCAGCGAGCCTACTTCGCCCACCCCCTCGTCCGTTCCACGGCATCCTGCCATTTATGGTAAAGGTTCTGTCTTTTCTCGGATGACATGACTGGCTGGAAAATGCGCTCTACGCGGCGGTCCGACATGATGATGCGGTAATCCCACCAACCGAGATATATTCCGGCCAGGTAGGCAGCGCCCATGGCTGTGGTTTCCACCACCTCAGGCCGTTCAACCGGTACATTCAGAATATCCGCCTGGAATTGCATCAGGTAATTGTTGACCACGGCGCCGCCATCGACCTTTAAGGTCTTCACCCGTATGCCGGAATCCTGCCTCATCGCCTCAAGTACATCACGGGTCTGATAGGCCAGGGACTCAAGCGCCGCTTTGGCCAGGTGCGCCCCGGTCACATCGCGGGTCAGTCCGAAGATGGCTCCGCGGGCATACATGTCCCAATAGGGAGCACCGAGTCCGACGAAAGCCGGTACCATGATCACCTCGTCGGAGCCTGCAATGCTTTCGGCCAGTTTCTCTGATTCTCCGGCCGTTTTCAGGATCTTCAGGCCGTCGCGGAGCCATTGAAGAGCAGCCCCTGCCACAAAAACACTGCCTTCCAGGGCATACTGTACAGATTCGCCGGTACCGCAGGCAAGGGTTGTAATCAGTCCATTGCGCGAGAGAACCTTGTTCTCACCGGTATTCATCAGCATAAAGCACCCGGTGCCATAGGTGTTTTTGGCCATCCCCTCCTCAAGGCAGGCCTGGCCAAACAGGGCAGCCTGCTGATCCCCGGCAACCCCGCAAATCGGAATACGGTCATTGTCATCCAGATAATAGCCATAGAGGGCCGATGATGCGTGCGCTGCGGGAAGCATCGAGGCAGGGATATCTAACTGCTCCAGCAGGTACGGATCCCATTCCAGGCTGGAGATATTGAACAGCATGGTCCGCGAGGCATTGGTGTAATCGGTGGCGTGGACCTTTCCGCCGGTGAGTTTCCAGATCAACCAGGAATCCACGGTACCAAACAGGAGCTCCCCGTTCTGTGCCTTTTTCCGCGCACCTTCAACCTCGTCCAGAATCCACCGGATCTTGGTAGCTGAAAAATAGGAGTCGATCACCAGGCCGGTATTCTCCCGGATGTAATCTTCAAGGCCCTTTGCCTTCAGCGTTTCACATAGGGGCGCTGTGCGTTTGTCTTGCCAAACGATGGCATTATAAACAGGCTTGCCGGAATTTTTATCCCATACAATAGTGGTTTCCCGCTGGTTGGTGATTCCGATGGCTGCAATCTGGCTGAAATCAATCCCAGCCTCCTCAAGAACCATCCTGATGGTTTTCCATTGGGTTGACCATATCTCATCCGGATCATGCTCCACCCAGCCCGAAGCCGGATAGATCTGTTTAAACTCTTTCTGGGCCATTCCACAAATCGTTCCGGCCGAGTCCACAAGCAGCGTCCTTGAACTGGTGGTTCCCTGGTCAAGGGAAAGAATATACTTTTGAGTTGTCATGCTTCCTGTCTTTTATCGGTTTTAAGCTGATTTACAACGGCCAGTGCCACAATCAGGAGAAAAAGGCCGGTAAAGAGGAACGTTGCCCAGTTGTAGGTTCCCTTTGTTATCAGATTATACATCAGGGCGCCTGATATCCCGCCGATAACCGGGCCCAGAACGGGAATCCAGCTGTATTCCCAGTGGGAACTTCCCTTGCCGGCAACTGGAAGGAGGAAATGTGCAATACGGGGACCCAGATCGCGGGCCGGATTGATGGCATACCCGGTAGTCCCTCCCAATGAAACACCGATAGCAACAATTAACAAGCCAACAATCAGTGGATTAAGCCCTTCTGTGAAATTATTTGCCCCGATAAACAAGAGTCCCTGGATCAGCACAAAAGTCCCGATCACTTCGCTCAGCAGGTTTGCCCAGCGCGATCGGATGGCCGGGTCAGTGCAGAAAACCGCCAGCTTGGCTGCCTGATCTTCCGTATGCTTCCAATGAGGAAGATAATGAAGCCAGACCATGGTTCCGCCAATCATTCCACCGAGCACCTGGGCCAGAATATAACCAGGAACATCCCCCCATGGGAATGCACCCTGAGCAGCAAGGGCGAGGGTTACAGCCGGATTCAAATGTGCTCCGCTGATTGCTCCTACACCGTAAATGCCAAGGGTTACCCCCAGGCCCCAACCCACTGTAATCACGATCCATCCGGATTTCTCCGATTTTGTACCCCGGAGAACAACCCCCGCGACCACTCCGTCGCCGAAAAGGACTAGAATTGCAGTTCCGATAATTTCCGCTAAAAATTCTGACATAGATTTAGATTTTGATTTTGATCCATTTAAAAATAGCAAGAAGCGGCTAATCTGAACGAGATTTTGTAAAATTTGTACGAATAATCCACGGCTGATGAATCTTTTGACAATAATATCCGTAATCACCACTTTTCAACTCCTGTTATTGGGCCTTGTGGTCCTGAAGGCCGGCCAGCCGGGCCGCCTTGCGCGAGGATTCCTTTCAGCCTACCTGTTTTCAAATGCCCTGCTCCTTGCGGTTTTTACCGGAAAGCCCTGGCTGCCTTTTGAGCTGCCGAATATCCCGACTTTCTACTTTCTCCTTGCTCCCCTGCTCTATCTGTATATCCGCACCCTGTGCCAGCATGAAACCTCATATGACCGAACCGACTTCGTTCATTTCCTCCTGTTTCTGGCCGCATTCCTCTACACCGCTGCATGGCTTATCTTCCGCGATCCTGATTCCCCATCGGCTCAATCATGGAATCTCTATGAATACAGGCTTTCCCAGATATTGCTTCTCTGCCAGGTCGCCACCTATGTTTTCCTCACTTTCTCCCAGATCCTCAGCTACCGAAAAGCATACCAGGAACAGTCAGCTTCTTCTGCTAAGATTAACCTTAATTGGCTTCTGTTGCTGGTTTCAGCCTTTACCCTGATGTGGTTGTTTGACGTGGCAAGTTTCTTTCTTGGGGCAATGGGCTGGATCGGTAAACATGGATTCAACCTCCTGGCTATCCTGTCCGTTTTTATCAATTTCGTTTTTGCCACCCTTCTGGTTTACAGGGGAATGAAACACTCTGAAGCTTTTTCGGGTTTAAAAGATGTTCCGCGGTATGCTGCAAACGGTCTCTCCGAAACAGAAAGCGGTGAAATATCAGAAAGCTTAAAAGCGCTGATGGATGGCTCCAGGCCCTATTTAAATCCTGACCTCAGCCTGAAGGAGCTTTCCGAAATGCTTAAGGTACAGCCCCGTCAACTCTCACAAGTGATCAATTCGACCTTCAGAAAGAATTTCTTCGACTTTATTAACCAGTATCGGATCGAAGAAGCCCGGCGGCTTTTCAGCGATCCGGCCAACTCATCCAAAACCATCCTCGAGATCCTTTACCAGGTTGGGTATAACTCAAAATCCGCTTTCAATACCGCCTTTAAAAAACAGACCGGCCAAACCCCCACGGCTTTCAGAAAGAAACTTGCTGAAAAGAGCTAAACCAGCAAAAAAGGGTTCTGTTTCACGTTTCAGGTCGATTTTCTGGTTTTTTCAGGGGATCATTGCCGGAAAAAGGAGTGTTCCATGAGAAAAAATCTGACTTTCGCCTTACTTCTTGTCCTTTCCACCTTTTCTTCCATCGTTACGGCTCAGGTGATCCGGATTCCGGATGATCAGCCAACCATTCAGTCTGGAATCAATGCTGCAAAGAACGGCGATACCGTTCTGGTTTCACCCGGTACCTACTTCGAGAACATCAATTTCCGCGGCAAAAAGATTGTCCTTGGCAGTCTTTTCCTTACCACTGGAAGTCTCGACTACATTACCGGCACGGTGATAAACGGAAGCAATCCGGCTCATCCCGACAGTGCCAGCTGCGTCCTGATCGTTAACCGTGAGGATTCGACAACAGTGATTGCCGGATTTACCATCACCGGCGGAAAAGGCACCCGCTGGGAAGATGAACACGGGCGCGGAAACTGGTACACCGAGGGTGGCGGGATCCTGATTCAGTACTCTTCACCGACCATCCGGAACAATATTATTATCGGTAATGAAGCCATAAAGAAGAACACCCGCATCGTGAGTGCCGGAGGCGGGGCGATACGGAGCGGGGATGGCAACCCAAGGATTCTCAATAACATGATAATCAGCAATAAAGGACTGTATGGGGGAGGGATTGTACTGAACTATTCAGGGGCCATCGTCAGGAACAACATTATTGTCAAAAATACAGGGGGGCAGGATTATGGAGGTGGCGGAATATGGATCAATGGTAACGGAGCCGCTGCACGATACATTGAAAATAACACCATTACCCAGAACAGCTCAACCACTGCAGGCGGTGGTATCGACATGTTCTCGGGCAATGCGAATATTACCAACAACATCATTTATGGCAACAGCGCCCCTACCAGAGCTCAGATAAACGGCAGTCCGAAGGTTACCTGGTGCAATGTTCAGGGAGGTTTTACCGGTACCGGGAATTTCGATGACAATCCCCGGTTTTTTGATGGATTGTACACCATCCCGGATGAATCACATTGCATCGATGCAGGAAATCCGGTCAAAAGGAAGCCTGCAAAACGACATGGGTGCATATGGCGGTCCGGGTACTGCACCTTTTGCCCTGCCCAACAGCTCAGGACATGTGGAATATCCGGCGACCGGAGATTTCAGGGTTTATCCAAATCCTGCAACTGAACAGATTACCGTTGAATTTCCGGACATTCTACCTGAAGGAACACAATTACAACTTATTGACGCGGCCGGAAAAATTGCTTTAACAAAACCGGTCATAATTCCCAATAAATCGGAGGTCATAAAAATCAGCAGGCTGAATCTGCCGACTGGAATCTACACCATCACCCTGACAGTCAATGGATCTGTAAAATTTTCGGCCAGGACAATTATCAAATCTGAATAAAACAATGAGACCACTGTTTGTCATAACCATTATTTTGCTTGTCGGCCAGCCTTCCTGCCGGACAAGGAAACCCGAGGACAGGTCACGTGAAGTAATCGGGGCCGACCTGGCTTTTTCGGATCAATCTTCAAGGGAGGGGCGCAACCGCGCTTTTCTGGCCTGGTGCGCTGATGATGGAGTGCTGCTCAGGTCCAACAGTTATCCATTGGAGGGAAAGGTGAAAATTCAGGAACTTCTTTCCCGGCCTGATACCTCCTACATTCTGACATGGAAGCCGATGTACGGGTATGTGGCTGAGTCCGGGGAGCTTGGATACACCTATGGAACCTGGGAGCTCACCGTTAAAGCCACGGGGGTCAGGTCGGAGGGGACCTATTCCACGGTTTGGAAGAAGGATAAAACGGGAGCATGGAGGTGGGTACTGGATACCGGAAATGAGGGTCTGAAAGAAAATTGAAATATTGATTCCGATTGATTATGTTTCATACCTTTAGGGTATTAAAACCCCTATTGAGATGAAACCACTGTTTTCCTTTATTGCCGTCACTTTGTTGTTCCTGGCATCCTGTGAAAAGTACAATTACATTAATCCGGAGATCGGAGGGGATCAATCGCCGATCGGGGAAGTCGGAAACACCTTCAGCATATCCCAGGTTGAAGGACTATCGGGCGTTTCCGCGAAAATAACCGAGCTCAATGATGGCATCTCCAAGATCCAGTATCTCTGCCAGATTGACAACCCGAAATATCTGGAAATGGCAAAATACATTCCCGGATCAACCATAAACGGTAAAAGCATCGAGACGGGCGGAGAGGTGAAGATAACCACGAAGGGGATGATGAATGTATATCCGGAGGGGAAACTTCTGCTGGTTGATTATGACGGGAAAGTGGGTGACAAATACTCACTTAAGAGAGGTGCCAATACGATAGAGCGTGAGTTGGTAAGGAAATCAACTGAGGATGACTATTTCTGGGGGTGGATGATGATCAAGACGGTCGACGTGGAAGAATCCGGTCGAGGAATCCCGGGTGTATCAAAAATAGAGTATCACACGAACCATAAGTTCGGTCTGGTAGGAGTGAAAGTGCATTTTGAGGATGGAACCTCCAAAATGGTCAGTCTGACAAGTTCCAATACGAACTAAAGGTGAGCAACTTGGAAGAATCAGGATTTCGCTTTCCACTGTTTCCGCACCGGGCCCGGCTCATTGGAGCCTTGCTGTTCCTGCCAGGATTGTTTTTCGGGTATCTTTATTTTTTCGGAAGCCGTCCGGTTTTCTTCGAAATCCCGGTATTTGCACTGGTAACCACCTACATGGAAAACCGCTTTTTCGTCATTGCCCAGACGAATGTGCTGGATGAGCTTTTTGCCATCCTTTGCATATCAGGGTTGGCTTTAGTGGTCCTGTCGAGGGAACGGAACGAGCATCCCGGGGACGATTTACTGAGGGCTTCTGCGCTGCTCCGGGCGGTATATATTACGGTCGGATTCTGGCTGCTATCCTTTGTCCTGATATTCGGCTGGGCCATTTTCGTGGTCTGCAGCCTCCTCTTTATCATTTTTCTGATATCCTATTACGTTACTTTCCGGGTGCTGGTGGCGCGGAAACGGAATACCCGTAGAGACGGATAATAATCCGTCTCTACACAATCTTGCCAAATGAATGTAGAGACGCATAATAATGCGTCTCTACAGATGTTCGTCGGGGTAGCAGGATTCGAACCTGCGGCCCCCTGGTCCCAAACCAGGTGCGCTACCGGACTGC
>Ga0209417_1006728_pt1 | contig 11563 bp, 12 predicted proteins | sample RifGroF2_FD_184002 | JGI IMG/M metagenome (GOLD analysis project Ga0209417, IMG submission 184002) | Groundwater microbial communities from Rifle, Colorado, USA - Groundwater F2 (SPAdes) (version 2) | ecosystem: Environmental > Aquatic > Deep subsurface > Groundwater | place: Rifle, Colorado... | reverse complement strand
ATATAGCTCATTTATATATAAATAAAGGTTCCGGTATCGAAATAGGCGCAAGGCATACGCCGATGATACTTAAAAAAGAGGTTAAGGTTTCATACGTTGATAAATACTCAAATGATTACCATTTATCGGGAACTCCTGAAATAGGTGCAGAATGTTATGCCAAAGTCGACATAAATGATGATGCACAAACTCTTTCAAAAATCAGTGCTGATTCACAGGATTTTGTTATCGCAAATCATGTTCTTGAGCATTTGCAAAACCCCATATTATCTATAAAAAACATGCTTAATATCTTAAAAAAAGGCGGTATTTTATTTTTGACAATACCTGACAAAAGAGAAACTTTTGATATAGACAGAGAAATAACACCACTAGATCATATTATCAAAGATTTTGAAAAAGGACCGGAATCAAGTTTAAAAGAACACCTTAAAGAACTTGTAAAAAACTTAAATGATGAAGAAAAAATTGAAGAATTTATAAACTCCGAACAAAACAAAGATTTAAATATTCACTTTCACGTTTGGACAATTACTGAAATTACAGAACTATTTTTGTATCTCAAAAAACTGTTTGATTTTGAAATTGAGTTGATTTGTAAACAACCTGGAGAAGTCATGGTTGTGGCAAAAAAATAAATAATTTAAAAAGGCTTAAAATTTGTGTCTGAATTAAAAACATATTTTAATAACATAACTTTCTATATTAATTTTGGAAACCATCAATGCGACAGGTACAGGGTTTTCAACATCATGGAAGCCCTGACTAAAAAAGGGATAAACTGTAATCTTTTGTCGTTGCTGTCCTCAAGAGAAGAAATAGAAAATGTTTTAAACAAAACTGACATTATTATCCTATTCAGGAGCGAATTCAACAATAAAGTAGCTGAAATTCTATCACAATGCAAAGAACGGGGAATTCCTACAGTTTTTGATATTGACGACTTATTATTTGAACCTGAATTGCTTAAAGAAGATTTAAAAGAAGTCTGGGCTTTGCATGTTGAAAGGCTGACAAAAAGTTTTGAACTTTGTGATTTTTTTACCGGCTCTACTCAAACACTTGTTGAAAGAGCAAAGAAATACAACAAAAAAGCTTTTGTCATAAAAAACACCATAAACTACAGCCAGTACAAACTCGCTGAAAAGTTGCTTTTGCAAAAAGATTTTTCTGATGAAAAAATTAAAATCGGCTATTTTTCAGGCTCAATTTTTCATGATAAAGATTTCCGGCAGTGCCAAAAGGCTCTTTTAAATGTTTTGGAGCAGTACAAAAACACAGAACTGCACATTGTCGGATTACTTAATCTCGATAAAGAGTTTGATAAATATGCCGGTCGCATAAAAAGAGCTCCTTTGATAAATTATCTTGAAATGCTTGAGTATTTATCGGAAATTGATATTAATATCGCCCCTCTAACCCTAAATATTTATAACAACGCCATAAGCGAACTTAAAATATTTGAAGCAGGACTTGTAAAAACTCCTACAATAGCTTCCGCAACAGATAGCTATAAAAACTGCATAACAGACGGAATTAACGGTCTTCTCGTTTCATCAGAAGATGAGTGGTATGAAAAACTTTCTTTATTAATCAAAGACAAAGACTTAAGAAAAAATATAGCTATTAATGCCCGTAAAGACTTTATCGAAGAGTTTTATATCGAAAATTATGTCCATAAAATAATAAACGTCTATAATTCAATTATTTTAGAGTACAAAAACGATGCTGTTACCTCAAAAATCTGCAAAAATTCAAATCTTGAATATACTCAAAATCCAGAAGGGTTTTCGAATATTCTCAATGATTATTTAAATACTCCTGAATTTAAGAATAAAATTGAACTTTTCATAGAAAATCATAAAGACCGAAAAATCTGTTTTTGGGGAGCATCACTATTTTTTGAGAAATTACTCTCAATGTTTGACTTTTCCGGTTTAAACATCGCAGGAATTATTGACAAAAATCCGCAAAAAAGACTTTCCCAACTCGGCGGTATTACGATTTTTTCACCGGAAGATATAGAAAATCTCAATCCCGACAAAATAATAATCACTTCAGAGAAGCCTTCTGCTATCGAACCCGCCGCAAAAACATTTATAAAAACCAACAATTTGAATAATATAGAAATCGATGACTTAATAAATATTTTATTTATTCAAAATTATTAACGAATTTCACACTAAGCTTTCAAAAATAACATCTTTTATATTGAGACTTTTTACTATTTGTTCATAGTTGTTTAGTATAGAAACCAAAATAACATCAATATCTTTAATGTCTTCCGGTGAAACCACAGGATAGCCTTCAAAAAAGCCCTCTGCAAGTTTAAAGCGTTTATCTGAAATCCCAACTATATTTAATCCCGAGAAATCAACGATATTATTTAATTCAATAAAATAAAGCCCTGCACCATATATCAATATTTTTTTATCTTTATATTTTTGGGAAAATTCATTAATTCGTTTTTGAATATTATTTTTTATTGAAATTTCTGATAAAATTTCATGTTTTTCCTGTAATTGCTTATCAGAAACTTCTAAAAATTTGTTATTATTTTCTATTAAATTATCTGTTTTTTTGTTTGAAACCTGAATTATATATTGATAAACATAAGACTCAAGATTTTTTTCAACAAAGTCGATAACTGCTTTCGGATAATTCTCAAAATTTATTTTTTGCTCGGTTTTGTCTATATCTTTATAAATTCTATCTAAATTTTCTATCTGTAATTCTAGTAAATTCATTAAATTAATAAGATTTTTTAATGTGAAAAATTTTATATGAGTATCATCTAAAAGCCCTGTAGAAGTATATTCAAATAAATTTTTAAGAAGGTTTAATTTTATGCTGCCATGAGAAATATTTGGGACTGAAAAAACAAAAGTTCCGTTTTCATTAAGTAAAGATTTAAAAACTTTTAATACCTCAAACGGGTTCTTAATATGTTCTATAACATCACCGCAAACAATATGGTCAAAGTAATTTCTGTATTTTTCAAAAGAATTTATCTCAAGATTATCTAAATCCATACAGAAAACATTTTTATAAAGTTTCTCTTCTTTTATTTTTTTTACATTTTCAAAATTATAATCAATTCCCGTCACTTCACAATTTTTTTCATTAATCAGAAAATATCCAAAATCGCCATTTGCACATCCTACATCAAGAACTTTAGAATTATTTTCAATATAAGAAATTTTCTTAAAATGACTGGAATTCTTATCGTTTGCATCAATTTCTACGATATATTTTTTCGAATTAAAAATATCCGAATCATTTTTATTAAATTTTGCCCAATTATTAATTTGAGAAGAAGCATTTTCGATATAAAATTTTTCTTCTCCGGTTAAATTACTAGAATCCGAATACCAGGCAGTATGTTCTGCCATATAATTTCCTCCGGTTCTGACTGCATTAAACCAACTTCTCTCGTTAGGCGAAATATTTGGTTTATACAAGGCAAATGTTGTATCAATTTTTGCTCTATAAATATTAAAATTAAAATCAGAAGTAATTTTATTTTGCCAGAATTGCATTTCCCATTTCATTACTGTTTCTTTTAAATTATATGAATCCGGTAAATTATCAATTTTCAGAGAAAAACCAACTTTTGTTATGTCCTGATATTTTTCCAAAATTTCATAAAATTTATAAATAAAATCATCAGGACAATTGTCTATTGGTATTACATCAGGATCTGTAAGGATAAAAGGAATATTTTTTATAATATGGTCAAATTTTTTGCATTTCCAAAGGGCAAGATGTCCTAAATTTTCGTTTAACTTACAAATATTATAAGGTATTTTATCCAGGTATGTTAACAAAGGTTCATATGTAGAAGCGTTATCAAGAATATAAATATTTTTTAAATTATATTTTTCAAGTTTTTCAATAAGTTGCTTTAAACAGCTTAATCTGTTTTTTGAAATAATAAAAATAGGTGTATTTTGATAATTTTTTTGCAATTTTATCTAAGCCCTCCGTTTATCTATTGTATTTTATAGTATATTTAAAATTATCTATTGAATAAATGATTTTTTGTATTAATTTAAGTAATATGATTAAATAAAATAGGAGTGAATTTATATGTTTGAGACAAAAGAAGATCTGATAAAATTCTTAAAAAAGAAAAATTTTCAAAAAAGAATAGATAAACTGGCAAAAAAATACACAGATAAAAAAATTATGATTTATGGTGCCGGCATGGGATTTGTGGCTGTAAAAGAAAACTATGACCTTTCAAAATTAAATATTATTGGCGTTGCTGATGCGAAATTTGAGGATGACGGGGAATTTATGGGCTATAAAACATACGACCCTGACAGCTTTATGAATCAAAAGCCTGATGTTGTATTAATTGGAATGGTTGATCCCGATGTTGCAGAAAGTTTTTTTGAAGAGGAAATATATCCTGAGTTTGGCAAATTTAAACATGAATCGTTAATAAAATTAGGTTTTTTTGATTTAATTAAAATGCTTTTTAAATAAAACTGTTTTTTTATCTAAAATAATGAAATCTATTTATATACTGATACAATTTTTTGGGTTTGAATAAAAATAAAGGATCAGCAAAAAAACATTTTAGATAATAATTGATTTTTAAAAAAGGTGTAGAAAAAGCATATTTATGAAAAATTAAGCCGGTTTCAATTTTTAAGATTTTTTCATTTTTTTTATCTGAAGATATTCCCGTCTGGTCAAATCTTGCTATGATTTTATTTAAATAAAAAGTTTTTGTTTTTTTATTTGTCAAAATTTTCATATTAAAATCATGATCTGCTGCGATAGAAAAATTTTCATCATAAAGCCCGAATTTATCAAATAAACTTTTTTTATAAAAAACAGCCTGGTGGCAAATTTGCTGATTCAAAAGAATATGATAATTTATCCCCTTATTATGTTTTTTTATTTCATTTTTTGCAGGATATATTAGATTTATGTTTCCATAGACAAAAGCAGAATGCTCTTTTTTAAAAGTATTGATAACATTTTCTATAACATCTTCAGAATATAAAGTATCATTTGCATTCAGGAAATATAAAACTTCACCGGATGAGGCTTTTATGCCTTTGTTCATGGCATTATAGATTCCTTCATCAGGCTCTGAAACAAAATAAGCTATTTTATCTTTATATTTTTCAATAATATCAAGAGTTCCGTCAGTTGAGCCGCCGTCTATTACAATGGATTCAATATTTGTATATGATTGAGAAAAAATGCTTTTAAAAGTTTTTTCTATTGTTGCAGCTTCGTTATAACAGACAGTTATTATGGATATTTTCATTTAAGGCTTATTTCCTCATATAATTTTATGCAAAATATTTAATCAATAAATTCTTTCCAAAAGTCAAAATCATATTTATTCCAAGCATGACAACCAAAAGGAAGTTTATTTTTGTTTTTATTATATAAAATTCTTGGATTACATTCAAAGGAAAATTGCATAGCTATTTCTACAGGAGCTGTTTTAAATTGCTTATAATAAAAAGGTGCCTTAATTCCAGAATGCATCCTCATTGCCAACAAACTCGGATATAAAGTAGAGCAAACTGTTTTTTTCTCCCAAATACTCTATTATAGCTTTGATTAAATTATATTCATTATATATGATACAAAAATAACTAAAATTACGAAAACGTTTATTTTTATCATTTAATATTTTTATAAAAGAATTTATTTTTCGCAAAGAAAATCCCCCATTACCGGCTCTATAGAGAAGTTTGGCTTTTTTATCAGTATTAGCATAGCCCTTAAACCATGGAGCCCCAATATAATCATACCCTTGTTGACACCATTGTAATAATTCATCACGGAAAACATACGCATCAAGTTGATAAACCAACATATATTCAAAGTTTTTGAATTGTTTATAAAAATCGATACTAAGCATTAATTTACTGTATTGATCAACATTTAAAAAAAATTCGCTGTTAAAAGCCTTGAATTGAAATTTGATATTATTATCCTTACAGTAATCAGAATAAAATTCTGTATTTATATTATCAGGCCCGATAAAAATTATTGGATAATTGCTTAAAACTTTAAAACATTGATTAAAAGATTTTTTTTCATTTATATCAATGTCTTCTTTATATATTGGGATTATTACAACTACTGTTTTCTTCACCTTTTACGGTTCCATATTTTTTTAAAAATACTTTTTTTTACATAGGAAAACCAGATAAAAGGATTTTTTAATATTTTTTCTTCAATATTTGCAAGTTTTTTTTGCAGACTTTTTATTTGTGATGTATAAAAGTTCATCATCTCGCCACCAGAATCAACCATTATTGAATTTGGTATATTTAATGTTTCTAAATTTGAACATATTGCAATTAAATATGTTAATGATGATTTATCAGGAGAAATGGGCTTATAAATTTTAGAATAGTTCGTATACTTGATTTCATAATCTTCATTATCATTAGAAACAATAGTACTTGCGAATTTTATTTCTTGACCAGCATAACTGATTTTTTTAAAATATTTTTGCAAAAAATCAACAAATTCATCTGTGTAATATTCTTTTAAATGGTATGGATTTTCTGCATTATAATTTTTCGCATTTTTACTTGGAGTAGATATTATTAAAATTCCATCATCTTTCAAAACACGACCGTATTCTTTCATTGCAATATGTTGGAGGTCTTCATCAACATGTTCTATCGTTTCATAAGAGACAATAACATCAACACTTTTGTCTGTTAAGGGAATGTTGGATATAGAACCTTGCTTAAATTGTATGTTCTCATTGGTATAATGTTTCTTTGCGAATTCAATTGATTCTTCTGAAAGGTCAATCCCAATAACTTTTTCAGCTAAATTACTTAATAAATCACTTCCATATCCGGCTCCGCAAGCTATATCCAGAACAACTTTATCTTTAACATATTTAGATGCCAAAAAATATCTGTGCCAATGTTCGTATGCCAACATAGGATCGTTCATTACACTTGGAATAAATCTTTCCCCTGTCGCTTGCATAATTTCAAAAACTCCATATCTTACCTTATAACTTAATATGCTCAAAGATATTAGCATTAGCCTTAATTTATTATAATTCATTCTAAACAAATGACAAATACTTTAAAAATACTACAAACAGATTCTTTTTATCCTGAATATTATATAAATGCAATATATATATATATATATTGCAAAGTTGTTACTTTGCTTGACAATAATATTGCCATATTTTAGAATTAAAACTGTTCCTGTAATGGAGTTAGACAATACATAGGAGATTCGTGTAATGGGTAACAATACGGCAATTCAATCAAGACATGACACAGCTGCAAACTGGACAACTGACAATCCGACTCTGGCAGCAGGAGAACTAGGATTAGAAACAGATACAAACAGGATAAAGTTTGGTGATGGTACAACAGCTTGGACTTCACTACCTTATGTTGGAGCTGGTGGAAATTTTAAATATGCAAGGTGTGCTTTATCCGCTAGCCAAACTGCAAATTTAGCAGTAAACGATCATATTCAATGGGATACTGTTGAAAGTGGTTCACTTAGCGGATTACAAACAGGGGCTGGACAGGCTAATGGCATATTTACGCTTGCCGCGAATAAAACCTATAAAATAAGTGTGAATTTAAGGGTGGCATTTACTGGTAATACTGGCGATATTGGCATTCATGCTTATAATAGAACTAATTCTAGCTATATTGGTACAGTTCAAATAAATATTGATTCAGTAACGGTAACGACTAATGTATCGTCACAATCTTGTGGAGATTGGATAGTAGAAGTGGGAAGTACTCCAATAGATATAGACATAAGAATAATAGCCTCAACTGCTGTATCAAATATTCAAACTAGTAGAAGTTATATGATGATTGAAGAATACGGCGGTTATTAAATATTTTTTAATAATGAATAAAGAGAGCATTTCTTTAAATGCTCTCTTTATATTTACTTTAGTTTTAATTTTTTAAGTATTTTTCTTAGTATATATTTTTGTTTTTTAAATCTTTCAACTTCAAAAACTTTTTTCATATTTATTTCTAACATTTTTTTATCACAAACAACTTTTTTGGGATGAATTATTTCCTGTATTTCATATCTTTCCTGATTTGAGAAAGGTGAATTTATAGCGGTTGTATGTGTGGCATTTTTATCAAAACCAATGTTAGTTACAAGATTTTTGACAGGTGTAATGCAAAACCCTTTCTGTGCAAAAATAGTAAATGTCCAAATATATGCCCAGCTATTAATTTTTCCTGTTTTTACTTTTGTTAAAATATCAAGCCAGTAATCCTGCTGATATTTTTTCTTAAAAGTATTTTTTATTCCGTTTTCTAATTCAGAATAATTTTTCATCTCTACATCAAAATCCTTCCACGCCCGTTTCCAGCTTGCCCAGCCCCAACAAAATTGTATAGGAGAAAAATAATACGACTCTTTTTTAATATGCTTAGGATCAATAAAACTATCTCCACTAATCATCATTATTCTTGTATCATGTCGGTAATAGTCCAGAAGTTCCTGACAATAAGTAAAAAAACTTTGAGAAGGCACGCAATCATCTTCTAAAATTATCCCCTCTTCAACATGTTCAAAGAACCAGTCTATAGCTGAACTGACTGCATTCCGGCAACCCAGATTTTCTTCCCTGAAAAGAGTTTTAACTTCGCAATCCCAGTCAACTTTTTCAATAATTTTACGGGTTTGAATACATTTTTCTTTTTCGCCGAGACGGTCTTCTCTTGCTCCGTCTGCCGCAACAAAAAGTTTTTTGGGCTGAGCCTGCCGAATCACCTCAAAAACTTTTTCTGTTACATCAGGACGATTAAATATTAAAAACAAAACAGGAGTATTAAGCATTTTTTATTTTCTTTATTAACTATTTAATTTATTATAATTCATTCTAAAGAAAATATAAATGATAAATACTTTAAAAATACTATAAACAGGCACTTACTTATTTTGGTTCTGTTGCATTAAATAAAAAAATCCCGTATTATTTTTACGGGATTTTTCTGTCTAATTACATGTAAAAGTTACCAATTATAATCAAAATGTTTTACGCTTCCATCTGTCATTTCTTGGAGTCGAGCTTCTTGTGCTTGCAAACTTTGCATTTTTTGATCTTCAATATAACATTGAATAGTATTAGGCTTGTCAAAACAATTTAATTCTTTTTTGTTATCTGTTATTTCTTGTTTTTCTCTGGCTATTTGTGCTGATTGGGCGTTTGAACTAAAAATTCCATTAACTGCTGTCATAATTTTCTCCTCCTCTTTCCTTAAAATAAATACATTTTGTTATACTATAAATTCTATATTTATATAAAAACAAAACGGAGGGGGATTGCTTTTTTGTTACAAAACTTTGTAAAAAATTTCCTCTTTTTTAAGTACCAACTTTGTTATAATTAAAAAAAATTTGAACCGTGAAAATTATATATGCAGAGGACTAGAAGTCCAAGACCTCCGGCAAGGTACGACTACAAATCGTAAAAATCTTTGAGAAAGGAGGTTGCCTATGCGATTTTAGTGATTGCCTTATTAATAGACAAAAAAGACCTGGCATCACTGCTAAGTCTTTTTTTTAAACAAATAACCAATTAGGTTAAGGACTTCAAAAAGGATGTTAACGCATCCCTGTCCTCTGTGTTTATATTATAACAGAATTTTTTTATTTTTACAGCCTTAAAAGAAAAAATTAAAAATGAAATTCGACGTAATAACTTTATTTCCAGAAATAATAGAAAATTACTGCTCTGCAAGTGTCATAGGGCGGGCGTTTAAGCAGGAAATCGTTTCTGTAAATACTATAAATCCCCGCGATTTTTCGACAGACAAACATAAAAAAGTCGATGACACTCCTTATGGCGGCGGAGCAGGCATGGTTTTGATGTGCCAGCCTTTTTATGACGCTTATGAGTCAGTAAAAAAGCTTGAAAATATTTCTTCAATTATATTTACACCGCAGGGAAAACCTTTTAATCAGCAAATAGCAAAAAAATTAAGCAAAAAAGATCAGCTTGTTATGTTTTGCGGGCATTACGAAGGTTATGATGAAAGAATAAGGCAGATTCCCGAACTTATAGAGATTTCGATAGGCGATTTTGTTTTAACAGGCGGAGAATTAGGGGCATTATGCATGATTGATGCAGTTACAAGACTAATTCCGGGAGGAATAGGCAAAGAAGAATCCGCGGAAGAAGACAGTTTCTCTGATGATTTGCTTGAATATCCGCATTACACAAGACCTTACGATTTTCGAGGCATGGCTGTTCCCGATGTTTTGTTGTCGGGAAATCATCAGGAAATCGCCAAATGGCGCAAAAAACAGGCAATTTTGAGAACTCGGGAAAAACGGTCTGATTTGTTTGAAAAATTTATGCAAAGAGAGCATACTAAAGAAGAAATTAAAATTTTAAAGGAATTAGATTGCCACGGGCTAAAGCCCTCGCAATGACGAAGAAAAGGAATTAGATTGCCACGGGCTAAAGCCCTCGCAATGACATAGAGAAGGAATTAGATTTATGGACATAATTCAGGCGGTGATAACAGGTATAATGCAGGGATTAACAGAGTTTTTGCCTGTGAGCAGTTCGGGACATCTGGTTTTAATAGCATCTATATATAAATTAATTACGGGAAAAGCTCTATCAAGTGGCGGAAATCAGGAAATATTCTTTGATATAATGCTTCATTTTGGGACTCTTATCGCTGTATTTATATATTTCAGAGCTGATATCAAAAATATATTACAAAAATTAATGGTTTCTACAAAACAAGGCTTTAAAAATACAGACGAAGAAAGCAAATTCCCTCTTTATGTTGCGGCAGGGACAATAGCAACAATAGTTATAGCATTTCCGTTGAAAGATTTCTTTGAATCTTTAGTACAAAATCCTGCGGCTGTTGGCGTTTCTTTAATGCTTACCGGAGTATTGCTTTTTTCAACAGAGTTTATTGCAAATAAATTTACTGTGAAAACAACTTTAATCGGCTGGAAAAGGGCAATTGTCATAGGAATTGCGCAAGGATTAGCTGTTGCGCCGGGTTTATCCCGCTCCGGTTCAACTATTGCGGCAGGTTTAGCCACAGGACTTGATAGAGTTACCTGTGCAAGGTTTTCTTTTCTCATGAGTATACCCATAATTCTTATGGTGACTGCATATGAATCTCTTGATCTTATTAAAACAGGCGAATTTGCAGGATTTAATTGGACTGCAATAATAATAGGCACGATAATTGCAGGAATTGTCGGATATTATTGCATTAAATATTTTATTAAATTTATCAGCAACAATAAATTAAACGGATTTGCTTTATATTGCTTGCTAATCGGGTTAGGAATGTTTGTATACTTTGGAATTTTAAACTAAGAGAAGGCATGTTTTGTCAAAACTCACTAAAGAATACCTTAATGAACTTATAAAAAAATATGAAGTTCCTGATTTTATAAAAGATGATCCTGTTCAATTTCCTCATAAGTTCAAAAAACAGCAGGATATTGAGGTTTCCGGCTTGATTTCTACTTGTCTTGCTTATGGAAATCGAAAAAAAATCGTGGAAACCTTAGCAAATATTCATGA
>Ga0209417_1006727_pt1 | contig 11566 bp, 5 predicted proteins | sample RifGroF2_FD_184002 | JGI IMG/M metagenome (GOLD analysis project Ga0209417, IMG submission 184002) | Groundwater microbial communities from Rifle, Colorado, USA - Groundwater F2 (SPAdes) (version 2) | ecosystem: Environmental > Aquatic > Deep subsurface > Groundwater | place: Rifle, Colorado... | reverse complement strand
AAGCGAGCGCCCAGTGAGCCGAGCGACAGCGAGGCGAACGGTGCATCGGGAGATACGGAAGCGCCCCAAGGCGCGGAAATCATTAAACCTTTTGAAACATTGTTCGAACAAGGCGATAAACGCACCGCCAATTTGTAAACGGAGCTGTTTCAAGGAGCCCCCTATAGAGGGCTCCCGACGAAAAAACGAGGCGGCGCTCTTTTAAAATAAAGTCCTTCACCAATCTTTTAGCCATTTGCATTTTGAATAAGTGCGGTTCAAAATGCAAATAGCCGGATTCTAAATTTCCCTCTTCCTCTTTTATTACGAAAGGAGCCTTCCCTATGCGATATTACCTATATGCCCGTAAGTCCACTGATGATGAAGATAGGCAGGTTTTGTCCATTGAAGCCCAGCTTACCGAATTAAGAGAATTCGCTAAGAAAGAGAACCTCTTTGTTCAAAAGGAGTTTATTGAAGCTAAGACTGCCAAAGAGCCGGGGCGCCATGTCTTTAATGATATGCTGAAATCTATTGAAAAAGGTGATGCTGCCGGCATTCTCGCCTGGCATCCTGATCGCCTTGCGCGTAATTCTGTAGATGGCGGCAAGATTATCTATCTTATAGATAAAGGAATCATCCGAGATCTCAAATTTCCTACCTATCGACTGGATAATAATGCGCAAGGCAAGTTTATGCTCTCTATCGCCTTTGGCCAGAGCAAATACTATGTTGATGCGCTTTCCGAGAATATAAAGCGCGGTATCAGAATGAAACTCCGCAAAGGAATCTGGCCGCAATGGGCTCCGCTTGGCTATCTCAACGACCGAGCAACTCGCACGATTGTTATAGACACAGACAGGGCGCCCCTTGTTAGAAAGACATTCGAGCTCTACTCTACAGGCTCCTACTCCCTGCTTCGCTTACGTGATACTATTAACACGTGTGGACTTACGGGCAAAAAAGTGGAAACTTTGGCTATCAGCAACTATCAATATATGCTAAAGAACCCTATTTATTATGGCCTCATTCGCTTTAATGGTGAAATCTACGAAGGCACTCACGAACCAATTATCACAAAGAAACTTTTTGATAAATGCCAGGAAGTTATGCGCAGACGCGGCAAGCCTAAGAAGTCAGAGAAATATTTTGCCCTGCGTGGCTTTATGCGGTGTGGCGAGTGCGGCAGAATGATTACCGCTGAAACACAAAAAGGTTATAATTATTACCGATGTACCAAGCGTTTTACCAACTGCACCCAAAGATATGTCCGCGAAGAAGAGCTTGCCGCGCAGATTAGGGCTTTGATTCAAAAAGTTTCTTTGCGTGATGATTGGACGGACAAGATTTTAAGAGAGTTAGAAAAAGATAAATACGAAGCCGTCCAATCATCGCGCCCCCAGCAGCAAAATCTGGAGGGTAAGATCAAAGAGGTTGATAATAAAATAAGCAAGCTTATAGATATTTACCTTGAGGGCTCTATTTCGCTGGATGAATATCAGCATAAAAAGGAAGTTTTTATTAATGAAAAGAAGGATTTACAGGAGAAACTACGGGATTTTGCTACTGGGGGCGATAATTGGTTCGAACGGGGGAGAGATTTCGTAACTACTTTAAATTCAGCACATTCTGCGAGGGAAGAGAGAAATTTAGAATCCCAGAAAGAATTTCTGGAAAAGATTGGTTCGAACTTTATTTTAAAAGAGCGCCGCCTCGTTTTTTCGTCGGGAGCCCCCTATAGGGGGCTCCTTGAAACAGCTCCGTTTACAAATTGGCGGCGCGTTTGCAACGAAATCAGAACCTGCCACAAGGAAACAATCCTAATCTAATGCCCCGCCCGCTTGGGCGGGCTTCCTAATTTCCCGCGCCCCATTCGCCCCGCTTGGGAGCGGGGCTCATTCCGCGCTCGCTTGGCCGCTCGCTTCGTGCTAATGCGACAGAATGATTACGGCTTTCGTATTTGCCGTATTTTGCCCCCACCCAAAATACGGCAAATACTTGCGTCCTTCGCCCTCACAAAAATCTATACATATATATTTAAAACGACGCCGAAAATTTTTTTATTTTTTGTTTTTAAGGGTGGTTTTTGTTCCTTTTATCGTAAAATTTCGCTTTATTTATTTGCTCTTTTGTAATACAATTAGGTAAGGCCGTACAGATGATAATAATCATATCAATATATTTATATTAATACTATCATATAATAAAGTCAATAGGAAAAAATGTTAGCAGAGAATATAAAAAGGTTAAGGGGCAAAAAACAGTTATCACAGGAAAAGTTGGCTCGGTTAGCCGATATTTCAACAGCTACGCTTGTTAAGATTGAGTCCGGCGTAGCGAAAGAGCCGACCATCACCACCGTTAGTAAAATTGCCAATGCTTTAAAAATTAGCGTTGATGATTTGATCAAATAATCCTATGGCAAGAAAAATAAACTACGACAATTGGTCAAAAGAAGAATTGATAAAAGAACTTCGCCGTATCAAGGAAACGAAGTACGGCCTTGTTTGGCATAGGGATTTGCCGGAAGAAAAAATTGATACTCTTATCAATCCAGATGCACGGACACCAAATGAAATGTTTCCCAACGAAATGGCGGGTAGGCCGTTTCCGATTTTGAAGGAAGTTAAAGGTAAAGAATTAAACAACGATAAGGACAAGCCTGTTAATTTACTGATTGAAGGCGACAATTACCACTCACTTGCAGTTTTGAATTTTACGCATCATGAATCCGTTGATTTTATTTATATTGACCCGCCCTACAACACGGGTGCGCGTGATTGGATGTATAACAACAATTATGTTGATATTACCGATTCTTTTCGTCATAGCAAATGGCTTTCGTTAATGTATAAGCGATTGAAGTTGGCAAAAAATTTACTTAAAGAAGAGGGCGTTATATGCGTAACGATTGACGATAATGAATTGGCCCCGCTTTGGATGTTAATGAATGAAATCTTTGACGAGTTTAGTCATCTTGGCACGGTTGTAATTCGTAATAATCCTAAAGGTAGAATGACCGCCCGTAAAGTTTCACTTATCCATGAATACGCACTTTTCTTTGGAAAATCACCTCTCTCTACTATTAAGAAATTGCCGGTTGCCCCCGAAGAAAAAACTCATAACTATAAAAAAGATAAAGACGGATCGTGGTATTTACCTGTTAATTTACGAAAACAAGGGGTTGATAGCACCGCCACAAATCGAAAAGGGAAATTATCCGAACGATATTATCCAATTTATTTTGATCCCAAGACCGAACAAATAAGCACAAAAAAGAAATTGAAAGTTGAAATTTTGCCTATTGATCAAAGGGGCGAAAAAAGAATTTGGCGGCGTTCAAAAGATGTCATTGATGAAATGTATGAAAAAGGCGATCTTTGGGTCCAAAAAACAAATGGCGGCTATCAGGTCTATTTTAAATTTAGAGGTGGATTAGAAGGGCAAATGCCAAAAAGTATCTGGTATGACGCAAAATATTCAGCAAGTGAATATGGCACCCAAATATTGGATTCTATAATGGGCGCAAGGGAAATGTTTCAATATCCAAAGTCGCCATATGCTGTTAAAGATTGTATTTTGGCAGGGACTGATAAAAAAGACGCTACAATTTTAGATTTTTTTGCTGGCTCCGGCACAACAGGACATGCAGTTTTGGAATTAAACAAAGGGGACGGCGGTAATCGGCAATTTATACTTTGCACCAACAACGAAAATAACATTTGTACGGATGTTTGCTATCCGCGCATAAAAAAAGTTATCAAAGGATATAAGAATGGTAAGGGCGAAAATGTCGCCGGACTTGGCGGGAATTTGAAATACTACGCTTGCGACTTTGTGGAAGCCGAGCCAACCGATAGAAACAAGAGAAAACTTGTAAGCGAATCAACAGAAATGCTTTGTATCCGTGAAAACGCCTTTGAGCTTGTCCAAGACGCGGACGACTTCAAGATTTTTAAAAACAGCGACAAATATCTCGGCATTGTTTTTTACGAAGAAGCAATTAACGACTTCAAGAAGGCAATTAGAAAAATTAAAGGGCATTTTAATACTTATGTTTTTTCGGTTAGCGACGACCCGCACGAAAAACAATTTGCCGATGTAAAAAGCAAGGTTACTCTTTGCGCCATTCCTGAAGTAATCTTAAAAGTATATCGGGAGATTTTTAAATAAATACTATGTGGATTGAATTTAAAAACTATCAAGAAAAAGCAATCGTAAAGTTGAAGCAGGAAGTCAACGACCTTTTGGATGCGGAAGAAAACAAAATCTGCATTTTCAAGTCGCCGACCGGCTCCGGCAAGACGCTGATGATGGCCGAATTTTTAAAACGGCTGATTGATTCTCGGATTGACGGCAAGAAATTTTCATTTATCTGGATTGCCGTTAATAAACTACATGACCAGAGCCGAAACAGTTTGAAGAAATATTACGATCCTCTTGGTATCGGTCTCAAATGCTCCTATTTTGAAGATTTGGACGACAGGAAAATCGGCGAAAATGAGATTTTGTTTTTGAACTGGGCAAGCATAAACAAGAAAGGCAACATTTATGTCCGCGAGAACGAGCGGGACAACAATCTTTCAAACATAGTTGCCCGTACCAAAGACGAAGGCCGGATTATTATCCTTGTCATTGATGAAAGCCACCGCAACGCCGAGACGGACAAATCGAAAGAATTGATTGAAGACATCGGCCCAAAGATAACAATTGAAGTTTCGGCAACGCCCCAGCTAAAAGGCGTATTTCGCGGCGTGGAAGTGGAATTGAAAGATGTTAAAGACGAAGGAATGATTAAGAAGGAAATCGTCATTAACCCCGGTTTTGAAAATTTTAAGCTGGACAGAAAACTTACGGATAAAACGGCTGATGAAATTGTCGTTGAAGCGGGATTAAAGAAACGCGCGGAACTTGCCAAATTATATGAGGCGGAAGGCGCAAATGTTAATCCGCTTATGCTTATTCAAATTCCTGACGCCCGCAAAGGGCTGATTGATAAAAAAGATTCAGTTGTTCAGTTGCTTGGTAAATACGGCATTACAACGGAAAACGGACGGCTGGCGATTTATCTTTCCGATAAAGACAGCAAAATCAATCTTGAAAACATAGAGAAAAACGAAAACGAAGTTGAAGTAATGATTTTCAAACAAGCCATAGCGGTTGGCTGGGATTGTCCACGCGCCGCAATTTTGGTTTTATTCCGCGAATGGAAAAGCATGATATTTTCCATTCAGACAATCGGGCGCATTATGCGTATGCCCGAACATTTTCATTACAAAAATTATGGGCTCAATCTCGGTTATGTTTATACCAGTTTAAGCGACATCGGCATTGCCGAAGATATCGCCAAAGAATACATCACCGTTTTTGAAGGCAAGCGGCGCGAGGATTATGAAAATATTGATTTGACCTCTTATCACTCCAAGCGTTTCCGCGAAGAGACCCGCTTGTCGTCCGATTTCGTGCCGATTTTCTTTCGAGCGGCGGACGAATTGAAATTGAAAGATAAAATTTCGCTCAAACACAGCATTGTGGATACAAAACTTATCGCGAGCGGCAAAATTTATGATGTGGATAAGCAAACGAAAAGCATTGAGAAAAAAGGCACGCTGGATATTCCCAAAAACGAAGTTGAACTGCAAATCGCCTTTGATTATTTCGCGCGGGAAAACCTTGCGCCTTTTCATCCTGAGCTTCGCTCAATAAAGCGCATTAACGATTCAATTTATAAATACTTTGGCGCAAGCAGAGATGAAGACAGATGGCCCGAAATTCAAGCCATTGTTTTGGCTGAAGAAAACCGGCAAGCCGTGATTGATGTTATCAATCGGGCCAAAGAGCTATATCAGGAAGTTGTCGGCAGGGGCAAACATGAAGTAGTCCAAAATGATGAGCCGTGGAATGTGCCGGAAATAATCAATTACAATTTGACTTTCGCCAAAAAAGATTACAAGCGGGCAATTATTCAGCCATATTACGCCAAGACGAAAGGCACGGATAATCTTTCGCTATTTGAAGAAGACAGTGATATTGAAGTTGCCTTTATCGAATATCTGGAAAAAGCCAAACAAGTGAAATGGTGGTTTAAGAACGGCAAGCAGGACGGCTCATATTTTGCCGTGTCGTATGTTGAAAACGGGCAAGAAAAGCCGTTTTATATTGATTTTATAGTTATGCTCAATGACGGGCGGCTTGGCTTGTTTGATACAAAGGGCGGAATTTTTGCCAAAACCGCGAAGGAACGCGCCGAAGGACTGGCGGAGTATATTACGGCTGAAAACGAAAATGGCAAAAAACTATTCGGAGGAATAGTTTTGAAAGATAAAAATAGCTGGCGATACAATGACAGCAAAAAATATTCTTATGATCCAAACGATTTGAAGGATTGGAAATTTTTAGATTTAGGATAACCTTATGGGAAATAATTTGTTATCAAAAGGTTCAATTTGGCGAAAATGGGATTTACAAATCCACGTTCCGGGAACTAAACACGCTGACCAATACATCGCAGAAAACGGCATTGATGTTTGGGGAAAGTTTATTGAATATATCAAAAATTCTGATGTAGCTGTTTTTGGAATTACTGATTATTTCTCTGTCGCGGGATACGAAACATTCCAAGATAAAATAAAAAATATTGCGGAGCTGAAAAATAAAAAGTTTTTCCCCTGCGTGGAGCTTCGGTTAGACATTAGCGTTAATAGAGATTCGGAGCAATTACAGTGTCATTTAATTTTTGATAGCAATTACGATATTAAAAAAATAAAAGATTTTCTTGTCCACCTTCCACTGAAAAATAAAAAGACAAATGGTGCTGTAGCATATTGTATAGATAGAGATATTACAGCTTGCGGCGGCTACGACAGTGTTAGCATAACAAAAGAAAATTTAGAAGAATCTTTAAAAAATTCTTTTGGGAATGATCGTCCGTTTCTAATAGCTGGTGTAGCCAGTGGCATGGGTAGTAATAGAGCAAATGCCAATGCGAACGTTAAAAAAGAATTATCCGATATTTTTGATGGCTTTTGCGATTTATTTTTTGGCCATGAGGGAAATAAAAACTATTTTTTAGACGAAAACAGATATGAGAATAAAGACCTGAAGGCAAAAGCAAAACCGGTTGTTGCTACTTCTGATTGCCATACTTTTGACGACTGCGAGAATAAATTGGGCAAAAAATTTATAGTGCAGGACCAAGAGGGAAATGGCCTTGAAAGATACAGTTTTAGTTGGATAAAAGCCGATATAACCTTCGAGGGCTTGAGACAGATTATTTTTGAGCCAGTTGATCGAGTTGCTTTTGGTTATGAGAAACCGGAACCAAAAAAGTCCTACTATCTAATTGATAAGGTGCGGTTTATTGATAATACCGGACAAGATAATTTTCCCTCGGACGCTATTGAGATCAACCAAAATTTGGCAACAATAATTGGCGGAAAATCAACTGGAAAGTCATTGCTTCTTTACTACATGGCTAAAACTATTGATAGACAAGAAGTAGAAAACAGATTTGCCGACTACCCTGCCACCACTCAATATAATTTTGACGAATCATCTGATTTTAATTTTGAAGTGGTTTGGGCAGACGGTGATAGCACTTATCTTAAAAGTGTTGAAGGCAACAACGGAGCAGGCGAAAGGAAAATTCTGTATATTCCCCAAAATTATCTCAATAAACTTTCCGAGAAAAATGTTAGAAGCCGAGATACTTTAAACAAGTTTGTTAGGGATGTCCTTTTGCAAGATGAAGGTGTCCGCGAGAATTATGAAAATAATCTTACAAGAATTAAGGGGTTATCTAAATCAATACCCACCAGTGTTGCAAATCTCTATCAGATAAAACAGGGAATTGAAGAGGTAGAGGAAAACATTAAACAACTGGGTGAAGAAAAGGGCATTAAAAAATACATTGGTGAATTACAAAAAGAAGCTGACGGCATCAAAAGTAAATCTGGTCTATCCGATAAAGAAATTATAGATTATGAAGCGTTACTTGATAAAGAAAAAGAAACAACCACAAGTATTGCTGTTTTATCTGATGACAAAAAGAGCCTTGCATCTTTTAGGCAAGATTTACTCCAACAAATAGAGAGCTTGGAAGAATTACGCGATCAACAGTCGTCTTATCTTGGTAATGATGAAATTAAAAAAGAATTTGCGAAGGAACTCGCTGGAATTGAACAACTAAAAACTAATCTTTTGACGGGCGCCGATAAAGTTATATCTTTCGCCGATTCAAAAATTAAAGCTCATCAAAAAGAGTTAGAAAAAATCAAGAAAGAACTTGTGCCGTTTATGGCAAAGGTTAAGTTGCAGGACGAGTTGAGAAAGAAAAATGAGGCCATAAGAGACGAGCAGAAAAAGCTCGACAAAATTACCCTTGAAAAGAAGAGTCTTGAGTCAAAAAAGAATCTTTATGACAAGGAGAAAAAGTCTCTTATCGAAACCTACAAGGAAATTTTTGGCGGCTACGATGCGGCAAGAAATGAATTTAAGAAGTACGAAAATAAATTTGAGGATATATCTTTGAACGTTTCGGTGGGCTTCAACGAACAGAGATTTAATGAGGAAGTTATCAACGGCTTTTTGAATAAACCGGATATAAAACGTAACATCAGCGGTATAGCATGGAAGGACGAATACGAGTACCAATTTGACCAAAATGTACATCTTACTTTCATCACAAATATTCTTAATGGTGTTGTAGATGAGAAAATAAAAACAGTAAGAGGCAGATCGGCAAAGGACGCTGTCGTAAAGATTTTGGAAGATTATTTTGACTTGGATTTCAAAATTGCATATAAAAACGATCCACTAGACAAGATGTCCCCCGGCAAGAAAGGTCTTGTGCTTCTACGATTGCTCATTGACTTGAGTAATGAAGAGTGGCCGATACTTTTGGATCAGCCGGAAGACGATTTAGATAATAGATCGGTTTATGATGACTTGGTTTCGTTTGTTAAAACGAAGAAAAAGAAACGACAAATAGTCATAGTTACGCATAATCCTAATTTGGCTGTTGGCGCAGACGCTGAGCAGGTCGTCGTTGCAAATCAAGAAGGGCAGGAAAAGGGACGAGATAATAAAAAGTTCAAATTTGAGTATGTTTCAGGAGCGTTAGAAAATACTTTTGAGTTGTCAGAAGCTGAACAAAAAGCTATATTATTCAGAAAGGGCATACGCCAGCATGTTTGTGAAGTATTGGAAGGGGGAAAAGAGGCATTTCAAAAACGAGAACGGAAATATAGCTTTAATTCTTAACCCACCCATTACCTAATTTAATGTCTCGTCGCCGCTCGAAAAAACGCTCTGGGATTTTCAGCAGGCGGGTAAGAATAAAGGGGATCTGGTGGGGGGATAGCAGGCTCTGAGCGCAGGCAATGGAAGACCCCGCAAAAAGGCGGGGGCTGAAATCCAAGCACAGAGACTGCCAGACGCGCAATGCGTAAGATACGGCTTTCCCTTGCCGCCACCTTAATGTATAATATAGAGGCGGCAAGGGAAGCGGACGAGCCCGAACAAAAACCACCCTTAAAAACAAAAAATAAAAAAATTTTCGGCGTCGTTTTAAATATATATGTATAGATTTTTGTGAGGGCGAAGGACGCAAGTATTTGCCGTATTTTGGGTGGGGGCAAAATACGGCAAATACGAAAGCCGTAATCATTCTGTCGCATTAGCACGAAGCGAGCGGCCAAGCGAGCGCGGAATGAGCCCCGCTCCCAAGCGGGGCGAATGGGGCGCGGGAAATTAGGAAGCCCGCCCAAGCGGGCGGGGCATTAGATTAGGATTGTTTCCTTGTGGCAGGTTCTGATTTCGTTGCAAACGCGCCGCCAATTTGTAAACGGAGCTGTTTCAAGGAGCCCCCTATAGGGGGCTCCCGACGAAAAAACGAGGCGGCGCTCTTTTAAAATAAAGTTCGAACCAATCTTTTCCAGAAATTCTTTCTGGGATTCTAAATTTCTCTCTTCCCTCGCAGAATGTGCTGAATTTAAAGTAGTTACGAAATCTCTCCCCCGTTCGAACCAATTATCGCCCCCAGTAGCAAAATCCCGTAGTTTCTCCTGTAAATCCTTCTTTTCATTAATAAAAACTTCCTTTTTATGCTGATATTCATCCAGCGAAATAGAGCCCTCAAGGTAAATATCTATAAGCTTGCTTATTTTATTATCAACCTCTTTGATCTTACCCTCCAGATTTTGCTGCTGGGGGCGCGATGATTGGACGGCTTCGTATTTATCTTTTTCTAACTCTCTTAAAATCTTGTCCGTCCAATCATCACGCAAAGAAACTTTTTGAATCAAAGCCCTAATCTGCGCGGCAAGCTCTTCTTCGCGGACATATCTTTGGGTGCAGTTGGTAAAACGCTTGGTACATCGGTAATAATTATAACCTTTTTGTGTTTCAGCGGTAATCATTCTGCCGCACTCGCCACACCGCATAAAGCCACGCAGGGCAAAATATTTCTCTGACTTCTTAGGCTTGCCGCGTCTGCGCATAACTTCCTGGCATTTATCAAAAAGTTTCTTTGTGATAATTGGTTCGTGAGTGCCTTCGTAGATTTCACCATTAAAGCGAATGAGGCCATAATAAATAGGGTTCTTTAGCATATATTGATAGTTGCTGATAGCCAAAGTTTCCACTTTTTTGCCCGTAAGTCCACACGTGTTAATAGTATCACGTAAGCGAAGCAGGGAGTAGGAGCCTGTAGAGTAGAGCTCGAATGTCTTTCTAACAAGGGGCGCCCTGTCTGTGTCTATAACAATCGTGCGAGTTGCTCGGTCGTTGAGATAGCCAAGCGGAGCCCATTGCGGCCAGATTCCTTTGCGGAGTTTCATTCTGATACCGCGCTTTATATTCTCGGAAAGCGCATCAACATAGTATTTGCTCTGGCCAAAGGCGATAGAGAGCATAAACTTGCCTTGCGCATTATTATCCAGTCGATAGGTAGGAAATTTGAGATCTCGGATGATTCCTTTATCTATAAGATAGATAATCTTGCCGCCATCTACAGAATTACGCGCAAGGCGATCAGGATGCCAGGCGAGAATGCCGGCAGCATCACCTTTTTCAATAGATTTCAGCATATCATTAAAGACATGGCGCCCCGGCTCTTTGGCAGTCTTAGCTTCAATAAACTCCTTTTGAACAAAGAGGTTCTCTTTCTTAGCGAATTCTCTTAATTCGGTAAGCTGGGCTTCAATGGACAAAACCTGCCTATCTTCATCATCAGTGGACTTACGGGCATATAGGTAATATCGCATAGGGAAGGCTCCTTTCGTAATAAAAGAGGAAGAGGGAAATTTAGAATCCGGCTATTTGCATTTTGAACCGCACTTATTCAAAATGCAAATGGCTAAAAGATTGGTGAAGGACTTTATTTTAAAAGAGCGCCGCCTCGTTTTTTCGTCGGGAGCCCTCTATAGGGGGCTCCTTGAAACAGCTCCGTTTACAAATTGGCGGTGCGTTTATCGCCTTGTTCGAACAATGTTTCAAAAGGTTTAATGATTTCCGCGCCTTGGGGCGCTTCCGTATCTCCCGATGCACCGTTCGCCTCGCTGTCGCTCGGCTCACTGGGCGCTCGCTT
>Ga0209417_1006724_pt1 | contig 11570 bp, 11 predicted proteins | sample RifGroF2_FD_184002 | JGI IMG/M metagenome (GOLD analysis project Ga0209417, IMG submission 184002) | Groundwater microbial communities from Rifle, Colorado, USA - Groundwater F2 (SPAdes) (version 2) | ecosystem: Environmental > Aquatic > Deep subsurface > Groundwater | place: Rifle, Colorado... | reverse complement strand
TTTTTTAGGATCTCTTTTTATAACAAGAGATCCTAAAAAAAGATATCCTGATATTTTCTAAAATTAATTAGATTTTAAAGCGATTTATAATGAGTTTTTTAGTGCTATTCTAAGTTATGTAGATTGCCGCGTCGGCAGCTTTGCTGCCTCCTCACAATGACATATAAAGAAAGGCTAAAAATGTACGATTTGGATAAAAATATAATAATTAATAGAGCTGAAAAAAAGCTTACAGAGATTTTTCAGGAACTTGAGCTTATCAGGGATCTTAATCTGGAAAAAGTCTTACAAGCTTTTCAGGACAATCGGGTTGGCGAGGAACATTTTGCAACAGTAAGCGGTTATGGTCATGATGATCTTGGAAGAGAAATCATAGACAGGGTTTATGCGCAGGTTTTTAACTGCGAATCTGCAATTGTTAGAAATCATTTTGTGTCAGGAACCCATGCAATTGCATGTGCGCTTTTTGGGAATTTAAGCCACGGGGATAAGCTTATTTCTGTTGCGGGAAGACCTTATGATACTATGGAAGAAGTTATAGGCTTGAGAGGAAACCTAAAAGCTTCACTTAAGGGGCATGGGGTTATTTATGAAGAGATTCCGCTTAAGAATGGAATTGATATAGATTTAGAAAAACTTGAAGAAACAATTGATGAAACCTCTACAATGGTTTTAATCCAGCGTTCTCGCGGTTACAGTATGAGAAAAGTTATTGACATGGAAGTCATGGCTGAAATTATTGAAATTGTAAAAATGAAAAACCCGGAATGTATTTGTTTTGTTGATAATTGCTATGGTGAATTTACCGAAGCAATTGAGCCTACTGACTTAGGAGCTGATTTAATAGCGGGTTCTTTGATTAAAAACCCGGGTGGAGGAATTGTTGAAACAGGTGGCTATATTGCAGGGAAAAAAGAGTTGGTCGACCTTGCCGCAATGCGTTTAACTGCTCCTGGAATCGGCAGAAAAGGCGGAGCAATGCTTAATCAGTCGAGACTTATTCTTCAGGGATTTTTCATGGCTCCCGGCATTGTCCACGAAGCTTTAAAAGGCGCTATTTTGGTTTCTCAAGTATTTCACGACCTTGGATATAAGACCGACCCGCTTCCTGATGATCTTCGCTCTGACATAATTCAGGCTATTCAGTTTGGCGATAGGGAAAAATTAATTAAATTTTGTAAGACAGTTCAGTCTTATAGTCCTGTTGATTCTTATTTAACTCCTATACCTGATGAAGTTCCCGGTTATGAGGATCAGGTAATTATGGCGGCAGGAACTTTTATTGAAGGTTCGACAATAGAACTTTCCGCTGACGGACCTTTAAGAGAGCCTTATGTGGCTTATATGCAGGGAGGGCTTAATTATGCCCATGTCAAACTGGTTTTAAAAGGAATTTTGCAAAAAATTGGTTAAATTTTTTTGAAAAGGTATATCTATCCCTAAAATTAAACATGGGATAAAATATATTTATTCAAATAATATCGTTAATTGAGATAAAACATGGTAAATACAATTTTTATAAAAGAAAGTTTCATAAAAACGCTGACTTCTCCAACAAATACTATTGAAGAAGCTAAAACTGTTTTTAAAAACGACATGTCACAAGGAGCTTTATATAATCTTGTAAACAGAAATGAATATCTGAAAGAAACCTGTCATGCACTTAATTCTGACGAACAAAAGCTAATTTTCCTAAGCGGATTTCAGGGAACAGGAAAAACAGAATTTATAAACACGTTAATTTACGCGCTTGAAGAAAATATACTTAATTTTTACTACGAATGCTCATCTGTTACTCATCTTGATGATATTATTCTCTCTTTATTCAATTACTTAAAAAAAATAGCAATAAAGAATCCTGAATATAAAAGGGCTTTTAAGATTTCGAACAGCCAATCTATTGATGAAAGGCTGATGAATTTTATCAAAACCATAAATATACCTTTGTTAATTACAATTGACGGCTTTGAAAATCTGACCGGCAATAACCCTACCGAAGAACAGAAAGAATTAATACATTTTTTAGAGTTCCTGTCATCTATTTCGGAAATAAAAATTATTATATCGGGTCAAAGAGTAAATTTATCTTCATTAAAAACTGATCCTTTTGAAATCAGGCTTAGCGGACTTGAAGAACAGGAAGCCTCTAAAATACTTAAAGATATCGAAATAATAGAAACAGAAAGCGGCTTACAGCAAATTTTTCAGGTCACCAGAGGCTACCCGGAAAATCTTTTATGGTTTTCAAATGCTGTTAATACTTTAAATATATCTTCTTTTGATTTATTACAGGAATATTATTCAAAAGAGCAAAAAAGCTTTGAAGAGTTTATTTATCAAAAGATTTATAAAACTCTTCCCGATGAACTTTTAAAAACAATTTATTTTTTTGCAGCGATAAGACACTCTGTGACTCTTGAAACGTTGGAAAAACTAAATTTCACTTCTAAAATACGGGATAAAATAAATTATTTGACTTCTAAAATGCTGATAATTCGTAACAGAGAAGTTTTTTATATAAAAAGCCTGTTAAAAAATACTGTTTATTCAAGCATTTCACATGATGAAAAAAAACAAATACACAGATATCTTTATGAAATATATTCCGAACAAATTTCAAAAAAACTTGAAGAAAGAATTTTCCATGTATCAAGAAAACTTTTATACTCGGAGCAGTATTATCATTACATGTGTTTAACAAATTATGGTGATAAGTCTTTGCCTGACTTAAAAACTACAACACTTTCAAACCTTAAACCGGATTTTAAGTATTTATACACTAATATAACCGACAGTTTATTTGTTGGAAATCAAGAAGCTGAAAACAACACCCAAACTATCACCCATAACTCTCAAACTGTCATCCCTAACACCCAACCTGTCATCCCGAACTTGATTCGGGATCTATCCAACAATGAAAAGATGCTGCCCGCGCCGTCAATGGCGGAATCTGGAGTTCAGAATGACAATAATACCGGCATTGACGATATTTCTGACCTTAAAATCGAACTTTCGGAGGAAGAAAAAGCTCTTTTAAGTGAAAATGAAGCTGATACCGATTTACAATCAAAAGATAACCTATCCGCCATCGACGAGGCGGGAGAAGCAATCCAAAAATCATTAACCGACAAATGGATTGCTTCCCTCACGTCGCTTCGCTCCTCAGGGCAGGCTCTGCAAGCTCCTCGCAATGACAGTTTGGGAGTGCAGCATGACAAAAAAGGAGGTCTGGAAGAAAAAATACAAAATTTAAAATCCGAAGCAACTAATTTTTATGAAAACGGAAAATTTGATGAAGCCGCTAAAAAATTTGAAGAAACTTTAATTTTGTATGAAATTCTAAAGGATAAAGCAAATGTAAATCGTACTTTAATTTCAATAGCAAACATTTACAACGAAGGTTTTCGGCATGATGTTGCTTTAATGTACTATTACAGGATTTTAAGTTCGGAAAATGAAACAATGGAAACCGAGCCTCGAATTGAAGCACTGTGTGGAATAGCTGATATTTACGATTACAGGGAAGATTTCGATAATGCCCTTAAATTCTACCAAAAAGCACTTGAAGAAGCTGAAAAATCCAATAATATAAAACAAAAAGCGGCTGTTTATTTTAAAAAAGCCCTTGCCTACGATGATCTTGGTGATTTAGGCAAAGCACTGGAATTTTATTTAAAAAATACTAATATTTCAGGTAATATTGAAATAAATCCTAATATAGCAGCTGCTTTTGCAAATATGGCAGCAATTTATGAAGAACGTGAAGATTTAAACAAAGCAAAAGATTATTATTCAGAGTCATTAAAATTTGATAAACTCATAAACAATAAAGAAGGACAATTTGAAACCCTCTCTAACATTGGAAATATCTATTTTGAGACACTTAACTATCAAAATGCCAATAATTATTTTCATGAAGCACTTGCAATTGCCAGAGAAATGCGCGATACCTATAAAATAGCAATGAGCTGCCTTGATATTGGCGATATTTATTTACGGGAAAAACACTATGAAAAAGCTTTAAAAGCTTTTATAATTGCAGGGAAAACCATCGAAAAAACAATTTCTACAGACAGTAGGGAAAAAATAGACAGAAGATTAAAAAAAGTCATGAATGAAATAGGCGAGCATAATTTTAAAAAAATTATAGAAAAATTAAAGAAAAAACCATGAATAAAAATATAAATGAAAACGAAAACTGGGAACTCTTTATAAACAAAGCGAAAGAATTTAATATAAACCTCTCAGCTAAACAGGTTGAGCAATTCAAAGAATACTGGAAGTTTCTTTATGAATATAACAAACATACAAACCTTGTAAGCTCTGCCGAACTTGATATAGTGGCTTTAAAACATTTTGCGGATTCTCTTTCTATTGGCTTACTGGAAAAAGAATTAAATTTGAATTCTCCAAAAACAATTTTGGATATTGGAATAGGCGGAGGATTCCCCGGAATTCCAATAATTATAGCTTATCCCGAATTAAAACTTTGTGCTGTTGACTCTGTTGGCAAAAAAACGGACTTTATTTCTAAACTTTCTCAAGAATTGGGGCTCAATGACAGGATTAAAGTTATAAATTCGAGAGCGGAAGATTTTGCGCATTTTTGTCATTCTGAACTTGATTCAGAATCTAAGACCCTGAACTTGTTTCAGGGTGACAGAAGAAGAGAATTTTTTGACATAGCTGTTTCAAGAGCTGTAAGCAAACTTAATGTCCTTCTGGAATATACTTTGCCTTTTATTAAAGTCGGAGGATTTTTTATAGCATACAAAGCAAAAACTTTTCAGGAAGAAATTGAGGAAGCAAAACAAGCGTTATCGATTTTAGGCGGAGAAGTTGTAAAAATAGTTGATTATACACTCTCCGATGAAGCAAGAAAACTTATTTTAGTAAAAAAAACAAAGCCTACCCATGAAAAATACCCTAGAAAAACAGGTGTTCCTGCCAAAAAGCCTTTATAAATATAAATTAACAGCCAAATTGTGTAAAAAATAATTTAAAAAGTCTCAATCCTTCCTTTTTATTACATCATGAATAAATATACTAAGCAGGTCGAGGTATTTTTAAAATTCTTAGCAAATAAAAATCCCGATTCTTTTAATCGCACATTCGGCTTTCAAAGTTAGAATCGGGATTTTCTATATAATATACCTTTTTAAGGTTAGATTCTTTTACTTATATATTCAATATATCATTAGTTTAAATAAACATCATCCCCCGCAAGTGCTAAATTTTATATCACTCCTGCTTAGTGAATCGACAAAAGACTTATTGCGGCAAGCAAATTATTGAACAAATGGGCAAAAATTCCGGGTATTACAGAGCTTGTATAATATTTTGTTATGCCTAAAATCAGACCTATTGTTGTAACAGCAACAATAGCAGCATTATACTCAAGATATTGAGAATGAGAAACTCCAAAAATCAGTGCAGTTATTATAATTCCCGGGAATGCACCCAAGGTTTTTACAAGCGCAGGCTGCATAAACCCCCTGAAAAATATTTCTTCAATTATTGGCGCAATAAAAATAGCAAGAAAAATAATTGCCATGATTTTGTCTTCCGGCATTAATGAGTAAGGATTTTGTTTAGAAACTTCGCCAAAATGAGAAAAAATAAAACTTATCAGAGTTGTACACAAAACAATTGCTATAGCTGCCAAAATTCCTTGTTTAAAGAAATAAGGAGTTTTATGAAAATATATCCCGAAAGCTTCTTTAAAAGGAATTTGATATTTTATTGTAACGAAAGAATAGACAATTCCCAGCGTAGCAAAGGAAACAGCAATCTGTAAAAGAGCGGTAAAAAGACCAATATTCATATCAAGACTCGCATAAAGAAAAATCCCGACAAAAATCAAAGAAACCACAAAAACAAGAACATAAGCGAAAATTACGTCGGAGATTTTCCATGGCGCATGCTCATCAAGTCTTGAGTTAAGTATATTAAGTCCCAATTTGTTTTTTCCACTCATAATATAAAATCTTCTCTTTTGTTCTGAAAAAGTCTGAAAAGCTGACGTAAGGATGAGAATCTATAACAATGACAATCGGACAATAAACTGATATTATTATCTTATGAGAAAATTGACGCTTTTACTATTGGAAATTACTATAGGTATATTGCTGTTTAGTTTATTACTCTTTGTGGGGATAGATAAATTTAGAGAGCATATTTATGCGCATCCCACTTATACCGTAACTTTTAAAGATGTTGACGGACTGAGTGTAGGCTCTCCGGTCAGACTAATGGGAAAACAGGTTGGTAATATTGTTAAACTCGAACTTTATGAGTCTGAAATTTATGTAACATTTAGAATTGCTGAAAAAAATACAGTAATTCCTGATGGTTCAATTGCCAGTATTCAGTTTACAGGGTTGGCAGGCTCAAGATCCCTTGAAATTATGCCTCAAAAAAGAAAATTTTCAACAAATAATAAAATAATTTATTCTCAAGAACCTATAAGAATAAGTTCACTTATGCAGGTACAAACAACTATTTTTGAAAATCTGCTTGAGTTTTGCAGGGGAATGCTTGCTTTTCTCACTAAAAACAGTATAGATTCCACTAAAAAAAATCTGCAAACCACTTCTGAATATATGAAAGAATCAAATAAATCCATGGATGGTACGCTTGAAAACATAAAAAAATCGGGTTCGGATCTATCCAAAAACACTAAAGAAATCCAACAATTTATGAATGAGCAGAATAAAAACATCGATTCTGCCTATAAGTCCTTTAATAAACTTTCAAAAGACCCCAAATTAAAAAACAATATGGATACTATTCAAACAACGGTTGAAAATCTTTCTGCCACAACAGATACAGCAAGCAAAAAAGTTTCGGAAGTTACAGATAATTTGAATAATTTTAATTCCAACGTTAAGAATTTCAATCAAAAAATAAGCAAGGTTAAAAATCGTGAACTTGAGTATGTTTCTGAGATAAACAATTCTATTCAAAAAACCACCAATAATATGCAGGGATTCATTGATTCCACTAAAAAAACCTTTAAACCCGTTGAGAAAAAAGAAGAAAAAGTGTCACCCTAAAATTAATTTTCCTCTATAACATCTACGGTTAATTCGCCGTAAATATCGACATGACCGGTTGTTTCTTCAAGAACATATTTAATATCTTTATTTTTAACAAGTTCATCTTCTATTTTTTCATATGCTTTGTCAATATCTTTAAATTCACCTATTAAAGTTTTTGACCTGAAACCTGTTTCTTTTTTAATATAAACCTGATACATATTTTCTCCTTTTTATAATACTTATTTCTTACATTGTATTATAAAAAATAATTCGCTGTCATTGCGAAGGGACAAAGTGACATGGCAATCTATCACTTTGTTAAAAAACTGTCACTAACATGAAATTTTATTAGTCAAGTTTTAACAATTCGGATGGTTCAACATCAAGAGCCTTAGAGAGTTTAAATATTGTTTTCAACCCTGGACGATTTATACAAACCTCAATTTTGCCTAAATAATCCTGACTGATACCGGATTTTTCAGCCAATGTTTCCTGCGTTAAATGCCGTTGTTCACGGATTTTCTTGATATTTTTGCCTATTTTTTCATAAAAAGTTTCAATATCCATAAAATAACTTTACTGGATATTATCGCAAAATTTTACTGGACAGTATCCAGTAAAAAGATTATAATAATATCAAATTGAATTTAGTAATCCAAAATTTATTAAGGAATACATAGTCATGAAAAAAATTCAGGAAATCAATGCTATTAAAGCTGTCGGGTTCGATTTTGAGGAATCCGTTAAAGATTTATTCTCAATTTTAGAGAATTTATATACTGATATGAATAAAATTAAATCGATTTTAAAAGAAAAAAAGATTATGGACTAAATACCCAAAACCTTGACTATATCCTCAATCCTTGAGGAAGTCTTTTTGACTTCGCAGCCGGAATATTTTATGGCGGAATCAGGATCTTTCAAACCATTTCCTGTAAGCACACAAACTATTGTCGAATTCTCTTCGATTTTGCCAAGCTTGTTTGCCTTGATTAAACCCGCCACAGAAGCCGCGCTGGCAGGCTCTGCTAATACTCCTTCTGTTGAAGCCATGAGTTTATAAGCGTAAATAATTTCTTCATCGGTAACAGAATCAATTAAACCGCCCGACTCGTCTCTTGCGGCGACAGCATAATCCCAGCTTGCAGGATTTCCAATTCTTATGGCGGTTGCTATGGTTTCAGGCTTCATAATTCTTTCGCCTTTGACTATAGCCGCAGCGCCTTCCGCCTCAAAACCATACATTTTAGGCTTGTTAGAAACTATTCTTTTGTCGAAATACTCTTTAAATCCTTTCCAGTAAGCTGTAATGTTTCCCGCATTTCCTACAGGAATACAGAGATAATCAGGAGCTTTTCCCAGAACATCACAAAGTTCAAATGCCGCGGTTTTTTGACCTTCTATTCTGTAAGGGTTGACGGAATTTACAAGAGTTATAGGGTATTTTTCAGACAATTCTATTACAACTTCAAGAGCTTCATCAAAGTTTCCGTCGATAGCTATTACTTCCGCGCCATACATCATAGCCTGAGAAAGCTTGCCTAAAGCGATATATCCGTCAGGAATCAATACGTAAGTTTTTAATCCGGCTTTTGCGCCGTAAGCTGCTGCTGCTGCGCTGGTGTTTCCAGTACTTGCGCAAATTATGGCATTGCTTCCCTCTTCAACGGCTTTTGAAACAGCCATTGTCATTCCCCTGTCTTTAAAGCTTCCTGTAGGGTTTGCGCCCTCGTATTTAAGATACAAATCAGCTTTTAATCCTATTTTTTTCGCCAAATTATCAGCTTTTATAAGAGGAGTATTGCCTTCGTTTATGGTAACTACAGGTGTTTTTTCGCTAACAGGTAAAAATTCTTTGTATTTGTTTATTAATCCTGTGTATGGTGTGCTTTTTGTATTCATTATTGTTTCCTTTTTATTTTTAGTACACTTGAATAAAATTATACATATGTTATACTATAAATATGTCGAGACTGCGTCTTTTGCAGGTTTGAGTGAAAACTCAGCTCGACGTCATTTTTTTGGAAATAATATTTGTTCCAATTTCTTAAAAGTTTTATCCATAGTCATTTTACCCATAATATCCACAGTTTGTTTTGCTATCTTATCCGCTATAGATTTTTGTATCTGCCTAAAATATTTATTATCGTTTTGTTCATAACATCTATATATTGCGCCTGTAACCATATCAGCTAATTGAATTCCTATACTTAAATGTGAAGGTGCAATATATAAACCTTCTATTAAGTTTTTAAATTGGACTTCTTTATCAAGTTTTGAATGTAAATTTCTTAATTTATCGTCATTACATGGCAGCCGATTATCTATAATTACAACACCATTTATGTTTAAACCTGATTCTTCAGACAAATTTTGCAGATGATCTTGAAATTTTTCAATTACCGCTTTATAACCATACCAGTATAAATCATCTGGATCGTTTATATTAGGTAATTCATAAGCTTCTTTAATATCTATAATTCTTGAAAATATCTTAATAGATGGATAATTAACAATTAATTCATAAATTTTATCCCTAACTTCATTTTTTTGTTCAAAAGTTAAATGTTTTAAGCCATTTTTATCCTCATTATTGTGTGGTGAAAAATAACGCCATTTTATTTCAGATGTAATTTCATATTTATTTTTAATTTCATTTAAATCTTTATACAATTCATGCCAATGATTTTCAGATATAGAAACACCGCCAATAACAAAATATTTTGAGTGATTTTTGTCTTTTGGCGTTATTTGTCCTGATTCATCTAAAAATAATAATTGCATAATTTTTGCCTTACATAACTCTGATTAAATTCTTTATAGTTAAGATTGTAGGTCTTTTAGATATTTCTTTTACAGCTGCCTGAATATCTTTTTCGTAAGCCATTTCGGTAAGAAGGACTATGCTCGGGTTTTCTCCCTTAACAACTCCCTGTTGAATAATACCGTGAAGGTTAATGCCGTGTTTGCCACAAATTGTTCCAAGATCTCCAATAACGCCCGGAGAATTTTCAGTCTGCACGTTTATATAATATTTATTTTTTGTTTCATTAATATCAAGGATTTTTGCGTTGGTATCATCGTGTTTGCAACGCATTATAGGGAGAGGAAAGCCTGTTTTTTCGATTTCGCCTGCTATAGAAAGCACATCACCGGCAACAGAACTTGCCGTAGGGAATTCTCCCGCACCGGGTCCTGAAAACATTACCCGACCGACAGCGTCACCTTCGACAACAATAGCGTTAAGAACGCCGTTAATACTTGCAAGCGGATGTTTTTTAGGAACAAGCATGGGATGAACTCTTACATCGAGAGCATCACCGCAGTCTTGAGCCATCGCAATAAGTTTTATTTTGTACCCGAATTCGTTTGCATGCTTAATATCTTCAGCGCTGATATTATTTATGCCTTCTTTGTAGATTTCGTTGATGTTAATACGTTTGTTAAAGGCAATAGAAGAAAGAATAGCTATTTTATAAGCCGCATCATAACCTTGAATATCTCCTGTTGGATCAGCTTCCGCATATCCTAAATCCTGAGCCTCTTTCAAAACATGTTCAAAGTCACTTCCTTCTTCTTTCATTTTTGTAAGGATATAATTTGTTGTCCCGTTTAAAATTCCTGCGATTTTCGAGATTTTGTTCCCCGCAAGAGATTGAACAATAGGCATTACAATAGGAATCCCACCTGCAACAGCCGCTTCGTAAAGAATTACGACATTATGTTTTTTTGCAAGCTCAAAAAGAACTTTTCCATGTTTTGCGATAAGTTCTTTGTTTGCGGTAATTATGTGTTTTCCGTTTTCAATCGCCTTTGTAATAAGTTCTAAGGCAGGATGAATTCCACCCATGACTTCCACGACTATTTTAATTTCAGGGTCATTTATAATGAGGTCAGGATTGTCTGTGAGAATTTCAGGATTTAAATTTTTAATATTTCTTGTTTTAGTAAGGTTTTTTACTGCGATTTTTTTTATTTCAATATTGTTAAATTTGCTTAAAACCTTGACAACACCGCCGCCGACAGTTCCAAGCCCCAATAAGCCAATAGCAATCTTTTTCTTCATTTATATTTAAACCTCTGTTATTTATAATCCCACTATAATTATCAAGGCTCTAGACTAACACTTTTCTTGTAAAACTTTTAAATTCTTTTTATAACTTTTGTAAATAGAAATCAATTCTTTAATTATAATTTCGTGATTTTTGCTTCATCTCCATTCACTTTCTTTTAAGTGTAACAGAAATGTTGCTTTTACTCTATTAAATTTAGTCAATCTTCTTTTAGTAAAACTCCAAAAACTCGCAATGCCATTAATATGCAAGTCATTCTTTTTTGAGAATTCATGTTTTCCATGACAATCTAAAAAAAAGATTAAGATTGTAAAGTTTTTATTAGAAAGGTGAATATTGTTAATTGTTTAGGTTTTTATATAATTAGAAAAGAATTTTCTTTTCATTTTCATTTTTTGAAAAAATCAGTATAATAGAAATTAATAAAAAGTAAGAAACAGGTTACAAATGGAAGAAA
>Ga0209417_1006723_pt1 | contig 11571 bp, 11 predicted proteins | sample RifGroF2_FD_184002 | JGI IMG/M metagenome (GOLD analysis project Ga0209417, IMG submission 184002) | Groundwater microbial communities from Rifle, Colorado, USA - Groundwater F2 (SPAdes) (version 2) | ecosystem: Environmental > Aquatic > Deep subsurface > Groundwater | place: Rifle, Colorado... | reverse complement strand
TGGGCGGAACGATGACCTCATCGCCCGATTGGATGCCGATGGCGTACATCGCTGCATGGAGCGCCGCCGTTCCGCTATTCACTGCAATGGCATATTTTACCCCAATGTAATTCGAAAACGCTTTTTCGAACGTTTCTATTGCCGGACCGGTTGTAAGCCAATCCGATCGAAGCACATCGACGACAGCTTGAACGTCTTCCTCATCAATACATTGCCTTCCATAAGGAATCATAGGCTTTTAATGATCTCCATCATTTCTGCGGGTGTCAATTTCCATGGGTTGGTGTCGGAATTGTATTCAAATTCGTCCGGCAAAGATTTCCCGCTATTGTTTTCAAATCTTCTTCCCCAGAAAGAGAAGTCCGGCTGAATAACGTAATGATTGTCAAATTCAAGGGTTCTTCTAGTATCATCTCTTGTGATCATGACTTCATGAAGTTTCTCACCGGGACGAATTCCCACGATTTCGGTTGAACACTCCGGAGCAATAATCTTCGCCATATCCATGATATTCATGCTTGGGATCTTGGGCACAAAAAGCTCTCCGCCTACCATCGTCTCCAGTCGGCTCAATACAAAGTTGACGCCCTGTTCCAGTGTAATCCAGAAGCGCGTCATTCGGGGGTCTGTAATGGGTAATACGCCGTTTTGACGGCATTTCAGAAAAAATGGAATTACGCTGCCACGACTGCCAGCCACGTTCCCGTATCTTACCACACTGAAGATGGTGCTTTCCCGGCCAACATACGAATTGCCCGCAATGAACAGCTTGTCCGAACAAAGCTTCGTGGCGCCATAGAGATTAATCGGGTTGGCGGCTTTGTCCGTACTCAGCGCAATGACTCTTTTGATACCCTGATCAATGGCCACATTAATCACATTCTGCGCGCCTAAGATATTTGTTTTAACGGCTTCGAATGGATTATATTCTGCGGCAGGAACCTGCTTGAGAGCAGCAGCATGAATGACATAATCTACATTATGGAAAGCGCGATACATCCGTTCTTTATCACGAACATCCCCGATAAAATATCTAATGCAAGGGTACTGGCTATCGGGAAATTGCTGAGCCATCTCGAATTGTTTTAGTTCGTCACGGCTAAAGATGATAAGGCGCTTTGGTTTGAATTGCTTGAGAATGATCTCCGTGCATTTTTTCCCGAAGGAACCGGTACCGCCGGTGATGAGTACGGATTTGTTGTTTAACATTATTTCTCCTTACGTGAGCCTCTTGAACCCAGCATGCGCCACATCACTTATTAAATATTTTTTAACATTTTTTGAATTGAGCGCTTCACCGATAGTTTTAAATGACTGATCTGTTGCCTCAATAAATCCATCTACTATACTATCAGAATACGCATATGTCGTCCCTATGGCTGCACCGAGCAAGTATCCCTTTGTCAACATCTCTTGCGTATAGAGCGTTTGGACCTCAAGCGGATTCGGAGCATCAAATGAAATGTGACAAAGAGGGGGAATACCATCCACATGGATAGCTAAACCGTATTTATCTGCGATTTTTGTCCAAGCCTCCATAATCCTTTTTCCATAATGGATCAAATATTTCTGAACATTATGAACTTTCATCTTTTTAATTGTAGCCAACGCGGCAACAAAACCGATTCTTTCCGTCCAGAACGTTGAACTAATGAATGTATCTTGCGCATGATCCATTACTGCACGACGTCCGATGATCGCGGAAATTGGAAAGCCGTTACCCAAGGCTTTTCCGAAGACCGCAATATCCGGAATAACTCCCAAATCAAGGTGAATTCCTCCAAGCGCCATACGAAATCCAGAGGTTACTTCATCAAAAATAAGAACGGCACCAATGTTATCCGCGATTATACGGACCTTTTGCAAGAAATCATTTTCTGGATAGGATGCTCTCATCGGTTCCATGATAATAACGCCGATTTCATCTCCATATTTCTCGGCTAGTGTTTCCAATTCGTCAATTTTATTGTAGTTAAAAGGAAGTGCCGTGTTTCTGAGTTCGCGCGGCACGCCTTTGGGCATTAGCCCGGGCAGGAGCTGGCCATCGAGGTTTGTGGCGTCGCCGAGGTTTGAAGAAAGGTACCAATCGTGCCAGCCATGATACCCGCAAAAAGCAATTTTGCCTTTGCCTGAAGCTGCTCTCCCTATTCTAACAGCGATTGCACAAGCTTCACCCCCTGTTCTTGAAAAGCGCACCATCTCCGCCCATGGATGGAGAGAAATCAGTTTCTCGGCAAGATCAACTTCTTCATAACTGTTCAATGAACTCATGGCGCCATTATTAATGGACTCAATTACGGCCCGATTAATATCATCATCCGCATAACCGATGATGCAAGAACCGACACCCATCCCTGCAAAGTCATAATAATGATTGCCATCCAAATCCCATACCTCGCATCCTTTTGCTTTTGAATAATAGGCGGGCCATAAATTGGGCAAAAATTTCTCACTTCTCTTTGAGAGAAGTTGGTTACCACCGGGAATGATTGTTTTTGCCCTTTCCCATAACTTCGCACCGGTATCATTCATACAACGCTCCTTTCAAAGGTATCGCAGGCATTTCCTTGATGCGATGCGTTTCTTCTCTATCTATCTCGTTATTTACATTCTTCCAATATTGGTCTGAAATCGACCGATTGATTTCCTGCAAATTATTCTTCTCAACATGGTCAATAATTTCCCTGTCCGTTGCTTCGTAGACTTTATCACCAAAATATTCAATAATTGCTCGAAAAAAAACATAATCCAACTCGTAGTCAAGTGTAAAACGATAATTTATTGGCGATTTATGGCCATCAAAAGGTATGTCAATAACCTCATCCTGATTAAATATTCTGCCCCAACCGGTTTCCAATTTCCTATTTACATGCTTTTGTACGGATTTTCTCAAATAATGCACCGAATACCCAAATGAATTCATGCCGAATGGCAGTCCAGACGTTTTCACATAATGCTTGCCACTCAATAAATGGTCATATACTCTCCTCATTCCTTCGACCGAACACAAAATGTCATCACCATCAATAGCTATTATACTGTCAAGAAACCGAGAATCAGCTGTTTGAAGATGACGGTAGGGGATATTATTAACAGCTCCATAGAAAGTCATAATCCCAAGCGGATTAAATATCTCAAACTCTCTATTTTCTGGCTCATCGGAGCTTGATATAATAACCTCAACGTCTCCGTCATTGATTTCCCGGTTAAATGCTCTATTTATCCGGCACAGTAAATAGTGAATAATTGGTTTCCCGGCGACAGCAAGTAGATGTTTCTTTGCCAAGCGTGTGGAGCCCAATCTGGCAGTGATAAGTATTCCTGTTTTCATCTGAAAATGCACCTCCGCAATTCCCCGCTGTCCTTCGCATCAGTCTCGCGACCTATGGCCCTGAATGCTCTCGATATGGCCGGGCATTGGCCAGCGCCGTTTCCAAAGAACCTTTCAAGACATTGAACGTTTGTCCATTTTTATGATCCTTTGTACTGCGATCATTCACGCAAGTTTCATTCGAAGTCCATAAATTGCGATTTTTTATCTGCATCCTCTATTAAATAGAGCAATTTAAGTACCTTATTATCTCTTTCCAGCGTGTTTATAAAATTTTCTTTTCCTTGTATGCTGTCGATGAACGACTTTATCTCTTCAGTGTAGTGGTTTTCTCCAATGTTATCATTATAGCCGCTCTGTACATTCTGCATTTCATAAGGCCGTTTCAACCATTCATTTTTTTCGGGGTCAAAGCATTTTACATAGCCGTCGTCCCAATCCCATACGATTTGCTGTTTATCTCCGTTTATTAACAATCGCCGAGTTGCATGCCTTGAAACAACGTCAACGGTTACGGATGCCAAGAAATTGCCATAATCGAGAAGACAATTATATGTATCTTCAATCTGTTCTGCTCCTTCAATATTTATGGTCTTCCTAAAATTGCCACATACTCTCTTCGGAAAACCGAACAGCAATGTGATCCATGTCATTTCAAAGGGGACTATTTCTCTCGCACCACCGGTCGCTGGGTTGGAAACGTAGTAATCTCTGACATGCTCATATGTATGCCAATCAGGCAAATATTGTCCGCAGTGGAATATAATGTTGGAGATCTTCCCTAACTCTCCGTTTTTTAAAATGTCGCTAATAATTTTCACTGCAGGATGAAAATAGGCAGTTGCAGAAGGAGCTGCAATTAGATCATGCTTCTTAACACCCTCAATAATCAGATCCATATCCGTATTCATGACGCTTGCTTCAACGAAAAAAGGAATTTTATATTCAATAGCCTTTTTCATATAGACATGATGGACATCCGGGGGAACAGAAATGATGAAGGCATCGGGCTTCCAAACGGTCACCGCTGTTTTTAGGTCCGAAAATATCTTTATCCCATATTTGTTCTGTGCTTCATTTCTTCTGTCTTCGCGATGATCAAATCCCGCAATATTCGTATAGGATAGGGCCTTCAAACATCTTATTCTTCGCTTTCCCATTGATCCCAAACCGATAACCAAGAAATTCATTCCTCTTTTTCCTCCTCTGCTTTTCATTCTATTATTGTTCGAAATATTATTGATGATATATTTGATTTGCAAGATTATAGTCGGAATCTCTTCCTACATCAAGCCAAGACTCCCGTATCGGGAATACGATCGTTTGAAAATTACGTGATATTAGCATCTTAAAATATTCTGTCATATCCATGTAGGCATTGTTCGGCAGTAATTCTAATAATTTGTTTTCTAATATATATATCCCTGCGTTAACCAAATAATTGTATACCGGTTTTTCTTCTAAGCTCGTCAGTTTCTGCTGATCACTATTTACTACGGCAAAGGGTATTTCGATATCATATGACCTAACGCACATGGTTGCATCAGCATGATGATCAATATGATATTCTAATAGATTTTTGTAATTTACGGTGGTCAATAAATCACCGTTCATAACCAATATAGGGTTAGTATCTTTATCTCTTCGTTTTATAAGACTCAGCGCCCCAGCGGTACCCATTTGTTTATCTTCTTTAAGATAATCTATTTCAATACCCCACTTGTTCCCATCCCGGAAATATTCTTGTATCATTTCTGCTTTATAGTTCACAGCAAGGAGAAACTTATAAAAACCATATTTGCTCAAATTAACAACAATCGTTTCCAATATTGGGTTTCCCCCTACTTTCAATAGAGGTTTCGGACAATCGTTGGTCATGGGTCTTAAACGTTCACCAAGACCACCCGCCATTATAACCACCAAGTTCTCAAGCCGCGACGGTCGAACGAAGTCATCAATAATCTCTAGACTGATGAGACGCTGCTCCTCATCGATTATTGGAATGTGGTGCAACTTCCATTTTCCCATTATTTTAAGAATCGACTCGTGATCTTCATCGATGCGCGCTGTTTTTGGATTTTGATTCATTATCTTGTGAGCTTCTTCTTCCAATGAAATGCCATTCAGAATGGCCCTCCTGATATCGCCATCGGTTATTACACCGAGTAATCTTCTGTCTTTATTTACGACCAAAGCAATCTGAAGGCCAGATTGATCAATAATGTTAATTGCTTTTCTTATGTTATCATCTGGCGCAATTAATATTGCTTCTAATGCTTTCATATTGTTTCCGTATATCGATAGCAAAGCAGTTTACTTCCGTGCATTCCTGATAATTGTGGATATTCGTTCGTCCAAATGTCACAAAGCGCTCGATAGGTTTCCGAATCATGAATTCGTTTTCCAACGAAAAATGAATGAACATCTGTTGCCATTTTTCTTTTGAAAATGAGCAATGAGTCGTTTGAAGCCGTTGTTCTACCTCCGCCAAGATGTAATCGGAGATATCCTAACTGGTGACCTCGCTGTGCTGCGTGGGAAATAAGGATATTGGTAGATCCTGGAATACGATTATCTGCGTCCGATGCCGATAAATGGTAGTGAATCAGCCGTTTACCCCTTAAAAATATTGCCGCAGCAACCCATTTCCCATTTAACTCCGCGACGTAAAGCCAGCCATGAGCAGCAACCAATTCTCTAAGATCATTGAAATATTTATCGTTGAATAAATAGTAATTGTCTGAGTCCAATCGCCTCATCGTTGACAGGTAGAGATCAACGAACTGTTCAAATCCCTCCGCTGATGAATACTCTAAGACGCGTAAGCCTGATTTCTCGACCCGTCGAAGGATATTTCTGGTTTTTTGGTCAACGCTTAATCCCGATTCAGTCATCGTAAGGAGATCTATAGAAACCGTATCTCGGTCGCGACTTATCGCCATGCCAGGAGAAAACCACTTCTGGTTCTGAATGAGAGGGTGAAATCTCACGAATTCTGAAATTACACAATTCTTCTTGCACCACTCTGCAAAAGCCTCATTTGAAGAGTTGATAAAATCTCTGTCCTTTGAATTTGTTATTGGTCCTCCATATCCATAAGCCGATTCAATATCGAAAATTTCTTTTTGAAATCTGCGGCCTCCGATATTGAAGATCCGTCGAATTATAAATGCATATAACCAAATATCACTTCCCTTCTGGGCAACGAACATCAAGCCTCTTGAGCCATGTTCATGCGCGAAGGAACCTATATATTCAGGATGGAAGTATATATCCTGCAACTCCTGGGGTAGTGCTCGCAAAATAAGGTGCCATTTCTTCTTCTTCGTCGCATATGCCGAGTCAAGAATTTCAATTTCCATATTGGACAATCTTTATCAATGTGTCGGCAATTCTCGCCATATCATGTTCATCGTATCTTTGGTCAATTGGCAGCGTCAGTATCGTTTTTGACAACTTAGCCGCTTCAGGAAAACTCTTTGGAGAAATATCTGACGGCAGTTGCCAGTGGACCGGACAGAAAATTCGTTGTTCGGCCAAGCGGCATCGCACCATATCCCTGTTCGCCAGCCGGATCACAAATCCGAGAGGCACCACATCATTAGGCAAATCCGAATAGATCATTTCAATCTTGTCTTCCAGTAATACTTTCAATATTCGCCAGTTTGAGCGCCGCCTGCGGCCTATCTCAACCCAATCCAACCCGGTCATCATATCATGGATCATTTGTGGAATACCGGAATCGGCAGGATGATTATCCAGGTATGCCTCAACGGCCTCAAAAGCCGCCAAATAGAATGTCTCAATCAAGGGATTGATAGATGCATGAGGCTGCGCCAGGTATATACTTTTTGTCAAACGCGCAGCTATCGAACGCCACCACAGACCCTCTGTCTCGTGTAAGGGTTTCGATGTTTCTGCAACGAGGTTACACCAACCGCCAAAAGGCAACGGGCCAAATTTGCGCGGGCTGAGGATTACAAACCGAGGAATCTCGGAGGAGGTATGCCAATCGCTCAACATGCTCTGCGATGCGTCTTCGATGAGGGAAAGGGAACGACGGGACTCCTGCCGTAATGCTGTCGTTGCCGCATTAAGCCATCCGAAATAGTGAATCACCAAGACCGCGGAACCGGGCGGCGGATCAGGATAGGCGCAAAGATTCCCGCCTACCGGATAGAATGAGTAATGGAAACCGGCGGCTTGAACCGCCAAAAGTAGACTTTGGCATAAATAGGCTGGCAGGTGAACATGTCTCACCCCCTGGGCCTTCAGATATTCTAGAACCAACACCAGAGCTGCGCGCCCGCTTAAAGTCCATGTGCCATCTTCATGGAAGAACAATTTTTTGGGGGTTCGGTGAAAGTCAAGTTCTTCAAACGATAAGTCAAAGTCCCCTCCGATTAAACAGCGTTCTGGGCTCATTTTATTTTCACTGTAATTTATTCAATAGAATAAAAAAGTCAATTCCAATAATTATTCCTCTCAATCAGATGAAAATAGTCGCTTCGGTTGATTCCAACTATTAACTTGTCCCAAAAACGATTTTTGCGCCAATACCAGTTACGCTTACGCCCTTCTTCGTTCCAGCCGCATTTACCAATATACAAGCGATGGGATGATGCATTGTATTCAATAATTGAAGTATCAAGTCGTTCCAGTCCCAATTCTTCAAAACAGTAACGCATGATGGCCATCACCGTTTCGGTACCGTACCCTTTACTGCGATTGTCTTTATCTCCAATTAACATGCCGTGGAAGGCATTCCGATCTTTCCAATTTATGTCGACCAAATTAGCCGTACCGATCAATGCCTGTTCCGGAGTTACGATCGCAAACCTCTGATTCAATTCGTCAGACTGGATTCGTTCGAACCATTTATCCATTATTGAGGTTGAACTCGGAAAATGCCATCCACCCAAGCAATCCTGAATTTCAGGATCATTTGACCATTGCCACAGAAGCGGCAAGTCCTCGCGCTCAATCGCTCGAAGTATGACCCTTTTTCCGTTGATAGTCATCGCGCTTCCTCGGAGTAATATTTTGAAATGTCTTTGGACGCTTCGCCGAATGCAAATCAAGGCAGCGTAACACATCAAGCACCTTAACAGGCCCGTTCTGCCTCACATTTCTTTTGGTGAATCCTTTGAGCTGTTCGCGATAGGCCCCATCTGATAATGCCTTCAAGACTGCGTCGCGTATTTCCTCTCTGCTGTATTCCACATTCAAAAGGCACGCCAGATGTTCCCTTCCCCGTTGCCGATCCCCGATATTGACGACAGGAAGTCCCACGCTCATGGCTTCCACAATTCCCGAGCTCGAATTTCCCACCAAAGCCCCCGCATGTGTCATGATACTGGCAAAACGCTCGCGGCTCCGTAGCGGTGGAAGAATTCGGAGGTGTGGGTATCGGGATGCATATTCACTCATTTTAGCGATAATGACTCGCCCGCCCGCATCGTCATTGGGATTGGCCATCAATACGGGAAAAGGAAGTATTCTCAGTGCTTCAAGGGTTTCTGTGATCTGGATTGCAGTATTTTCCTGCGAATGGGTCACGGAATGTTGAACCACCAATAGATACGGCTGCTCTTTCGGTAGCGTGTAGTCTGTACAAATCTCATCCCGTGAATACTTTACATCCGCCCGAATATCGCCCCCCGGCAAGCCGACCACGTGTACAGTGGAAGGATCTTCACCCATTTGAATGATTCTTCGTGCATGTTCTTCAAAAGCAGGCAGGTGATAATGAGCAAATTTCGTAATGGCGTGCCTTATTGAATCATCGATCGAGCCCGAAACACTCCCCCCACATAAATGAACGACAACGACATTTTGGAAAGCGGCCGCCATGGCGCCAGCCAACTGCTCGCCACGGTCTCCTAAGACAAGGACGATATCAGGATGGTTACGATCAATTGCCTGACTCATGCCATAAAGATATAAACCCATGGATGCAGCCATAACCGACAATGAGTCACCCGTAACACGGCCAAATATTTTATCAACGATCTCAAAGCCATCTGCTTCAATTTCCCGCCAGGTTTCCCCATGGAGGGGGTCGAGATGCATTCCCGTAACAAGGATGCCTAAGTTTAGGCTAGGATCATTTTGAATGGCGAGGAGAAGCCCCCGCGCAGGACCGTAATCGGCCCTTGATCCGCTTATGTAGAGAATCTTCCTGCTTGTCATTTAAAAAAATCCCACGTTATCGGTTCATCAGCCAGAATTGACCTGCTCAATTTCAGACCCTTGACGGTATGCCAAAAACGGGGATCGATGCCAATAGCCGGCCGTTTAAAGGCAGAGTTGTTTTCGGTAAGTCGCTCGCCGGCTGATATATCACAGGTGGAAATCAAACCGCGCCTTGCGGCGATTCGATTTTCTCGTTCACTCACATCTACATTTTTCAATCCATCGCCTATCGCAAGCTCAACCCTTCGGATGTCTTCAACCAATTTCTTCAATTCATGTGAATCAAGCGACATCGCATGGTCTGGGCCTGGCAGTTCCTTGTTGAGTGTAAAATGCTTTTCGATAAGCGATGCCCCCAAAGCAACCGCCGCGCAGGGGATCTCATTCCCGATCGTATGATCGCTGAATCCTACCGGAACGCCGAAAGCCGCCGCAAGACTTCCGATGACTCTCAAGTTTATGGAAGAAGGGTCGGCAGGATAGCTTGAAACACAGTGGAAAAGAGCGATCGGACTTTCCCCGCTTGATCTAATGTGTTCGACTGCTTGAGAGATTTCCGAGAATTCACTCATTCCCGTACTCAATAGAATCGGTCTCCCTGTGGACGATATGTAAGAAAGCAGCGGGAAATTGGTAATTTCACCCGAGGCGACCTTGATGCAATCACATCCCAGATTCAACAGGAAATCAACCGCTTCTCTGTCGAAACAGGAAGACATGTACATGATTTCACGGGCCTTGCAATGCTCTGCTATCTCTTTGTGGGCTTCCCAAGGCAGGTCATAGGATTTCGCCATTTCCGTCATCAAATTGCTGCCAGTATTTTTTTGCTGGTAGCTTACGGTTTTTGCTTTTTTCGAAACTTGCTCTTCAACTTTATAGATCTGAAATTTTACAGCGTTTGCTCCTGCACGCGCTGCCGAATCTACAAGCTGTAAAGCCATGGTTAAATCACCATTATGGTTAACACCTGCCTCTGCGATAATAAAGCAAGGTTCGCTCCCACCAATTTTTCGACCATTTATTTCAAATGATTTTACCATGCTGTCCAACCACCATCAACAACCATGTTGTGACCTGTCACGTAGGCAGATAGATCAGAAGCCAAATATGCAACGGCGCCTTTAAAATCTTCCTCGGTTGCCATTCTATTCAAGGGAGTACGACTCTTATATCTTTCATTAAATATTTCCGGTTGATTACGCCAAACTCCTCCGGGAGTAATGGCATTGACTCTAACATTCGGTGCAAATACTGTTGCTAAGTAACGGGTTAATTGAAGGATGCCGCCTTTCGAGGCGTTATATCCGGCTGCATTCGCCATATTTGTGCCTTCATATAATCGCATATCCGGACCAACGATGCCATATATTGAAGAAAGCAATATGATTGATCCATGTCCTGATGCCCTCAGATAACCCGATAGTTCCTGCGCAAGAACGAATGCGGAAGATAAGTTTACGCGCATCGCTGCATCCCATGCGGATAACTCTTGTTTCTCGAAAGGCGCCGCCCACCCTTGCAACTGTGTGTTCCCTGTGTAGGCAGCACAATGTACAAGTATGTCAATCCCTCCGAATTCAGCTGCAACAGTTTTAGCAGATGACCTTGTTTGTTCTTCATTCGAAAGATCCATAAACAATGGTTCCGTTTGCCCTGATCCAATTTCTTTGAGGCGAGCAGCTCTTTGGAGGCAAGCATCATAGTCCATATCAGCAATGATAACATTTGTCCCAAGCTCACAAAGCGCTTCTTCTACGGCCAAGGCAATATAGCCCGCGCCACCGGTTACCAGAGCGTTACGCCCTGTCAAATCCATCAACTCGCTTAATCTTCGCAACATTCACCTCAAAGGATTCTTCTCAACGAATCAACATGTTTCTTTTTGTTTCCAATTTTCGGAAAAAAATGATAGTTTTGTGTCCGCGCGCAAGTTGGACTCCGTTCCCTCCCCAAAGCCTCATTACCGGACCGGCGTTGCTGTCGGGATAGAAATGCGGTGCGCGCAACCTTAGGTGAAGAGTTTCCGACACGCACCCTTTCGG
>Ga0209417_1006721_pt1 | contig 11573 bp, 14 predicted proteins | sample RifGroF2_FD_184002 | JGI IMG/M metagenome (GOLD analysis project Ga0209417, IMG submission 184002) | Groundwater microbial communities from Rifle, Colorado, USA - Groundwater F2 (SPAdes) (version 2) | ecosystem: Environmental > Aquatic > Deep subsurface > Groundwater | place: Rifle, Colorado... | reverse complement strand
GGCAGCTTGTAATTGTATGTGCTGCTCGTCCATGATTAATCAATAATGATGTCGACAGGTTGATCAGCTGCGTCTTTAACTCCGGAAGCCAGTGCTTTGAAACGGAATGGATGCTTAAGTACTCCGTCAAATCCTGCGTTAAGGTTTAATTGAACAAATCCTTTCGCGTTTGGAATGATTACTGAGCCACCATTTTTAAGTCTGAAGCGGATAGCTTTTGAAAGAATGAGTTTTTTTGCAGAGTGGAAATACTGTGCAGCAGCACCCTCACCTGTTACAGAACCACCCATCAGGGCAGCCATCTGGTCATAAGTAGCCTTAATGAATGAACCTGTTGCCGAAACGCCAGTACCTGATGCGTCATAGTCTTCAGCAGCATCGTTTTCATGAGAATAAATCTCATCTTCTGTTGGATCACCTTCTACGATTGACACTTCGTCGTCGCGAAGAGTTACAGGCTGCTCTTCCCATACTGCGGTAGCAATGCCTGCTGCAGATGCAATCACATCTGCAAAGTCGATACCCGCAACGCGGGCTTTGGCTATAATTCTTTCTGCCATAACTTTTTATTTTTTGATTAGTTTAATAATTGATGAAATAATACTTTTCCAATTAAGCTTTGAGAGCAACCACACAAAGACCAGGGCAAATAGAAATCTCCCGGCCCATATTTGTTTTTTCTGCCAATTGGTGAGTTTGTTAGTAACAACCGGCTTTTCAATGTAAACCGGTACTTCTCTGTCAATAGTTTTCTCAATGAGATACAAAGTGTCGTGTATCGCCTTAGCACTGTATTTGAGCTCATTATTCGAAAAAGAAAAGTCAGAAGCAACACCGGCACTTTTAAGCTCATTAAAATCTCTTAATCGAACTTGATTAAGAGAATCGCAATAGAATCTTGCACGAATTGCTGCTGAGTCGCTTGGAATAACATAAGGAACAAGCTTCTCAACTATACGCTCTTTAATTACAGGAATACGTTCAGTGATCTTCTTTTGCGTTGCGCAAGAAGAAATCACTAATAGAACTATAAACAATACCTGTTTTTTCATTTTGAAACTCTTATAGACTTTATATTTGTGAGCATTTCATTAAGTCGCTCAATCTCTTCGCGAAACTTAGCGTTCTCTTCTTTCAGCTGCTTCATCTGGATCTCCATCTGCACCTGACCGGCAAGAAGCTGAGCGTTTTGGCCTTTGAGAGCAACTAACTCCTGTAATGTTTCGGTGTATTTTGCAACCAATACATCAATAGTTTTCTGCAACTCTGAGATAAAGTCATTATTCCGCTTTCGTTTCTCTACAAAGCGAGCCGCTAACCAACTTATAGCCGCGACAGCCGGCGTGAGAAAGTATGTCATGAAATCTTGCAGGGTCATGGCGTGTAAATCCTATTGATTGAAGCCATGCTGGAACATTGAATGATGGACATGCTTTAGGAGCAAACTGATTATGTCCGGCGATTTTAACCTCTGGAAATCTTGTAATAAACTCTTTCACGTATCTTGTGAGAGAATCTATTTGAGCAGAGGTTCTTGTATCACTTGTCACGCCACGTTTGCTCACCCCTCCAACATAAACTATGTGTCTTGAAGCACTATTATAACCTGCAACACCATTAGTGATTTCGAAAGAATCTACTATGTTGTCCTCATTGTTTTCAGCAAGTCGTTCAACTATTCCGGTTAAATGAATCATATCGGTATAGCCTACTTGCTTCCAGCCTCGACCTTGTGGTGGCGGGGATAGGTGCCAGCGGCGTATTTCATCCGCTGACACTTCTCGGCCCTCTGGTGTGGCTGTACAATGAATTACAAGGTATTTAACTTGCTTCATGACTCAATTTTTAGCCTGCAGGCACAACATCCTGAACAATTGCACATAGACCGGCAACGTCATTTCTCATTGGACGTCCTCCAGCGCGAAGCAAGAAGGAATAAAGATCTCCGTAGTAGGTAGGATCATTTTCCTTTTCAAACATGTTTATTTCGCCTTTTGCACGACAAACACTGTTAAAATGCCATGCGAGAGCGGCAGCGTTATCTCCGGCAGCACCAGCAACACTCCATGCTTTTGGGGCATCGGCAGCTGTATATACACCAACACGACTACGCATCATTATATTGAATGTATGCAGTTTGCCAACCACTCCATTTGCAATATCAACACCTGCATGGAATGCTTGTGCTTCATTAGCGGTCAGCGAGTCAAGAAGTTGAGAATGCATATCTGCGTCAAGTAACAAATAGCGATCTATAGATGGCACGTTCTGTTTATTGAACTTTAGCATCAGTGCTTTCACGTCTGATTTTGTAAAGGCTTTTCTTTCTCCTGTAGCATCAGGTGTATGAGCTGCAACAGCGGCACCTGTTGTTCTAATCGCATTCGCAATTGCAGGCATCCATGAGAGCAGGATGCTTTCTGCAACTTCTTCCTGTAGAGTAGCGCGGTCAGTGCGGATAACTGATTCTCTTTTATTGTATGACAGTTCAACTGTATCTGCATGCGGTATGCGAATTGGATCAGTAGTAAACTCGTCAAGATTAAAAGTTAAGTCAATATCTGTTCTTGCTGAAACAGTTGCAGGAAACTCTGTTCTGTTTTTCTTTGTTGCAGAACCGCTCCCGGCATTCGGAATGTGAACAGTTTTGCCTTGCTCTACGAACTCATCCGCAGAAAATGCTTTTGACAAAAAACTGTTGTCCGCAAATAGACCTTCAATAACTGTATTAAGCCAGATCTCTTTTTGAACTGCCATAACTGCTACACCAGCCGGCATCTTAACCAATGCTGTTGCCGCTGTTCCCAGGCCAATTACCCAAGCAGGGTTAACGCCAGCGGCAAAAGCAATAGTTGAGCCGGCTATGACGTTGAATAAAATTGCGCTTATAAACGCTACAATAAATTTTTTCATTAGATTATAAATTGATTAGTTGATTTGTTAATAATTCAATATTTTTCAAGGAGCAGAAATGCTTACTCTGCGTACTCTTTACCAAATTTTGCTTTGAACTTCTCTTTGAAGAGGTCAAAATCTGTTGTTCTGAGTGATGCAAGTAGATTTGCTTTGTCGAGTTCGTCCCAACTCATTTTGACAAATTTGTCAGCTGTTTGAGCCGGTGTTTCAATCTTGTTTGACACAGGTGTTCTTACAGGAATTGCAGCAAGAGCTGTTTTAGCACCTTCATGGTCTGAGTTGAAAAATGCTTCAAATGATGCCTTTCCCTCGGCGTTGATTCTGCCATCACGCAGCGCTGCAGTAATAAGGTCAGTGGCCTCAGCCTTTTGGACTGCCTTTTCTTTTGTTACGTAGCCATCGACTTTTGTCTGAAGGGCTGCCTTTTCAGATTCAAGTGCTGTCACTTTATCCTGAAGCGGTTTAATTTTGCCAATCACGGCCTGTTCGTCGGCTGTATCTGACAGACCGAACAAACTTCTTAGAGATTCAAGTAAATTCATGTGAGTATTATTTTGGTTTAAAATTGTGAGCTTATTAACCGGACATCCTGAAGCTTTTAATAAAGAGGTCATCTCCTGATCATACACAACCTTCTCTTTGATTGAAGTTGCAAAACCCATTACCAGGGCTTCTTTAGCTGTCATCCACCAATCTGCAGAACCAGACCAGTTCTTCTCAAATTCTTTTTTGTCCTTTGCCTTTGATGCGAATAGGGACTTGTAATCCTTTTCAATGTCTCGCAAAAGCTTCAAGTAAGACTCCAAATCTTGCGACTGGCCACTTACTCCTCCTGCCGGTTTATGGATCATAAACATGCCATTTTCGGGCATCTCGAATGTATCACAACTGCAGGCAATAAAAGCTCCGGCAGATGCTACCAGAGCACCCCCGCGACAAGTCTTTATTTTAAATGGAGAAAGGATATTTACGATTTCGTTTGCATCAAAGCAGGAGCCCCCTGTAGTATTTATATAGATGTCTACCTCGGTAATACCTTTCGCAATTATTTCATCAATTTGACGACGGAAAGTTTCAGAATCGGTATCCCATCCGATTACCCCGGTTATGCGTACTTCTGCCTTAGGGCCTGACACCACAGCTGTGATGTTAAATGGAGTTGATTTCATGCTTAAAACATTTGATTTCAAAACAAAGGCAAAAATGTCCTGAAAGCAAAAAACCTTGTAACCGTTACAACAAACCTTGTAACCGTTACAAGGTTTTTTCTATTTGAGGGGTCAAAAAGTTTCTTTTGTAAAAAAAGGAACGATGTCAGCAGAATTAAAAGGAAATCAGTTAAAGGAGTGGGCAAAGCTGCTTTTTGTCACTGAAAGACTATCACAAAAAGAAGTCGCAGAAAAAACAGGCAAGAGTACAGTCACTATCTGCAAGTGGGTTAAGGAAGGTGAGTGGGAGAGGTTAAAACAGTCAATGCTTGTTACGCGAGAGGCACAGTTGTCAAGAATGTATCTACAGCTTGATGAACTGAACACATCTATTATGTCTAAAGCTGAAGGAACTCGTTTTCCAACGTCAAAAGAAGCAGATACAATAAGTAAACTAGCAAACGCAATCAAAACTCTTGAAAGTGAAGCATCTATTGCTGACATCGTAGAGGTTAGTAAACGCTTACTTAGTTGGCTCCGACCAATAGACCCTACAAAAGCAAAGGATCTTGCAATGATAATTGATGACTTTATAAAGGAAGCTCTTAAAAAGTAATGGCAGCAATACAAACAACAGACAGGCAAGCAAAATTAAGCTGGGATAGTTACTATAAAAACTTTCTCAGTTCAGTTAATGCTGATCTGAATGAGACAGAGAGCGAACGCAAAAAAAGAATAAAGGCTCTGGAAGGCGATTTTGAAGCATGGAAGAAATATTACTTTCCCAAATATTGCTCAGCACCCTCTGCCCCTTTTCACAAAAAAGCAAGCAAAAGAATTCTCGCAAATGCGGAGTGGTACGAAAGCCGGGTGTGGGCCAGGGAACTTGCAAAAGACACTCTTTGCATGTTTGAAACCCTATATCAAACATTGACAGGAGTCAAAAAGAATATTCTCTTCATTTCAAACTCTGCAGACAAAGCTTCAGAACTTTTAGAGCCATATCGAATAGAACTCACAAAGAACGAACGAATAATCAATGATTATGGCGTTCAGCAAATGCCTGGAAGCTGGGCTTATGGAGACTTTACTACTATTCAGGGCGCAAGTTTTCTAGCTATTGGAGCAGATCAATCACCGCGTGGATCTCGAAACGAAAACATCCGTCCGGACAAAATAATTATTTCCGATATAGACACAGATCAGGACGTTCTTAATACAGATATTATTGAGAAACGCTGGAAGTGGTTTGAAAAAGCTGTATATCCCACAAGGGCGGTAGATAAGCCTTTTCAAATAGTTTGGCTCGGAAACTTGATAGCGAAAGATTGTTGTGTTGCCAGAGCGATGTCAAAAGCAGACTACGTAGACATTGTTAATCTTGAAGACAAAGAAGGCAATAGTACCTGGCCAGAAAAGAACACTGCAGAGCATATTGCGAGAATAAAAAGCCAAATAAGTACTGCAGCATACCAGGCAGAATATATGAACACGCCACTTACAGAAGGCAGCGTTTTTAAAGAGATGTATTGGGGTAAAGTTCCGGATCTGAAGAGATTTAAATTCGTAGTAGCATATGGAGACCCGGCACCATCCAATAGTAAGAATCCAAAAGGCTCCCTGAAAACAATCTTCCTTATTGGATTTTTAGATGGTGTCTATTATGTCATAACCGGTTTTTTAGATCATGTGACAAATGCAGATTTTGTAAAATGGTATTATGCTCTTAAAGATTATGTAGGAGACAAGTCACAATTATATAATTATGTTGAAAATAACACTCTACAAGATCCATTTTATCAGCAAGTGTTCATAGGCCTTTTTGCAAACGAAGCAAAAGAGAAAGGTTTTTTAGGGATCATCCCGGACACCCGAAATAAGCCAGACAAGTTCTCCAGGATAGAAGGTAATCTCGAACCACTTAACAGGCTTGGCAAGCTTGTTCTCAATGAAAAGGAGATGAACAACCCTCATTTTGTCAGGCTACATGATCAATTTCTTTTGCTTACTCCAAAATTATCATACGCTGCTGACGGATGCGATGCCATTGAGGGCGGAGTATGGATCATTAACCAAAAGCTGGCAGAAATTAACCCTGGCTCAATCGCAATAGGTCATAAATCAAATAACGCAAAAAGATATTAACATGTCACATATTCGTAATTTTCTCACAATTCTTCACATCCGCTTTTGCGGCAGAAAAAGTAAGCTTCAAGCAGCAATTAAAAAAGCGAACAGCCTTCATTCAAAGACAGGCAAAAGGTACCGCGTTTTCTTCTTTGGTAATAAATATCATGTATGGACTCGTGAAGATATTAAAGAGCGTAAAAAATCATCGCTGTTTAAACGACATTTAAAAGCAGGTGAAGACTTTGATAAAATATGTTTCTACGACACTTCTAATCCAGACAATAATGTTTCTAAGTAATGAAGAAATGAAAACGCATCTCTATTCAGAGAATGTAGATGCAATATCAGGCGGTGATGAGACAATTATGACTGCCGCAATAGACTCTGCCCTGCAGGAAGCAAAAGGGTATTTAGAAGCATATGACAAGGATGCTATCTTTTCTGCAGAAGGAGCTAATCGAAATAGCTTACTTCTAACATTTATTAAAGATATCGCCGCCTGGCATTTTTTAGTCTTAGGTAATGCCGGGACAGAGTTTAAACTTCGACAGGATCGATATGACCGTGCATTAATTTGGTTCAAATCACTTCGAAAAGGTGATGTCTCTGCAGATTTACCTGTGCAAGATCCAGACACGAGCGGTTTAATAATATTTGGTAGTAATCCTCAAAAAGGTCAACATTTTTAAATATGGCAACAACTAGGAAATCCCAAGGGAGGGAAAATATTTATCCGCAAATAGTTATTAAAGCGCCACAGCGCTCCACCTCTGACGTAACAAAATGGAGAACCGCTCTCAGATCTGCCGACATGGGAAGACCAAAGCAGCTATTTGATCTTTACGAAGATCTGCTGATAGATGGTGTGTTATCAGATGCTGTTGAAAAACGGATAGCAGCAATTACAAACAGCGAGCTCGCATTCACTAACCTCAAGGGAGAAAAGGTTCAGGAGATGGTTGACCTGATAGATACCCTAGCGTTCGAAGATCTGTTAACGTGTATAATGCAGAAAAAATTTTGGGGGAGAGCTGCAGGAGAATTTGATTTTTCAAATGGATTTGGATTTAATCCGATTCCATTTAAACACATATCACTTGAGACGCAATCAATCCTTCTTAACGAATCCGACAGCTCTGGAATACCTTATTTAAATGATGATTTTCTACTTGTATTAGGAAATCACAGAGATAGAGGATTGTATATTAAAACAGCTCCTTTCACTATATGGAAGAGAGGGGGATTTGGTGATTACGCGCAATGGCTTGAGATATTTGGCATGCCACAAAGAATTGGCAAATATTCTTCTTATGATACTCAAAGCCGGCAACTTCTTGAAGAAGCGTTGTCAAAAGCAGGAAGTGCCCCCTGGCTAGTGATTCCGAAGGAGTCTGATGTTGAAACAGTAAACAACACAGGTAACGGCTCTTCAGGAACATCTTACAACGACTTTAGAAAAGCGTGTAATGAAGAGATGTTGATTACTGTATTAGGCCAAACTCTAACGACAGTACAAGGTGACAAAGGAGCGCGAGCCCTTGGCGAAGTGCACAAACAAGTAGAGGAGAGTAAGAACAAGGCGGACATGCGTTATACACAAAGAGTTCTTAACGCTTATGTTAAACCGATTCTAATCAAGAGAGGATTCCCGGCTGAAGGTAACTTTGTATTCCCTGAAGCAGCAGAACCCCTCACTGTTGACGAACTGGTATCTCTTTCTACTATAATAAAAATACCTACATCATATATTTATGATAAGCATGGAATTCCTCGACCAAAAGACGGGGAGGAGACTGCTGGAAAACAACCGGCATTGCTAGCTGAACCAAAAGATAAAAACGAACCTGATCCAAAAAAAAAAGATAAGGAAGTAAATGATTTTTTCGTAGAGGCCCCGGCAAAGCTCGGGGCGGAAATGAGACACTTCATTCAGAAATTGAAAAGGAATATCACGGGAAAAACTGTTCTTGCTGACAACTATTCAATAAACATCAATAAACTTATTAAAAGGGCAATACGAGAGCTATATTACGAAGAACAGCAACAAAGAGCCCTGGTTAATAAAAATCTGTTTGAAGCAACGAATACGCCTCTACAAACAGCTATTAACCGAGAACTCTTATATGTTAAAGACTCGGAATTTATTAAACAATTCCGGGAGAATACGGCTGTTTTTGCGGCATTTAAAAATCATTTGCAAACAAAAGAGATTGTTGCATTACTTCATGACGAAAAGGGCAACTTACGCTCATTTTCAAAATTTAAGAAGCTAGCCCTGCAGATATCAGAAAAGTATAATGTATCCTGGCTGCAAACAGAATATAATACCGCTGTAAGGGCTGCACGTTCAGCAGCGAACTTTAAAAAATTCCAAGAGACAGCAGATCTATATCCGAACCTTGAATATATCAAATCATCAGCAACAACTCCAAGAATCTCACATGAAAATTATGCCGGAACAATTCTGCCAATTAATCATGAATGGTGGAAGACACATATGCCGCCATCTGACTGGAACTGTCAGTGCTCAGTTCGACAGTCAGACAAAGAACCCACGGCTGTACCGGCAGAAGAGTTTGTGAGCCCGCCATTTAATAATAATCCCGCAGAGAGCGCTTCGTTTGCAGACACTAGCGAAACATTGTATTATAAGCACACAGAAGAGGAGCTTAGAGCTAGAATTGAAAAAGAGGGAGTCCGATTACATAAGGAAATCTTAAAGGAAAAACGTAAAAAAACGCTCTCAGAAGCAAAGAAAGGAGTAGGTAAGACATATTCTAACCCTGAAGTTAATTTTAAGATTGGCCTTACAGTAAAGGGGATCAAAGAAGCAATCAATAATCCAATTTCAGACCCAATTACAAAACTTGAAGCAATTACGCAGATTGATATGCTCTTAAAAACTGCAAAATATGTTGGGGCACAGACAAACACAAAAGCAGATAAGAAACCTCACATAATAAGATATCACTACTTTGAGACAGCATTCAAATCAGTAGACTTCATAATTATTGTAGATGAAAATATACAAGGAAAGTATAATCTCTATACGATTGTAGATAAAAAGAAAACAGCCGAATAAGCTTCACTTAGAGGATAGTTATCCAATGTACTGGCTTAAACGACTGTCTCGACACAAATATAGCATTTTTTAAAATACAATAGAATTTTTTACAAATGAACATCAAGGATTTTGAAAAACAGTTCGCCGCAAAAATGGACAAAGTTCAAGCTTTCGTTCAGGGTGAGCCTATTAAAGACATCCTTGGGGTTGAAGCTGTAAACCACTTTAAAGCCTCGTTTGAGAACGAAGGGTTCACAGATGAGTCTATTCAAAAGTGGCCAGAAGTTAAACGTCGTGATCCAGATTCAAAATGGCACGGTCACTCCGGACAAACAGGAAAATTCTCGCAGGCACGAACCTTAGCGAAGATACTATCAGGAGAAACAAGCGAGTTAAAAAACTCAATTTCATATGTCAAAATTGAAAATGGTGTAAGAGTAACAGACGCAACTCCATATGCAAGTGTGCACCAATTCGGCGAAATGGCAAAGGTGTATGGCAAAAAAGTATTTCAGATGCCGGCAAGACCATTTATGGGCAAATCGGTTGTTCTGAAGAAAAATATTGAAACCAAGATAACTGCAGAAATAAAGAAAATATTAAAATGAAAACAATTTACAATGCAATAATGAATAAGCTTAAGGACGTAAATAAGCTTAAATGGATAGACCTTGACCGCGGACAGCTTGAAGAACAAGACCGAGCTTCAATTGCATTTCCAGGGGCAATTATATTAATTGAAATACCGGGATGTAAAAGTTTAACAGATAAAATACAAGACTGCAGAGCGGTTATCACTATACGCCTGGCTTGGAATATCACTCCTGCCAGAACGTCATCCAAGGCACCTGATGCAGCCAGAAACAGCAGCCTTGAAATCTATGATACAATCTCAGAGGTATATGCATGTTTGCAGGGATTTGAAACTCAGAATTTCAATGCACTCAGTAGAACATCTCAAGGAAAGGAGATTCGTAGTGATGGCTTATTTGTATATAAGATTGTTTTTGAATGCGAATTCGAAGATAATAGTGCAGAATAAAAAAAGGAGGGCTATTGACCCTCCTTTGATTCATTAAGCTTACGTAACTGTTCTTTTGCGTTTATACCTAGATATTTATTAAATGTCCCCTCAGATATTCGATACTTATCATATATCAAGTTACGATATATCCATGCCTGAGATAGACCACGCTGCTTTTCAGTTAGAACGATTTCCTGAATTTCAACTATACGTTGTAATAAGTATCTTCTGTTGTAGGCCATTATGAATAAAATTACTACATTTGTTCGACCTGCCAGTCTTTGCCCTGTAGTAACTTTACTCGGGGCTTTTTTATGCCTCTGTCATACCGAGAGGAACATTTATCCAGGAGCCATTTTCATCGCGATACTCCGCTTTGATATATGTTTTTGACTCAATAGGCTTATAAGAATCACGAATAATCTTAACTCCCTCCAAAAACTTAGCATCACCACATCGCTCAGCCATTTGTTGCAACTGTAATACCCTGGAAGCTTTTAATGTCCCTTTTTGATCCTTTGCGAGAAGCTTCATAATTGTGTCTACTAATATTTTTGAACTATCATCCTTGGCCAAGCTCCCTATGTAGTCTTTTACAATCTGAATCCCTGTTTCTACGGTGTCGTCATAATTATCATTGACATTCACACCTAAAGTAATCCGGAACTGGCCGTCAGCATCCATGAACTGGTGCGACTTTTGCGTTTCTTTTACACCATAAATCAGTTGCTTCATCTCAATTGCTTTACGGAATGTTTCACGGATTTCTGATTTGTTTTTCTGCAGTTTTTCTGATATCCCAACAAGACGAGGGAAACTGTTTTTAACTGACTCGTCTACAAGAGATCTCCAGGCGGCAATATCATCCTCCCTTTTTTGTTTGTCTTCAATCTCTTGCCTTTGCAACTCAACCATGAGCGCAGCGCGCTCTTCTGCTGTTAAATTCTTTACATCCATTTTAAATCTATTTTAAATATTAATTAAACTACTCATGTGAAATAAAAAGTCTTTCCACTGCCAGAGCCAAATCGTTGTTGTTTGACTGTTGTTAAAAATGGCAGATCTGATTTGCTGATTTTTGACAAGGCCTCTTTAATAGGAGCTGCGTTTGTAAAAAATTTGCGTTCTGAATTGTCGATCTTAATTTTTACTATATATCTATCCTCTCCGTGCTTTGTTCTAACACCTGGTTCATAATCTAAAACTTCTATCTCTCTATTTGTCACTTCTTCAATAGAGATTATCGGAACAGCAAAGATGTTTTTGTCCTGTAATGAGTTAATTCCAAAGT
>Ga0209417_1006717_pt1 | contig 11577 bp, 10 predicted proteins | sample RifGroF2_FD_184002 | JGI IMG/M metagenome (GOLD analysis project Ga0209417, IMG submission 184002) | Groundwater microbial communities from Rifle, Colorado, USA - Groundwater F2 (SPAdes) (version 2) | ecosystem: Environmental > Aquatic > Deep subsurface > Groundwater | place: Rifle, Colorado... | reverse complement strand
TACACCGGCGGAACTTTTACCAAGGATGGCCGGCAGCTCGACCTTACAGGGGAATTTGGCGGGTTCAAGCTTGGATATATCGTCTATCATAAGGAGGCCTGGATGATATACCCTTTTGCGATGTACGGCACCTCTAACATGGATCTTTTTATTCACCAAACGCCAGATGAACAGGCCTTTAACGACATTTTAAATAATCCATCCCTCTCAACACACCTCTCGTATGAGGCTTCCGTGGTATCGCTCGGGGCAGGATTCACCTATGCCGTGCTAGGCAGCCGGAACAAAGATATTTCCAGCGGCTTCATGGTAGGCCTGGAAGCCGGATACCAGCTTCCGGTCTCAAAGGGTGCCTGGACATACGACAACGGCAAGGTACTCGACGGCCCTGAGATGAGCTTCCAGGGATTCTTTGTCAGGCTGGCGATCGGCGGCGGCGGCATCTCCTATCGGGCAAAAAAATAATTTTTCTTCATCCTATGGAAAGACGAGACTACATCCTCGACGAGATACGGAAGTTCGGCCAGATGGTGCTGGGGCTGATGGGTAAACTCCAGCGCCTGAAGGAGAATGCCCTTTACCATACCGCCTATTCGATGGCCGATCAGGAGTTTGAATCGGAGGCTGGTTTCAGCCTTCGGATGCTCAGCGAAATGGATCGTGAGAACCTGGAGGCATTCCTCAGGAACCATCCCGAATTGTCGGTGGAAAACCTGGAACTTCTGGCCGACCTGATGATTGAGATTTCCGATGATCCGGGCTGCAACCAGAAAAATTTTCTGTCAGTTGCCAGGATCCTTATTGAAATGGCAACTGAACGTGACAAAACCTGGTCGGCAGAACGAATCGGGAAGCTTGCTTTTATTGAGGGAAAGCAACTGGCCGTTTGAATGATCAGTTCCAGGGAAGGTCTAAAAACCTGACCGTTCCGGATCTGCTCACGTTAACCAGCAGGCTCTGATACGGCTTGAATACCAGATCAACCGGAATGGTTTTCCCGGAAAAGTTAATGCTGATTTTTTTCGTCAGTGTCTCTGCCGTGTCGGCCTGGCCGTAACGGACCGGGTATTTAAACTCTTTGGCAACCGGGTGGGCGAAGAAGATATACATCTCTTTGCCATCCTGACGTGCCCAGAACCATGGCATATCCGCACCTTCCACCAGGGGTCTGCCAGGCACCACACGATGCCAGTCGGGCGAACTCAACTCCTTCAGCCTTTTCACCAAACTGCCAAACTCCGGATGCTTAACATAGCCGGCCTCCTCAGGCACCTGTTTCAGGCAAACCTTCATACCCCCTTCCGCCAGTGACACCATGGTCCTCAAAACTTCATAATCCAGATATTTGGAATCGACGTACAGTGCCGAAAACTTGCAATTCCCTACCGTCAGGACCGATGACCGATGACCGACGACCGTAGTTGACTTTCGTCCGTCCTCCGTCGTCTTTCGTCCGTCCTCCGTCATCTGTCGTCCGTCCTTCAGAAACTCCCCGTTAATCCACACCGGCTGCCACCCCCTGATCTCCTCCGGAACCTCCAGGTACCTGAATTCATATTCTCCCCATGCCCACGGCAGCTGCTTCTCTTTCGGCATCTCACCGGCGATCCATGCATCCTCGGCCGGCAGGTAGATTGCAACATCGGAATACGATTTTCCTTTTCTCATATAGCCCGACAGAGTTTCGAGGTATTGGTTGAATGCTGGTATCTCTTTCGATAAAGCACCCGCTTTTCCAACATGCACGGTAGCATAAAAGGAGATCGTATCGGATCCCTTGGTATTGAATGGCATCCCGTGCCAGACTATTTGGTTGAGACCATGTGCAAACAGCGCATCGGCAACGATTTTCAAATCGGTGACCTTCTCTTCGCGCATGTGCTCCCGCGGCCAGCCATACAGGCAGGTAAAGGTTTCCGCGGATACGATGTTCTTGCCGGCCAATGCGGCGGCCGATGCAACGATCCGGGTAAAATAGGGTTCATAGAGCATTGCCTCCGACTCCGGAACATCCAGCGAGGCATAGGATGAGATGATGTCGGTGGGCGACCCTGAGCACTGACCGCGACTGAAGCCGCCCAATTCATGCGCCTTTTCAGTAAATGGCATGTAGAAGTTCTTGATAATCAGGTCCGATATCAATTTCATATAATCATACCGCTGCCCGGCATAGTCGGCCGACAGGATATCGGATTGCATGCAGGTGGTGATATCATATCCGTATCGGGCCATGAATATTGAGTCGAATCCTGTCGTCCAGAGGTTATGTGTTTCCACTTCCCAGGAATCCACAAAAATCCCAGAGGGTCTCCCTGTTTTCATGGCCGGTTCCAACGCCTTTCCGGTACGGCCGGCATAATTCAGGAAGGCCTCTTTATTCAGATGATCGAGCACCAGCCCCTTTTTCGGATACTCCCAGGAGCCTGAGATCCATTGCCTGAACTCCGGATGCCCGAACTCCTTCGAGCTCTCTTCCGGCTTAACAAGGAGATCTCCGAACGGCCACAGAGAACCAAAGGTAAAATCCACACTGAGACCCAGAGAGTCGGCATACTCCTTACAATACCTCACCACGTCTCCCCACTCCTCGCTAAGCCACAGTTGTTTGGGTGTTGTATTCACAGTATCCCGCTGCATGCGGTTCAGGGGATAGACCCAGGCCACCTCAACCCCGCCAAATCCGTTGGCCTTCAACCATTCGAGCTGATCCGCCACATCCGCCTTTTTTATCTCTGAGGCAAACCACCACCAGCGTGTTAATGGTTTCGATGAGGTATAGTGATCCTGTACAGGATTTTCGCAGGAAACCATTAACAAAAGGCAAAAGATAAAAGGCGAAAGGCGAAAGAAAGACTTAAGAGGAAAGAAAGTAAGAATTGGTCTGGGTTTCATGGCCTGGTATTTTTTATTAAAGATAGGTTTTTCCGGCTTTCCCTATGTCCCTATGCCCCTATGCCCCTATGCCCCTATGCCCCTATGCCCCCATGCCCTTGTGCCCTTTTTTCCTACCTTTGCCCCACCATGGATGCCATTCTTAGTCAGTTACGCGAACAATTCCATCTGCCACTGCAGAACCCGGTGCTGGTGTTTGCACTGATTCTGCTGATCATCCTGCTGGCGCCAATTCTTCTCAAGAAGTTACGGGTGCCGGGGATTATCGGACTGATTCTGGCAGGTGTACTCTTCGGCCCCCACGGTCTTAATCTGCTGGCAAAAAACTCTGCCATCGATCTCTTTTCAACAATCGGGCTCCTTTACATCATGTTCATTGCCGGGCTGGAACTTGAGCTTCATGAGTTTAAAAAATACCGGTATCATAGCATCGGATTTGGCTTCCTGACGTTCATCATGCCGATGGCACTCGGTTTTCCGGCTGCGTATTTTATTCTGGGTTATAATTTCACGGCAAGCTTGATGATAGGGACCCTTTTTGCCACCCAAACGATGATTGCTTACCCGATCGTCACAAAATTCGGGATCTCAAGAAATAAGGCCGTCGCCATAACGGTTGGCGGGACGATACTAACCGATACCGGAGTGCTGCTGCTGCTGGCCGTTATCACCGGCGTGCATGCAGGCAGCCTGGAAGCCGGGTTCTGGATCAAAATGATTATTTCGGTAATCTTTTTACTGGCTGTCATGTTCCTGGTTATTCCACGGATCGCTCAATGGTTCTTTCGTCGACTTGAGGGTGAAAAAACTTCCCACTACATTTTTGTCCTTTCCATCGTTTTCCTTGCCGCTTTTATTTCACAGATAGCCGGACTTGAGCCCATTATCGGGGCATTCATCGCCGGTCTGGCCCTGAATAAAATTGTTCCCCAATCATCCGTCCTGATGAACCGGATTCAATTTGTCGGGAATGCACTTTTTATTCCTTTTTTCCTGATCAGCGTTGGAATGCTAGTCGACCTTCGCGTTCTACTTCAGGGACCGAAAGCGCTCTGGATAGCTTTTGTATTATTAATCACTGCATTGGTTGGGAAGTATGTTGCCGCCCGTCTGACTCAATGGATTTTCGGATATTCAAGAAACCAGGGTCTCCTGATTTTTGGCCTGAGTGCTTCGCATGCGGCTGCCGCAATGGCTGTTATCCTGGTCGGTTACAAGGCTGGAATTATTGATGAAAATATTCTAAATGGAACCATTATTCTGATACTGGTTTCCTGCCTTGTTGCCTCCATTGCGACGGAAGCAGCCTCGAAAAGGATTGTCATGGAATCAGAACCTGGCGGTGCACTCTCCGAAGAGCAGCCAGCCGGTTATGAGTCCATTATTCTGCCGGTGGCAAACCTTAAGAATCTGGAAAGAATTCTTGAGTTTTCCTTTTTTATCCGGGATAAGAGAAGCAAGGAACCGATCCGTGTTCTGAACCTGATTGATCCCGGCTCAAATGCCGATCTTAAACTCACCCAGGTGAGCCAGGAAGTTGACAAGGTTATGGCAAACCTGGCTTTATCCGATTTTCACGTTCTCCCGGTGGTGGCAGCCGAACAGAATATTGCGGCCGGTATCAACCGGATCAGCAGGGAATTTGAAGTAACCACCATCGTGATGGGTTGGCCGACAAAAGAATCTTTCTCCGACCGCCTATTCGGTCAGAAGACGGATCATATCCTAGAGAGCAGCGGACAAGCCATACTGGTTTGTCGCCTGATGAATCCGCTTAACTCCTTTAGCAGAATTGTGCTGTTCAGCCCGCCATTCAGCGAGAAGGAACAGGGCTTTGAGTACCTTATTACCAAAATCACCACTCTGGCCGTTGAAATCAACCTGCCGGTACACCTGTATTGCGATTCCAAAACTCAGGAGGCAGTCGCTGTGCTGTTGGATAAAATCAACAGAAAGCCCCTGTTTAAGAATTATGAAGTCCAAAATTGGAATGAATTTCTCCTGATGATTAACAAGCTCGCGGAAAAGGATCTGGCTATTATTTTCTCGGCCAGAAAAGGTTCCGTTTCCCATCACTCCCAGATGGACCAGATTTTCGACCGCTTTAATACAGTCTGCCCCGATCGGACGGTCGTAATAACATACCCCAAGGTTAATCTCGGGAATGACAAGTACGACAAATACCGCGATTTTTATGCTGAACCTCTCACTCGCACTGCCGAGACGTTTCGCAACATCCAGCGGGGGATGGAGAAGATGATACACAAGGCGGAGTAGTATGTGGGTCTTCCGTCTCCCGTCTTTTTCCCTATATTTGATTCTATGACCCAACAAACCCCTAAAGTTGCCATCATCGGCGCCGGGATCGGTGGACTGGCCACGGCCATTCGCCTTGTGGCGAAGGGTTTTGTAGTGGATGTGTTTGAAAAAGAGTCACAACCCGGAGGCAAACTGATGGAGATCAGGAAGGATGGCTTCCGGTTTGATCTGGGCCCGTCATTGTTCACCCAGCCCGAAAGGGTTGAAGAGCTTTTTACCCTGATGGGCGAAAGGACTTCCGATCATTTCCGCTATAGGCGCCTGACCAACATCTGCCGGTATTTCTGGCCCGACGGCACCCGTCTCAACGCAGACGCAGATCCGGATGAATTTGCCTATGAAGTGCGGCGCGTCCTCCATATCGAACCTCACAAAACCTCACAATACCTTAACCAGGCCCAACGGTTGTATGATCTTGCAGCTCCGCTTCTTCTGAACCGCCCATTCCCGACGGTTGAGGCCCTGATGAGTCCGGCCGGTCAGAAAATCGGCAGGAATCCCTGGATACTCGACCCCTTTGTTACCCTGCACCACCGGAATCAGAAGACCTTTACCGATCCGCGACTGGTTCAATTATTCGACCGATATGCAACCTGCAACGGGTCTGATCCGTATAAAGCCCCTGCTACACTCAAGATGATCGCGCACCTGGAGCATAACCTGGGTGCCTTCTTCCCCGACAACGGGATGTATTCGATTGTCAGGGAGCTCACTAACCTGGCCTTGCGCCATGGGGTGAGATTCCATTTCGGCACTCCGGTTGAGCGGATTAACCGATATAGCGCGAGTGGAGCAGTAACAGGAATCCGCATCGGTGCAAAGGATTTGAAATTCGATGCTGTGGTTTCCGATGTCGATATCCATACCCTGTACAACAGGGGCATGGTGGACATGGCCAAACCGCTCCTGGGCAGGAATCAGGCACTTAGTACCTCTGCCTTGATATTTTATTGGGGAGTGGCTGGTAGCTATCCCGAGCTGGATCTTTATAACATACTGTTTTCCAGTGATTACCGGGAAGAGTTCAAGTGCATCTTCCGCAAAAAGACGCTGCCGGATGACCCTACCGTTTACATTTTCATCAGTTCGCGCGTCGTTCCCGGCGACGCAATGCCCGGTCATGAGAACTGGTTTGTCATGATCAATACGCCCGAAAACACCGGCCAGGATTGGGATACCCTGATCCGCAAATCCCGGCATACGATTCTGGATAAAATCCAGAACCTGACCCGGAATAATATCCGCCAGCAGATTGTTTTCGAACATATCGAGGACCCTCGCAGCATTGAAGTCCGAACCGGTTCCTATAACGGCGCCCTGTATGGCAACAGTTCGAACAGCCGGATGAGTGCTTTCATCCGTCACCCGAACCAACGGAGGGCTGCACCCGGACTCTGGTTCACGGGCGGAAGTGTTCACCCGGGAGGGGGGATTCCGTTTTGTCTGGCATCCGCGAAGATTGTGGCAGACAACTTAGAAGACCAGAAGACCGAGAGACCGAGAGACCGACAGACTATGAGACGATGAGACCGGGAGAGTTTAAGAAGCTTATCCCGTATACTTTTCTCTTTCTTTCGCCCCCGGGTCGAGCCCGGGGCAGGCTTTTCGCCTTTTTCTTTTTCCTTTTTCTCCATTTCTCTCCTTTGACCGCATCTAAATAGGTAACAAGGTTGCTTGATAAGTAACAAAATTGTTATCTTTATGCTCAAGGTAAAACAATTGATCCGGATGATTGAACGTAATGGCTGGGTTTGCGTTAGTACAAGGGGAAGCCATATGAAATTCGTCCATCCGGTAAAGGCCGGAATGCTAATCATTCCATTTCATTCTGATAAAACTCTGGCAAAGGGTTTTGTCAATAAAATACTTAAGAAAGCAGGGATGTTATGAAAAGAATTGTGGCCATTATAGAAAAAACGGAAACAGGCTATTGCGCTTATGTTCCCGAGTTTGATTTTTGTGGAACTGTTGGGAATTCTATGTTGGAGATCAGGACAAATCTGATTGAAGCTATTTCTTTATTCTTGGAGGATTCATCGGGGGATAAAGCCGACCGCTTAGGTGTGTACAAGGAAGCAATGGAATTCGATTTCAGAATGGATGTCAGCGATTTTTTCCAGTTGCATAACCCGGTTAAACAGTCCCTTATTGCTAAAAAAGCGGGAATTAATCCCAGTCTTTTGAGACAATATGCCCGTGGAATAAAACATCCGGGAGTTAATCAGGCTTTAAAAATTGAAAAGGCCATTCACCAGCTGGGAAGGGAGCTGCTTCAGGTCAGGTTTTAGTATCTTAACAACCTAAATCATAACTGCACAATGAGAGTAAGTCTACCCGCATCCATCGGGCTCAGCCTGGCTGCAGCCGCGCTGACCGGCTGCCAGGAGAAGAAACCTGAGAAGCCGAATATCATTTTTATCATGTCGGACGACCATGCATATCAGGCCGTTTCCGCCTACGGTCGTGGTTTGAACAGCACCCCGAATATCGACCGGATCGGCGCGGAAGGAGTTCGTTTCAACAAGGCGTTCTGCACGAATGCCCTCAGTGCACCGAGCCGCGCCGTAGTACTGACCGGTAAGTTCAGCCATCTCAACGGACTGAAGGATAACAGCGACCGTTTTGATGGCACTCAGATGACCCTGCCGAAATTGCTGAAACCCGCCGGCTACCAGACGGCCATGATTGGGAAATGGCACCTGAAATCGGACCCTGTCGGCTTTGATTTCTGGCGCATCCTGATTGACCAGGGTCCCTATTATAACCCTGATCTTAAGGATTCAACGGGCACCAAACGTTACGAAGGATATACCACCACTGTAATCGGTGACCAGGCAATCCAGTGGCTCGACAGCCGAGATCCTGACAAGCCGTTTTTCCTGATGGTTCATAACAAGGCACCCCACCGCCACTGGTGTCCGGAGCCAAAGTACTTCGGAAAATTTGCCGATGTCAAACTGCCGGTTCCTGAAAATTATTTCGATGATTATGTAAACCGGAGCAAGGCTGCCAGCGAACAGGAACTATCTGTATTAAAGGACATGACCCTGCATTATGACCTGAAAGTATTTCCACGCGAAGGTGACTCCCTCACCGGTCCCGATCCATATTGGAATGGGGAGCAAAAACGGATGACCCCGGAACAGCGGGCCGCCTGGGACAGCTATTATGGGCCCCTCAGTGAAAAGTTCTATGCCGCCAATCTAACCGGAGAAGAACTCGATAAGTGGAAACTGCAGCGTTATCTTGAAGATTACCTGGCTGTTATCCAAAGCGTGGATGACCAGGTGGGCAGGCTGATGGATTATTTAAAGAAAAACGGACTCGACAAGAATACCCTGGTTGTTTATACTTCCGATAATGGTTTCTTCCTCGGCGAGCATGGCTGGTTCGATAAAAGGTTCATGTACGAGGAAAGTTTCCGAATCCCGCTGGTAATGAAGCTGCCGGGAGTCATTAAACCAGGTACGGTATCAGAAGCCCTGGTTGAAAACCTCGATTATGCCCCGACCTTCCTGAAACTGGCTGGAGTCGCCGTACCCGACAGCATGCAGGGAATCTCCGTTTTGGGTCCGGAAACCCGGAAATCGGTCTATTATCATTATTATGAATATCCCGGAACTCATGCCGTTAAGAGACACTATGGAGTGCGCACCGACCGTTATAAACTCATCCATTACTACAATGATATTGACGAATGGGAACTTTTCGATCTCGAAAAAGATCCCATGGAGATGAAAAATGTTTACGGGGATGCATCTTATGGAGAAATACGCGAGGAGTTACATGCGGAGCTTGAAAAATTGCGGGAACAGTATAAGGATCGATAGTAAGAATAAAGAAGAAAGAAGAAAGAACAAAGAAAGAATTAAGGTTAAAGATGGTGAAGATGGAATCCGCTGTCTTCCTCTCTTTTTTCTTTTATCTTTCTTTGTTCTTTCGTCTTTGTTCTTTCGTCTTAATGCACAGTCTTTCAACGACCAGATCTATCAATCCTATATCACCGGTGATATGGACAGGTGGGAACGCCTGTTGAAGGAGAATGACGGTAAAATGTATAAACCGGAAGGGCGGTATAATTATGCACTCGCCTGTTATGGATTCATTGGGTATATGATCGGTGAGGATGAAAAACCCAGATCGAGACCCTACCTCAACCGTGCAGAAGTGATCGTTGACGGCTTACTTATGGAGAATCCGGATGTCCCGAAATATATGGCACTCCGGTGTGCATTGTATGGTTTTCGGGCTGAATATCAGCCCGGAAAGATTCCTTCGTTACTCCCGAAAGGAATGAAACTCATGTCGGAAGCTGAAAAATCCGGAGCGAATTCTCCACAGGTATGGCTTGAAATGGGGAACCGTGACTGGTTTTTACCGGTTGCTCTTGGCGGCTCTGATCTCAATGCCATTGAAGAGTATAAAAAAGCTATCGGGATGATGGAAGCACTGCCCGGTTTCACCCGGAATAACTGGTACTACCTCAAAGCCTATAAAATCCTGATCGGCTGGTATGAAAAACTGAATTTCCGGTTTCAGGCAACCGAGACCTGCCGTAAACTGCTGACCATCGAGCCGGATTTTGTCTGGGCCAGGCGTGAACTGAATAATCTGACCGGATTTGCAATTACCAGGAATCCTGATGGTCCATAATAGGCCGCGCCGGTGTAAGTAGGGCCCTAAGCCCCCCTGCCCCCAAATCCCAATTTCATCTTCAGTGTAACGAATTCCCTCCCTTTTCGTCTGCACTATAAAAGATGAATATTTAAGTCAAACCAAACAAATCAAAATCATGAAAAAAGTTATTACCCTTCTGCTTATTGCACTGTTTCCGGTGCTGGCAATGGCTCAGAATTCTGCTATCGACAAAGTTTTTAAAAAGTATGGCGACCGCGACGGCTTTACCGTGGTGACCATCAGTAAAGGGTTGCTGAAAATGGCTGCCGATGTGGACTTGGATGATCCCGAAGCTTCAGCTTTCCTGAATCGTATTAACTCGATTAAAATTCTGGCTGCCGAGGACAACAATGATGTTAATATCTATGATGAGGTTCTTTCAAGCCTCGATAAAAGCGATTATGAAGAGCTGATGACAGCCAAATCCAGTGGCGAAAATGTTCTGATGCTCGCAAAGAAAAGCGGCGATGTTATTGAGGAATTGATCGTTCTGGTCGGCGGCAAGGAAGATAACGCCCTGGTTTTCATATCCGGTCGGATGAGCATGAAGGATATGGCAAAGCTCTCCAAGTCGGTTCATATTGAGGGGGCCGGACTGGAACACCTGAAGGATATTAAGTAAGGAAAAAGGCGAAAAGCCTGCCCCGGGCTCGACCCGGGGGCGAAAGGCGAAAGAAAGAAGAAGGATTTAAGAAGAAAGAGTAAAGAGGGGATTGTAACTTTCTGAAATTGTTCGCCGTCTTAAAGCAAAACACAAAAAAAGACCAATCACATGAAACGTCTTCCAATACTAATCCTGCTCAGCCTGTTACCGGCTGCCCTGATAGCTCAGCCGATGTCGATCCGCCATCTGCTCAGGAGTTGTGATACCGGGAAAGAAGTTACAAGAATCCATCTTCCTCCGGTACTGATCCGGATGGCATCGTGGTTCGTGGATGAAGATGAAACCCGGGATATTCTGCGGAACGTAAATTCGCTTTACCTGGTTGTCGTGGAAAACAATGAGTATTCAAGAAATTCCGATTTTCCGTCACGCGTTGTAAAGAAACTCGATGGCATGAATTTTCAGACTATGATGACGGTAAATGACAATGGGGAGAAAGTTTCGATCCTGATGCGTGAAAAAAGCCGTGACCGCAAAGAAATGATCATCGCGGTTGATGGCGACGAGGATGTGGTCCTTTACTTGAAAGGCAAACTCGATTTCAGGGAACTGATGAACAATGAAACAATTAAAATTGGAAATGTTAATCTGCACGATATCAGCCAAACAAGCCTGTAATCACCACATCATCACATCAACAAATCATCAAATATTTGTTTTATTCACAAATTCCACTTTATCTTTGGCCCCTGACAAAATAGAAAAGTGAAGAGCATAACCCTGAATATTGGCATCCTCCTTATTAGCATCCTCCTCGTGGGGAAGGTTGACCGGGAAGGCTGTGTATAGTCAGAAAGTATACAAAAGCATAGCTGAAAAAAACCTTCCCGGAAAACCGCGGAAGGTTTTTTTTTTGCTAAGACAGACGACGGACGACAGACGACCGAAGCCGGGGTTACATCCGTCATCAGTCATCGGTCGTCGGTCGAAAAAACAGAAGAACGATTATGAGTAATAGGACGTTGAGAAGCGAAACAAGTACAGGGGGACGGCGGATGGCCGGGGCGAGAAGCCTGTGGCGGGCA
>Ga0209417_1006716_pt1 | contig 11579 bp, 10 predicted proteins | sample RifGroF2_FD_184002 | JGI IMG/M metagenome (GOLD analysis project Ga0209417, IMG submission 184002) | Groundwater microbial communities from Rifle, Colorado, USA - Groundwater F2 (SPAdes) (version 2) | ecosystem: Environmental > Aquatic > Deep subsurface > Groundwater | place: Rifle, Colorado... | reverse complement strand
CAGAAATTCGACCAGGCGATTCCTTTTTTGCAGGATGCGCGCAAGGAGCCTCGCAATAAGATTCAGGCGATGAATAAAATCGGCCTGTGCTTCTTTATGAAGGGGTGGTTTAACGACGCGATAGACACGTTCGTTCACGCGATTGACGAATATGAAATAAAAGACGATGACACGGCCAAGGATTTAATGTATAATCTGGCGCGGGCTTATGAGCAGCAGCAGGGTACCGCTGAAAAGGCTCTGGATTTATATCGCAAGCTCGCCCAGCTCGATTTTGGGTATAAAGATGTAAAAGCCCGTATTGACCGTCTGCGAACAGGCGTGCAATAATTCAAACTGACCAGAGGTCAGTTTTGAAAATCAAAGATTAAAAATAAAAAATAAAAATTGCGGATTCGGCCTGAAGGCCGAGACTGTTTTACGTTGGATTCCCGCTTTCGCGGGAATGACAGAATGACCGCATGGGCTAAAGCCCACCCTACAAAACTGTGAAACAGCGGACAGTAAGAAGTTAAAAGTAAATATAATAGAAACCGATATTAGGAGTAAAGATGGCACATTCGTTATCAGCCAAAAAAAGAGTAAGGCAAAATGCAAAAAAGAAAGTTATTAACCGCGCGCGCAAGAGCGTTATCAAGACCCAGTTGAAGGACTTTGACGCTGTCGTAAAAGGCACGGATAAAAAGGCCGCTGCCGAGCAGTACGCAAAGTTAGTTAAGAAGGTTGACAAGATTGCCGCGACCGGCACGATGCACAAGAACAAGGCTGCCAGAGTCAAATCGCGTATGGCAAAAAGACTTGCCAAGCTCAAGGGTTAAGTTTAACGAGAATTTAACGTGTTCAACAGCGACAGCGCGGTTATAATGCGCCTGTCGCTTTTTTTATGGATTGTTTGCAGTTGTGTGGATAAGATAAGGCCTGTTTTAGGGTTATATCATTATGACTAAAGAAGAAATTCTAAAAATTCTTACTGATGACAAGCCGTTGCTGCAAAAACAGTTCAAGGTTAGTAAGATTGCGTTGTTTGGCTCTTATGCCAGAGGAGACCAGAGGCAGGACAGCGATGTGGATATATTTGTAGAAGTTGACCCTTCGATAGGCCTTGAATTTGTGGCTCTGGCCGACCGGCTTGAAAAATCACTCAACGCATCGGTTGACCTTGTGTCAAGTCGGGCAATTGCTCCAGCGTCATTTAAGTTTATCAAATCGGAATTGATTTATGTCTAAACGACCGGCAGATTTGTTGCTGAATGATATTCTTGAGGCTATCGGCAGAATCGAGCAATATATTAAAGGCCTGTCGTTAGATGATTTTTCAAAAGACCAGAAAACCATTGATGCTGTCGCTCGGAATCTTGAAATTATAGGAGAGGCCTCAAATCGTTTGCCCGATGAGTTTAAGGAAAAGTATTGGGAAATAGAATGGTATAAGGTGTGGGGCTGCGGCACAGGATTATCCACGAATACTTTGGAATTGATATTCAGATTATCTGGCAAATTTTGCACAAGGACATGCCTGAATTGCGTGTTGCTATTTCTCAAATTCGCGGCTGATTTTAAATGGATGTATTAAAAAAGAAAATTCTGGTTCATCTTCGTCATCGCGATTACACGCCTGTGAAATCGGGTGCGTTGGCTAAATCTCTCGGCGTGAACGCTGACGAGATGGACGATTTCAAAAAAGCATTCGAGCAGCTTTGCGCCGACGGTCAGGTAATTATCGGCTCGAAAAGTTTTGTTTCGCTGCCGGCGGCTTCGGGTAAAATTTACGGGATATTCAGAGCGACGACAAAAGGTTTTGGCTTTATCACGCCAAACGACCCGAACGCTCACGGCGATTTATTTATTCCCGCCAAGTACACGGCTAACGCGATGTCGGGCGATACCGTTGCGGCGGTGGTGGAAAAAGCTGATAAACGCTCGCGCGACGGCAGAGCCAGCGGCAGAATCGTCGAAATCACGCAGCACTGCAATAATCATTTTGTCGGCACAATAACAAAGAGGGGCGATGGCTGGTATCTGCTGCCGGACGGCAAATTCACCGAGCCGGTCGAGCTTGACGATGTCGGCGCAAAGAACGCACAAGTCGGCGACAAAGCGGTAGTCGAGATTATCACATATCCCACGCAGAACACTTTGGCCAGAGGCGTAATTACCGACCTGCTCGGCAAAAGCGGAACATACAAAGCTGAAATTGATTCGACAGTCAGGCGATTTTCTCTGCCGGGTGAATTTAATAACGCCTGTCAGCAGTTCGCGGCGGAAGCGGCGAGAAATTTTAAACCCGAAACAGCTCAAGAGCGTCTCGACATTACCGAAAAGACAATACTCACAATCGACCCGCAGGACGCGAAAGATTTTGACGACGCGATAAGCATCGACAAAAATCCCGATGGTACGGTTACGCTCGGCGTTCATATCGCTGATGTTTCGTATTTCGTGAAGGAAGGAAGCCCGCTCGATATCGAAGCGAAAGAGCGCGGCAACAGCGTTTATCTGCCCGGTCGCGTTATTCCGATGCTGCCTGAGGTTTTGAGCAACGGCGTTTGCAGTCTCCAGTCGAATCAGCCGCGGTTTGCAAAATCGGCGTTTATTACTTATGGCGATTCGGGGGAAATTTTAAAAACCGAATTCGCGAATACAATTATTCGTTCGACGGCAAGACTGACATACACCGAAGCTGATGGTATTTTAAACGGCAAAAAAACAGAGAAGCCCAATGAAATTATTTCGTTGTTAAAAGATATGAACGCTCTTGCAAAAAAGATAGAGCTTCGGCGGCGAGCGGCAGGTATGCTGCATTTGGATATGCAGGAGATTGAACTTGATTTCGATAAATCGGGCAGGGTTGTTGATGCGCATCCGGCCGACAACAGTTATCCGCATACGATAATCGAAATGTTTATGGTTGAGGCTAACGATGCGGTCGCGGGGCTTTTGGATACGGCCAATATTCCGTTTATTAGAAGAATTCACCCCGACCCTGATTCGTTGAGTTTTAAGGCTTTAGCTAAAACTCTCAAAATGCTCGGCTTTCATATGCCCAGGTCGCCTGATATTTTCGATTTGCAAAATGTCATTAACGCGGCGAGAGACAAACCGGCGGCGTTTGCGGTTAATACTTATGTTTTGCGGTCGCTTGCGCGGGCGGAATATTCGCCGTTGAGTATTGGGCATTTTGCGCTGGCTTCGCGGCATTATACGCATTTTACTTCGCCGATTCGCCGATACGCGGATTTGATGATTCACAGACTTTTAGATTTGCATCTTACCAAAAAATATGTTCCGGGCGGCACGCCAGACCAGGCCGAGCTTGTGGAAATCGGCAAGCATTTGAGTTTGACCGACCGCAGAGCAGATGAAGCGGAGAATGACCTTAAGACTGTTTTGATGTTAGTGTTATTCCAGGAACGCATCGGCGAGGTTATTGAGACGGTTATAAGCGGACTTACTAATTTTGGAATTTTCGTTCAGTGTTTGAAGTTCGGCATTGAGGGGCTTATTCCGCTTGATATGCTGACGGGCGACAGATTTATTTTTGACCACGCGGCTCAATGTGTTCATGGCGTAAGAACCGGAAAAATTTATCATATTGGTATGCCTCTAACCGTGCGGATTGTGTCGGTTAATATAGCCGGTCGGCAGTTAAATGTTGCGCCGCTGCCCGGCCAGACAAAACAGGAAAATTCAGCCGGCGAAAAGAAAAAATTCGTCAAACAAAAAGGCCACAGCCGAAAAGACAACAGAAAACACAAGGACAGAAAAAAGCGAAAAAGATGAGAAAAGCAGTTGTTAGTTTAATTTTTATTTTCCAATCTTTTGTTTTTGCCGGTGATGTTCCGCAGAATGTTATTTTTATGATTATTGACGGGTGCGGGTTTAATCACATCGCCGCGGCTGATTATTACGAATACGGCAAGGCTGGTCAGCAGGTCTATGAAAAATTTCCCGTTAAATTAGCAGTCAGCACATATCCGGCGGGCGGGTCTTACGATTCTAAAAAAGCCCGGAATGATTTTGATTATTTAAAGGAAGGCAGTACGGACAGCGCAGCGGCGGCCACTGCTCTTGCCACAGGCGTAAAAACTAAAAATGGTTCGCTCGGAGTTGGTGTAAATCAAAACAGGCTTGAAAACGTAATCGAAAAATGCGAAAAACTTGGTATGGCGACCGGCGTTGTAACAAGCGTGCCGTTCAGCCACGCAACGCCCGCAGGTTTTGTCGCTCATCAGGACTCCAGAGGCAGTTATTTGCAGATTGCCGATGAAATGATTACTCAAGGTGATTTGGAAGTAATTTTCGGCGGCGGAAATCCATATTACGACAACAACGGCAAAAAAATTGACGAGGGCAATTTTAAGTATATCAGTTCTGAACTGTGGCAGAAAATCGCTGCCGGTTCTTTGATTCAGACGCGGCAGGATTTTCTCAATCTTGCCGAAGGCCGAACGCCGCGAAGAGTTATCGGCATTGCGCAGGTTTTTGAGACATTGCAGGTCAATCGCAGCGGAGAATCTAATATACCGTTCGATGTACCGCTGAACAAAAATGTGCCGACCCTTGCCGAGATGAGCAGAGCAGCTTTGAATGTTCTCGACGATGAGGCCGACGGATTTTTTGTAATGATTGAAGGCGGGGCAGTTGACTGGGCTTCACACAAAAACAACAGTTCGAGAATGATTGAGGAAATGGTCGATTTTGAAAATGCCGTCAAGGCCGTTGTAAAATGGGTCGAAACGAAAAGTTCATGGGAAAAAACCTTAGTCATAATCACCGCTGACCACGAGACAGGATATTTGACAGTTGCGGCTTCTGGCAAAAAAATGCCCGCAATGGAATGGCACTCCAGCGGTCATACAAATTCGCTTGTTGGTTTCTTCGCCAAAGGAGCTGGAGCAAAATCATTTGTCAAATGCGCAAAAAACAACGCTCCTGTTCGCGGCAGATATATGGATAATACAGATATTCCGAAAACGATTTTTCAATTTCTTGAAACTAAAAAATCGCAGATAAAATGAAAATAATAATCCTGCTCATCGGCGGTTTGATTCTTACGGCATCAGCAGTCGCGTTTCTCTATGTCAAAATCAAACTCCGACCGAAACAGGATAGCGAACTCGATGAAATTTACTGGGAGTTTGAGGAAACCGACCCGCAGTTAGCTCGATATAATAAGTTTTCTCAAATGACTTTTGCCGGTATTGTGATTGGAACGCTGCTGCTGTTTTTGAGTCTGGTTTTTTGAGTTGCACCTGCCAAAGTGGCATATTGAAAAGTATGGCATAGAAATATAACTCTTTGATTATTATTAGGTTATGATTTTTGCTGGTTTCCGGCACATTCTTTGCCTGTTAGGGGGTAGGGTATAGGGGATAGAACTATACCCTCCACCCTGCCCCCTAAACCCTAAATAAGAAAGGGAAACATTATGCAGTTTGACAAATTTACATTAAAGGCGCAGGAGGCGCTGGCCACGGCTCAACAGATTGCGATGGCAAAGTCGAATACTGTTCTTTCGCCGCTGCACTTATTGGATGCTATTCTCGGCGACGACGATGGTATTGTAATTATGATTCTCAAAACTATCGGCTCGAATGTCCGCAGAGTAAAGGAAATGACCGATAGCGAAATCGCTCGGCTGGCGACCGGAAATGTCGGCGGAATGATTATGCCGTCGCCGGAGCTTAACCAGATTGTCCTCGATGCGCAAAATCGCGCCGATAAAATGGGCGACGATTATTTAAGCGTCGAGCATATTTTTATTTCTCTTGCCGGCGTGGCAAGCGCAGCAAAGGAAATCCTCGGTGTAAATTCAATTACTCCCGAACAGATTGAAAAGGCGTTAAAGCAAATTCGTGGCGACTCAAAAGTTACGGATTCCAACCCTGAAGGCAAATACAAAGCCCTCGAACGATACGGCATAGACCTTATTGAGCTTGCCCGCACCGGCAAACTCGACCCCGTTATCGGCAGAGATGATGAGATTCGGCGATGTATGCAGGTCTTGAACCGGCGAACAAAAAACAACCCCGTCCTCATCGGTGAGCCTGGCGTTGGCAAAACAGCAATCGTCGAAGGCCTTGCGCAGCGTATTGTCGCGGGCGATGTTCCGACAGGTTTGAAAAACAAAAAAGTAATCGCGCTCGATATGGGAGCGCTGATTGCAGGCACAAAATTCCGCGGCGAGTTTGAGGACAGATTCAAAGCCGTTCTAAAAGAGGTCATCGCCTCCGATGGCGGAATTATTTTGTTCATTGATGAGCTGCACACAATTGTCGGCGCAGGCAAAGCGGAAGGGTCAGTCGATGCGGGCAATTTATTAAAACCATCGCTTGCGCGCGGAGAATTACGCTGTATCGGCGCGACGACAATCGACGAATATCGAAAGCACATAGAAAAAGATGCGGCTCTGGAACGTCGATTCCAGCCCGTGCTTGTTGACCCGCCAACTGTCGAGGAAACAATCGCAATTCTTCGCGGCCTGAAAAACCGCTACGATACCCACCACGGCGTAAGAATTTCCGACTCGGCTCTTGTCGCGGCGGCGACGCTTTCAAACAGATATATTTCCGACAGATGGCTGCCGGATAAGGCCATTGACCTGATTGACGAGGCTGCGTCAAAATTGCGAATTGAAAACGATTCTCTTCCCGCGGAACTTGACGACATTCGCAGAAAACTAATGCAGCTTCAGATTGAGCGTCAGGCGTTGAAGAAGGAATCAGACGCGGCGAGCAAAAAACGACTCGAAATTCTTGAAAAACAAATCAGTGGTTTTGAGGCGGATGATAAAAAATTAAGTGAAAAATGGGAAAGCGAAAAAGCCGATATAAATTCCGTCAAGCAGTTGAAGGAAAAACTTCAGCAGGCGCAAAATGAATTTGACCAGGCGCAGCACAGGGGCGACCTTGAAACAGCAGCGCGACTAAAATACAGCACGCTCGCAGATTTGCAGAAACAGCTTGCACAAAAGGAACAGCAGCTTGCCGAAATAGCAAACGGCAAAATGATTCGCAACGAAGTCAATGAAGAACACATCGCAGGAGTTGTCTCGAAATGGACAGGCGTGCCTGTTTCGAGACTGCTGAGCGGCGAAAGAGAAAAACTCCTGAAAATGGAAGAGCAGATTCATAAACGTGTAATCGGTCAGAACGAAGCTGTCGCTGCGCTTTGCAACGCGGTTCGCAGAAATCGAGCAGGCCTCGGCGACGCAGGCAGACCTATTGGCGTGTTTTTGTTTCTCGGCCCGACGGGCGTCGGCAAAACGGAACTTTCAAAAGCTCTGGCTGAATTTTTGTTCAACGACCCCAACGCGATGGTTCGTGTCGATATGAGCGAATTTATGGAGCAGCACAGCGTTGCTCGCCTGATTGGCGCGCCGCCGGGCTATGTCGGCTACGACCAGGGCGGCAGATTGACCGAAGCTGTTCGGCGAAAACCGTATTCGGTTATTTTGTTAGACGAAATCGAAAAGGCTCATCCGGACGTGTTTAACGTGCTTTTGCAGGTGTTTGACGATGGCAGACTAACTGATGGTCAGGGCAGGACGGTTGATTTCAAGAACACCGTAATAATTATGACCAGCAACATCGCGGGCGAGCAGATTTTGAAATTAACCGATGAACACGGCGCCGACTGGGAGATTGAAGCGCACGTTAAGGAAGTTCTGCGGAGATTTTTCAAGCCTGAATTTTTGAACAGGATTGACGAGAGTATTGTTTTTCATTCGCTCACAAAAGAACATCTCGAAAAAATCGTCGATATTCAGTTATCCCGTCTTGCCGAGCGTCTGCACGACAGACATATTAATGTTCAGTTCACCGACAACGCTAAAAAGCAATTGATGGACGAGGGCTACGACCCTGCGTTCGGCGCAAGGCCGCTGAAGCGGGCGATTCAGCAGAGATTGGAAAATAAACTTGCCAACGAGCTTTTAGACGGTAAATTCGTCGAAGGCGACAGCGTAAAAATTGACGCTGATTCGCACAATTTTAAATTTGAAAAAATATGATGGAGAAATACAAATCATCACGGATAAAATAATTTTGCTGCCGTATTTGACTTCGGATATTCCGGGCATCGGCGGGGCGATAAAAACTTACGAAGATGATTTTATTGTCGAGGAAATTCCGCTGCGCAAACTCGATGGGCAGGGCGGTCATACTTATGCTCTGTTAGAAAAACGCGGCGTAACCACGATGGACGCTCTTTCGGCAATTGCCCGTGCGCTGGGCATAACCCGAAAGGAAATAGGTTTTGCCGGCCACAAGGATTCCAGCGCAGTCGCTCGCCAGTGGATTTCCATCGAGAATATCGAACCGAAAAAAATAAAATCGCTCGTTCTTCCAGACGTAAAAATCATTCAGTTCGGCAAACACTCCGAAGGATTAAGGGCGGGTATGCTTGCCGGCAACAGATTTATCGTCCGACTGCGAAAATTTAATCAGCCGGTCGAACAAGCGGTAAAAATCGTCGAAAAAATTATGGCTGAATTGGTAGGCAGGGGAGCGCCGAATTATTTCGGTCCGCAGCGATTCGGTCTGCGAAACGACAGCCACATACTCGGTCGCGCCATCGCAAAAGGCGATTGCGATTTATTTATCGATACCTTTCTCGGTACGGCGGAAGCGCAGGAATCGCCTGTTATAGCTCGCGCCCGTGAATTTTACAAAAAAGGCGACTACAAAAAATCTCACGACCTCTGGCCTTATGTTTATGCCGACCAGCGTCGCGCGTTAAAATCGCTAATCCAAAAGAAAGGTTCGAAAAAACACGCATATCACGTTGTTGACAAAAATCTCAAAGGATTTTTTGTTTCGGCGTATCAGTCGTATTTATTCAATCAGGTTGCCGCATTGCGAATGCCGGAAATTGATAAAATTTTTGTTGGCGATATCGCTTTTGACCACGCGAGCAAAGAATTTTTCCGTGTCGAAAATTCTGATGCGGAAAATTTACGCTGTCAAAATTTCCAGATAAGTCCGACCGGGCCGTTGTTCGGCAGGCAAATGATGAAATTAAATCCGCCCGCCGCCGATATTGAGAATCGCGTTATCGAATCCGCAGAGCTTACCGACAGGGATTTTCAGCAGATGAGTGAATATGGCGCAAAAGGCACTCGCAGGCCGCTTCGCTTCAAACCGTGCAATACAGCCATTGCAGTAGGCCGAGACAAAAACGGGCATTATATCGAATTGCGATTTGAACTTGATTCAGGCTGCTATGCTACTTGTTTGATTCGTGAAATAACCAAAGCAGATATTGGCGGCTGAACGCCCCAACAAAAAAATGACCGCTCCATTACTGTCGCGGCTCTGAACCCGCCGTGAAACGGCGGGCTAAACTAATTTTTTTTCTTTCGTTTCGTTTCTCGCCTTGCGCTTCTGATGAGCTTTCTGTACACGCTGTGTTCAAGCAGTCCGCCCAGTCCGAGCCACTGGAAGATAACGGCAAACCACGCGTCTTTGCCGATGATGTAATGATTCCTCGGATTCGGCGTTTGCATAATTTCAACGATTTTATTGGCGACGATTTTCGGATTGCCCGCCTTTGGAACAACCTCTTTCATCATCATTTTTAAAAAGCCGCGATTCAATTCAAACATCGGCGAATTACGGTCATAGAAATTTTCGGTCAAATACGCGTTGTTGCCGATTACGCCTGTTTTAAAATAACCCGGCTCGACCGAGACGACCCTTATATGGAATTTTCTCAACTCTAATCTCGTTGACCGTGAAAATCCGATTAACGCGTGTTTGGCCGCGCCGTAAGCTGCATTAAACAGATGCCCGACTCTGCCCGCCAGCGAAGTGATATTGATTATCAGCCCGCTCTTATTTTTAATCATATCAGGCACGACAGCGCGGGTCAAATTCACGGCACCGAAGTAATCCGTCTCAAAAACACTCCGCATCTCTGCATCGGTAATATCGAGAAACGACCCGCCCATTAAAATCCCCGCATTGTTGACGAGAATATCAAAAGGCCCGAACCGCTGCACAACCGCGTTTATCGTTTGCGGCTTAGTTACGTCAAGCTCGGCGATTTCAGCGTGAACCTGCGCCTTTTCCAGAGCTGATTTGAGGTTCGCGTCTTTATTGAGATTACGCATTGTGGCGACGACATCAAAGCCCGCCTTTGCTGCAGCGACAGCGGTGAGCAGCCCGAATCCGCTTGAACAGCCGGTAATTAAAACTTTTTTTCTGGTTTTTCCCATAGCCGCGGATTTTAACCAGCGAAAAAATTAAATCAACCCCTAATACCGACATCGTTAAGTTTTGCGCTTTCTGGTTGACGCAATTAGTATAAGGTGTAAAATTGTACGGAAATCAATAAAAGGGAAAAATGATGGCTGATAATGCGATAAATAAAGTCGAAATTGGGTGCAGAGCCGGGCGGCCGGGCGGCTGTACCGGAGTTGGACAGTTATTTTTGTGCCTTGCCGGGCTGCTGGTTTTTGGCGGGTGTGAAAAAAATGCGGCGATTAAAACCGAGAAACAGAGCAAGCCGATTTTGAGTCCGACTTCAATTCAGCAGGAGAACGTCAAAATCAAGGCTGAAAACGAGCAGCTCAAAAAGCAAATGGAGACTTTAATCGGCATAGATAAGCAGGTGAGAATTGACGCGATTTCAACGGTTTCAGCGATAGAGCTTACCGGTCGAAGCGGCATACGCAGCAAGAGTAAAGACAGCAACGATGTCAACGAGGTATTGATTGTGTATCTCAAGACGATTGACGATATGGGCGATGTTGTAAAAGCGCCGGGCGAGGTAAAGGTGGAACTTTGGGATTTAAACACAAAGCCCGCGGAAGCCCTTTTGGGCAGTTGGACGGTTGAGCCTTTGAAGCTTAAAAAGAGCTGGTCAGGCTCGCTTATGACGAACTATTATAAACTTACGTTTGATGTCGTTGCGATTCCGAAAGATAACAAGAGGCAGGAACTTACGCTCAAGGTGAAGTTTGTGGATTATATGGCCGGCAAAATTTTAAAAGCACAAAAAGTTATAAAATAGCCGGGGATTTATAAAAACAGATATCAGACTTCAGATGTCAGAAATTAAAAACTTGCGCGTTTGGCCGATTTTTTTTAGGGCGATTTTGGGGGAAAACGGGGTTTTGGGGCATAAAAAACGATTCTGGATATTAAAGAGGCGCAAGTTTTTTGCAAAAAAATGAAAGTTTTGATAAGTTTTTGACGGTTTTAACCGCGGATTGGGCGGATTTTCACGGATTTTTGATGAGTTTTGCACGATTTTGAGGGTGTTTTTGTAAGTTTTATTAAGGAGTAAACAATTCGGGAATAATTTTTCACCACGAAGTCACAGAGAACACAGAGATTTATTTTTTTAGACAGGATAACAGGATTTTTTTATGCGTGGTTGACAAGAAGACCTGTCCGGTAGAAAATGATAGAAGCAGTTATCAGGAACTCGGTTATCAGCAATCCGTCTTCGTCTTCGACTCTGCCGCGACAGGCGAGGGCAAAAGAAAAAAATGTCCAACGTCGAACAAGGAAGGAAGAAAAGTGGCATATAAGAAAAAATGGCTCTTCCGGTAAATGAGTAGGTAGGTTGGACAT
>Ga0209417_1006715_pt1 | contig 11579 bp, 4 predicted proteins | sample RifGroF2_FD_184002 | JGI IMG/M metagenome (GOLD analysis project Ga0209417, IMG submission 184002) | Groundwater microbial communities from Rifle, Colorado, USA - Groundwater F2 (SPAdes) (version 2) | ecosystem: Environmental > Aquatic > Deep subsurface > Groundwater | place: Rifle, Colorado... | reverse complement strand
ATAAAATAGTATCCAAAATAATGCTTCTGACAAAAAAACATAAGCTAATTGAAAAATTGTTTTCAGAAGATTACTGGGAAAATTTAGACTAATTTTGAATTGGGTGTCGCAATGACGAAGTCAGGAAAAAAAGTGGTAATTTAACATCTAAAAATAGTTTTATAAGACACACTTTTTTGAACGGTACCTAAAAACAGTAAGCATGGGAAAAAGAATTGGTAGTAATAGTTTTTTTTAATTTATCTTAGTATGGATATATTTCCTTTTTTGAAGAATGATTGCCCATCGAAGCATTTTATCTCCACGAAATATGAATATATTCCAGTGTGTACAGGTTTATTTTTATATTTTCCATCCCATCCCAAGTTTTGATTAGTTGATTCGAAAACTTGCTCTCCCCACCTATCAAATATAACAATGCGGAATTCTTTTATAATATTTCCTCTAACGAAAAACAAGTCGTTTTGATTATCATTATTAGGAGTAAAAGAGTTAGGAATGAATATATATGGTTCATTGCATTCATTTTGTAGAACTTCAACAAATATTGAGTCATAATAATAGCAATTAAAGGAGTCTTTGTATAAGAATGTATAATAGTTGTTATTGTTATTGTAAATAATAGGATTATAGGCATTTTCAATATTTATTTCATTGTTTGAAATCCATTGAATATCCTTTATATTTGTTTTGGGAATATTTACAATTATATTTTCTCCATAATTTTTAGAGTATGTTTTATTAAAGTTAGGTAATCCTCCTATGGATAATGTTTTAATGTTTGTATTAGTTTCTATTTTGCAATTTTTACTATCAATTATTTTTATCGAATATTCTCCTTGACATAAGTTGTCAATAAACGTTGAGTTTGATATGTTTTCATTAATAAATATATAATAAGGTTGTTTTCCTCCATTTGTTTTTATTTCAATGCTTCCCTGGCATTCATTTATACATTTATTATTGTTTGTTGTTATTTGAATACGTATAGGAGTGTATTTGTCAATTGTAATATTTTGTTCTTTTATGCACTCATTGTCATCAATTGTCTTTAAATTATATTTCCCTGCGCAAGCCTTATATATAGTGTCATTATTTATAGAGTTATTCCATATAAATTTATAAGGTTTTAGGCCTCCTGTTGCCTGTGCTATTAATATTTTATCACAACTATCTATGCAATCATCATTACTTAAAACAATGATGTTAATTGCTAAATTACTTGTGTCGTTTAGTTTAATGCTTTTACTGTATTGACAACCTGTGTTAGAGAATTCGGTTATTGTGTAGTTATCAACACACAAGTTGGTTATAACACTATCATAAGTTTGCTTATTATTAACGGTGTATATGTAATTTGTGTTATAATTTTTAATAAGGATAGTCCCATTGCATTTATTACATTCAGGTTCTTTAATTGTTTTCAAATCAAAAATTTGATATATTTCAGGAGTTAAATCTAATGAATCGACAATAAAGCAGGCATTATTATCATAAACAGATACAATGTATTTTTTTGCACAGCTATTATATCTCGTTGATTCATTATATCCATCATCCCATAAATATATATAAGGAGGAGTGCCTCCTGTTGTTTTTATATTAATAATTCCGTTACAATTGTTGTTGCATGTGGGTTTTTCATTTATTTCAAAATTAAAAGAAACAGGGTTTGGTGATAATATTTCAAATTGTTCAGACATTTTACAGCCATTAGTATCAATAAAATCAACAGAATAAATCCCTTTGCACAGGCTATCAATGTAGTTTTTATTTATTAATACGTTATTGTAATATGCTTTCCAATAAGGTGTACTATTAAAAGAATATTTCCCATTACATCTTTCTGCGCATGTAATATCGTTTGTATACGATTTTATTTCGGGGGGAGATGGTTTGCTTATTGTTGCAGCAAAACTGTCAACGCATGTGTTATTATTGGTTATTTTAATATAATTTATTCCATCTTTAAGAGAAATAGAAAAAGAATCTTTATAAACAATAATTGTATCGGAGTTTATATAAAGATAATATTTTGGATTTTGTTCTTGAGTTATTATAGTTATTTTACCTGAGGAGTCATTGTAACATTTTGGATTTTCAATCAGGTAATCGTATTGAAAATTATCAATTACTTCAATAAATATACTGTCATACGCTTTGCAAGATAAGTAAGATGCAGTTACGTATAAATAATGGCTTGATAATGGAGTTATGGTTAATATAGAATCATTACTACCATTGCTCCATTCTAAATGAGAAAATACTCCAGAAACATTAATTATTGCATCGTTATTTTTGCATATTTTAATTGAGTCTTGAGTAATGTTAAATATAAAAGGGTAGTCGACATTAATATTAATAGAATCTTTATTTTTACATCCCCATGTGTTTTCGCCTAAAACAATTAGAGTAGTATCTTTTGTTGTAGTTATTATTATTTGTTGTATTGTGTCTCCAGTACTCCATAAATATTTTTCTGCGCCATAAGCTTTTAATAATATACTATCTCCAGAACATATCTTTTTATCTATTCCTGCATTGACTATGGGTAAATTATAAACTACAATTGGAATAGATTGTAGTGCTATACAATTTTCTTTATAAGCATTTATAAGCAATATTGCAGTTTGTTCTGCTATTAGATTTATACTATTTTCTAATAGCTTGTTGTCATTAAAAATTAATGAATCTGCATCTGTTTCTATTTTTATGTTAATACTGTCTTTTTGACAATAGCTAAAGTTATTATTACCTAATACATTTACTTGAGGGAGTTTTTTTACTTTAACTTTTATGTATTCTTCACAAAAACAATTTTCATTAAATAAGTTAACCATTAACAATGTGTCTTTAGTTACCTTGAATTTAATAATGTTAGAAGTGTCGATATTGTTCCAAATAGCAGTTTTAACATTATTAATTTCTAATTTTATAGTATCATTAAAACATATTTCATATAAAGAATCCAATCCTGAATATGGTATGTTATTAACATTAACTGAAATATTCTTCTTTATTATGCAGTTATTATAGTTATAAATGCTTACAGTGTAGGTTATGTTTGTTGTTGGTGATGCTATGAAAATAGAAGAATCTGTTTGCCCGTCGCTCCAAATATATTTATACTCTTTATTTAGATTTATCTTTAAAGAATCTTTTTGGCATATTGAAGTATCAGTAGTTAATTCGAATTGAGGTGATGTTAGTATTTTTATATTAATAGAGTCATAAGTATTGCAGAAATTCTTATTAGTTTCTAATATGTATTGTAAATTTAAAGAGTCGTATAATAGAGAACTATTAAAATGAAAATTAGTATTACTATTAGAAGAGTCATCTAAAAACTCATAAGGTGTCCATTTGTAACTGAAATTGCCTGTGTTATTTATTCCAATATTAATAGTATCGTATTGGCATACATAGTATTCATCCTGATTTATTGTATTATTTATAGGGACAACTGCTACATAATTATTGCAAATACAATTGAAGAAGCTATCTTCAACAGTAATTAGTATATTACAATATTTATGAATATCAGAATTTTTAATAGAATCAATGATATTGATAGAATCAAATAGGTTAATGTTTTGAGAAATTATAAAACTTTTAATTAACTTGTCCGAAGTATCTATTTCATTATTTCCATTTGCATCAAACAGATATGATATTTTTAGTTTATTTTCTTTATAAAGGTCGCTTCCTTTATTAATTATTTTATAATTTAAATTAATGGTGCTGTCATTGCTTGCTTTTTTTTGTACATCTTCTATAAAAATAAAAGAAGTGTAAACGTATAATGGTTTTTGTACATATCCTGTGCTTATTTTATAATAGCATATATTATTAATCAATGCACAGAATTCGTTTTCTGAAATATTAGTACTGACTACAATATTGTAATTACCACAAGATATAGAAGATTTATCTGCTGTTATCATAAACTCAAATACCATACTGTCATTAGGAACGATGTTTTCAGGTATTTTAATTGAAATAAGTTCCTGATTATTATAATTTGTTTTATTAGGAATCAGAATAGAGTCACAGTTATGTAAACCTGTTATAGAATTACTAACAAAAAACATTCCTTCAGGTATTATAATAGACACCGAATCAAGTGCTCCAGTAGCAGCATTTCCTTTATTTAATATTTTAATCTTAATTTTGTTGTTTTTGTTATCACATGGAGTTATAGGTTCTGTAATAACATCTATTTCTGTATTGTATGGTTGTATAGCTCCGTTTATATCAAAAGAAGTTGACAGGGTAACCTCTCTTGATGTTACAAGACCACAACTGCTTTCACCAAAAAACATAAATGCCATGTAACTTCCTGAAATATATCCACAATCTGCAATAACATCAAAATATATTCTAATTGAGTTTAACAAAGTATCAGTTAATCCATTTAATCCGTTTTTTGCAAGGAGAGTATCAATTTCAGAAAGATTCCACTCCCATATAGTTCCAGATATATTCTTTGGATTAGGAATTAGATTAAAAAGACTGGTATCTTTAAAAGCAAGGAAAGAAGAATTAGGAATAATTTTAGTGCCATTAGGCATTATTACTCTTAGTTTAATATTGTATGCTTTTCCTAATTGTATATTTCGACCTTTAACATGGAATCTTGTAGATTTACATAATTCCACGCTGTCTTTTTGAAAATCAATATTAGTAATTAAATAAGGCATTTGAGGAGTTACAGCCAATGTTTGTTTACTTAATTTGCATTTATTATTATTCTCATCTTCAAAACAATTATAATATGCAAACATGTCAATTTGTTGAGGTTCGCAAGAATGATTAACACCTTTTACAACTAAATTAATTAGTTCGTTTGATTTTAATTCTCCTATTATGTAATTATCACTTTGCAAGTTATATTGTAATCCATTTTTATCAGTAACATTAGTAATTTTTATGTTATTATTTTCAGAGAAGAATATTTTTACTTGATTTATGTCAAATAAGCTATTATTGTTTATACTGACTAGCCATTCTAATGTACTATCGTTCGGGTTTATTAAAGGCAAAAAAGATTGCAAAAAGATTGAAGGCGAGCTGTAATTTACATAATCCATAGTATTGTTAAGAGACTCAACAAATGGTTTCATATCAGAGCTTTTTAAGTTATCAGAGTCTTCATAATCAAATTTATAATACACAGGAGTAAAAGTATCTTTTTCAACTTCACATGTTGGAATAAATTTAATCTCAATGTTTCCGGAAAAACCATCATCGCTTGGATATATTATTCCTCCTTTATCTGTGTATATATTTGTTAAGTCAAACTTTAATGTATCAGCAGAAATATCAATAGGAGTAATGCTAATCCATGGAGATGTGTAGCTAAGTATAGTTCCAGCTGTTCTTATTTGGTTAACATTAGCAGAATCAAAAATATATCCTTTAGGAGGGACCATTGAAACTGTTTTTAGACGAGTCCATTGTCTATATTCATAAGGGAATAAGTTTCCTCCATTATAATTAGTACAACAAGGTCCTGCGCTAAAGTAAAAAGGTTTTTTTAAAATTAATTTATCACAATTATAGTTATAATAGTATGCACCAGCACTTCCCATGTAATAGTAATAAGATAGCAAATAAACAAATGATAGCAAGCTGTCACTAGAAATGTTTTTTTTTAATAAATCATTTGCTACAAAAACTTTGTCTTTTATATTACAGTTTCCTGCTTCATATTTTGTTTTATTGTATATGTATGATGTTTTTATAATTATAGAGTCTTCATCCGCAAATAAGCTATCATTTAAAGAATATTTTTGCATAACATAATCAAAGTCAAAATAAATCTCTAAATTATAATAACTTGAATCGGATGAATAATAATATTTAAAAGGTTTTTCTATTGTAAATATTTGATTTTTTCTAAAAATAGTAAGTATAGCTCCAATATATGTAAGATTTGTCCCATTTTCTAAATTTATATTAGGTATAATATATTTGTATCCAGAAGATTTGCTTTTTGTATTTATTTTACCTATTATAGTTGAAACTAAAGTATCTCCAAACATCATTCTATTTGTTTTTACAATATTTTCGTTTATATTTCCTACATTATCAGCAATGCCATCATTATCGTTGTCAGGTAGACCATAGTTCTTTCTTTTGTATTTACTATCTAATATACAAAATCCCTCATTGTCTGTATTGCATAATACTGTAAATTTTCTAAAATATTCGTTTATGGCAACTTTGCAGGCACAAGAATCGGATGTTTTATAGTAAACTTCTAACTTTACTTCTGAATTACTATTACTTTTATTATTGCAATTTCCTTCAATATCAAAAATAAAGGAAGATTGCCTAAGATTCCATGGAGCATTTCCTTTAAAGATCGCAGTTATAATATTTCCATCAATAATAATATTGCTAGGTAACCACTTATTTATACCGTTACTACGAAGTATTTGTAAGTTTCCTTTATATTTTATTTCCTCAGGAAATGTTATTTTAAACTCATAGCTTTTAGTGTTATCTCCAGGATATCCATTTGTGATATAATATAATAAGTAATCAACAGTTTTAGTTTCGTTGTTTTTTAATATATTATTGTTGTCATTGTTTAGCACTTCTAATGATACTGAAGAAAAGTTTCGACCTAATGTATGAGGTATGTCATATTTTTCATTGCATAGATTTTTATACTCTCCGTAAAATCTCCAGCTACCTATATATCTATTTCCACCAAATTCATCATAGCAACAGTTTCGTAAATTAAAGCTTAAAATAACAGAATCATTTCCACTAATTTTAGGAATAGTAATATTTACTAATCCTGCAATTTCTTTATCAACACAATGTTTGTCATTTTCTAAATAACTATCAATATCCAATTTTTTCTTTATTCCATTATTTTCAATATATATATTATCTTTCTCTATCCAAGAACCAGTAGAAGAAACAAAATATGTTTGTCCTCTGTGCATAAAAATACTCATTTTTATATCTAAAGCAGCACCTAACCCATTATTTTTAATTATTATTTGTTGTATATTGTCATTATCTTTCCCTAAGCATTTATTTAATTCATTGATAACTTTGAAATTTAGGTTAGGGGTATAAGCGGGGAAAATAACATTTCCTGTTACTATATTATTTTGGCAGTATTGCATATTGCATCCCCAATAGATATTATAGTTTGATTTTACTGATTCGCATTTGTTTATTTTTATTTTTTCACAAATGTTAATAATTTCTCCATTTTCAAATAGATCATTATTGTTGCCTATTGTTTTTAGGTCATTTTTATCAATTTGTATTTGTATTTTTCCGTTTGCATTGCTTATGATTTTCCCATGATTTATTGCTATTTGCTGCAAACCTTCTCCATGTTCTATTTCTATAATAAATTCTTTTAAGGAGCCATATCCAGCATTTTTAATATTAAAACATCGGTCAAAATTATCACCTATATCACCTGAGTATGTTTGATTTAGTAGGTCTGTTATAGCTAAATATGGGTATCTGACTAATGGAATATAACTTGTTTTTCTATCGAAAGTCTTAAACCCATTGCTAGTTTTATAATCAATAATACTTTTAATTGCTAATATTTTCCCTTCCGAAATGAGATACATCAATTCGCAATTTGTTTGTAGCTTGATTTTAATTTCGATGTAATCAAAAGAATAAATGTCCGCTAATTTAAAAGTTGGGTTTAATGAATCATTGTTATCCTGAACGGCACCTTGAACAGAGTATTTCTCATAAACAATACCATTAGGGATATTTACAGTTAGCTTAACATTGCTTAACACAAAAGGAGAAGGATTATATATGGAAATAATCATCTCCTGCGAACTATCGCAGACATTAAAGCTTGAAGGGATGAAATTTTCAATGTATAAAATGTTTCCTTGTCCAAAATTCTTTTGCGACAGAAATGTAAATAAAATAAATAATATTGAAATGAAATATTTATTCAAAATCATTGTTGTCCGTTAAAGTTTTTTTTTTAAAAGAGCCTGATTATAAATCAGGCTCTTTACTTTTGCAATATTTTTATTCACCACAAATTAAATATTACAATGGACAAAAGTAATTATTTTTTCGGAACTTCCGTTTTCGGACAGCTGATTTCCTTAATAGATAATAAAATTATAACAGATTCTGCAAAAGCAAGCAAATCAGATAGATATATAAAGAAGTTTTCCACTAAAGATCATTTTATTAGCATGTTATTTTGTTCCTTTGCTAAATGCTGTTCTTTACGAGAGGTTTCTGGCGCAATGCTTGGTTTGTCAGGGAAAACAAAGCATTTTCAATTGCATCATATACCAAAAAAGAGTACTCTTGCAGATGCAAATCAAAGGAGAAACGCAGAAGTATTCGGCATGATATACAATAAGCTGTTAGTTCAATATCATTATCTTTTTTCGGACAGCCGAATAAAAGATGTTATTAATAAACAAATAGAAGTGTTTGACAGCACTACTATAAATCTTTTTAAAGATATTCTTAAATGTGTTGGACGAAACCCAATAAACGGGAAGAAAAAAGGAGGCATAAAAGTTCATACAGTTATAAATGTTGACGAAACTGTTCCTAAATTAGTATGGTTTACAGATGCAGCAACACATGATCATATTTTATTAGAAAAACTAAAATTTAATTCAAATACTGTTTATGTTTTTGACAAGGGGTATAATGATTATAAGGTTTTTAAAAAGTTTCAAGACAACCAAACAGGGTTTGTAACACGAATAAAAAACAATACTAAATATGATACTGTTCAAATAAACGAATTAGAAGAACATATCCATTCAGGTGTATTGGAAGATGTTGAAATTGAGATTATGGTAAAAGAAGATAAAAGCAATAGTAAACTAAAACTTCGCAAAATTAAATTTTATGACAGGGTATTAAAACGAGAATTTGAGTTCATAACTAACCTATTTGAAATGCGTGCTGATTTGATTGCGGCAATATATAAGCTACGTTGGCAAATAGAACTGTTATTTAAACAATTAAAACAGAACTTTCCATTAAAATACTTTTTAGGAGATAATGAAAATGCAATAAAAATACAGATATATTGTGCTTTAATAGCAAATTTGTTAATGACAGTAATAAAAAAATCACTAAAACGTTCATGGGCTTTTTCGAACTTAGTTAGTTTTTGCAAAATCCACCTTTTTAATTACATTCATCTAATGAGATTTTTAGAAAATCCTGAAAAAGATTGGGGTAAAGAAAAAAATCTTAAAAATTATACTCTTTTTTGACGGGCTTACTTTTTATAATAATAGTTTTTTGCAAATAATAGTGATTGTATATCAGGGAGATAAAATAAAATAATATCGTTTGTTATTTTTTATCGGACAATAGTGATTTAAGAACTATTTTTACCTTAACAGGATTATGATCTGAATATTTAAATTTGTAATCCAAACATTCTGTTTTAATAATTTGAATATTAGGTGAAACTAAAAAGTAATCTATTGTTGATGTTTTTGTTTTTCCTTTTTGATAATTGATATTCATATCTCTATTTGAAGGAATTTTCGGGTCAAAAGCCCATTGCCAATTTTCAGGAAAAATATTACCATCCATTGCTTGATTAATATAATATTTGTCCTCTGTAATTATATTGTTATTGTCGTTTTTAGGGTTGCTTTGATTCCAGTCGCCACCAATAATTACATAGTTATTCCCCTTGTCATAAAGTTTACTTAAAAGTTCTTTTATTTGGTTTAATTCTTTAGCCTTAATACTTCCATTATCATCATAAGCTGTGTTATGCAGATTTATAATATAAACTTTTTTATTTTTGTATGTGATATTAGTAATAAGCAGGCATCTATCTAACATAAATAATTGCTTAGGCCAATAAAAGGAAGAATTTAAAGCATATCGTTTGGCACTATTTATTTTATATTTTGAAAATGTCGCCATTCCTGCAATAACTTTGCCCATAGGCTCTTTTAAAGGGAAAGGGACAAAGCTTACATCATAATTAATAGCGTAAGTATAAGTATAATTATTTAAGAAACTAGACAAAATGTCAATTTGATTTATATTGTAACTCCGTTTTGCATAAAAATCTATTTCTTGAAATAACAAAACATCATTATTTAATTTCAGCGAATTTATTGATTTTCTTATTCCATTTATATTTTTTGTGTATTCCTTATCTTTTGCTCTAACTTTAGTGCCTCCATCATAGAAAAAATCCATATCTTCGTTTAATCCAAAATAACCGATATTCCATGACACCAATGAAATAGTGTCTATGGACAATTTGTTCGTCGTTTTTTTATATACATTACAATGCTCTAATTTTTCAGGCTTATAATCAGTAATTGTAAAATAAAAAACAATTACTAGTAATAGACTTATAATCCCTGCTGTTAAAAACAAAACTATTTTTAACGCTTTCCAAACTAAAGTATTTTTATATGCTAAAAAATCTATTTTCATACTTTTACTATGCCCCAAAAATAGACATTTTACGTAACTATATTACATTTTGTTTTCAAACATGTAAATATATAATTCAAATATGGCAAATAAAAAAATAAACCGTGTTTTTCAACACGGTTTATTAGAATTTTGATCTCAATATTATTACAAAAACAATTATAAAAATAAATACTTAATAACTAGAAGTTTTTCCAATTAAGTTCCATTTCTGTAGTAATAATTTCATCGCTATAATAATCTTCTGTTACTGCTGTCATTTTAATAATGCCTTTATCTTTGTTAATCCAAGTATTCGCTACATTAGAGTTCATGTTTGTTGAAGATTTTATTTTTGTACAAATAAAAGTACCTGCAGGCACGCTTACGCTTTCATTAATTTTTACAACTTCGTTAGTTTCTGTATAGCTATATTCATCAGTATATGTAAACTTTTCTCCAACATAAGGTGATTTACTAAGAATTTTTGTTTTTTGCTCTCCTATAACTCTATAATAAAAGTTAGCATCAACGTAATATTCGGCATTTTCATTTAAATCAAACCATAAATCATCATTTTCAGCATCATAAATTAACCATCTGGTACTTTGCGTTATTATATTACTATCTGATATAGAAATTGTATTTACAGTGTCTATGGCATAAGAATATAAAAGATTATCTGAATCGTAGTATTTCACTTTATATGCCCATTTATTTCCAATATTAAGAAAGTTTACGGCTTTGCCTGTTGAAGTATTGACTGGTGTTGGCACTACTGGTATTACTGGATCATCTTTTTTGCAAGAAGAAGAAATAATTGCAGTTGCAAAAATAGCAATAAATAAAATTTTGTAAAGTTTTTTCATAATTATATTATTTAAATTTTTCACAAAAATACAATACTTTTCATAATACTTACAATAAAAACAATATATTTTTGCAAATTGTTCATATGTTGCTGTTAAACACATATTTACATAATTTAAAAATGTATAGCCATTTTTTTAATGATTAACAGTGTGACTGGGAATCATTTCTATTATATTTTAGGTACCGTTCAAAAAAGTGTGTCTTATAAAACTATTTTTAGATGTTAAATTACCACTTTTTTTTACTTCTATTTTTGCAAATTTAATATACATTTT
>Ga0209417_1006714_pt1 | contig 11580 bp, 20 predicted proteins | sample RifGroF2_FD_184002 | JGI IMG/M metagenome (GOLD analysis project Ga0209417, IMG submission 184002) | Groundwater microbial communities from Rifle, Colorado, USA - Groundwater F2 (SPAdes) (version 2) | ecosystem: Environmental > Aquatic > Deep subsurface > Groundwater | place: Rifle, Colorado... | reverse complement strand
GGGCGGGCAGGTCCAGCAGGTTGGCGACGTGCGCCAAGTCGAGCGGGTCCGCGGCCGGGGCCGGGGTGGGGGCAGGGGCGATCCGATCAGCCGTTACCCACCACCCGCGCATGCTCGTCAGCATGCCGCGCAGGTTGTGCCCGCCGGCGATGTCCCGGTCCCACTCGACGCCGTATGGCACGCTGTCGTCGTCGACCTTCCGCACCGTGCCCGTGTCCCCGACGGCCAGGTTGTCCGACTCGTAGTCCGGCAGTCTCACGCATCGTACCCGGTCTCCGACCGCGAACGCCGCGACGGCCACCGGAGCCCGTCGCGCCCCCTCAGCCCGCAGCGTCTCCGCCTGCCGGCCGAGCTCCAGGAATTCGGACTCCAGCGCGGCCACGCGCCGCACGACGTCGTCTCGGTACCCCATCGCCCTACACCTCCGGCGGCGCGTCGGCCGCCCGCAGTCGTCGCCAGACCCACACGGCCGGCGCCTCCAGCCACAGGGCCGCGCCGGTAACGACACCGACGCCGAACGCCGCGGCGTACAGAGCCGCGGCCGGGAGTAGGACCGTCACCGCCATCGGCCAGACCAGCGGCGGCCAGGGCCAGCCCGAGCCGATCAGGTAGCCGATGTCATAGGCGGCTCGCAGGTCGCGCATCAGCGCCTCGCGTTCCCGAAGCCGGTAGACAACACGGCCGCCGCCCCGTCGTGAATCGCTCCGGGGTCCGGGGCGTCCTCGCACCCCGCGCAGATCCGACCCCGCGGACCGCGCGCCGTCGGGGATCCAGCGGGCACCGTCCGCCCGCAGCCGCAGAGGTAGCTCCCGTCCTCGAACACCTTCGAGATCCGGTGCCAGGGCGTCTCCCCGTGGCCCGCCGGGCGCTTCACCCATTGGTCCGCCACGGTCAGCCCTTCCCGCGCAGGCGCCGGATCACGTCCGGGTAGCCGTCGTGCGTGACGCCGTCGACGATGCGGCCGGCGAGCTTCCGATTCGCGTTTCCGCGCAGACTTCCGGCATGCATCGGTCCCCCAGCGTCGCGGCGAGTCTCTCCGCGCAGGATGCGATAGACGCGCTGCATCGGGACGCCGTACACAACCGCGAGAGCGGTGCCGTCCTCCCCGGCGGCGTACCGCTCGCGGACGGCGCGGACTTCGTCATCCGTCAGAACTCTCGCGCCGTGCTCCCTGGCATGTTCAGCGTGCGTGACGAGCCGCAGGTTTTCGACCCGGTTGTCGGCGCGGTCTCCGTTGACGTGGTGAACGACGCGATCCGTCGGGATCGGTCCGTTCGCCTGCGACCACACAAGTGCGTGCTCGTAGGCGTAGCCGTTCTGGTCCGCGAGCGCGTGTCCAACCCCGACTTGAACGCGGATGTAACCCTGCGTCGTTCTGGCGCGCCCATCGTTCCACCGCGGGTGGTTCGGCCCCCGCGGCTGCGTTCCTTGCTTCCCGCGCTGATCTCCAGCGCCGATCCCGTACTTCTCGTCATGCGTGCGCGCACGCCATGCCTGCTTGCGCTTGTTGCTAGCGGCCTTCGCGCGTTCCGAGTCTGCGTATGGCATCTGGCACCTCCGCGTGAATGGCGCCGTCGAGAACCGGCATCTTCGCCAGCGTGTCGCCGTGGTCTCCCGGGCCTTGCTTGTAGAAAAAGGGCACGCCCGCGGACGCGCACTGGTCGCGCAGCGAGCGGGCCCACGCGGGGTGACAGGGCGACGCGCCGGGGCCGGACTGCCCGCCGCAGACGACCCAGCCGACCAGCGCATCGAGCACGTCGTCGGGGCCGACGACGTGGCCGGTCAGGGCGTTGAGCGTCACGGTCGGCGTGAGCTCGTCGCCCGGAGCCGGCGCGATCTGCACGAGCCGCGTCAGGTCCAGCGGCCCGAGCAGCGGTTCCGCGGAGATCATCCGGCACGCCGCCGGGCAGTCGAACAGGTAGGGCGCCGCGGCCTCGGCGCTCGACTGGTCCCAGACCGACGCGCCGATGATGACGTTCGGGAGCGGCCACGGGCCCTCGCTGGGCCGGGCGCGCCGCAGGAAGCGGGACGCCCGCGCGATGCGCTTCGTGAGCACGATGAAGACGTGCTGCGGGCAGCCGGCCATCACGCCGAACGCCTGGGCGATGAAGGCGTCCGGCACCGCGTCGTGGAACAGGTCGGCCATGCTGTCGACGAAGATCACCCGCGGCTTGCGCCACCCGAGCGGGTCCGCCAGCCGGTGCGGCAGCGTCTTGACCAGCCCGGTCCACTTCCCGTTCGCGGCCACGCCATCGTAGTCACCGGAGCGCCCCGGGTCCTTACCGGCCGCCCGTGCCGCAGCGGCGATCCCGACCTGGCGGTTCGCCATCACCTCGGCGTAGCAGCACCGGCAGCCGCGCCCGGCGTGCTCGCAGCCAGCCGTGACCTGCCACACGGCGTCCGTCCACTCGATGCTCGTTGCTCCCATGCTTACCGCCTCCCCGGGCGAGTAGCCCGTCTCTGGGCGTCCGCCCAGACGCAGGCGGCCGCGATGCCGCAGCCGCCGATCCCGGCCAGCAGGAGGCCAGCCACGCAGACGAGGAGGTCCGCCACCAGCTACTTCTCGCCGTCGGCGCCCTTCTCGGACCGGACCACGTCAACCCAGGAGTCGGGCTCGGCGGGGGCCGTCCGGCCGCGGCCGTAGTCATCGGGCGTCCACCGCGCCACGGTCTGCCCATCGGCCACCAACCGCACTGTGTTCCCGGCGCGGAGCTCGGCGCTGAGCTCGCCCGTCAGGCGGTTGACGAAGGCCTCCCGCTCGGGGCCGACCGACGGCAGCAGCCCCTCGAACGCGGCTGGCACCGGCGCCCGGGGCACCAGCCCGTCCTGCTCGGGCCGGAGATGGGCGCGCAGCTCCGCCGCGTAGCCTTCCAGGGCCCTCCCGCCCTCCAGGCACTTCCGGGCGATGTCGACCCCGATCCCGAAGTCGCGGGCGACTCGGGCGAGCGCCTTGGACGACCGCTCCCGGCAGCGGTCGCAGACGACCCAGCCCAGCAACTCCCCGTCGCCGGAGTCGCCGGACGGGACGCGGCTGATGCGCGTCGCGTAGGAGCCGTCTGGGGAGACCGCCGCCCGTGCCAACAACCGCCCGTCGCCGTCGACCGGGACGATCCGGTCGCAGTCGCACCAGGTGTGCGCCGGACCCGAGCCGTCGGGGGAGATCGTCACGTCCATCGGGATTGGGGTCATCGATCGCTCCGTTCCTTCGGGTCCGGGCGCGGCGCCGCCTGCGCCCGTTGCAACGCCACGTAGGACAGCGTCCAGCAGAGACCGGCGAGCGCCCAGAAGACGGTCGAGGCGTCGCCTGCCGCCAGAGCGACGCCGAAGCCCGTGACGATCGCCAGGATGCCCAACAGGGAGAGCGCGGCGCCTGCCCACGCCGCACGCGGATTGCGGATGTTCATCGGTCCCCTCGCGCCGGCGGTCCCCAGCCGGCAGCTCGCACTGTGACTCCGAAGCGGCCGGCTGTCAACGGAATCGCGCAGCGGCTTCCTTCGCCCGTGCGACGGCGAACTCCGCCGCCCCGGGCCGCTTCCACCACCCCTGCCCCACGTTCCGGATCCGGCCCTGGACGTCGATCTGGTAGACGTTCCAGGGCGGCCGCTTCCGCGACTGGTTGGGCATCCGGGCGTCGCAGGCCAGCATGTAGCCGCCGGGGAGTACCTCGTCGTCCAGCTCGCGGAAGGGCGCGCGCTCGAGCACCGGCCAGACCCCGGCGGGGTGGTCGGCGAACCACGAGCCGCCAGCGGCCAGGTTGCGGGCGCGGGCCTCCAGGAAGGTCTCGCTCACGGTGCCACTTCCGCCCGCCCCGCGCACACGTCCAGCAGCGCGGCGAGCACGTCGGGCCAGTGGTGCCGCAGCAGCGCCGCGACGCTCGCCGCCTCGCTCGGGTGCGTGTCCGCGGCCCGCTCCGCGTACTGCCGCAGCGCGAGCAGGTACGTGGCCGGGTCGGACAGGTCGTCCCCGGTCTGGCGCCGCAGGATCTCCGCCTGCGCTCCGATGATCGTCCGCGAGCCCTTCCACCCGTCCGCCGCCCGGGGCGACGGCCACGAAGTAGAGCCGTTGCCGGATGTGTGGAGCCCCGACGCCCGCAGCGCACAGATCGGCGGCCCCGACGGCATAGCCCACGCCTTCCAGGTCAGCGCGAACAGCGGCGAGCCACGCCCGTCCGTCAGGGCTCGCAACCTGCTCTCCAAACACGACTGGAGGGCGGCACTTGCGGATGAGGCGGAACCACTCGGGCCACAGGTGGCGCTCGTCGGCGGTGCCGCGACGCTTGCCGGCGGAGCTGAACGGCTGGCAGGGACAGGATCCGGTCCAAACGGGAGCGGAATCTGCCCAGCCTGCAAGCCGGAGCGCGTGCGACCAGCCGCCGATCCCCGCGAAGGCGTGGAACTGGACGGCGCCCACCACGTCGGCGGGGGCGAGGTCGCGGATGCTGCGGCGGTCGATTCGTCCATCGGCGATGTGCCCTTCCCGCGCCAGGCCCTCGATCCAGTCGGCCGCGAACGGCTCGATCTCGTTATAGAGGGCGCCTGTCCCGCCCTGCGCGCTGCGCTCCGGGGCCGGCAGCGCGGCCGTCGCCGCGGTGGGCGAGGGCGAGGGCGTCACGGGGCGGGCTCCAGGGCCGGTGACTCCGCCGGCGGCTCGTCGTCCTCCCAGACGAACAGCGTGTGGTCCGGATCGTTGATGACGGCCAGCGCCACGGCGTCTCCGACTTCCGAGAATTCACGGCACCTGATGAGCCATCCGGCCGGGATGCGCATCGCCATCGTGTCTCCGTGGAACTCTCTACGCTCCACGTTTCGCCACCACGTCGTCGCCACGCTCTCCTCCCCCTCCGCCCCGGGCTCGCCGGGGCCCTGGCCCGCCGCGGGGCGGGCGGGTGTCAGCGGTCGATCCCCATCACGTCGAGGATGACCCAGCCTTTGGAGCCGTCGACCGTCGCGACGGCGTCGGCGATGCGCACCCGGGCCTCGGCGTCCGCCAGCGGGTGCGGCCCCATCGGCACCTCGACCCGCGCGCGGGTGCCGACGTGCTCGTAGATGGTCCCGGTCGGGTAGCGGTGCTGCGCGCCCGTGCGTCCGACCGCGCGCCAGTCGTACTCCCGCAGCACGGCCAGCACGCGCCGGCGCGGGATGCGCGCGGCGATCTCGTCCTCGGTCCCGTCGCGCCCGGGGCGTCCGTAGTAGACGCGCCCCTCGACGCTGTGGTCCGCGTCGCTGCCGAGGTACGGGTACGTCACCATCCGGCCGGCGCTCCCGACGATCGTGGTCTCCATCGCTCTCCCCCTCCCCCGCTCCCGCGGGTCCCGGCCGCGCCGGGGCTACTCCAGCGCGGCCGCCATCGCCCGGACGATCGCCAGGAACAGCGCGTCCTTCGCGCGCTGCGCCGGCGGCAGGGCGTCGTACGGCACCATGCACGGGTGCTCCTTCGCGGCCGGGTTCTTCGTCGGCCCGTACGCCCAGCCGCCGGCCACCTTCTCGGCCAGCCAGGACTCGTGCGACTGCTCCGGGGTCGCGCCGGCCAAGGCCCCCGCGACGCCGTTCCGCACCGACGACCGCTGCCACCCCGGGGCGTCGTCCCATGACGGCTGCGAGTCGTCCCCCATCGCGAGGCAGTACGCCCGGTTAACTTCGTGCGCCGCGCGGGCGCAGGCTTCGAGCTTCACGTTCTGGTCCATCATCCCCTCCGTCCCGGCCGCGCCGGGGTCAGTCCCGCCGCTCGTCCGCGGCGTCGTCGTCATCGGACGCGAATCCCCCGCTCGGCCCGGTGTCGCGCCGCCACGGGGGATCTCCGCGCGCGGGCGCCGTCGCCGCCTCGTAGCACTCCCGCAGGGTCCGCGCCCGGCCCGCGGCGTGCGGGTGCTCGCACAGCCGCAGCACACCCGCGTAGCCGCTCAGGTACGCCGCGGCCACGTAGCGCAGGCGCACGATCTCCTCCGCGGTCCCGTAGCGCAGGACGTGCTCGACGTCCCCGGCGCGGGCGAGGTCCGGCAGGTACCGGCCGTGTGCGGCTCCCATCAGGGCTCCTCTCCGCGCTCGGGCGCGGGCACGTCCACCGTGCCGACCACGGGCAGCCGCGCAACGGGTCCCGGGGCCCGCACGCGCAGGCGCCCGGTCTGTGCGTCGCGGACGGCCGCCCGCCCGTCCGCCTCGATCGCGACCACGATCAGCCGCCGGCCGTCCGACGTCTCCCGGACCTGCCCCACGGCGAGCGGCGGCGGCGCGGGCGGAAGCGCCGCGGTGCCGTCCCAGGGCCGGCGCTCCGGCTCGTGCTCGCCGCACCAGTCGTCGGGGGCCACCTCGGGCCACGCCGTCACAATCCGCAGCAGGTCTCCCCCTCGGATAGACGGCTGGACCATGGGGACCGCCTCGGGTGGCAGCCGTCGGCACAGCCCGCGGCCCGTGTCACAGAACAGGCACGACTCACACGTCGGTCGCATCGCTGCCTCCTGTCGCGCGCTCGGGCGCGGGCTGGACGTCCCTGCGCAGCACGCGACCGATCTCGGCCGCGAGAAGGGCGCCGGCGATGGTCAGTCTCCGCGCCGCGTCCGTGCGCCCGGCCCGGTATCCGTGGCGCGCGACGAGCCCCCAGAAGTCCCCGTCGGGGTCCTCGACCATCGCGTCCGTCCCGTCGACTGCGAGCGCCGCAGCCGCGCGGGCCAGCTCGCCGTAGACGTGTCCGTCGTCGTGAGCCGGCGTCCACCCCTCGGCGCGGCGCTGCCGCAGGCGCTCGGCCAGGATGAGGGCCACGCCGAGGTCGGTATCGGTCGCGTGCTCGGGCGCGGGCTGGGCGAGGGCGGCGGCGAACGCACACCGCACGCCGTCGAACCGCGCACGCAGAACCGTGTCGTCCTCGTCGCAGGCGTCGCGCTGCATTGCGGCCGCGTTGCAGGCTGCCTCCGCCGCCGCCCGCACCGGGCACGCCGGCGGGCACGCCGCGCACGGGGCGGGGGCGGGCGCCGCTGGCTCGGGCGCGGCGATGGTCTCGGTCGGGCCGATCGCCACCCACGGCTCGTCGCACTCGGGGCAGTGGGTCGGCAGCGGCCCAGGCGTGTGGTAGACGTGCCCGGACGGACACTCCAGGCGCACCCCTCGCGGCGCCGGCTCGGGGGCGGCCAGCGTCCCGTCCGGCATCGCGCTGCACTCCGGACAGAAGTGCAGCCGACCGTCCTCCGGCGTGTCCTCGTGCGTCCACTCGGGCGCGTCCTCACGGTCGGAGCAGCCGCACACCTCGCACGTGATCTGCTCCACATCGTCGGGGTCGCAGGCGAGCGAGCAATCGAGCGGGGCGGGAGCGGCGTGCCGTCCCATCCGCGCGGCGAGGTCCGCCCGCTGCCACAGCGCCTCGATCCCGGACAGCACGGCGGCGAGGTCGGAGCCATCCTGCTCCGCGAGCCCGCCCGTGTTGCGCAGGGCCTCGACGATGGCGGCGCGGTCTTCGACCAGCCGCGCGCACTCGCGCTTCAGGTCGGCCGCTGCGAACGAGACCGTCTCCCGCTCGCGTGTGCGGGCGGACAGGTCGGACTGCGCCTGCGCCAGCAGTTCGACCAACTCGTCACGCTCGCTGTCCTCCGGCCCGCCGGGGGTCCAATCGCCGTCCATCAGCCCCTCGCCTTCCGCCCGGATGTCCGGGCCAGTTCCTGGACCGCGAACGTCGCGTTGACGACCGGAGAGACGCAGCGGTCCCATCGCAGCCCGGCCGCCTTGATCGCGTCACGCAGGTCGCGCTCGTCGCAGCGGTCCATGCATGCGACGTCCATTCCGAACTCGGCATCCGTGGGCTTGTCGCGGCGCGGGTCGCGCATCTGGACGCCGAGGTCGAACAGCGCCTTGACAACGTCCTCGGGCTTGCCCTTGGAGACGACCATGTTCTCCCGCCCGGGACCGTCCGACTCCGCGCAGACCCCGAGCGAGAGCGGCCCGTTGCCGCCGTGGATGATGACCGCCGCCATGATCCGCGCGTCGGGCGTCCGCAGCACGGCCGTGAGTACGCCGTCTCCGCCATCGGCTGCGTGCGCCCACACGGCGCCGGTCATGCGCTCCAGCATGGATCGGAAGACGGTCGTCGACTTGCAGCCGCGCGCGGCGGCCATGAGAAGAGATACGTCGGTCATCATCGGTCGGTCCTTTCCGTTTGCGGCTCGTCCCCCGCCGGCTCGGGCGCCGGGCGTGTCGTCGTACACGGGATCGCGCGGTCCGTCCCGACCGCCTCCGCCGCCTCGTCCCATTCGATCGCGTGCTCCGCGACGCACACGATGCACGTCGGGTATCCACCGCACGTCTCGGGGCCGCCGCCGCGATGCTCGAACTCGTCCACAATGAGCTGGAGATCGTCTCGCATCCGGGCGATCCTCTCGTCCCGCTCATCCGCCCCCGGCGGCTCGGGCGCCGGGGCGGCGAGGGCGTCCGCCATCCAACGCACGGCCGCGATCAGATCCCCCGTGGCCCGCGCCGCAGCGAACGGGTCATCCACCGTCGGCGCGACCGTCGCGCGGTACGCTGCGTCCTCTGCCTGCGCGAGCGCCGCCCGCACCGGGCACGCCGGCGGGCACGCCGCGCACGGGGCGGGGACGAGGGCCGCCGGCATCGTCGGCGCTACGGCCGCCGCCACGGCGCACAGCCCCGCGAGAAAGTCGCGCTGTTCTGGGACGTCCACCCAGAACGGCCCCGACAGACGCCACGCGCCGGCCGCGTCCCGGATGAACACGAACCACAGCCGCTCACCGCCGTCCGGGTTGCGGATCTCCGGCCACTCGCAGCGCAGCTCGGCCGCAACGCCGTCGCCGTGCGTCAGAGCCCACCATCGGCCGAAGAAGCCTTCCAGAAACGCCCGCACGGCATAGAGGTTGTCCGGGGACCCGCCGTCCTCGCGCCAGCAGTGATAGGCTTCCACCTCGTTCGTCATGATGATCTTCATCGGTCGGTCTCCTTCGTCTGCGCGTCCGGGCCTGTCCCGACGCACCGCGGGCACCATCCCTTCGGTGTGTACCCTGGCAGGCACGAGGCACCGCACCGCGCACACCTGCCGGTCTCCTTCGTGCCGCGCTGCGCCGCCAGCGTCTGCGCCTCGTCCCCCGCCGGCTCGGGCGCCGGGGCGGCGAGGGCGCGCACTGCGTCGAGTACGCGCGACGTCGACATCGTCACCTGAAACGGACTGTTTGTCGCTGCGGCCGCGTCCACGCGGGCGACGAGAGTCCGCAGCCCCTCCACCTGCGCCGCGAGGGCGCGGGCGCGGGACTCGGCGGCGTCACGGTCTGCGCTAACGATCCGCACTGCCGCCCGTGCCGCATCGCGCTCACGACGAGTCTCCGGGAGCGCCGACGCAGCCTCTCGGACCTCGTCCCGCTCACCGCACAGATCCTCGCGCAGCCGCCGGACGAGGTCTGCTGGCTCTCCGCTCATGATCTCGTCGATCGACAGCGGCGTCGTACCCACGACGTCGACTTCTTCGACGACGTCGCGCAGTTGCCGGCAGAGGCCGGCGATGGCCCGCTCGGCGCGGTCCGCCCGCGCGGCCTCCCGGTCGGCGCGGGTCGCCTGCTCCGTGAGGGCGCGGTCCAGGGCCTCGGCCCCTTCGCGCTCGTGCGCGAGGGCGGCGACGGTCCGGGCCAGCTCGGCGCGCAGGGCGGCGGACGCCTCGCGCTCGGCGGAGAGGGCATCGAGCACCCGCAGCAGTTCGGTGGCCGCTAGCTCTCCCAATAGGGGAGCGCATACGCGCATGCGCGCCACCATGTCATCACTCAGCCCCATCGCACACCTCCCCCGCCGCGCGGGCGGCCACGACCGTCGGACTCTCGGGCCAGGCGGGCGGAGACACGTCCAGCCGGACTCCGGCGCGGCGTAGTGCAAATCGCAAATCTCCAACTGCGCCGAACGCGACGCCGTCCAAAAGCGCAGTCCGCACGACGTCGGCGACGTGACTGTTGCCGCGGTGCGCCGAGAGTAGCTCGCCGGCCGTCATCACCACGGGCAGCCTACCGTCATCGGCAAGCACGACGATCGTAGCTCCACGGTCGATCTTCACTTCGTCCCCTCGCTCTCCGCCGCGCGGGCGGCCACGGTCCCGCGGCCGCCGCACCATTCGCACTCCAGGTCGCGCCGGACGCGGGTGTCGTTCCCGAATCCGTACGTGCGCAGGCCGCTCCCGTTGCAGGCCCAGCACTCCACCCGGGCGCTGTCCCTCGTGACGATCGTCGTGCCGCAGCCGTCGGACGTGGACGTGACGATCGTCGTCCCGTTGCTGTGCGTGTGCTCGCGCGTGGTCACTTCGTCGTCTCCGTCTCCGCCCCTGCGGCGGCCAGGTCCCCGGGCAGGAGCGCGGCGCGGGCGGCGTGGACTTCGTCCTGCGCCCACGGAGCGCCCGGGTTTGCGCACAGTCTCTCGACCGCCCGCACGACCCGCGCCAGCCGCGCGGCGCGGGCCTCCACCTCCGCCACGCGGGCGCGCAGGCGCTCCGCCCGCAGGTGTAGTCGCTCGGCGCGCAGGGCCTCCCCGGACAGCGCGAACTCCCGGGCGGCCGACCGTTCGGCCGCTTCCCTGCTCCACCGATTCAGCTCCGCCACGCGGGCGCGCAGGGCGGCGCAGTCCGGGCAGGACGTGGGCGGTTCGATGATGTCCAGTATCGGCAGACCGCCCCACGGCGTGTCGCACTCGCCGGACACGCGGACGATCGTCTCCGGCTCCCCCTCCGCCCGCCTCGGCACGCCCGCCTCGGCGAGGGCGCAGAGGGCGGAGAGGGGCTCAAGCCCATCCTGCCAGTCGTCCGCTTCCGACGGCTGGACCGACCACCCGCTCGCGTCGCCGGTCATGAGTCCGGCACCTGCGGCCCCGTCCACGTAGCCAAAGGCCCACACACGACCGTCCTCGTCATGCGCCGTCCACTCGCGGTCAGGGATGCACGTCTCCAGCAGCCCCGCCACGCTCGCCGGGTCGCGCTCGTCCCCGCCCGCGGCCCGCCACTCGTCCAGGCGCGCGGACAGCGCCGCGCGGGTTGCGTCCTGCGTCATCGGTCGCTCCGTTCCGGATGGATCTCCGCTTCGATCGCGTCGGCCGCGGCGCGCAAGTGCGTCACCGCGTCTCGCGCAAGGTCGACCGCCGTCCAGTCGCCCGGCCCGGCCGTGTGGTACAGGCAGCGGTGCACGACGACGTCAGCCCCGCCGAGCGGCACCGTCACGACGCCGCGGCAGGGCGGCGTCCGCACGTCCAGCGTCACGAGCGCCGGGCCGAAGTGCCACGTCCACGGCTTCTTTCCGAGCTTCATCGTCCCTCGCTCTCCGGCGGCGCCGGCAGGGTCAGCGGCTGGTAGCGGGCGGGGCGGCCGGCGACGGTGGGCCAGCCCGGGTGGAAGCCATCGCTCGTCAGGAACCGCAGGACTCCGCTCCAGTGGCAGACGCGGGACTGTCCCGGCACCTCCACTTCCACCGCGTACACCCCCTGATCCTCCGGCGGTCCCTCGCGCCAGCCCCCGCCCAGCGCGGCCCGGACGCGCGTCGCGCCGGACTCCAGCCGGGCGAGGGCGTCGGCCGCTACGTCGTAGCGCTCGCCCATGATCTCGCGCCGTGCATCGGCAGCCGCA
>Ga0209417_1006712_pt1 | contig 11581 bp, 6 predicted proteins | sample RifGroF2_FD_184002 | JGI IMG/M metagenome (GOLD analysis project Ga0209417, IMG submission 184002) | Groundwater microbial communities from Rifle, Colorado, USA - Groundwater F2 (SPAdes) (version 2) | ecosystem: Environmental > Aquatic > Deep subsurface > Groundwater | place: Rifle, Colorado... | reverse complement strand
GCTAGTTCTGGCTCAAGCTATTGTGGCCACCGCCTTGGCTACGGCCCTGATCCATCCGGCCGTTACAAGGGTCAGGATGAAAACCACAAAGGCAACATTCCATTTAATAGGAGCGCATTTGAGGAGATACTGCACCTTGTCGGCAGATACGACTGGTATCTCGATCTGAATTACCCGCCGCAGGTTAATGGCGGCTATGGCCCGACAGAGTTGGGTTGGACACGCGAGCCTGTCGCCTGCTGGCGCAGGACTTGGAAATACTCAATGGATTATCCCACAGGAATAGGCCAGACCAGCAGGATCGTGTATTTAAAATTTTTTTCACAGCCACAGGACGGGGCGCAGATAAAGGTCGGCACATATATTTTTAAATTCAGTGCCGATCTATGGAGTGAGCCGGAGATACACCCGACGTATGCCGTTGTCCCGATTGGCTGGGACTGGATGGGTGGAGGACTCGAGACAACATGTTACAACCTGGTTGATGTCATTTTAAAGTCGCCGACAAATGCAAGAGCCAAGCTTGCAAGTGAGAACATGATCATCATCTATATGCCTGTGGAAACCGGCGACATCATTTGCGATATGAGAAGCAACGCTTTGATATATAAGACATTTCTGTCGGGCGGAGTATCGCTCATGTGGCCACAGGAATGGGGCTATCCTCCCGAACCGGCAACAAGCTGGAACAAAATCGCCGATGTGGAAAAACTCATCGAGGATTTGCATAATCGATGGAACTCTTCTTCGAATGCCGAGATGCGGTCTAAAATAATAGAGCGGCACACATGTAATTTCAGGCCGTGGCAGAATTATTATCATCCGGAGCTTGTCGCTGACATACTCAATGATATGAAAGCGGTGATGGAGCATCTTAAATACCGCAGCGAAAACATAGGTGCAAGCATGAAAAGCACCGCGTACGTTCCAGATAGTCATGAAACCCCCTTCATGGGGGATTTTGGCTCGTGCACGCGGGCATTCCCCGGTCCAGGCCATTGGATAGATGCGCCAGGCTGGAATTATAGTGAAGTCAATCCCTATGAGGATGGGATGTTTGAAGTCTATCCAGGTGGATACTGGGGCAGTGTCGATCCGTACTGCTTTGGCATGTCCTCCTGGGGACCTGGTATCGGTTACAGAGGTTTTATTTACCGCATCTATAATCCCGACACAGGTGAATATCCGTTTACTCCTGATGGCGGCGGCATGGAGGGCTGGAGCAGATATTGTGAGCTTTACGGTATAAAGGTTCGCGCAGTCGCAAGCGATGACCTGATAGCCCGCTATGGCCAGCGGAATGTAAAATTAAAAGTCTGGCTTTATGGCGAGGAGTACACCGGCAGACACTACACATACATTCAGATGTGGCCTGTTCAACCTTGTAACAGGAATTCCGATGGTACTGCTGCAGGCAGAACAATTTGTATCCCCGGACTTACAGTTAGCGGCGGTGATTTGAATCTCTCACAAAAGCCCAACGAAAACTGGATTCCAACCGAAAGTTACATTACCGTCCCGCTGGTACCGTACTCAGATAATACAACAGCGGTAACCGTGATGCCCGATGTGAATTTTCAGTTCTATGCACCAGATACTGAATATCTCGAAGCATCAGCCAACTGTCTGTGCATGGGGGTGATAATTTTCGGCGGCTACGATGTTTTGTTAATAGTCGATCCGCGTGAATTAACGATCAAATGAGGAGAATCTACAATGGCTAAAACAACATATTGGACCGGAGCTTCCGGCGACGGCAACTGGACAACCGCAGGAAACTGGACTAATGGTGTGCCTGTTTCCACTGATACTGTTATATTTGATGGTCGAGGGGACAGTGCCGGCACCATTCGTGGACTTACCTATGGCCTTAATCAAGGTGCTGTAAATCTATCACTTTTACATATTAAATCAGGTTTTAGTGCAAACGGAGGTGATACGGGCAATCCCCTGCAGATTTCGGCCAGCGAGGTGATATTTGAAGGTTCCGGAGTGTGGTTTATTGAATGCGCGGGGGCCAGCACGGGTGTGAACAGTGAAATTCCCATTTGCATTGTAAATAACACAACCGGCGTTTTGAATGTGTCAAGCAATGTTAATAATGCAACAAACCGTGCCAGGTGGACAGAAGTTGTCATCAAGGCTGGTACATTACAGGCTGCAAATTATTGCGATGTTCGCAAAATTCGCATGCTCGCCGGCCTGGCGGTGGTTGGGATCGATTGCGTCGAGGTAAACAGTGCAAATGCGGCCATGGATATTTATGCTGATGGCGGCCAAATCACAACGGATAGCTCCATAGCAAACTTGGAACTGCACGCTCAGGCTGTCATAGTGCAGGGATCAGGCGTTGGTGTCAGTCCCACAATAAGGCCGGACATAAATCTGGCCAGAATCTTCGGCAGTGCACAACTAAACTGGCGGCCTGTATTTAATGGGACACCTCAGCTAAAGCAGTTTTACTGCTATGGCGGCTCAATCCTGGCCGCAGGCAGTACGCCAAAGCAGATCGGTTCCGGCACGGGGGAAAAATCATATCTCTACCCGGCAGCTATTGTGAACTTATCAGGAAGTGATGGGCAGATACTAAGAGGCACGAATTCGGTAATCGTCAATTACGGTGGACAGCTTATGATGCCTTCAAATACACAGCAGACGTGGTAATTGCGAGTGTTCAGACGAATCGCTCAAAACTGGTTGGGAACAGCTAAAACGCGGGTGTGTGGTTATTATTGTTCCGGTTCTTCCATTTTCTACATGTGGAAGCCGCTGCCGCCAATCTCCACGGCACGTTTGCCGGCATTGGGATGCTCTTCGCAGTTTTTGGACGGCTTTAATCCAATGGCTGAACGGATAATGAGACCTCTATATACTACCGGCTAAGCTCTGTCGTCAATAGGTTTTATAAAATTTATCATAACCATTCAGATTTGGCGCATGGAACCAGACAAGTTGACGGTATTTTCTAATGCAAATGCCCCGGGATTGCCGAAAAACAGCATTATAAGTACGATTGCACTGTTTTTTAATATTCTTATCAAAAAAGGAATATTGTATGGCAAAAGTCAAAGCAAAAACCGCAAAGAAATCAGCTACAAAGGAACCGCTGGTTGTCGCAAGCAAGGTGAAGGCGTATGTCAAGAGCAAGAGGATGATGAGTTCATCAGAAATCATAGAGGCACTGAGCGGTAAAGTTTACGGCCTGCTTGATTCTGCAATGGCCAGAACCGAAGCAAACAGACGGTCAACGGTCAAGGCGCAAGATCTCTAAAAATACGGACCCGCAGTATTTTTTGAGAGCCAACCTGAAAAGGTTGGTTTTTTTTGTAAATTATAGGTCTCACAAAATATTAATCCGTTCATCATCAGTTGCCGATGTCTGCCCCAAATCGAATTTTCTGTAAAAGAAAACGCTTTTAAATTTTTGGATTTGTTGTATTATCTCCAAAAATTGTGCCCGTGCATTCAGGTGAGTGATTCACAGAATAATAAGAGAAGATTATGTTTGAGTTTTTTAAACCCAAGCAGGATGTCCGTCGTGCCAGGATACTCGTTATAGATGACGAGCAACACATAGTTGAGACACTGCGGGACCGGCTTGAAATGAGCAATTATGATGTCATTCCGGCATTCAATGGAAAGGAGGGGCTTGCAAAGGCCCTTGCACAAAAGCCGGACCTGATTCTTCTTGACATAGTAATGCCGGTGATGGATGGCCTCGAAATGCTTGAACTGCTAAGGAAAGATGAGGTCGGCAGGGAGATTCCGGTTATAATGCTCTCGGCCAGAACTCAAACTCAGGATATAGATCGTGCAAAGAATTGCCGAATCGAAGATTTTATTCTCAAGCCGTTTGATTTATGCGACCTGCTTGAAATAATTGAGAGTATTATCACAAATAAAAAGTCAGCCATTGTTCAGGAAACCAGCTTATAGATAAGTACTCGCTATTTCAGAACATCTGCCAGCCGGGTGTCTCTTAAAACCTTCTCGGCAGAACGAAGTGAATTCCTGCATACCTCTTCCATTTTTCCGGCACATTCATCTTTTGCAGCATGAGCCGAAATGCAAAGATCGAGCATAGCAGGGCCTTCGATTGCCTCACATATTTGCAGAAAAGAAATATCCTCTATGGTTCTTGCCAGAATGAATCCGCCGCGAGGACCTCGTTTGCTGCGGAGTATACCAACGCGAGCGAGCTGCTGGAGAATTTTGAGCAGGTATTCCAGAGGAATGTCATAACGATCTGAGATTTCCTGGCCCGATATACGTTTTTGATAGTTCTGAGCTATATAAGCCATTGACAATAAGCCATATCCAACTGATCTGCTGAATTTCATACGCAAACTCCTTCAAATAATTCCGAACATCAAAGGAGCTAATCTTGGCTGTAATGAAAAGGTGCGAGGCAATCGAGCAATTTTTAGTATCGGAATTTGTACATAGAAAACATGAGCGTTTTTTTTTGCTTACCGGCGGTCCTCTGCAACCTTCAACAGCTAAAACAAACAATTCAATTTGCGAATTCATCAGAAACCCCCATTTCCAAGCATCAGCTTATCCTATCCGTCTAACTTCAATATACAAATAATCACACCAAATTTCCAGTAAATATTAAGGAGTTGTTAAGGGTGGGCTGAAAATGTGCATTCCGCTTTGCTTGCACGTTTCTTATAAGACCCTGCCTCAAAAATTTATCCCATTCGGCGCCCCCAAAGGGCGTCAGACACTTCACTTCCACTATAGACACCCACGCCAAATGGGCCACAGAATGAAAGCTCAGCTGACGCCCTTTGCGCAACTCTCGGAGAAAGGGGTTGTTTGGGCATGTTGTGCACGACTGCAAAGCTCATTTAATTCATCAAGTTCTTTTTTGATATCTTCAAAACGACCGCCACGGCTCATTTCCTCGAGCTCCTTAGCTTTTTCGGTAAAAACAGGAAATCCTACAAATCCGCCCAACCCTTTTAGCGCATGGGCCTTCTGGGCTAAATCCTGGAGATTTCCCTTTTCAAATGCCTCGATCATGTCATGGATTCTGCCGGGCAAATTATTGACAAAAACTTCGATAACTTTGTGGTAGTCGGGATTATCCCCAAGATCTGAGATCAAGTTGCCTCCTGTGAGTGCTGCGGTACAGGCAGCCCTTTGTTTAATATACTTTGAAAGCTTTTCCAGCAGGATTTCCTGCTTTACTGGCTTGGCGATATAGTCGTCACAGCCCGCATCAATACAGGCCAGATTGTCACCTTTCATCGCGCGTGCAGTAAGAGCGATCACAGGCGTGGATTTATTAAGTGAATCAGCAGCCTTGATCTGTTTGGTCGCCTCAAAGCCATCCATGACCGGCATCTGCATATCCATGAGGATTATGTCGAATTTCTGTCTGGAGGCGATATCAAGGGCCTCTTTCCCATTTGCGCAGGAGACAGTCTGGTACCCTGACTTTTTCAAAATTATCTCAAGGAGCATCAGGTTTTCCTGGACATCATCTGCGATTAAGACCGTGCATGAGCCAGTTTGAACTGGCTGCTTATTTTCTTCTGCGGGCAGTTTGGCGGCAAGCTGGGATTCAATTTCCTGCACGAGGAGGTCTGGTGTGAGTTTCGATTTTTGACAAATGCTTTGGACCTTGCCGCTGAGACGATTCTGCTCATCGTCGGTGAGTTCTTTTGCTGTAAGGACCACAATAGGCATGGTCATGCTGATATCGTTGCGTATTTTCTCGATCACATCAAAACCATCCATCTGTTGCATCATCAAATCAATCATGGCTAAATCGATATCATTGTGCTCGCAGAGGTACTGCAGGGCTTTTGGGCCGGAGTCGGCACAGATAACATTTAGTTCTTTTAAAATCACCTTCAATGATTCGAGCATGACAGGATCGTCATCGACAGCCAATATTTTTGAATGCTCTGCAGAGCCCAGTGCCCGGTGCACCGTTTCCACAAGTTTTGGGCCATCTATTGGTTTTACCAGGTGATCAAGCGCTCCCAGATTAAACGATTTCTGGATGTCAGTCACTACAGAACAGACTATGATGGGAATGTGTCTTGTGGAATCCTGTTCTTTTAATTCCTTGAGTATCTCGAAGCCATTCTTTTGAGGCAGATTGATATCGAGTACAACTGCATCGGGCTGGAGTCCCGTAATCAGTTCAACAGCCTGAAAACCTTTGTCATGCGTAATCACTTCAAAACCATGCTTTTTCAGATAAGTCTTGAATAATTTGCGGCAGCCTTCATCATCTTCAACGACGAAGACAGTCTGATCTTTCTTCATCCGGGGATCAAGCTGATGTGCTTTTTGAGCCGGATGCATTGCCTTCTTGAAAGGTATGCTGAAATGGAATTTCGAACCGACACCGGGTTGACTGCTCAATTCAAGATTACCGCCGAGCATTTTAATGAATTTGTGACTTATGGTCAGCCCAAGACCGGTACCCTGGTGGGAGCGGGTATCGGAGTTGTCTATTTGGGTGAAAGCATCGAAAACCCTGGTTTGATCCTGGGGCGCAATTCCTATCCCGCTGTCTTCAACACAGAAGTAAATCCCTTCACGCTCGCCCCATCCATCTGGCTGCTGATCTGAACCAGCCGCCTGTTTTACCAGAAGTTTAACATATCCCTTGTTGGTAAATTTAACGGCGTTGGCAAGCAGGTTTATTAAAACCTGTCTTAATTTGTCGGTATCGCACCGGATGATCTCGGGCAATCCGAAATCGAGTTCATAATCTAGTGTAAGCTCTTTTTTCCGTGCGGCAAGTTTCACTGTGGCCAGAACCGAATCAACCAGTTCCTGTAAAGGAATGTCGGCAAGACGGATTTCAACCCGGCCGGCTTCGATCTTGGAGAGATTGAGGATGTCATTGATGATAGCCAGAAGATTTTCACCGCTGCTGTAAATCATGTTCACATATTCATGCTGATCCGATGTAAGATTTTCCTGCTTCAGGAGTTCCGCAAATCCAAGAATGCTGTTCATCGGCGTCCTGATTTCATGGCTTGTGTTGGCGAGGAACTGACTTTTGGACTTGTTGGCTTCTTCAGCCCTGTCCTTGGCCTGCCTCAATTCATCCTCGGCGCGTTTGCGGTCAGTAATGTCGATGGCTGTTTCAATAAAACAGTCACGGCCGGCAAGGTTAATTGGCGTTACAGATTTAAGAATATTAATCTGTGTGCCATCCGAACGAAGCATTATTTTTTCAGAGTGGTCACATTTTTGACCTAGGTCGCTGATGGGGCAGGCACCTGATTTTGAAGGACAAATAAATTCCTGGCAACATTTTCCTATCATCTGGTCGACGGTTGTAAGTGCCATGGTAGCGGCGGCGGGATTGGCATGGATGATCTTGTGGCTGTGTGCCTCGATAATCAGCACTGAGGCCTCAACCGCATTGAGTATAGCTGAAATTCGTTCCTGGCTTTGCCGCAATTCCTCAGATGCACGCTTGCGTTCGGTTATATCACGCGCTATGCCGCAGGTTCCGATCACATTATGTTCAATGTCAAAAACCGGTGTTTTACTGGTCTCAATAAGATGTTCTATGCCGTCACTGCCTATGTAAGGTTCTTCAATCTTTTTGGGTTTTCCGCTGCGTATTACTTCCGCATCATCGCTACGGTAAGCCTCCGCGAGTTCTTTTGGGTAGATATCCAGGTCCGTAAGACCGACAATTTCATCCCTGCTTTTGCTGCAGGTTGCGGCAAATGCTTCATTTACATCAATGTAGCGGCTGTCCCGGTCTTTAAGCCATGCAATATCGGGTATATTGTCGAGGAGGGCTCGCTGCTGTTGCCGCTGAAGGCTCAATGTTTCCATATGCAGATCAGGGTGTTTGCGGCGGCCAAAAAATCTCCAAAAAGTCAGACCTATTGCTGTTAAAGCCAATAGTAACATGCCTGCCCAAAGCATGTACTGGTAAACGAGGGAAATCCCGGTAAAATCGGGTTTCTCAAGCTTCTCCACAAAATGCGTATTTGGAAGAATGCAGATGATAGCAAACATCAAAAGGATCATGTGCTTGTGATATCCCAAATTATTCATGGTTTTGTCCTCGCATCAGGCGTTCTCAATTAGTGTTGCCATTTTTTCTGAATTGTTTGTTGTATCAGGTATTTGTATGGCCTTGGGCAATGTAAAGCAGAATTTGCTTCCCTTGCCCACAACGCTTTCGACCCAGATTCGACCATCATGCATTTCAATTAGTTTTTTTACAATGGACAAGCCCAGGCCTGTACCGTGCTGGCCAGGCCCGATATGTTTTTGAACCTGGACAAATCTGTCAAATATCTTTTCAATACTGCCAGGTTCGATGCCGGGGCCATCATCTTTGATCTCAAATTGTATTTCATCGACGTTATCGATGACTTCAACATCAATGCGGCCACCCACATTTATGAATTTGACTGCGTTTTCAATGAGATGTTTTAAAATCTTGCTTACCATCTCTTGGTCAGCATATATTTGCAGATGCTTTTGGATATGGTGAACGTTGATTTTTATGTTCCTGGCAGATGCTTTGGGCGATAAGACTTTCACGACTTTAAAAATAACTGGCTCTATATCGAAACAGGCATTCTTCAGGGTCATTTGTCCGGCTTCAAATCTGGAAATGTCAAAGAAATTGGCCACAATGCTTCCCAGCCGGGTGATGCTTGCTTGTGCGGTTAGAAGCTCCTGCTGCACTCTGGGGTTTATGTCACCATAAACATTTGCCAATACATTGCTAAGAACATTATTTACAATGGTCATTGGCGTTCTTAGTTCATGCGTTACTGTCATGGTAAACTCACTTTTGATCTGGTCCAGTTCCTGGACGGATTTTAGACGCAGATACACCTGGAGTTTTGCCAGCAGTTCCTCCTCTTCGAAAGGCTTTACAATGTAGTCATCTGCGCCTGCTTCATAACCTTTGATACGCTCTGTTATCCTACCTTTGGCGGAAATCATGAGGATCTTTATAAATCTTAGGGCTCTGTTGGCTCGTATCTGACGGCATACCTCAAAGCCATCAATGCCGGGCATCATTACATCGAGCAGTACGATATCAGGAACATAATCGGCGCAAAGTTCCAGTGCCACCTGTCCTGTGGCTGCAGTTTTAAGGTCATATTTTTCGGACAGCAGTTCCTCTAAAATTTCGAGATTTGTTGGGTTATCGTCAACGGCAAGTATCCTGGCACTTGTTTTAGTCTCATGTCTCATTTTTGTATTCCTTTTGCCGTAAAATTTTTCAATGTGAAACCTCAGCTGCTGTTAACGAAATCTCATCCGGCTCCGGATCGCTTGGAAGAGGGATTGTGAAAATGAAAGTACTCCCTCCGCACGAATTGTTTGTAGCTGCGATCTGACCATTATGCGCCTCGACGATTTCCTTGCATATCGCCAGTCCAAGACCTGTTCCGCCAGCCCCTGATTTGGTCTTGCTGGACTGCATGAATTTTTCAAATACTATCTCAATCTCATCTTCAGGGATTCCGGGACCTTGATCTTTAATGGAGAAGATGATCGCTTTATCATCGTAGGACATATCAATTTCAATTATTCCTCCCACGGGAGAAAATTTCACGGCATTGCTGAGCAGGTTGCGAATAACCTGCTTAATTTTCTCAGGATCGAGCAATGCCTGTAATTCCAGATCGGATTTGTGACATTGAACTGTGATTTTGCGTTCTGAAATGAGAAATTCAAATTCGTCAAGTACCTGGCTTGCCAAATCGTTTAAATCGGCTCTGGCAAAATCAAAACACATTTTTCCGGATTCGATCTTGGCCAGATCAAGCAGATTATTCACCATCTCAAGAAGTGCTTTTCCACTCTTTTGAATCTTGAGAAAATAATCCTGCAGCTTTTCCTTTTCGGCGGCCGCGTATTTTTTGACACCGAATCCAGCAAAACTTATTATGCTGTGCAGAGGCGTGCGCAGCTCATGAGACATGTTGGCCAGAAATTCGCTTTTAGCGGTACTGGCTTTCTCAGCCCTGTCTGCCATTTCGGTGGCATGCGCGGTGACATTTTTGAGGTGCTCATTGCTTTGGTGAAGGTCGGCAGTTCGCTGAAGCACCTGTTGCTCCAGAACTATCTGGCGATTCCGCAGAAATCCCACAAAGGCCGTCAGCACTGCAGAAAGAAATATTCCTCCCAATCCCACCAGCCATTGTGTAATTGATGAATGCACAAGATAGAATTGACGGCTGGGGTTTGCAACAAGTGCATAGGTGCGTCCAAAAAAGAAGAGAGGATAAATGTTTTTAGGTTGGCTTTCCTTTGAGCAAGACATGTCAACTGCTGATTTATCAGTTTGCGCTGGGGGATATACAGCCAGCAATTTTGGATTCTCGGTCTCTGTCAAGTCGACGAGGCGTATGGAAATCTGGTCCATATGAATGCTGTCGGCCAGGCAATTTTCCAGCATGGACTGCAGCCGGATTACGCCCAGCGCAAAACCTTCCACATTTTTATTGCCATTGTCAGTCTGTGTGTCAGGATATTTTGAAGAGATGAGCGGCTGAAAAACCAGTATACTTTCCTGTTTTCCAGTTTTCTGGACAAGGGTAATTGGCGCTGTGGCAGTTATCAGTCCTGTATGTATCGCCTTCCGGATGGCTGCGAATCGTACAGGTTCTGAACCTAAATCATAACCTAATGCCTTTTCGTTGCCTGGGGCTGGTTCGGCGAAATAAACCGGGTAATATGCCGGCCTGCTTCTGGCAGGAAAGTTTCCGTTATTGGCATCTTTTTCCCAAATAGCGAAACCGGCAACTCCATCCTTGATTGCGTCTGCTTCAATCAATTCTTTCCTTGCAGCTGGTACAAACTGAACCCATTCCAAAGCCTGCACTGCAGCATTTTCGGCAACCGGACCCGCGAAGGCACGGAATTCGTTACCATCCACATGATTGCTGCCTTCGTAAAAACGGATAATTGAGGCAAGATCGTTCTTAAGTGAAAAGAATACATCACGGACTTTCCCGGCATATGAGGATCCCATCTGATCAAAGATTATTCTCCGCTCGCGGTTCTCGGTTAGTGTCGTAACAGTTGTCACTGCAATAATAACCACAAGTGCGCAGGCTGCCACCAGAATGGTTTCCAAATGCCGTAACTGTTTTTGACGCTCAGTCGGCAGATAGTTTCGCCACTGAATAGCGCTTATGCCGCCCAGCAGTATTGTTACTAAAATCAGCGTGCCTAAAATTGGGTACAGACGGACGATTGCAATTTGTGCTACCCATTTATCTGCGGGAACGTCCATTCCGATAGCCATCAGCACTTTTCCGGTATGCGGATCGGAAATAGGAGCCTGGGCCGAAAAATAAGTACCGTATTCATCTTTCTGAGGTCCTATTGTGGTTGGCTGGCCGGTTTTGAAAATATCCCAATCTGCCTGAGATGGCTCTATATAACCCGTGCCGGGAGGTGATGCCATGGGGTCATTTTCACTGAGGTTTTCAGGCCCGAATACTATCTGCCCATCGCGAATAGCCATACTATAGATGCTGCGCTGGTGAATAAATCGTCCATGGGCAATCATTTGCTCACGAATGCGTTCAAAGATGGGATTTTCCTTGTCGGC
>Ga0209417_1006711_pt1 | contig 11582 bp, 8 predicted proteins | sample RifGroF2_FD_184002 | JGI IMG/M metagenome (GOLD analysis project Ga0209417, IMG submission 184002) | Groundwater microbial communities from Rifle, Colorado, USA - Groundwater F2 (SPAdes) (version 2) | ecosystem: Environmental > Aquatic > Deep subsurface > Groundwater | place: Rifle, Colorado... | reverse complement strand
TAACCTTTATCGGCAGCTTTACCCCTGGAAGTGAAAGTTGCATCTGTCCTGAAATACGGCTCTCGAGTTCTGCTACAAGTATCGGCCAGAGTTCTTTTGGAAGAGCAAGTCTCCCAAGCTGCATTACTGTCCTGGGTCTTGGACCCTTTTCAGTACGGATGGATTCAACAAGAATATGCTTTACATACTCTCTATTCGTCTTACGGTTCTTGGTTTTGATTTCTTTGATATACATATGAAGAAACCATAATCCGGGAAATGAAAATGTCAAGACTATCTAATTATATTAGGTACCTACAATACGACTAGTCAGCCTCAAGGCTTTTTAAGGGTTAGCCTCAAATATATTTTTGAATTTTTTTCAGAGAGGTCTAAAAAACAAAGTCGGGCTAAACAAAAGTCAATTGAAAATATTAACCCAAATAGCGTTATCAGAATCAATCCATTTAACTGGCAAGGGAATGCAGCAAAAACTTAATCTGTCAGGGAGCGCAATTACACAGGCATTACAATCTTTGGAAGAATAATGATTATATAGAAAGAGAAAACAACAATTGTAAAATAATAAACCCTGTAATCAAAAGCACACTGCAAACATTTTTTTGCAAATAAACAAATCTTTAAAAAGGCGATATTGTCATACCTCCGTAGAGTGGTAGAGACACGCCATGGACAAAATTTGAAGCAGGACTTGCGGGAAATAATGAATAAGTCCCATACAAGCTCGTTTTTATCCCCCCCCTTTGAGTTTAGTCTGATTGAAATAGTCGACTGAATCAGGCTATATATCTTTCAAAGAAAATCCTTTGTATTGAATTTTATACTTTTTAAAACTCTCTTTTAATTTTGACGCTTTATATTTTAATTCAGGAATACTGATTTTTTCCGGATTTAATTTTACTTCAGCTATTAAGACTTTCTTTTCTAATTCATTCAAAGCTATAATATCAATTTCATTTTGGTTGCCAGCTTCCCAGTATGAACCTATTAAGCCGTATTCTTTGGACAAAGAAAGTTTTTCCTTAAAATATTTCTCAAGAAGTCGTCCAAAGTAGGTTCGCATGTCATTTTTAACAATGCTTTTAACCAAGTCAAAATTCTCGATTTCTATTGCCGAATTGTAGGAGTATATATATCTGAACCAGAAGTTCAGAAAATTATCATCTATGAAATACTTTTGAACCCTTGATGATGGTTTGGCCAGTACTGGTTTTATTTTCTTTATTATTGAATATTCGTTTTCCAGCTTATCGAGGTAGCCTCCAATATCTTTTTCAAGTATGGATTCAATTTCACTTCGTGAAGTTTTAGAATTTGCAAGCAACGATAATATAGAAAAGTATGTACCATATTCTTTGCCGAATTCTTCGATTAGAAGATTTTTGCCTTCCTCCAGGAAAAGGGAATGATCTGAAAAAACATAATTCAAAACATCATCTTTTGCAAATACTCTTTCATTGACAAGCAATTCTACATATTTTGCAATGCCTCCTGTAATCATGTAAAAGGTAAGAATATCTTCCTCGGAAGCATCAGGATAGTTATCCTTTATTATCTGCTTTAATACTTCTACATTAAAAGGCTTAAGATGTATTTTCCTGTCGGCTCTTCCGAATAGTGGTTCTTTTTTGTTTTCAAAGATTTTCTTCATCATCGAATATAGAGAACCGCAAAGAATAAGGTTCATTTTACTCTCATTTTTATTCGCATCCCAAATATTCTGCATTTCGGAATATATAGAGCTGTTAACCCGTTCAAAATCCTGAAATTCATCAATGGCCAAAGTAATAGGTTTTTCCCTGGACAATTTAATCAGGTAGGCAAATAGTTCTGAGAAACGGGTAAAGTTGCCATATATCCGTTCTCCTGTTATAGCCTCAATCGAATCTTTGAACTCGCTGCACAACAAAACTTCATTTTTCTTTGATACAAATAGATAGATTAGAGAAGCATTTTTATATGCTTCTTTGATCAAAGCCGTTTTTCCAATACGCCTCCTGCCTACTATGAATGTCATTCGGGATACAGTCTGGGATTGGCTGGCTAAATCGCCTAGAATTTTTAATTCGCTTTCTCTATTATAAAATTTCATAAATCAGGCATCTCGTAATATGTATTACCGTAATGATAGTTACATTATAGCCATCTATAGAAATGTTTCAACAAGTTCCAGACATATAAACATTTGAAGATGAAACTGATTTTTCCGGATAATGTATTCTTATTTCTCCGACCTTAATCAGGTCAACACTCAACATGCAAAACTTTTTAGCAGTGTCTCAAAGTGGAGGCCTCAAGAGTTATCTTTCAATCATGGTTGAAGAAGGCTGAAACCTATCACGGGGTCGAGAAGCCTTCTGGCCGTTGTGTCTACGAGTTCAGTAATAACAACCTCAATTACATACCAGGTTTTAACTCCTCTTCTGATACAACCGGCCGTTACTTTTCTATCTCTTCCGCAAGCTATGTGCATATGAAGATGGGGGTGCTCATTCTCATCAGGAAAAATTGTTCCTACTCCAAGAATTTCGTGAGCATCGTCAAGGATATTTGTGATTGTCTCGATTTTTTCTGATCTGGAACATTCAGGGCCTGTTATGAGAACACTTCCCTTGTCAGCCCCACCCAAACAAATCAGGCTTGCTGCCTTGATGTTTTTTTCTGCAGCAAACCTTTCTATTGTTTCATGAACAATATCGCCATCTTCAAGGCGCAGAATAAAAACTCTTCCTTGTTTAGCCTCAGAATATTTCATACTAAAAAAACAGCCTAATGCTTTGTGTCAGTTGCTTCATTAATACATTTCAGGCACGAAGGTTTGTTCAGTAATCGGAGGTCTTACATAACCTCTTGCAGGCTTTCTGGGTTCTAGTTTGAACGGCTTGGGTGTAAGATCTTCATATTTTATTATGCTTAACAGGTGACTGATGCAATTAAGTCTGGCTCTCTTTTTGTCATCCGCATTAACGACATACCAGGGCGACTGCTTTGTATCAGTAAAGGAGAACATTACATCCTTTGCTTTGGAATATTCTTCCCAAAGGTCTCTGGATTTAAGATCCATAGGGCTGAGTTTCCAGCGTTTAGTAGGATCATCGATTCGCGCCTGAAAGCGCTTCTCTTCTTCGTCAGGGTTTACAGAAAACCAGTATTTAAGAAGTATTATTCCTGAACGCTGAAGCATTTTTTCAAACTCTGGTGCAGTTCTAAGAAAATCCTGATAGTCCTCATCAGAACAAAACCCCATAACTCTTTCAACCCCTGCTCGATTGTACCAACTTCTGTCAAAGAGTTTCATTTCACCCGCTGCCGGAAGATGGTCAACATATCTCTGAAAATACCATTGTGTTTTTTCTCTTTCAGTAGGGACTCCCAGAGCCACAATGCTGCATATTCTGGGATTGAGGCATTCAGTAATAGAATTTATTACCCCTCCTTTTCCGGCTGCGTCACGACCCTCAAAAAGGATTACTACTTTTAAGCCATTGTGTTTAATCCATTCCTGGAGTTTGACCAGTTCAATATGAAGTTTCCCAATTTCTTTTTCATAAAATTCTTTGCTTATTTTGCCTTTGCCATTGAATTTACTTTCACCTTTGTTTTTTTCCTTATCTCCCATTATAAGGACTCCTTATTGGTTGATTGCTATTAATAAATCGCTTAATAATAAGCTTAGAGCAGCGTTAGCCACAGCCAAATTGTATGGTTTACCGTTGACCGCTGATTGCAATTGAAATAAACCTAATCGATTTGATCAACAGTAAACTAATAACGGTTAATTTGTAACGGCTACAAAAAGTAAAAAGCTTGTTTTTATTGCATGCTTTCTACGGATAGTAGTAAGTATAACCATATCATTTTTATGTACAATAGTCTGGTTATAAAAAATCGGGTTTGCTTCAGATGAAACTTTTATGAGCTTGTACCACGGGCGGGACGCCTATGGCTGAGCACTGGCGAGACGCCAGTGCTACTGTGTCATAAATACTCAACATTTTTACTGTCTGCAAGTTAAGATGGTTATACCCAAAGGGTATTTGAATATTAGTTTTATTTCGCACATATGAACTCATTTTGTGTAAATATTTTTCGAAAATCATTTCGCTTTAAGTATAATATCCTTTAGAATTTTATATAGGAATTTTACTTAGAATTTTGCCTTAAACGCTATATTCCTCTCAGCACATCATAAGGCCACATGGCAATGCCTCCATCCATGACTTTTACTCTTTTAAAGTTAGCCGCCTTTAAGATAAGAGCAGCTTCATAACCTCTCAGAGATATACTGCAGTAAACAACTATTTCACTGTCGTAAGGCAATTCATGAATTCTTCCTCTCAGAGCATTAAGAGGAATCAAAATGGAACCTGGAATTCTTATGTCCTGAAATTCATTATGACTTCTTACATCAAGCAGGATGAATTCCTCTCTTTTGTTTATTTTGTCATAGACTTCTTTCGTAGTTATCCATTCAAAAATCCCGTCTATCTTGTTTTTTGCCACATTTGCGGCTGTTATTACACTGTCCATCGCAAGAGAATAGGACGGAGCATAGCAGAAATCAAGGTTTGCGATTTCATCGATAGTGAGTTTACCGGCCATTGCGGTTGCTATTACATCAATTTTTCCAAATCCTCTTGCTGTCCCGATAGATTGAGCACCAAGAACAGTTCTTGTTTTTTTGTTGACAATAAGTTTGAGCATCATTGTTTTTTTTGCTCCTGGCATGAAATGCTCTCTGTCAGGGCCTGATGTAAGAGAAGAAACAGTTTCGTATCCCTCTGCAAGCGCCATACTCTCTTTTAGCCCTGTTCGTGCCACGCAGAAATCAAAAACTTTGCATACAACTGTTCCATTTATTCCGTGAAATATCTCCTCCCCGCCGCAGAGGTTAACAGCAGCGACTCTCCCCTCCTTATTAGCTGTGGATCCCAGTGGCATATAATATGGATTCCCATCGACAATTCCATATGCTTCGGCGCAGTCACCAGCAGCGTAAATATCAGGATCAGAAGTCCTCATTGACTTGTCGACTTTTAGAGCTCCTGTTATGCCCAGCTCAAGACCTGCTTTCCTGGCCAATTCAACATTTGGAACCACCCCTGCGGCTATAATAACAAAATCCACAGCAATGGTCTCTCTTTCTGTCGTTACATATAGTTTTCTACGGCTGGAAGAAAACTTTTTCAGCTCGCTCAAATCAGATTGAACTTCTTCTGGTTTGTAAAAACTTTTTATCGATGTGTCTGTCATTATTCTGACACCGTGCTCTTCCATATGTCTTTCAACAAGCAAGGATACTTCTTCGTCCAGTATCCCGTTCAATATCCTGCTCTGCTGCTCAATTATCGTTACTCTGCATCCACGCGCGACTAGCGCTTCAGTCATTTCCACGCCAATTAATCCCCCGCCTACAATGACGACATCTTTCGCCTTTCTTGGAGCCAAAGCAGCTTTTATCTCTTCGGCATCATTAACTCCATGAAGGGTATAAATCTCCTTGTATACCCTGACATTTTTTATGTCAGGAATCAATGGGCATGATCCTGTGGCAAGAACGAGTTTATCGTAACTTATCCAAGATTCATTACTGTTGATTAGACTGCGCATTTTGATTTTTTTCTTTTCCCTGTCAATTTCTATGCACTCAGTCTTGTTATAAATAACAACATTTTTCACATTGCTAAAAAGAGCCGGGCTTCTTAATTCCCTGACAGCTGTTGAAAGCAAAGCGGGTTTTGATACAACACCAGAGACATAATAGGGCAAACCGCATCCTGAATATGAAAGAATATCGCCTTTTTCAATTACCGTGACTTCAGTATCAGGAGAAAGCCTTATGACTTTTGAAGCTACTTTAGACCCTGCCGCGACTCCCCCTATAATCACAACCTTTTTTGAATTATCCCATATGCTGGGCTGTATCATAGCTTCATTCAATTTTTCCTCGTGCTTGAGGTAAACAGTAAATTCCGCCCCTCCGAGTGGAGATTTCCCTACTTCTATTTTTCCGTTCACGGACGATACGATATTTTTTACAAGAGCCAATCCAAGTCCAGATCCTGGCAGAGCAGATTCTTTTACATGACAAGTCCTGAAAAACGGCTGGAATATTTTTTGATAATTTTCTTCTGGAATCCCTATGCCTGAATCTGAAATAACAAGCTTTACCATGTCTTTATTTTCGTCATCCAATTTTACTCCAACATTAATTTTCCCATCTTCAGGAGTATACTTAAATGAATTGCCTATAAGAGAGATAAGTATTTCAGTCAATGCTTCTTCTGAGACACTTACATATGCAGGCTCCAAATCTAAATAAGTATCCAGAGATATTTTTTTTATGGCAGCTTCTTCCATAAACTTCGGACATACAGATTTTATTACAGCGCTTAAATCCGTAGCAAAACCTTCTTGGCATTTCACTCTTGAAGGGTCAGCTAAGTTTATCATCCTAGTTGAAGTACTGATAGCTTCGTCAAGCCTCTTCTCAGCTCTAATCAAAAAGTCCCTCTGCTGATTATTAAGAGTTCCCAGATATTCATTCAAAAGAGTTTTTATTAGAGAACTAGCAGATGCTACAGGCGATTTGAGCTGATGAGCTATAAATGAGGCAAACTCCGTCATCTCCGATATTTCTTTCTTGCTTTTTTTATTCATGATACCCCACCACTTTTATAATAAAGGCAAATATAAAATTCAGTTGCTTCTATTTGTTGTTAGCCCATCCATCGGCAGAGCCTGAAATTTCACAATGAAACTTTTATAGCATTTTAAAAGAGATCGTATGATTTTCCAGTTAAGATGAAAAGACTACAAAAGAAATACCTTGCCTAACAACTTTATTTTTAATCAGGAAGTTAATGCATTCTTTCGTAAATTATTATTTATTAAATAGATATTTTCAACTTATTCTGTTATTTACACTATTATTCCCATTGCTCGAGCAGTAGGTTATAATAAATTACAAGAGAGGTTATATGAATAAACTGAAAGTTTCAAAAAATGGCAAGACCAACATCAACATCTCTAATAAAAGCCTAACAGTACTTGAAGGCTGTCCTCAAGAAGTAACCGGAGCATTCGACTGTTCTGGCAATAGCCTTACTTCTCTTCAAGGCAGTCCGGAAAAAGTAGGCGGAGGGTATAATTGTTTTTTTAATAAACTTACATCTCTTGAAGGCAGTCCGGAAACTATTAACGGCGAATTTTCATGCCATAATAATCAGTTGACCACCCTTGAAGGCGGACCAAAAGTAGTAGTGGGAACTTATTCCTGCAGCGCAAATAATCTTACAACACTAAAAGGTTCCCCTGAAAAAATAGGCAAAGACTTTTATTGCCATTATAATAAACTTACTTCACTCAATGGCTGCCCAACAGAAGTAGGAGGCGATTTTTTCTGCTTTGAAAATTCCATTGCCTTTACTGAGAAAGAAATTAGATCAATATGTAAAGTCAAAGGCAGAGTCAGAGTCTCATAGTAAAAATTCGCAAGTTACTTTCTGATTTCATTAATCTTAGCTTTGCCTTCAGGTCCTTTATATCTTATGAATCTGTCGTTACTGCTGCTGCACTTTCCAAAGGCAATTGCTGATTTGGGGCAAAAATTGTAACATCTGAAGCAAAGGATGCAATTATCTTTTCTAACAAGATCCATATCCGGAGGATCCATATTTATATTATTGGTCGGGCAGGTATTTACGCAAATCTTGCATCTTATACATTTTTCTTTGAAAAATTTGAAATTCTTAGGATATTTTTTCTTTCCCTTTTTGAATCCAAACCTCATAAATACTCCATCGCAAACATGGACAATAGCAGCGCCATCGTAAAATTCTCTATTATCAATTATCATTTTCGAGTATGCTTGTATCTTCTTTAAGGCCTTGAACGTTACTTTTTCAAGCTTCTTTCCGGTTGCTGGTTTAAACATTGAGAAAGGGAATTTGCCCACATGAAAATTTGTTGTCATGTTTACCTGAAAAGAGTGCCTGAAATCGTAACCTTTGTTTTCAAGCTCAGCTCTTGGATAAAGACTGCCATCGCCTGAAAAAGAAGCCTGAGTACACAACAAACTTATTTTCTTATGATCAGTTACAACAGGCAATCTATCTAAGATTTCTTTCATATTATCCGGCATCCCAGACCCATAGATTGGATACCCAAGGATTATATGTCCTGATTCGTCAATTTTTCCCTTAAAAAATCCTGATTCTTTTATCGCCTGATTTTCGATGGAATACATTTCAACTGTTTTTTCATTATTTTCAAGTTCAGCCTTTAGAGCACTCATTACCCACCAAGTATTGCCTGTTCCGCTGAAATAAAATATTATAAAATCCATTCTATACCTCGTTTTATAGTTGTATCATCTTAAGCAACAACTTCATTTTAAATACTTGTCATGGTACTTTCCATTAGTAAAACACCTTAAGCGCGATAAATATTCTATGATTGCTCTTTATTCATCTATTTTAAATTTAATATTTTTCTTTATTTTATCTCAGTTTCCTATTTAAACTTTTCCTTTTTTATATAAAAATAGTTATCTGGGTTTATTGCATTGGAGTAAATATAAATCCTTTTTCTCATGGAATTATCCTGAAAGATTCATGCTGGCATATTTTTAATCCTAAAGTAAAATTTAGAGAATTTTGGAGCTATTAGAGTGAAAAAACTCAAAGTCCTTATTTTAAGCGGTTCTACAGGCGGCGGGCATGTGAAAGCAGCTAACAGTTTGCAAGCTTATTCAGAACAGTTTGCAGAAGCTGAGTTTCACAATATTGATGTAATAAGATACATGTCGCTTTTCTTCAAAAAATTTTATGCCGATGCCTATATCAATATAGTGAATAACTATCCCTCTATATTCAAACACCTCTACAATATCACCGACTGCGATAAAGAGAGTAAATTCCTGATTTCCCAGTTGAGATATCATTTTGAAAATATATTTACAGGCATTATTCGATATAAAATCAGAAAGCTAAATCCAGACTATATTATTTTTACTCATTTCCTTCCTGCTGAACATTTCAATAAAACTATATTTAACGAAAAGTACGCAAAAAGATATGCAGTAGTAGTCACAGACTTTGATGTTCATTGGCTTTGGGTGCAGGATCATATGGATTTCTTTTTCGTGGCAAATGATGAATCTGCTTGCAAACTTGTAAACAGAGGAATTAAAAAAGAAAAAGTCTTCGTAACTGGTATCCCCATTGAACCTCAATTTTCACATACATACGATAAATTCACAATACGCCAGAACCTCGGAATCAATTCTGATTTAAAAACAATCCTCTTTATGTCCGGTGCCGCCGGAGTTGGACGAATTGACGAACTTATAAAGCTTATCATTACTAAAATAGATAAACCTTTCCAGTTGCTTGCCCTTACCGGTACAAATAAACATCTCTTCAAAAATGTAAAATCCCTGGAAAGTCTATACCCTGGGAAAATTAAAGCCGTGCCTTTCACCAACAAAGTATATGAATATATGGCTGCCAGCGATTTTGCTATAACCAAAACAGGTGGGCTCACAACTTCAGAATGTCTTGCAATGGGTTTGCCTATCATATCTATAAACCCCATCCCTGGACAGGAAGAACGAAACACACATTATCTTCTTGAAAATGGAGCCTGTTTAAGCGCATTTGATGAGGAAGGACTGCTCTACAGAATTGAAACACTTTTGAATAATCCTGAAATTCTGATCAATATGCAAAAAAATGCAAAAAAAATTGCGCGTCCATTGGCTGCCTATACCATATTAAAAACGCTAATCGACAGCACAAGAGATAGCTCTTGACTATCTTTCTTATAACAATTCTGGAAACCCAAAATTCATCACTTATACTTAAAGCGAAATAATTTTCGAAAAATATTTACACAAAATGAGTTCATATGTGCGAAATAAAACCAATATTCAAATACCCTTTGGGTATATATCAATCTTTTTCAAATCTTAATTTTTAGAAGGAAACTATATGGCTTTATCACAGAAACTTGAATCGCGTCATGTAAGCATGATTGCAATAGGCGGTTCTATAGGAACAGGCCTTTTTTTGGCAAGCGGATATTCAATTTCTGTTGGAGGTCCCGGAGGAGCCCTTTTAGCCTATTTATTAATGTCCGTAATTGTTTATTTCCTTATGACCAGCCTTGGGGAATTAAGTACATATAAACCAAGTTCCGGTTCTTTCTGTGATTATACTACGCTATATGTCGGTAAGTCATTCGGTTTTGCTATGGGCTATAATTATTGGCTGAACTGGGCCATAACTATTGCTGCTGAAATTTCTGCTGCTTCTCTGGTCATGGGATACTGGTTCCCGAATATTAATGGCGTCTGGTTCTCTATAATATTCTTTTTATTAATTTTCATTTCCAATATTTTTTCTGTAAGGGTTTATGGAGAAGTGGAATATTCGATGTCTTTTGTAAAAGTTGCCATTGTCATAGTCTTTATTGTCCTGGGATTTTTTGCGATATTCAACGAACCGTCATTTGGATTGGGACGATGGACTGTGGGGGATGCTCCTTTTCATAAAGGCTGGTTAGGATTTATAACTGTTTTTCTTTTTGCAGGATTCTCATTTCAGGGAACAGAGTTAGTAGGAGTAGCTTCTGGAGAAACAAAAGATCCCGAAGTAACAATTCCAAAATCAATAAAAATGGTTTTTTGGAGATTAACTCTCTTCTATATTCTCTCAATAGGAGTGATAACTCTGCTTATCAATTATTCAGACCCTCGGCTTGCATCACAGGACAGTATAAGCATGAGCCCATATACTCTTCTTTTTGGCCAATTTATGGGTAAATACGCTGGAAATATAGTTAATTTCATCATTTTAACAGCTCTTATTTCGGCCGCAAATGCAAGTATGTACTCTTCAACAAGGATTCTCTGGTATCTTGGCCATTCAGGTCAGACTCTTGAAATATTTAAACTCGTAACAGATAAAAAAGTCCCTCTTCCTGCTCTTTTAGCTACAAGCGCTGTAGGAGCTACAGTCTTTATTTCTTCATTCATAGGAAATGGAATGTTCTTCAGTTATATAATTCAGATTTCATCTCTGGCAGGGTTTCTTGCCTGGTTTGGCATCGCTCTGAGTCATTATAAGTTCAGAAAGAATTATTTAGATAAACTTGGAGGAGAAAATATTCTGAAGTACAAGGCAAAATTTTATCCTTTCGCCCAGATTTTTTCCATGATAGTCATAGCTTTTGTAATTATTGCTCAATTTATAACTTTCGGAGAAAACTATAAATTAGTAGATTTTATAGCAGTTTATTCTGCAATAATTATATTCCTAGCGGTATATCTCGGGCACAAAATCTACTCAGTATTCAAAAAGTAATTCTGGCAAGTTCGGATTGATTGACCCATCTGTCTCATAAGGCTTATGAGTCCCATGTGTCCTATAGGATATATTAGTCCTATTTCTCTTTAAAACAAAAAACCCCTTGGCATCGAGCTACTCTCCCATACTCTTTCGTACAGTACCATTGCCGCAGAAACGCTTAACTACCGTGTTCGGGATGGGAACGGGTGTTTCCATTTCGCTAAAGACACC
>Ga0209417_1006710_pt1 | contig 11583 bp, 14 predicted proteins | sample RifGroF2_FD_184002 | JGI IMG/M metagenome (GOLD analysis project Ga0209417, IMG submission 184002) | Groundwater microbial communities from Rifle, Colorado, USA - Groundwater F2 (SPAdes) (version 2) | ecosystem: Environmental > Aquatic > Deep subsurface > Groundwater | place: Rifle, Colorado... | reverse complement strand
GCAAGCCGCTGTTGATAATACTCACCGGGTCGGCGTCCGCCAGTCCAGGCGATGCCACAACGGCATTGAGGATCGATGCCATAAATGCGCCAGCGTTGTGCTTGAGTACCTGGTCGAAACGCTCTTTCACGGCGTCCATTGCCAGCATGCCCTTCAAGGTTACTGGCGCTTTTGCAAGTTTGTTGCTTTCGTTCTGGTCGGTCATTTGATATTCTCCCTTTACTTTATTTCTTCTCCGCAGTCAGCGCAAATTACAACCTGCTGCGGGTCAACTGGGTCAATCTTGGTGTAGGCATATGTGTTGTGGTGATCGCAATGCACCGGGCAGGGTTCGTCGCCAGGGGTATTGCACTTGCAAAACTCCGCGACGATTTCGGCGGGCGTCCATAATCCCAGGTTCTCGCTGTACAGGTTGCGAAAGTTTCCGGTTTCGTCCCGTCCGTACTGGATTGGGTTGCCCTTGGAGTCAAGGGCGACGTTGCGGAGGGCGCTCATTGCTGCGCCTCTGCGTCGTCTTTGTAGTACGGATTCTCCATCTTGACGGTTGCCGTTGTCGGAAATACCGGCATATAGTCTGCCCGGTTGGTTGCTTGCTGCGCCACATATTGCAGGCAGGCGGTACGGATGGTCTTGTTGCGATTTGGCCCCAGGCTCTCCAGGGCGTCAATCAGTGCGGCGGGCATGTGGACGATAATCCCAATCATGCGCTCTTTCGGTTCTTCTGTCGGTCGTGGTTGATCCATGCCGTTCTCCTTCAGTCCCAATAAGCGAGCGGGCTTTGCCAGTCGGGGTAGTGCTCATCTAGCCAGTCTCGCGCCTTCGCGCCAAGTTCGGCGTCTACCCGCTCCGCAATCTGCCAATCTCGCTCCCCGTCATCGCCCACACAGGGCATAGTATCAGTCGCGAAGATGACGGTTCGGCCATCGCGAACCACAAAGCGGGATTTTTGACGATAGTTATAATCGTCTGAGTAATCCTTGCTGAACGAGAAGCGTCCGCAATAATACATGTGGGCGCTACGGTCATAGAAGGCGGCTTTGTAGAAAACGATCAGGCGCTTGCGGCCCTTTTCGTCTACAACGTCAACCCACATCGAATGATCTGTAGGAACCTTCTGCCAGCCAGCGGGCAGCTTGGCTTCGATGAGAAGATCGTCAATCTCTTTTCCAAAGACGATCCCCCACGCTTCGCAGACGGCCCGGCAATCGCCTTGCATTTCTTTAGGCAGGTAATCACCCTTAGTGAAGGTCAACTGCCCTTGCTTCTCCTGGCGCTCGATCCCGCCCGGCGTCATTGCGATGCTGGCATTCTCCATATCGCCATTCAAGAGTGCGGCAAGCGCCGCCATGTTCAAACCTTGCTTGTCTTCCATAATTTTTCTCCCTTCGAATGTTTTGCTTGATAGATATATATTATCATATAATCAGATAATGTCAATAGGCAAATTGACCAATATTGTAATGAGTTTGCGCAAAACAAAAAGCCCCTACACGCCATTCTAAGACGTGCGGGGCATAGTTTCCTTGTGCGATTGGTTGCGCTTGTCCTAAGGCTTCCTGGGGGCGCTAGGGGGATTTCGTGGGGGTATGCGCAATCAATTCAAGCGCCTTTTGCAGTCCAATCACCGCGCCACTCAGCCGGTGCAAATTGACGGTAGCCACGTCCAGCGCCTGGCGCAGATCGTCGACCTGGCGCGCCGTTTCGTCTCGCTGGCGGGTAACGTCTGCAAGCTCAGCTTTGATTGCATCGGCGGTAGTCGTGTAAGTCGCTTTGGGTTCGCTCATATCGTCTCTCCCTAACTCATCTGGATCGCATCAACTTCCGCAATCACGGTTTGCGCCGCTGCCAGGCTCGCTGCCTGCGCTCGTTGCGCCTTGATACTCTCTCGAACAAATTTTACCACCACTTGCTTTGCAAATTGCGCCTTAGTCTGCGGGTTGGGCGCGCCGTTGATCGTCTCCTGGTAGCCGTTGTAGGCTACAAAGTCGGCCAGGATTACGGTCGCTTGCGCGTCTGGCACTGTCACCGATAGGTTGAGTGTTGCCATAATAATCTCCTATGCCGAGCCTTTCATAATTCCCGAATTTACCAAGGCGGTGCGCATTGCCACCACCAGGTCATAAAGCGCCTGCATGTTCGCGTCGCTGTCCAGGCCAAAGCCGCCAGTAACGTACGCGGCTGGGGCTGCCTGGGTCGCCCCGGCGGGCTGCACAATCGGCGTGGCGTTCCAAAAACCGAGTTTTTGCGTGGTGGCCGTGCCGATCTTGGACCCGGTGGTTGTGCCTAGTATTATATCCTCATCGACCAGGCTGATGTCACCCAGGATTGACAAGAAACCAGTACCAACCAATTTCGGGTTGATAAGCATATTCGTGCCATCGTAGGTAATACCCGCATCCAACCCGCCGCCGAATCTGAGATACTTGCTGTCTGTCGTAATGTCAATCTCGCCATCCGCTTCAATGCGGGTCAGGATGGTGGTTCCGTCGCTATCGTAGTAGGTCAGGGCGTCTGCTGATTGCGCCGCCTTGTTCTTCCAGCGCATGAGACGCTGCGTAGTAGTTGTGCTCGTGATGTTGAACGCGTCGTTTGCGCCAGAGTCGGTGATGTCCGCAAAGCGCACGGCCGTACCGCTGACCTGCATCCAGGGCGCGCTCGATGCCCCGCCGCCGTAGAACTGCGTCACAAACGTCGCGCTTGACCCGATCAGTAAATTACCGTTGTTGTTGATTGTCAGCGCTAGCGCCCCTGCACCGTTGCAGTTGAGTTGATCTGTGCGCAGGGAGAAGCGCCCGAAGGCGCCCATCGTAAGACGTTCGGTTCCGGCCCCAACCCAGGCGAGTTGACCCGTTCCGGGGCTGTACATGCCGGTATTGGTATCGCCAGTGATCCGATAGGCGGGGGTTGTGGTGTTGCCCGCCGCCGTAAGATAACCGGTGCTGGTCTGGAGATAGCCGGTGTTGGCAAACGACATTAGCGCAGCCGTGCCGGTGCCGGGTACAGTAAAGGTGTAATCGTCCGCGCTTGCCAAGGTCAATGTTTTTGCGGCGGTGACGGCTATGGTTAGCTTGCCGGATGTCCACGACAGTTTGGCCGAGTCAATGTCAAGCGTGTATGCCGCGCCCGCGCCAGAGTCCGTGCCGGTCATAATCAGACCGGGGGTCAGGACGCGCTCTGCGGTCAAGCTGGCGTGCGCCGCCAGGGTCAGGTATTGCGCGCCAATCGGGGCAAACGTGCCAGCCCCGCCGCCTGTGCCGCTGGACTGTAGCAGGCTCAGCACCCAGGGCTTGAGTTGTAGCTTGAGATCGTTTATCGTTATGGGCATGTCTACTATTCCTGGGTGTTTTGTGCCAATTCGGACCCGGTCGGCGCCCAGTCAAACGCTTGGTAGCACAATTCACATCTCCAGTATGGTTCTCCGGTTTCTTCTTTGTATCGCCGGATCAATTGGTGCGCCCTTGGTGTTTCGTGGTTATCCAGATTTTGTGTCAATGTAGTACCGCACTCATCGCATCCGTCACATGGTGCCGGTACCATCCCCGACCCCCAAAACTCCCGTTTGCCGCACTTGCATCTATAGTATTGCATAATATTCTCCTTCTAGTCCATGTCCAGGCGTACCAGGTCGATTGGGTCAGGCTGGCCGCGTGGCGTGAAAACTACCTGATTGCTGCGGGCGTCATACTCTGCCCGCTCTACGAAAAACGTGGACGGCTGCGACAATATAAACCCGTCTGCATTTCCGGGCAGGATGTCTGACACCCGAATCCATATCGCCGCCGGGCATTGGTGGGGGTAAATCAGCCGGGCGTATGGGTCGCGTAGCTCAAGATTTGACCTTAGCCAGTAGTAACTCGATGCTTGCTGCGCAGGCTCCTGGTAGACCTTCAGGCGCCGGTCGCCTGTCACGGTAGCCAGCAATCGCCGCCCACCAGATACGCCTTGCTTGAGTAGGGACGCAATCTCGTCACTGGCGCGCTTGTTGCCGTCTCGGTACTCGTTTGACACAATCCCGCTGGCGTCAATTACGTCTGTTGCGCTCAGAAATTGCCCGCTTGCCGTGACGATTGCGCCGATCTGGGTAGTCGTTGCCACGTCTGCTGTGCTTGCGTTGGCGTAGTATTTCCAGTCAAGCGACTTGTACCAGCCGTTGCAATAGATGGTCGCGCCGTTCGCCGCACCCGCCCGGGTGTCATATTGCAAAGCCGGGTACTGGCTGACCTCTAGTTGTCGGCTCTGTAGCGCCGTTGCCGCCGTCGCGGTGGACACATCCGACGCGCTCAGGATAAGCTCGCGCGTGCCATATGTGCCGCTGCTGATGGTGTTGGTCGAAAAGCCCGTCTTGGTTGCCGTGCCGGGGCCGCTCGAAGCCGCCGCCAGTGCGGTATATTGCACGTCAATCGAGTTCCACAGGTCGGCCAGGCTTGCGCTAATCATCGTACCGCCTATGGACACATCGACGCCGTTTACGTAGCCCCACCACAAATCGCGCCCCATGCCGTCGCGGATCCACACGCCGCATCTTAGCATGTCCAGCAATTGCCAGAGGTTAGCCGCGTCGCCAGTCGCCGTGATGGTTGCGTTCTCCGGCCCGCCAATCGCCGCCCACGAATAACGCCCGATAGTATAAGTCAAATTTGGTGCAAGCCGACCCGCGTAGCTGCGATTGTCAAATGTTACGGATAACTCAGGCATAGTTGCACCTTGCAGGCTGTATGCGTTCGATGTTGCGCCGCGCCGGGTTGGAGATATGCCGCCGCGCCCGCTGGCAGCAATAGATGACTGACCGCCAGCGCGCGCCGGCACTATGCCAAAGCTTGCCGCTGGTGAGCTGCTGGATGTTGCGCCCGCCTGAGTTGACGCCGCCTTGCTCGTTGCTGTGCTGCCGCTGCTTGAGCTGGATCGCGACCCACTCGCGCCCGCTTCCGGTGAGCTGCTCGAGCTGGCTTGTGCCGCCCCAATCGGTGGGCTTGACCTGGACGCTCTCGCCATGCCAAAGCTGCCCGCGCCGGTTGGGGTTGTGGTCGATAATGCCCCGGTAGACTGCCCAGCCTGCCCGCGTGCGCCGGGTTGGGTTGATGTCCCGCCGCGTGTCGCCTGTCCCGGTTGGGGTGGTAGCGCCGCGCCTGCTTGTGCCGCTGTTCCGGGTTGTGACGTGCTGCCCGGTTGGGTTGACGTACCACCCGCCGCCGTGCCCGTTGTCTCTGCCTGTCCAGCCGTGCCACTCGCCCCAGACTGCGCACTCTGCCCGCTTTGCGTCGTTGGTGTTGCGCTGCCCGGCGCTGCCCGTTCGCCCGCGCCGCCAGGTGGACTGGGGAGTTGGATATACTCCACCTGCAAAAATATCAGCGTAAGTCGCCGCGCCGTCGTGGTCTCTGTTGACTCGACCTGCGCTTGCAGTGCTGTTATTCGGCGCGCTGTGGTCTCGGTGTACTCGGTTTGCGCCTGAATTGCGGTAATGCGCTGCGCCATACATTACACCACCTCGGGCCCGATTTGCGCCAGTGCTAACGCCGGGTCTGTCCAGGCTGCGCTCGTGTTTGGGTCAACCGTGTGATCATCGCCCACATAGCGCGCATAACTCGCGGTCAGGCTGATCGCCGCTGATTTGTCCAGGGTAGCGCCTGATTTGACGTTGAGATAGATTTGCCCTGCGCCGCTGGTGTCACGCGCCACACCAATCACCTGCACGCGCTGAATGGTGCGATTTGTGCCAGTGAAGTCGAGTATGCCGTATAAATCCTGGTGGCCGCTCGTGCTGCTCTCGACATAGCTGGTATCATCATCCGGTGGGATGTCATCCACGCACTGATAATTCAGCGCCGCCCCTGTTGGGGTGAATTGCGTCGCGTCGCCTGCGCTGGTGGGGTAAAGCCCCGCCGCATAGCGCCCAAGGCCGCACCAATCGTTCTCTGCGACGCCGGTAGTATCGTTTAGGGCAATGTCATCTAGCCAGAAATTACCACTACCACCCGCCGCGAAGTTGACCAGGATATTGTCTACGGTTGTATCCGCGCCCGGTTTGGTGTCACCGCTGAACGTTGCCGCCGATATGCCATCGATCCGCAAATCAAAGACGCCTAAACTGTCCGCTACCTTGACGTGCAATTCCACACAGTACCACGTGTCAGCCTGCGTCGGTATGCTGCTGGTTGCGACCTTGGTAGTCGTGCTGGTGTATAACTCAATCAGGCCAGTGCTTGTGTTGATCCTAACTGACAACAGCACGGTTGTGCTGGCGCGAAAGTTCAGCCACGCGCCGCCGATCGCCAAGCCAGTTCCCCAGCGAAAGCGCACGCGATAATAAAACTCAGATAGCGCCGAAGGTAGGTTCTTTGTGCTGGCTTCGCCGGTGGTGTATTCATACGAGTATGACCCACTCGCTTTTTGCGCGGTGGTAGCCGTCGGCGTGCTTACGATAGCATCCCAGTAAATCGTGCTGCCGATTTCGGCCCCGTCATTGAGTGATCCAACGCGCGCCATTAGATTATTCTCCGTCGCGGGCGATAGGTCAGCTCGACCAGGCTCTTGTAAAATGGGCTGCTGGCGTAGTTCGTAATCTCGTGACAGAGGAACCATAACCGCTGCGCCACGCCAGGCCGCAACATGATCGACCCGTAAAGCTTGCGGAATGTTGGCAGTACACCCGTCCCGCTGCGATAGTTGTACAGATTTTCCTGCGTCGGGTCAAGGGTCAAGACGTCGCCCTGCTCGTGTGCAAAGCCGCCCAACGCTTCCAGCTTGACGAGTCCCTCGGTGGGCATGAGTAAGACAAAATCGATGCTTGCGGTTCGATTGCTGCCGTCCACGCGCTGCACGAATAGCGAGAGTGACAAATCAGCCAGGGTCAGTGGGCTTGCCGGCTGGACAAAATAAGTCGGGGGGATTTGGATAGTCCCAAGCGGTACGATAGACTTGCTTAGGCTCGTGTCGGGCCGCATCTGCTCACCGACCCATAAATAAGTTGTTGGTGCCGCGCTCGTTGCAAGTCGCCACTGGTAGTACATATTCTCGATGTCACCAGTGTTTGCCGCGGAAGTAAAACGGGCAAGCGCCAGATAGGTCTCGCCTAAAAACGGTGATCCGGTTGCCGATAGCGCCCAGGTGAAAGCTGCCGTATTGGTTGCGCCCGCTGTCGTGAAGTCGCCCCGGTTGCCATTGCTGCATGTTGCGTCTACGGTTGGAGTCGCGACGGTGGCAGACTCGCCTTCCAGGATTTCCGGCGCAGTTGTCACTCCAACGGACAGATACCCGCTCTCTTGTCGCCCAACCCACCAATCCGCACCCGCCGCAATGGAGAGAAACGGCAGATAGCCATAACGATAAAACATTCTTACGGACGTCGCGTTCTTAGGCTCGTATCCGTCAACAAATTCGATGCTCCAAACGCCAGTATCGGGGTTAAATGACCAGCTTGTCACGCGCGCCGCATCCGTGCCGCTCTTGACATTGAGGTGATTGCTGGTCATGGTGCGCGCCACGTCGTTGATGTCTGTCCATGTCACTGCGGGCAGGTCTGTGCTCGGCCAGGTTACTACCGGAAAATTCGCCAGTGTGCCATTGAAAGTCAAGTCTACCCCGTCGCCAGTGGCTATAATCTCGTTTACCACCGCCGAGACATCCCACGAATTATAGATCCGCTCTGCGCTGCCGGTAGAGTTAGACCCCTCAACCTCTGCGGTGGCAAAGCCCTGGCTCGTTTCCGCTTCCCAATAATTGACGCGCCGCCACGCGAAGCGAAACAAAAACACGCCGTTTCGCAGTTGCCAGCCGAGTAACTCATTCTCTGCCATCGGCACGGCGTCGAGTATCAGACTGCGATATACCCCATCGCTTCCGGCGTATTCCAGTGTCACGAATACTCGGTTGCCGAGTTTCTCCGCTGCCCAGCGGCGGGCCTGAATGAGCAAGCGGTTCATCTTTTGCGCGTCAGTGCGCGCCGATGCTAGCCCGCCCTTGAAGCGAAAAATGCCCGACTCGCTCACGCTGTCCTGCTCGATTGGCGCGGCTTGCGGGACATAATCAATTGTGTCGCTGGAGAGCGTTACGGTGTCGGTGCCATCGGTTACAGTTAGGGTATACGCCATAATTACCTGTTCTTTGCCAGGCGGTTGATTTCTTTCGCCATTTCAAACGCGTCGTTTGTGTTGTTGATATTGCCCTGGATAATTACGGTGGTCGCTCCAGACGCGCCTTGGGGCGTTGTCTCTGGCGGTGTAGCTGCGGGTGGGGTGCCGCCGCCGGTGCCAGACGACCCGCCGCCGCTGTTGGGCCCTGCGCCGCTTGATGGTGGCTCCATGCCTTCGTAGGGGTCGCCGCTGTATGAGTAGTTGACATGCACATTGCCGGTGGCGTTGAAGTTCGCGCCGTCCTTGATTTTGTTCAGGATGTCCAGCGCCTCTTTCAGCGATACACCCAACGTCGCCGCAATGTTCGCCGCTGCTTCGTCTGCGGTGATTTCGCCCATTCTGACTTTCAGCCCTTCGGCCTGGACGTATAATCCTTCAAATGCTTTCGCCGCCGTCTCTGGTGAGATAATGCCCATCTCAAGCTGGCTCTGGATAATCCCAAATTGCGTCTGTATTTCGTGCCCGCCCGCCTGCGCAAATTCGATTGCGCGCAGTGCGTTCTCGATGGTTGAGTCAATGCCGGTGTTTAGCCCTTGCCAGTAATCGCGTTGGGTCTGAACGCCTGCCGCAATGGATAGGTGATAGGCGTCCGTCGCCCGCGCCGCCTGCTCAGACGCCCGCGCATTCTCTTCCAGCGCCGCCGCCATGTCGCGGGTCGGTACAATCGCATCCTCTGTGTCAAAGACAAGTGCTCGGTATGACCTGGAGAGCTGCTCCTGTCGCTCTGTGAGTTCTACGGTTTGCGCCGTGTCCTCTTCTTTCATCGCGGTAAGATCGCGGATTGCGTCCGCCTGTGTATAGCCCGACAGGATTACGCGGGCATTCATCGCGACCGCCTGCCCGTATGTCAGCGTACCATCCGTGACGGCCTGAGTTAGCATGGTTGTGTAGTTGAGTTGATCGGTAAGCGCGCCCGCTACACCTTCGCTGCCCAGCGTTGCCTGACCAAGCACCTCAGCATAATTGCCGACCGCGACTTTTAGCTTTTGGTAGCTGCCTGCCGTTGTATTACCGACTGTCTCTGCAAGTCCGCCGTATTTGGCTTCCAGAATGTCCAGGATCGCGGATTGCGCGCCCATGATATTGCCAGACTCCACCATTGTTTCAAGGTGGTCTTTCTCTGCCTGGGTCAGCTTGCCAACTTGACGCTCCAGCAGGCCCACCGCCTCTGCTGGCGACTGCATGAGCTTGCCAACCAACTGCGCCGCGCTGCCCATGTCGCCCAGCTCGACCGACAAATCCAAAGCCGCTTGAGTGACGCGGGGGAAGGTGTCAGTCGAGATTGCATCGAATTTGAGGAGTATGGCTTGCGCACCCATAATGGCTTCGTCCTCAACCCCTGTGAGGTTCGCCATCTCAAGCGCCATGCCCTGCAATTCCTGGGACGTTATGCCGAAGCTGCTACCTGCCCGCTGTACCGCCGCGTCAAGTTTGGCGGTAGCCAGTTCGCCTTCTACCGCCGCGTCGTGCGCAAATTTCAGCGCCTGCCCCGCAAGCATAGCGGGGTTTTGTAGCGCCGATAGACTTACACCCATGCCGCTCAAAAAGTCACTGCCGACTGCCGCTGCTTTATTCAGCCCGCCGACTTCTTGAGTAACGCCGCCGATGGTCTTGCTTGCGTTGTCTATTGCGTTTAGAAGTAGCTTGACCTCAGTCTGTGCCATCGTCGGTATCTCGCTCTCGCTCTGCCAGGATAATCAATCGCTGCTGTTCGGGGTTATCGCTTGCCCATTTCGCCCAGTTGTCGCTGCGGCTCCGGTTACGGTAGGCGTTGATTGTGTTCTCTACGACGGACATTCTGCGCATTTCACCAAGTCCTAGCGTTCGCCCTAGCACCGCCTGCGCGCCGTAGTGGTCTATGTATTGCGCTAACCTATGCTCTCGCGGTGCGGGGCTGCGGGCGTCTTCGGCGTGCGATAGGGCCGCCGCCCTCAGGCCAAAGGGACAGCCTGGCTCTCTTGGTACAGCTCGCTTATCTCGCGCACCAGCCAGGCGATAAGCTGCGCCGTGTCCTTGCGGGGAGTGCTTGGGAATGTACTCATGGTGGGGTGAGTGGGTATGCCGTTCAGTTCCCACTCTGCCACGCAAGACAACAGCGCCGGGAGCATGGTCGCGTCTACGCGGGTTTGCGTTGGCGCGACCAGTGCCCCGACTGCCATAATTGCATCTTCGTAAGCCATCGCCTGCTCAAAGTTCAACGGGTCAGACAAAACGACCTGACCCGGAAAACGCTTTACAGGCGAGTCAATGCGCTTCGGCATTTAGCTCACCGCTTCGGCTGCCGTGCCCCAGGCCGGTACGCTGCTGGCGGGGATGAGTTTGAAGGTCGCAGAGAACGTCATGCTGGACGGGTCTACGGTGTAGCTGGTGACGATATAGCCGCTGGTCGCGGTTGCGGTGATCCCGAATTGCGGTTCGCCGCTTTCCCAGGCATGCCGCATGCCGAATTGCACGTCAAGGCTGCGCGGGGTCGCTACGCCAGCCATACCAGCCAGGACGGTATGACCGCCTGAGATTGCCGGGCTTGCCGCTACTGCGGTAGTGTCCATTGGGCCGGTGATCGAAATGGGCGCGTCGGGGTGGTTGGGTAGTGCGCCTTTCACGGCGTCTTGGTAGGCCGTCAAATCGACCTCATCATAAACCAGGCCAACCACGCTTACGGATGTGACCGGGATATTGCGCATGGCTGTACCGTCGCTGAACAAAAAGTACAACCATCGGTTTACAGTACGCCCCGTTGTGTTTGCAGTCATATCTAACTCCTATAATTTGTTTCGGCAAAAGCCGATTGCGAATGTGGCCGTGTTAGCGGTTCCGAAGGCGAGCTGCCAGCGTAGATATCGTTTGACGGTGGCGCCTGTTGCGGTCGAAACGATATTGCCAACGGGCGTTACACTGGCGTCGATGGATCCGCTAGTGAGTAACTCAGTAAAGCTGCCGTCGCTGTTGGTCGCCGCGTCTTGTACCGATAGAGTAACCGTGCCGTTGCTGCTGAAAAGCTGGAACATTGCGTATCCACCCAGCGCACTCGACGCGGCGTTGTCATCCAGGCCCGTCGCTGTGTTTACGGCCGTGCGCGCCGCTTTGGTGTGCACCAGGAAACCCCAGGGCGTGCGGAATGTCGGCAGGTCGTTGACATCCCACGAACCGAACGGTACGTTGACCGTAATCAGGTCTGCGCTGTCTGCGCTGTAGGCTGTCTGGAGCGACTTGCACATAAACACCGGATCCCCCGCCGCCGGTTCTGCCCGCATCCCGATTGCCACCATCACATCCCACACGCTGCCCGCGCCGTTCGCAATCGCATGCAGCCCGGCTGTCGTGGGGTCGAGTACCCCATTCAGCGTGCCGGGCGAGATCATTACCTGATTGGGGAGATAGCCCTTCACGGCGTCAGACAGCGTCGTTGCCCCTGGCGTGTCAAATTCATGCGTCAGCGGCCCCATGCTGCGGG
>Ga0209417_1006703_pt1 | contig 11591 bp, 10 predicted proteins | sample RifGroF2_FD_184002 | JGI IMG/M metagenome (GOLD analysis project Ga0209417, IMG submission 184002) | Groundwater microbial communities from Rifle, Colorado, USA - Groundwater F2 (SPAdes) (version 2) | ecosystem: Environmental > Aquatic > Deep subsurface > Groundwater | place: Rifle, Colorado... | reverse complement strand
ACAAGAATTACAATTTAATTCTTCCAAACAATTTAATGTTTCTGGAATTTCACTAATATTTGTCTCAATACAATTTAATTTTTTTAATGTTTTAATTTCAGGATAAATTTTTGTATTCACAAAAATTTCAGTCCTAATATTCGCGCATAATGCGCGAATATCAGGAATTTTTTTTAAATTTTTACATCTCCAACAAATTAATTTTTCCAAACAATTAAATGTTTTCGAAATTTCACTAATATTTGTATATACACAATTTAATATTTTTAATGTTTTTATATTTGGTATTTTTCTTAAATTATAACATTCAGAACAATTTAATTCTTCCAAACAATTTAATGTTTCTGGAATTTCACTTATATTTGTACCTCCGCAATCTAATTTCTTTAATGTTTTTATTTCTGGAATTTTTATTAAATTTACACATGAATAACAATTTAATTCTTCCAAACAATTTAATGTTTCTGGGATTTCACTAATATTTATATAAGAGCAATCTAATTTCTTTAATGTTGTAATATTGGATATTTTTATCAAATTTTTACAATAAAAACAATTTAATTCTTCCAAACAATTTAATGTTTCTGGAATTTCACTAATATTTGTGTAAGAACAATTTAATTTTTTTAATGTTTTAATTTCAGGAATTTTTATTAAATTTTTACAAGAAGAACAATTTAATTCTTTTAAACAATTTAATGTTTCTGGGATTTCACTTATATTTATATTAATACAATGTAATTTCTTTAACGTTTCGTTATTTTATGTTGTTGCATTGCAACAACATAAAATAGCCTCAATAACTTAATTTTGTCGCGTGCGACAAAATTAAGTTGTTTCAATTTCGGGAATTTTTCTTAAATTTGTACAAAAATTACAATTTAATTCTTCCAAATAATTTAATGTTTCTGGGATTTTACTAATATTTGTCTCAAAGCAAACTAATTTCTTTAATGTTTTAATTTTAGGAATTTTTATTAAATTTTCACAACAAAAACAATTTAATTTTTCCAAACAATTTAATATTTCAGGGATTTCATTAATATTTGTAAAAGCACAATTTAATTTTTTTAATATTTTTATATTCGGTATTTTTTTTAAATTTTTACAAGAACCACAATTTAATTCTTCCAAATAATTTAATGTTTCTGGGATTTCATTAATATTTATATTTTCACAATTTAATTTTTTTAATGTTTTTATATTCGGTATTTTTTTTAAATTTTTACAAGAACCACAATTTAATTCTTCCAAATAATTTAATGTTTCTGGGATTTCATTAATATTTATATTTTCGCAATTTAAATATAAAAGTTGTTCACAAAAATTTAAACCAGTTACATAATTATTATTATTAAAATTTAAATATTTAACATTATTTAAATTTTTTTAAACTATATATTTTTCTATTTGAAATAATTTTATCAATATTTATATCTAATCTTATTATTTTATAATATATCCAAAATAAATTCTATTTTTTACAAACTTTTTTAATATTTTTTAAGTTGTAAAAAATATTTGGTTGTAAATAATAAACATTTAAGTCCCAATATATAATATCAAATAGTTCTATAAAATCCATTTATTTTGAATTATATTTATATTTGATTTAAAATTCAATTTTTTTTTTTAATATATATTTAGTATTTAATTTGATACTATTTGATTTTGTATAATAAATTAAAAAATATAATATTATATAAAAATCAAATGGTATCAAATTAAACAATAATATTATTTAATTTATTTATCATTAACTTTTTCGATTTAAAAAAAAAATTGAAATATAAATTTAAAGATATTATAATATTATATATTAGATGAGCACATACTATAATATAGAACTAAAGGATATTAATGTTGATTTAACAACAAAACAAATAAATAACAATATATATAATAATTTGAAAGAAAATCTTAAAAAAATATATGAGGGAAAAACATATCGTAATTATGGTATAATAACTAAAATTTATAAAATTACAAATAAAAAAAAAGGATATATAATAAAGGAAGATTCTGATTGTTCCGTTAGATATAAAATAGATTTTCAATGTAAATTATGTAATCCATTACCAAACACATATATAATTGGTGAAATTGAATCAATAAATTATAAAATTATAGAATTATTTTCCGGACCAAATAAAATTATAAAAATTATAGTATCGCCGGAATATATGAATCCAGATTTATTTAAATTTGATTCAAAACAAAATTTAATATACGATAATAAAAAAAATAAAATTAAAATAGAAAAAGGAATTCATCTTAAAATAAAAATTATAGGAAATGTATTCAAAATTGATTATGTTTTTGTTTTTGGATCAATTGAAGATTTGGCAAATGAAGAGGAAATAAAATTATTTTATGAAGAATCTATTAATGACATAAAATAATATTAAGTATAAAAATATTTAAAATTATATTAATTATTAATAATATAATACATTTTAAATGTATAAAAAAAATAAAAATAATTATCAAATAAGTTATGGAATAATTCCTATTAAAATAAATCATGATAATAATATTAATGTTATAAAAAATATTGATTTATTAATTTCCAGAAAAGAAAAAATACCTACCATAAATTCAATAAATGATTATGGAAGTATAGATAATATTTCCCATTTTCTCCGTTATGTTGATAGTATAAAATTTTTATTGATTAAAAGAAAACACACTTATGGATATTCTGATTTTATGAGAGGTAAATATAATCCTAATAATATCAGTAGTATTATTTCTTTATTCAAACAAATGTCTCAAAATGAAATTGATAATATCAAAAATAAAAATTTTTTAGAATTAATAAATGAATTTTGGGATAATAGATTTTTTTATAATGAATCAATAAAATCACAACGTAAATTCGAATCATTGAAACATAAAAAATTTTCTGACGGTGATACATATTATGAACATATAACAAATAATACGAAACCATCATATCAACAGGAAGAATGGGGATTTCCAAAAGGACAAAAAAATAAAAATGAAATGGAAATTGAATGTGCTTTGAGGGAATTTCAAGAAGAAACAGGAATAAATTCTAATAGTATTAATGTTTTAAATTTAGAACCAATCATTGAAGATTATATGGGAACTAATGGTATACGATATAAACATATTTATTTTTTAGGAATATTTAATGATAATATAGATTATTTATGTGATATATCAACATCAAAAAATTTAGAAGTAAGCGAAATTAAATTTTTACCATATAATAATGCTATAGATATTATAAGACCATATCTACATAAAAGAAAAAAAATAATAATGGATGTTTATTTATATATATTAAAAAAAATTTTAGATGATTAAATATAATGCAAATAAATCAATTAGTTAATTCGGTTAATGATGAAAATAATTTTAAAAAAATATTAGAAACAATAAATCAATATTATTTAAATATAACTGATTCAAAAAATAATTATGTTTTGAATTATGTAATAACTTTAAATAAATTAAATATAGTTCGTTTATTATTAGAAAAAGGAAGTAGGCTTGATATTTTGGATAATGATGGAATGTCAATATTATTTGTCCCAATTAAATATAATTATGATGAATTATTCGATTTATTAATATCACATGATAAAAAAATGATAGGTATTTCAATCGTTAATATAAAAGATATTAATGATGATTCTGCTATAAATTATGCGATTAAATATAATAACGATATATGTTTTAAAAAATTAATTGATAATAAAGCAAATGTATTTTTTTATAATAAAATTGGATTAAATCCTTTACATTTAGCATTAACACATAAACAATATAAAATTATAGAAATTTGTTTATCAAAATATCCAAATTTGGTTAATTTAAAAACAACGCATGGCAATTATCCTATACATTTGGCGGTAATAACAAATAATGAGGAAATAGTTAAATTAATTTTAGATTTTGGTGCTAATATAAATTCTGTATCAAAAGGAAACGGATATATACCATTACAATTAGCATTAAGAAATAAAGTAAAAAATTCTATATCAAAATTATTATTAACAAAAAATACAGATATAAATGCACAAGATGAATATGGAATTACTCCCATAAATTCTATTATTTATAATGATAATATAGAAATGTTTGATGAAATAATTAAATTTGAACCTAATGTAAATTTGTGGGATTATACTGGTTCAATCCCATTACATTACGTTTTAAATATGGAATTAAAACATAAGGATATATTTTTGGATTATTTAATTAAAAAATCTAATTTGAATATCCAAAATAAATATGGAGATTCATGTTTCCATATATTAGTAATGTTAAATTTATGGAAAAAATATGATTTAATTAATAAAAAACTTAATTTTTTATTAAGAAACAATGAAAATAAAAGATCCATCGATTACATAAAAACAGAAGATTGGGATGATATGTTAATATTATTAACTAAAAATTATATATATAGATTAAGAAATAAAGATTATGAATGGGAAAATGAATGGGAAAATTTATGTAAAACAAAACAAACAAAAAATGAATTAAAAAAATTTAATTTAAATTTTAACACAAAAATAAAATTTAATGAAAATGGAGATGCATGTTATAATGTTGCATATAATGAAATTATTAAAATTATAAATACTGATTCTGAACAATGTAAATTTGTTTATCCGAAAAAAAAAAATAAATTATGTGTCCCCATCAAATATGATAATATTGTTAATTCAACAACATTTTTGGGTTCGTATTTTGAAGAAATGATAGGATATTATAATATTTTAAAAAAATATAATGAAGTTATTACATTAAATCCGAAAAAAATGACACGTGAATATTTTTTATCAAATGCTTATATTCCTAACGTAATCACATTTGCCCAAAATAATTTAGTTTTCCCAGAAAATTTTGATTATGTAATTAATGAGATAACGGAAAGCAAATACGATTTTTTAATAATACATTTAGGAATACACAAACAAACATTTGGACATGCCAATTCCTTAATATATGATATTAAAAAAAATGAAATAGAAAGATTTGAACCGCATGGTATTACCAATGATTACGATTCTGATTTATTAGACGATTTAATTAAAAAAAAATTAAAATATATTAATAAAAATTTAAAATATATTTCACCAAAGGATTTTTTGCCCCATCGTAGTTTTCAATCATTAGAAAATTATTTTGTTGATAAAAAAATCGGAGATCCTAATGGTTTTTGTGCTGCATGGAGTTTGTGGTATACTGAAATGAGAATAAAACATAAAAATATTGATAGAAAAAAATTGGTAAAAAAAATAATTAAATATATAAAATATAATAATATATCATTTATGAATTTAATTAGAAATTATACTTTATCAATAACCAAAGAACGTGATAAATTATTTGCAAAGGCAAATATGGATATAAATGATTTTAATAATTATATATTTACTGAAAATCAATTTGATATTATTATGGATGAACTTGAAAATTTATTTGTTGATTTGAAAAATTAAATGTTAATGAATTAATTATATTTGGAAAATCGTTTATTCCCTTAATTAATTTATCATTTATTTTTATTAAATTTGGTAATTCTTTATTGATATTCAAAGAATTATGTTTATCTTTATCATAATCTAATAATATAATATATTTTTTCTTTCTCGGAGTATATTTATTTTTAATTTCATTTTCAATATTTTCCGGCAAATAACCATATGTTTCGTATATCAAATTTATTGAAAAATCTGATAATTCACATATTTTAAATCCGTCAATATTAAATATTGGAGCATAATGTGTATTAACTCTATTTCTAGTTTCAATATCATGTAAATTTGTTTCGATTTGTTTAATTTCAACTTCTTCGTTTTCCATATTAATAAAATCTAAAAATATTGTTTCATCGCAACATACAGCAATAAATGTTTCAGCACACATTATAATATTGTAATTTTTTAATCTTATCATACCATTATTATCAAATATATTATTATTTATTGATGTTATTAACATATTTTTTTTAATATTTTTACAATTTTTAGGTAATTTTGTAATTTCAATTGCATTTATATTTCCCTCATCTGTTTCAATGTTTTTAATATCATAATCCATAATTATACTTTTGATTGAAGATTGTAATGATTTTGTTATTAATTGTTCAATAATATAAATAGGAATAATACGCGCCATTTTATATTCCTTTACATAACGAATTATTATTCCAGATATTTTATTATCGCTTAATAAATATCCATTTAAACAATCATCTATATCATCATTTAATTTTACAATAATTTGTGGTATTGGCAAATATGTTGCGAAATTACATTTTGTATTTTCGTATCCAATTACCTCACAATTTATTAAAGTCGCAACATTTCCATTATTTTTATAACATATTGTACATATGTCATTTATATGTGGAACAACATAATTAAAATATTTGTTATCAACATAATTTATATTTTTTGAAGTATTTCCATTTTTAACCGATAAATTTAATTCAATTATATGTTTAAAATCACAATCACATTGTAAATTAAGTTTAAATAAATCATAATTATAAATTTCAATCGATTTATTATTTAATAATAATGCATTATATAATGCATTATCATCATAACATAAACTATCAATAATGTCGGTAATAGACATCTTATTATATAAATATATTTATTATTCTGTTTAAATTTCAATTTTTTTATAAAAAAATTGAAATTAAAATTATACATAATAAAATATATTTATATTATGAAAGATAAAAATTATATCATTAAAAAAAATAAAGGAGTAGGCGCGGGAGGAAGTAAAACAAATGTGTTTGATGGGACTAATGTAAATTATTATGATAATTTAATAGAATGGATCAATATGATTTAATTATCAATTCTAATGTTTTTTTACTAGGGTTTTTTGAATGAATCGCCCTTTTACATAATATTTTTATAACATTATAAATATTATTTGGAAATGATTTTATAATTAATTTTGTATTTGAATTACTCAAAATAAATTTTATATTTTTTTTTTTCATATTATTACATATTTTTATTAAATTTTTATGTTGTTCTAAACAAAATCCTCCAAAATTATATCCAACAAATGATGTTTCTTTTTCGGGAACATATGGTGGATCTAAATATACAAAATCATTTTTTTTAATTCGCGCTAATGATTCAGTAAAATCAAGACATTTAAATTTAACATTTTTGATTAATTCGCTAATATTTAATATAGTTTTTTTATCAATTATTTTTGGATTTTTATAATGTCCAAAAGGAACATTAAATCCATTTTTTCCTACTCTATATATACCTCTAAAACATGTTTTATTTAAAAAAATAAACATAGCGCTTCCAATTATATCAATTTGTTTATTATTTTCAAGATTATTATATTTTTTTCTTATCCAATAATAATATGACTCATGTGATTCCATTGCTTCTTCTTTTGTATTTGCATTCCTATTTATTATTTTGTTAGTTTTACAATTATTATAATCTGTAATAATAGTTTTAATTTTTTTATATAATTTTTTTGGATAAATTTGTATATTTTTATAAACATAAATTAATATATTATTTGAATCATAAGCATATATTTTTCCATTAATTATAATTTTTTTATTATTAATATAATTAATAAATGCCAATAATGTACTTCCTCCGCCTAAAAATATATCGTGATAATTATTTATTTTTTTTGGATAATTTTCTAATAACATATCTATTATTTGTGTTTTTCCGCCAACCCATTTCAAAAAAGGTTTTGTTATGTTATCATTTACCATATTATATTATATTATATTATATTTTATTTATATAATTCAATTTTTTATTATATAATTATAATGAAAAATGCTGTGGTTTGTTTGGTAATGCTTGGAGATTTATATATTCCTGGCGCTCTAGTTGTAGCAAAAACATTTAAAAAATATAATAAAAATATATTAGATAATACTGATGTTGTATGTATGGTGACTAAGGATGTTACAGAAAAAGGAAGAAATATTTTAATAAAATATTTCGACAAAATTGTTGTTGTTCCGTATATTGAACAAAATACAAAAATGTTTTCAAAAAAACAAAATGAAATATATAAAAAATGGATGAATGTGTCATTTACAAAATGGAATTGTTTAATGTTGACAGAATATAAAAAAATATTATTTTTAGATGCAGATTTATTAATTATGAATAATATTGCAGAATTATTCGATATTAATACACCGGCAGCAATATTTTATTTAGATTCCTCAAGAGAGATGAAAAATTATATTTTTAAAAAATATAAAATGGGAGAAAAAATTAAAAATGAAGACATAGAATATCAACTTGAAAATTCGGGAAATGTTTTGGACGCTTCTTTAGTATTACTAGAGCCATCTGTGGAAACGTTTAAAGGATTAAAGAAGATTATTTATAAAAATAAAAATTTTTATAAACCTAGAAATTCTATAAGTGGACCAGATGAGGTGTGTTTGACGGAATATTATCTGGAACATGGTGGTTGGCATAATATATATTGGAAATATAATATTACATTATGGAAAAATAAATTACCATTGAATGAAATAAAAATTTTAAATTTTAGATCCACAAAACCATGGATGACTGATGAATGTTGGGATGACATGAAATTATGGTGGAATGAAGCAAAGCAAATAGAAAATATATATGATTTTATAGAAAAAAAAAATATATGTCGAGGCGGTTCTTATTTACATAAATATTTAAAGTATAAAAAAAAATATTTACATTTAAAAAATATTATTAAAAAAAATTGAATATATGATATATCCAAATGAATTCATTTTTTATTCATTTTTTTATATTGTTTTTTAACAAATTCCATAATTATTTCATTTTCTGATTCACGTGTTCTAAAATTATTGGTATATGTTTTATCAATAAATTCTTTTAATTTTTTAAAAGCTTTTTTATTATTTCTATAAAATGTGATATAATCCCACATTTTTTTTAAAATAGGTAATTTTTCAGCAAACCATTTTTTATCTCGTTGTATTGTCACACAAGATGATTTTTTTAATTTCCAATAAATAATTTTATCAAATATCCAATCTGGATGAGTTTTATTTAAATTAGATAATTCTGATGTGACCCATTTATCACAATCATCTATATCCATTTCAATTTTCGATGGATATATGAATTTAGCACATTCATAAATAGTATTATTATAATTTTCTAATGCATTTGCTATTTTGTCTTTTGGAATTAATTGGAGTAGACAACCTTTTTCTAATCCTTTTTTTGTTCTAAATTTTTCTTTTCTATCAGTATCTTTAATAAAATCGTCTCTTGATGCATATTCAAGAATTTTGCATTGCCAAAAATCGCATTCATCAAGATCGCAACATTCTAATTGCTGTTGAATCTGTGCGAAATAATATGCAGGACATATGTGATCGTATATTTCACCATCTGTGTAAATTGTTCGTTTTGCTGGGCATTTTATTTCTAACATTCGACCAACTAAATTCGCAATATTTTTCCCATTATATTTATATTTTGTGGCAATGCCATCAGGTGATGCTCCAAGATAATCTATTTTTTTATTTTTCATTAAACCATATTCTTTTACTCTTACATTTGCGCGATATTCGTAAATCATTCTCGCTATTGTTTCAAATTTTGTTCCATGATAACAATATTCATTTGGTATAAATGGAATATCTTCCACTTTTTTTAGAATTAGACTAAATTGTGCCTCGTTATGATTCAATTTTACAGCAGTTCCCGCATCTGACGCAGAAATGCAGGTTTTTCGTAAAGAAAACCATTCAGGAGTATGCTGTTCGGGTGTTTTTATTTGATCTAATTTTTTACAAATTTTATAACGCCTTTTCATATCAGATGTCACCTCATCATCAATTTGATTATCGTAAATACAATGTGATGAAAATGGTATATACTTTTCATCTGATTTTTTTTTAATTTTAAATTTATTCATTACATATATTATTCATTATTTCTTTATATGTATTTAATAAAAAAATCAATTTTACAAATTAAAATATTCTTTGTATTCTCCTATTAATTTTTCCCATTTCTTTCTTATTTCTTTATTTTCCATTATTTTACTTTTATTTTTATGATTTGTTTGTTGAGTATTTATCCATCGACCTAATTTTTTTATATTTTGTTTTTTACTTCTTGCTGAAGGACGTTTATTATTTTTATCAATATAATTTTTAACTTTATTTAATATATTTTGCCATATTTTTTCATTTGTTATAAAATAGTTTTCATAATCTTCTATAAATTTTTTCCATTTATTTCGTGTTTCTTTATTTTCCATTACTTGACTTTTATTTTTATAATTTTGTTGTTGAGTACTTATCCAACGACCTAATTTTTTTATATTTTGGTCTTTACTTATTGTTGATGGACGTTTCTTATTTTTATCAATATATTTTTTAACTTGAATTAAAATATTTTCCCATGCATCTTCATTTGATAAAAAATATTTTTTATATTTTACATCATTTATAAATTCGTCCCATTTATTTCTTATTTCTTTATTTCCCATTATTTTAATTTTATTTTTATAATTTTCTTGTTGTTGACTAATCCATTGACCTAATTTTTTTATATTTTGTTTTTTATCATGTGTTGATGGGCGTTTATTATATTTATCAATATATTTTTTAACTTCTTTTAATGTGTTTACCCATGCTTCTTCATTTGTCATAAAATATTCTTTATATTTTTCTACAAATTTCTCCCATTTATTTCTTATTTCTTTATTATTCATTATAAAACTTTTATTTTTATAATTATTTTGCTGATGATTTATCCATCGACCTAATTTTTTAATATTTTGTTCTTTATCATGACATGATGGGCGTTTCTTATTTTCATCAATATATTTTTTAACATCATTTAATCTTTTTTCCCATATCACTAGTCCCCATCTGTCACATATTATCGTCTCAAAATTATTCTCAAATTTACTAAAATCAATTTCTATATTACTATATTTTTCTATATCTTTTACATCGATATTAAATTTTCTATTATTTCTATTTATTTTTTTACCATCTCTCATAATAAATTCATCTGTTATTCTATCATCTGTGGTTCCTATTGATTTTAATAATGCCTTTATTGTTGTAAAATCATTATTATCAAATATATTTTTATTTTCTTTATTAAATTCAACTACACTTGGCAATAATATATTTCCTAATTTTTTATCTTCACTTTTTCTCAAACATCGTCCTATACTTTGTATTATATCAATTACTGAAATTTTATTATCTACAAAGCATACACAATCTACTTCTTTAATATCAACTCCTTCAGTAAATATTCTTGCGCTTGATATAATACTAATTTCATCTTTAATAAAATCATTAACTACTTTTTTCCTTTTTTTCATACTTGATTCACCAGTAAGGTAATAACAATTACATTTTATTTTCATTAATTCCATAAAATTTTTCAATAATTTATAAAAATTATTTGCATTTGCGTTAGTATTATTAAAAGTCAATATATGTTTTAATCCATAATCTTTTATACACCTACATACTAAATAAGCACTCATATAATATCTCATTTCTATTTCTTCATCGCATAAATTCTTATCAATAACAT
>Ga0209417_1006701_pt1 | contig 11594 bp, 8 predicted proteins | sample RifGroF2_FD_184002 | JGI IMG/M metagenome (GOLD analysis project Ga0209417, IMG submission 184002) | Groundwater microbial communities from Rifle, Colorado, USA - Groundwater F2 (SPAdes) (version 2) | ecosystem: Environmental > Aquatic > Deep subsurface > Groundwater | place: Rifle, Colorado... | reverse complement strand
AAAACACTTTGATTTATTTGCATCCTTAAAAACTGCATCTAAGCGGAACCAAAACCGGTCTGGCTTTCTCGATAAACGAACAAGCATGTCTTTCTTAACTCTTACTGGAGTGGCATCATCCATAAAGCCAACAAATTCACCGTTTTCGATCCCATAGGTTTTCTTATTCACCCGTCGATGGTCCCTCAAGGGTAAGCCGCCATAAATTAATCTGCCCTTTTGTTCCTTTTTACTTGGACTTCGCGTAAAATCGAACCTGGATTGCCCCACCCAATCCTTTATCGAAATCCTATTGTTACTAATCAGTATTTTATTCGGTTTGAAAATATCAGATCCCAACACGAACTTTATTTCATCATCACCAAGATTCCAGTTTACCTGTAAATCGCTTTTCTTTAGATGTGTGAAATCTGAGACGACAATTTTGTTCTGCCTAATCTCGTCTTTTTTATATTTCCAAACGGTAAAAGACAAAGGCCACTTACCTTTCAGTTTAAAAAACTCATTACTGGTGATTATAAAGCCATCAATATATTCAAATACCTTATCCCATCTTTCGCGAAAAGGGATGTAAGTAGTCCTGGGGATCAGCCAAGAAGTCGGAGTAAAGACTAAGACGATGGGATCGAAAAGTGGGTTTTGCTGGTTTTGAAAATTTGAAATATTATAGATTTGACCAAGAAAGGCTAAATAACGCTCCTTTCCAGCATCTTCGCCGCAAATGTCAATAATGGATGTATGGATCTGGTAATTTGATTTTGCGGTTTCACGAGCCTCATCATTCTCATCCGTGTTTTTATATGGAGGATTAAGTAAGAAGGCTATCGGTTTGTCTATGATAATGTTTTTACCCCGCAACTCTGTGTCAAGGTGCGACATATACTCAGCTGCATCACAATCCAGAAAATTTAATCCAATATTTTCGGAAGTTTTAGGTATAATAGTGAAACCGGCTTCAACATGCCACGGATCAATACGCATGCGACGTTCGATAATACGAAGTAAATCCGGTTGAAGTTCCGAGATGATCTTATGTTTAAGTTTTCCCCGCCAACTCGAAATTAGATTGCCGCTTCCACCGGCAGGATCGAAGAAGATGTAACGTTCATTAAGTTGATCCCCTAAGGCTTTTTTGGCAAACCACAAGGCGAATTTGCTCAAATTGATGTCGGTAAAGAAAATTCCATGTTGTTTAACATATTCAGGATCAATCCGGGCCATAACTTCATCGAACCGACTGAAATAGTAATCAACTGTTAGTCCCGATCCCTCATTTGTGAATATATACCGACCTTCTACAAATTTCGTAAAGTCCCTTATTTGGAATGGCTTTATTCCTATTTCTTCACTGTGCCTGTGTCCCTTGAATCCTGTGAGACGAATTTTATCCGAGTATTCATTCGTTGACACCGTGGAAGTTATGTCCCAATATGGTACCATAGCATAAAATGCATGCACAGCATCAATAGGATTCTCGAAGAATTGCTTCAATAATTCAATATGTTCTATAAAATTTCCAGTACGCATCTGCAATCGATCTGCGCCGATGTTTTTTAAGATGTTTAGAATTTCATGAACTTCAAATTCAATACTCTTACCCTCACCTTTAAAATAATCACCGGTTAAATCCTTCGGTTCTAACCAATAGATCGATGAACCCTGCAATTCCTTCTTCTGTGTTGCCGATGTTTTTCGAGCATTCTCTTTACCAATTACATTCGGAGCCTTGTTTGCATCAGAAGTATGTGCCAAAATCACTGCAAATTCCGGAATTTTGTTCATTCTCCATATTCCGGTGAATTTGTGAGCAATCACCATGATGTAAACGGGAAGTAACAATGCGAGTTTTTGGGAATTAAGAATGCAACTATTCGGGAAATAAGAATGTCATATTTCGGGAAATAGGAATGCAAGTTTTTCTTTCAAGTTAATCTCCGATCAGATCTGAAAGTTTTCTCCCGCCGCTTCGAAGCGGCGGGAGAAAAGTCATGTGTAATGTTCTGACCTTTGGCGCCTTAACCAAAAGGGAGGAACCGATGGATGATCAACAGAAAAGTTTTCTAAACGATTGGATGATGTACCATGAAATTTGCCAAAGGCAACGATCAGGCTGGAAGCCACCGCATATAGCAGCGTTTTTGAACCTGGATGCACGGACGGTAAAAAAATACCTGGCCATGACGGAAGATGAGTATTGGGCGTACCGACAAAAACTCGAACAGCGATCAAGAAAATTGACTGCTTACGAGGACTTCGTGGTTAAGCGGCTGACCGACTGCGATGAAGCTTCGGCCGCACAGATTCACGACTGGTTAAAGGAGAAACATCCGGAGTTCCCTGATGTGGATGAAAAAACGGTCTACTCATTTGTCCTGATGGTCCGGCAAAAGCACAATATTCCCAAAATATTTACTTCCCGGATGTATGAGCAGGTCATAGAATGTGAGTACGGCAGCCAGGCCCAGGCCGACTTCGGAGAGTTTAATATGACCGATGTATTGGGCAAGCGCCGTAAGGTTTACTTTTTTGCCATGGTCCTCTGCCGCTCGCGGTACAAGTTTGTCGAATACTCCGATAAGCACTATACCACCCAGACAACGATCCTGGCCCATGAGGCAGCATTTTTCTTTTTCGGAGGGTATCCCATAGAAGTCGTGTATGATCAGGATAAGCTGATGCTGACCGATGAGAACCTGGGCGAACTGATCCTGACTCAATCGTTCCAGGCTTACCAGAAAGACCGGGGCTTTAACGTCCGTTTTTGCCGGAAGAGTGATCCCCAGAGCAAAGGAAAGATCGAGAACGTGGTGAAATATGCGAAGTATAATTTTCTGCGGGGGAGGAAGTATTTTGACCTTCACACACTAAACAAGGACGGTGTAGACTGGCTGCACCGGACCGCCAATGCCAAAGTACATTCCACTACCCATAAAAGGCCGGTACTGGAATATGCCATTGAAAAAAACTATTTGTTACCCTTAAAACCTTCTTTTATGACAGAGCCCGTCAGACATGAATATTCGGTTCGCAAGACCAACGTAATTAATTATCAGGGCAGTGAATACTCCGTTCCTACCGGAACCTTTCACCCACCCCAGACTATAGTTTATGTAGAGCGTACCGGTGAGGAGATCATTATATATAATACTTCTTCACAGGAAATTGCCCGGCAACCAGTGAGTCCTCTCAAGGGGACCCAGGTCCGCAATAACAACCATTACCGGGATCATGATCAATCTGTCCGCCAACTGATTGCTAAAACGGCCGACTTGTTCACAGACTCCCAACTAGCTGCTGACTATTTAGGCGAGGTCTGGCGCAGCCATCCCCGGTATGCCCGGGATCAGTTTACACAGATTGCCCGAGTATGTGCCAGATACTCTCCTCAGGAACTGGAAGAGGCACTGAACTACTGCGTAAACGAAAAGCTCTACAACGCCAGCGATTTTGAACCCGTCCTGCTTAGCCTTGCCGGCAAGCAGGTCAGCACTCCGGTCAAAGTTTTGTCCGAAGCACATTCTCCCGTTAAGCGCCACCGGATCATCCCTCAGACCAGCAACATGGAAGACTACAAACAAATCCTTGAATAACCATGGAAACAAAATCCGAACAAGTACAATCGATGGCCCGCCACCTGAAACTGGCCAGCATGGCCGGAGGCTTGGACACCCTGCTAACACAGGCTAAGGATGGACAAACCAGTTACCTGGATTTTGCCTTTAACCTGTTGAATAGCGAGGTAAGTTACCGCAACCATCTGAACTTCCTGAAACGCCAGAAGTCGGCCAAATTGCCTCTGGTCCACGACCTTAGCAACTGGGAGGACAACCCCGATTGCGGGGTGTCCATTCATCAGGTGGCTCAGCTGCAGGAATGCCTGTGGTTGGAACAAAATTTTAACCTCATGATGCTCGGACCCAGTGGTACCGGAAAAACTTTCCTGGCCGCCGGGCTATGCCATGAAGCGCTCCGAAAAGGATACCGTGCCTGTTTCAGAACCATGGACCAACTGAATTATCTGCTGAAAATGAAGGACATCACCCGTTCAGCCGGACTCGAATATGCCCTTCTTTTGAAAACCAACTTGCTGGTGGTAGATGATATCATGATGTTCCCGTTGGAGAAAAAACAAGCTGTCGGTTTGTTTAATTTGGTTGATCATTTGCACCAGCGAGCCTCGATGATCATCACCACCAATAAGAGTCCCGATGAGTGGGTGAAATTGCTGGATGATGAGGTTCTGGCCACTGCCATTCTGGATAGACTCTTGTTCAAGTGTGAAATCATCAGGTTATCAGGCAAATCCTATCGGATGGATCACCGTCAAACATATTTTTCTTAAATTTGTGTGACGGTCGATTTTTTGACCGTGTTCTTTTACAGTTCGGGAATTAACTATGCAAATTTGCATACATTCTTATTTCCCATTTTTCTGCATTTGTAGTTCCTGCTTACACATGACTGTTGAATAAACTAATCCATGCCGCTTATTGTAATGTAAGGCTTGAAAAAAACCCTCCACCCACTGCGAATAGCTTGTTTTACATTCGATAAGGATTTGTCCTTCTACATAACCATCTGCACCATTTGCATCTGATTCAGTTTTGAACCTATCTGGATACAGTTTTTTGAAAAGAGGGAAAATTAGAGGGCGTTTCGCGTCTTCGTTACTTTCACTATATAAGTATTCCTTTAATTTTTTTAGTTCATCAACATAAGTTTTTTCTTTAGCCATATTCAAATATTGACAATTGGTTCTGGAAATATTGAATTAAACTCTCGCTTGCATTGATGTCGAGTCAAGATTTGAAAGGATTTGCCTGAATAAGACCTTAGTCATCTTGTGAAATTTTCTATCGATCGGCATCCCAGTATCCTCAAGCAGGTAATTACCCTTTTAACGGGTTTTGACTTGTTTTGGGTGTGGGGTTAAGGTAATTACCAGATTGATGCTATTTAAAATTTCATTCGGTTTCTACTGCCATTTCACCAGCCAAATTGTGGATATCAGTGTTAAAGAAATAGCCCTGAGCTGTAATCCTCTTTTTTTCAAAGACAGCCACCACATCCACATCTGCCCCGATAAAGGGTTCAAATGCAACCTCAGCGTTCAAACTTTCTAAATATCTTTGTTTAAAACTTGCAGCTAATACAGGATCACTAGGTACAAGGATTAATTCATCAAGCGTCCAGCCTTTATTTTGCTGTCCGATCAAATGAATATTTCTATGTCTTAATTGAAGTGCGTCTGCTAAATTCATAATCCTAATTGGTTTCGTTATATATGAAACAACGCGTATTCTCTTTATATTCAGATTTTTATATTTTGATAAGAACCAGAAGATACCGCTCGCCAAAGAATCTTAAGTTAGTAATAATTCGCGAGTTTCTCATCGAGCCAGAAGATTTCCAATGTACTTAGAATTGGTCATGACCAATTACTCTTTTGCTAAAGTTAAAAACATTATCTATCTTTTCCAAGAATAACTTATATCAGCATGGAACAGATACAAAACATAGCAATTGTAAACCTGGTTGAATCACCCTATCAGGGTAGACTCGTTAGAAAACTCAACAAGAAGGGTAAATCCGATGATCCGGCAATGCAATCTCTCATGGAGAGCATCAACAGTAAGGGTCTTATGACGCCGATTATTGTCAGACCCCATGATGATAAGTTTGAAATCGTCGATGGTCACAGGCGCGTCGAGGCTTATCGCAGGTTGAAGATGGATGAGATTGAGACCATAGTTAAAGAGTACGGAGATAAGGATGCACAGGTCTTTTCCATCGTCGGCAATCTTATGAGGCAAAACCTCAATCTTATCGAGAAAGCCATCGCTTTTAAAAAGATACTGGATACAAAAGAGTTTAATCAAAAGGACTTATCCAAAGCCATCGGCAAGCATGAAACCTTTGTCAGCGACATCCTCAACACTCTTGATATGGATCAGCGGATTATTGATGATCTAATCGCCAATAAAACCACTGAGGATGTACGATTGCTTCGTGCAATTCGGAGGGTTGATACAGCAAAGAAGAACAAGTCCGACAAACAATGGGCTTTGTATCAGCGGTACTTAACCGAGAACTTAACTCGTAAAGATGTCATAAATACAGTCAAGGAATCGAAAGGGTCATCACAACCCTTCAAGATCGAGGGATCCAGTAAATCATTTTCCATTCATTTTAACCAAAAGCTATCTGATGAAAAGAAGGATGAGATGATCCAATTCTTGAATGGGAAGATTAGTGAATGGCTGGAAACGTAAGGGTTAATCAAACGGTAATTTTCAGTTTATGATGCATCATTATGTTAGTCTGACCAAATTGTAGAAGACATTGTCAGTGGATAGGCGTCAGAAAATCAGTGAGTTAGTTATATAACAAAAAAGCGATTATTGAAATAATCCGGCTGGCTTAACTAAGTTTCCAGATTTTGGTAAAATGAGATATACCTAATAATGAATGCTTTGTTAAGTTTTAAATGATCCTTAAAGCCAAGTCAGGATACCAATTCAGCTAAATATTGTGGCATGACTTCATATTTGTTTATGCAGGGGTTGTAGAAAATCAACCCATCCTGTTGAAGTCTCTTAAGGTATTGAAGAATTGTGAAATTTGATTCAACACGTAAAACTCCTCCTTTGTCCAAAATTGTCGTATACAAATTTTCAAGGGCAAAAGGTTCCTGAGATTCAATAGTTCTATGGATCTCATTTAGTGCGATTTTATAACTTTTACACATATTTAGTTATTTAAGGATTTATCAACGAAAAAATCAATGCAAGCATTAAATAGATCTACATCCTGACCACCTTGGCGTCTGTTGAAATAGACAAAAAATTGCCAACTACTGTTAACACTATCATTTAAGCGATGTGTGATTCCTGAATATGCAGAAATGGATCGGGCGCTTTCTTTCTGGTTCCCAATGTCAATTAGGAAGCAGTTCCCAATTCCAGGGTTTAGCTTTGGTGTGGCAATAATAACGGAGTCATTCACGTTCCTCAGATGCATTTGTAAAACGGGCCCTAATTTAACAAATATTTTCAGTTTCATTATTGTTCCAATGGTTTTTATGCCGTCAGAAATAATCTCATTCCTTCCATCTTCAATCCTTCTATTTCGCATTTGAATCCTTTGAAGAATCTCACCTTGGGTCTGTGGATCTAGTGCTTGTTTAATTTGTTCCTCATCTTTACTTAATTCTTCTAATTCAAACCAATATCTTTGGGACAATTGTATACAAGAAGCAAAACGATCTAAAAGCTTCCTTGTCTTCCCATCTTCATCCTCTTGCAGTGAAAGGATTGTTCTAGCGAGGGTTAGGACAAATTCAATCACGAACTCATGATACTCATGATCCCTTTTCCAAAGACTTTTATATGACCTTCTATCCTGATAAATATTTAGAAGTAGGTCAGACAATTCCGGTGGTCCGGAAAATTTTCCTCCTCTACATTTATTGTACAAATTATTAAAAATGGTTAATAGCCAGTAATCAGTAATTTGAATTAACTTCACTGAATGACCTTCCCTTTCGTCTTCTTCCCAATGGTTTGTAATGTCATGAATGATTTGAATCGAATTGAATATCCGATTGGCATCCAAACCGTCATCACCGTCTATGTTGCTTTTTAATTCTTCAATTATTTGAAGCTCGATCATTCGATGAAATATAAAATCTGTTCGCCTAACAGCATGATGATTTACTACATATTTATAAATTCTATATCTATCATAAAGTACTTCCTCAACGTCATTAAGTGATTGAACAGCTGGCATAAATTGCCATCCGTCTGAGCTTATTAATAATGGTACCCGACCAACGCAAAACATCCTAATTATTCGATCAACATTTCCGGTCGATTTGGATATTCCTGATGCATAACCGTCTCTTTGCACGAAATCCAAACGGTCCACGTCAATTGTTCCATCTATGATTGCATATAAAGAGCTGAATGCTCCTTGATCCTTTTTACGAAATTCTTCGTACACAGTCTCAAAAATGCTATAAATAAAAATCCTAAGTGCCTTTTTATTTACGTCAGTGGCCGAATGGAATTGCTCCTTGATATTTTTAAAAATCACATGGGATATGTGATTGCCAATAACTTCATGAATTTTCTCTCCCTTCTTAACTAATGGCTTAATCCAATTATAAACCTGTGTCTCTAAATTGTTTCTATCGGCCTTATCATCTAGAAAAGCATAAACGTTTTCAATTGCTGATTCAAAAAGATGGGAGAAAGGTAAATGTCCCAGATCATGAACAAGACCACTATAGCGAGTTACTTGATATAGTATTAAGAGTACAATTTGGTCTTTTACTGTAACCAGACTATTAGGGATAGCAATATTTCTAACTTGGAACTGATGACCAATCACCTCCTTAAGCTCTTCCAATAATACCGCGTTCTCAATATCGAAATCAGCATCCATTTTTTCCACGCCAAGAATACTTGCTAACCCATTCTTGAATTTGTATTTTGGTATAGTTGAAGTTTCAGATGGGAAATAAACTAGAGCTCTTTTCGTTATTTCTTCAAGGTTATTCGAAATCAATTTACTCAGAATACGCCCTTTTTCTTTGATGAAATCACCTGTTATTTCTGAGTTTAAAAGTCCATTTTGAAAAACATCTCCGGCATATTTCATTGTCCCAATACTATGTTCAAATCTCGTCGTTTTAAGATTCGGATACACATTATAGGCCATTGAGTTTTGTAGAATTTGATGAAGGCGGTGGATTTGTGGACTGTTTAAAACTTCGACTTCAAAGCCTGATAACTCGATGTTACCGTGGATTGTGTCATAGATAAGTTTTTGCTTCATTGACTGAATTGGGGTTTAGTCTAAGTTTTTGAAAATTACAACAATAAAAATATTCGTGGTGGTTCTTGCTTGTTTAATTACAAACAACTACAGGAAGATACAAACATTTTCTTCCTAAGAATGGATGAGAACCTGTTTGTTAAAATCTTGAGTTTAGATTGATAACTGCTATTCATTTATTTCCAATTGAAATATCAAATCGACTTCCAAAAGAACCGTCCGGTTGTTTGCCCCCCGCTTTCAGGGGGAGCTTCAGCCTGCTTTTGGGTCGTTTTCATCGGTTGGATTGTTTGGGGGAGGATTATTTGAACAATCTTGGCCTTGAATTAGGCACAACAGATTATTTGACCGGATTTTGTTCTTCAAGATTTGGAGGTCGTCGGGTAATACTGTATGATTAATAAATAACCAATTGTATCTTAGGGAAATAAAACCAACCAAATCATGATTGACATTGCAGCATTAGCAGTAGGCGCATTGGCAGCCGTTCTACCCTATCTAGCTAAGGGCGGGGAAGAAATAGCCAAAGGAGCAGGTGCAGACTTATGGAAATGGATCGAGTCCAAATTATCCCAAAAAGGTAAAGAGAAGAACATTACGGATTTAGAGGCAAGTCCGAATGATCCCAGAATACGGGGTAAAGTAGAAGAGAATCTTCATGATTTATTGCAGGATGATGACTCCCTTATTAATGAACTAGAGGCGTTGGTCAATGCCGCTAGAGCCAATATACTAGATCAGAGCGGGGATTCGACCACAAATGTTTCAGGAACAGGTCACATCGTAATTGAACGGACAACGGGTACGACCATTTCCATTAAAACAGGCACTCGGAAGGATGGCACCGAAAAAACTACCTGAAACGATACGAAGTCTTCCTGAAGGAAAGGCTATCGAATCACTGGTCAAGGAGATTATATCGGTTTCAGGCGATGATAATATCATCATCAAGGGCATTAATGGTGCTCAGATAACAATTAACAAGAATACCATGAATCTCACGAGTGAGTTTATTCGTGAGATGTTGGACACTCTTCGGAAACTCCCATATGAACTGACTCCTTTTACCCGGATCGATCCGGATGATGTAATTGGAAGACAGAGTGATTTATTGAAACTACGAAATCTCCTGATTCAAAGCCGAAAAGTAGTTGTTGTCAACGGAATGGGCGGAATCGGCAAAACTACCTTAGCACAGGCTTATATCAGTCATTATGGTAAAGAATACCAACATATTGCATGGTTGAGCCAGTCATTAGAAGGGTATCCCGAGAAGTCCTTTATGGATCAAAATCTATGGCAAAATCTTGGGCTTGATTTCATGAGAGCTGATCCAAATGATCGATTAAGGGTGATTTTGAATAAACTAAGAACAGTACCGGATTCTCCAAACCTGCTTGTCATTGACAATGTTAATGAATCAATCACAAATCTTCACGCTCATCTGCCTGGTCACCCGCAATGGCATGTATTGGTTACCTCCCGTGAGAAAATCGAACCATTTAAGGTCTACTCGCTAGGCTTTCTAAAACCAGCTGAAGCCCTACGACTTTTTATGAAGCACTGCAACTGTATTGTTAGCAAAAAGGCGATCCGGGTATTGAATGCAACGGTTGAATATCATACACTCACCATTGAAATCCTTGCGAAAGCTGCCCAACGACAGCACTACACGCTCGAAAAGATCGAATCTGCCATTAAAGGCGACCTGAAAGCCAATGTATATGTCAATCACAAAGCCGATAAAATTGATCGGGTATTCTCGTACCTCAATTCCGTTTTTGTTCTGACCACACTCTCGGAAAATGAATCTTGGCTGATGAAGAACCTCGCTCTACTGCCACATGATTATTGTCCCTTTAAAACGATCCAAATCCTATTTAAACAAGAGGCACTTTCGTGGGCAGAGGAGTTTGCTGATAACTTAGAAGCATTGGTCGACCGGGGGTGGTTGATGAAAGACAACCAATTAGAGAGTTACCGGATGCATCGGTTGATTAGTGATATAGTAATTGCCCAGCTCAATCCAACACTTTCCGATGTTGACGCGCTGGTCCGCACGGTGACGATTTTATTGGCCATCGAACAAGAAAAGGATAATATCACCACCAAATTCCATTGGATTCCATTTGGTATTGTATTGGCAGAGTTCTTCCGTGACAAAGAAGATGGCGAAATCGCTACGTTAGGAAACAATCTGGCGTTGGTATTAAAGGCTTTGGGGGGACAGGAGAACCTGCAAACCGCCAGAGATTATCTGGAGAAAGCCTTACAATCGAACATCCGGAATTTCGGAGAACACGCCCCCAAAGTGGCCATCTGTCAATCCAATCTGGCATTGGTATTACAGGATTTCGAGGGACAGGAGAACCTGCAGGCCGCCCGGGATTATCTGGAGAGAGCCTTACAATCGAACATCCGGAATTTTGGCGAACACGCCCCAGCAGTGGCCGTCATTCAATCCAATCTGGCATTGGTATTACAGGATTTGGGGGGACAGGAGAACCGGCAGGCCGCCCGGGATTATCTGGAGAAAGCCTTACAATCGAACATCCGGAATTTCGGGGAACACGCCCCCACGGTGGCCGGCAGTCAATCCAATCTAGCGACTGTATTACGGGATTTGGGGGGACAGGAGAACATGCAAGCCGCCCGGGATTATCTGGAGAGAGCCTTACAATCGAACATCCGGAATTTCGGGGAACACACTCCCAGGGTGGCCGGCAGTCAATCCAATCTGGCATTGGTATTACAGG
>Ga0209417_1006700_pt1 | contig 11596 bp, 13 predicted proteins | sample RifGroF2_FD_184002 | JGI IMG/M metagenome (GOLD analysis project Ga0209417, IMG submission 184002) | Groundwater microbial communities from Rifle, Colorado, USA - Groundwater F2 (SPAdes) (version 2) | ecosystem: Environmental > Aquatic > Deep subsurface > Groundwater | place: Rifle, Colorado... | reverse complement strand
TTCGCAATCAACGGTGTGGCAATAAAACCCGGACAAACCACTGAGACTTTAATATGATATTTTTTTAATCGGCTGCGTAATGCCTGTCCAAAAGCAGTAAGTGCTGCCTTGCTGGCACAATATGCCGCCGCACGTGCAAAACCGTGTAAAGAAGCTAAAGAACTGATGATGGCTATTTGTCCATGATGATGTTCTTGCATAAGATGCATCGCAGGATAAACAGTGTTTAAAACGCCATTGATATTAGTCGCAAAAATTTCGCGGTCTAATTCCTCCGTTGTCACATGACCGCTATTGGAAATGCCCGCATTGGCAATCACCAAATCAAGTGGCATAACATGGTGACAAACATTAATCCAACGCCGCATTGCCGCCATATCTTTAACATCCATTACTGCAACAGAAACCTGCGCCTTAAGATGCCGACAAGCTTTAGCAACCGCTTCCAACCGTTCCGCATTTCTTCCTGTCAAAAATAAATGCCTTCCTTCTGCGGCGTAATATTTCGCCAACGCTTCGCCGATGCCACTACTGGCGCCTGTGATCAGAATTGATTTTGGACTATTAGATAACCGCATATTTTCTTTCAATAACTTTACGAAATTCAGGAGAGATTCTCTGCCAATCAAGAATATCGACACGAAACACTAAATCTGATTCGGAAAAAGCATCCTTTAAATCAATCATTGTTTCGAGAGGGATTTTTTCTTTGCCTATAATTACCAAATCAAGATCGGAGTAACTCTTCGGAGTTCCATCAACACGTGACCCAAATACTCTCACTTCATAGTCTGGCACATGTTTATGTAAAATCTTTTTGACTAACTGAAGTTCTTGCTCCGTAACTTTAATCATTGCGCGCCCCTAACGCAGTCAGAAGTTTTTTAACTTCCGCAACAAAAGTCACTGCTACTTTAAAAACCTCATCTGCTATTTCCTCATCGTAAGTGTGTGTGGTTAAATTCCTATATTCATGATACTTACGCCACTTCTTAACATCATTAATTAAATGTTGTTCCGCAGCTAATCTAAATAAATCAACCCTGGAAACACCATCCACGTAAGAACTGCCTAATTGTTCTTCCAAATAACGCTTCATGAATTTCCAACTCAACTCATAAGTAATTTCAAAATTTTGCACTACCCCAGCTTGCAAACCCTTACGCATAACTTCATCCAGTTTTGTGAAATCTTTATTTTTTACGCGTAAAACCAACTCCTCAAGTGCTGCAACTGCTTTTTTAAAACTACTAAGTTCTAATGACATAACAAAACCTCTTATAAATAAAACAGTTAGACGATTCCCAACTCTAATTTAGCTTGCATCGAAATCATCGAGCGATCCCAGGGTGGATCAAAAACTAAATCTATTTTCACATCATTAACATCGGGAATTGATAACACGCGGTTTCTCGCTTCTTCCATGATAAAACCTCCCATGGAACAACCCGGCGTAGTTAAAGTCATACGGATATTTACATCGTATTTCTCTGGCTTTTCGAGAGCAGGCTGCGCTTCAATGCCATAAATAAAACCTAAATCAACAATATTGACTGGAATTTCAGGATCGTAACAAAGTTTTAGTTGCGCCCAAACCTGTTCGATCAAAAGTTCAGTTGGAGTTTTTGTTTGCGCATCTGCTTGAGATGAAATTTGAGTTTGTTTTTCTGTATCGATCATATTATTTATCCAACGCCTCTTTTAAAGTATGCCAAGGTAAAATTGCGCATTTAACCCGCACTGGAAATTCAGAAACTCCAGCAAATACCGCCAATTTACCAATATTTTTTGTGGTTTGATTTATATCACCCGAAGTAACTAAAACATGAAAGTTTTTATATAATTCTTTAATTTCATCGATTTTTTTGCCCTTAATCGCATCGGTCATCATAGAAGCAGACGCCATAAAAATAGCACAACCAGAACCTTGAAAAGTAGCTTCTTCCACTACCCCATTTTCTTCTTTGATATAAAGCGTTAGTTTATCACCACACAAAGGATTATAGCCATCTCCCATATGATTAGCCTCATTACATACACAAAAGTTATGCGGATGATGACTGTGGTCAATAATTACTTCTTGATAAAGATTGTGTAAATCGTCCATAGACATTTTAAATTATGAATTCTGAGTTTTAAATTAATTTATCGTAGCCGCAAGCCCGTAGCCGCAAGCCCGTAGCCGCAAGCTTTAGCTTGCGTATTAGTATGTTGTACACACACATACGATTTAGCTCAGATTTTAAACGCAGACCCAAGTCTGTGACTATAATATCTTCGCAATTCACCATAGCTCTTTTCAAATCAAACTCTGCCAAAACCTAAATACTTTGGGATCGCCAAAGCCTTAACTAAAACATCAATTTCTTCTTTGGTATTATACACGCCAAACGATACTCGCGTCGTAGCTGGCACATTAAAGTGTTGTAACAATGGCATAGCACAATGATGCCCTGCCCGTATTGTAATACCTTCTTTATCCAAAATCGTCCCTACATCGTGTGGATGAATATTGTCCAATACAAAAGAAATTACACCAACTTTATTTGCTGCTGTACCAAGAATTCTTAAACCTTCAATTTTTCGCAACGCCGCGGTAGCGTAATCCAATAAAATTTTCTCATACTCATCAACCGCCGCCATAGTTAAATTTTGCAAATAATCAACTGCCACCCCCAAAGCGACAGCATCAGCAATGCTTGGCGTACCTGCTTCAAATTTTTCCGGTAAATCGGCATATTTGGTTTTCGCAAAACTTACCATCTGGATCATACCACCACCGCCTTGATAAGGTGGCATCTTTTCTAAAAATTCCTGCTTGCCGTACAACACACCAATACCAGTTGGCGCATACATTTTATGTCCGGAAAAAACATAAAAATCGCAATCTAAATCCTGTACATCAACAGCAAAATGCCCTACCGCCTGCGCCCCATCCAATAAAACAGGAACATTGACCGCATGCGCCATTTTCACCATTTCTTTAACTGGATTAACCGTACCTAAAACATTAGAAACATGCGTTATTGCGACCAATTTTGGTTTTCTCGCTAAATAACGTTGATACTCTTCTAAATCTAACTCCCCCTTATCATTCACCCCAACGACAGCAATTTTTATACCGAGTTGATCACGCAACATTTGCCAAGGCACAATATTGGAATGATGCTCCATGATAGTTAGAATAACTTCATCACCAGAACACAAAAATGCCCTGCCATAGCTTTGAGCCACAAGGTTAATCGCTTCCGTCGCGCCACGCACAAAAATAATTTCTGCACTTTCTTTAGCATTAATAAAAACCCGCACTTTTTCTCTTGCCCGCGCGTAAGCCATATCTGCCGCCGCCGCCAAACCTGATAGACCTCGATGCACATTAGCATTCGTATGTGTATAGTAATGCAACAACGCATCGAGCATAGCCTTGGGTTTTTGCGTAGTTGCGGCATTGTCTAAATAAATTAACGGTTTGCCTTTGATTTCACAACTTAAAATCGGAAAATCAGCGCGAATGGTGGTTGGATTTATATATTTCATATTAAAAATTCATTATTGTAGCCGCAAACTTTGGTCTGCGCTAAAAATCTGAGCTAAATCGTATATGTACGCACAATATACTAATACGCAAGCTAAAGCTTGCGACTACGAGCTTGCAGCTATGTATTACGGATAATACAGTCTCCAACATACTCTCGCAACGTCTCATTCTCAATTTTATCCAGCATTTCTTGCATAAATGCCTGTAACAACATCTCTTTTGCCGTTTTATCCGGTATTCCACGCGCACGTAGATAAAATAAAGATTTCTCATCGAGACAGCCGACTGTCGAACCATGTGTGCATTTGACATCGTCAGCATAGATTTCCAACTCTGGCGCCGAATCAACGCTTGCATCATCACTCAATAACAAATTATGATTTTTGAGATGGGCAATACTTTGTTGTGCTTGTGGGGCTATTTTAATTTTACCGCGGAAACCTGCGTGCGCCTGATCGGTAATGATACTTTTGTGTAAAGTATGGCTTTCTGCTTTTGGCACTAAATGCTCAATTTCCAATGCCCATTTACTGTCGCGTTTACCATTGACTAAGCTAAGACTATATAAATTACAAAGTGCGCCCTCGCCTTGCAACTTAATATTTAGGTTTTCTTCTGCCAAAGCACTACCAAAAACAAAATGATTGTTTGAAAATTTACTTGCTGCGCTTTGCTTCACTTCAAGCGTTGCCTTATAAATTGAATTTAAATTGTTGTTTTGTAAATTGTAATAACTTACTTGTGCGTTATTTTCCAGATAAATTTTACTAGTACTATTTAATTCATATTGCTTTTCACCAAAACCTAAATATTCGACAAAAATCTTAGCGTTACTACTTAGCTTAGCAATAATTAAATTATTAAATTTTAACGAACGATTTCGAGCAACCGCATTCTCGGTGCAAATAAATAAAAAATGTACTAATTGACTGACTTGTGCTTTTTCCGTCAAATAACAAAAAAATCCTTCCTCAACTTCTTCTACAGAATCAGGAATTAAATGTGCATAATCAAGTAAAGCAGTTTTCCAATCCGCTACAATCGCCAAACCGACTAAATTAGCGGACTTAGAAAATTCTGGCGCATAGACACCATCAATAAATACCAATTGCGCCACTGCTTGATTACGTAAAGGATGATTTAAAATTGTGTTATTAAGGTCCAAATTATTTTCTCTACCCAATTGTTTATTGAAAATTATCTTTAGTAATCTTTGCGTATCCTTCTTTTTCAACACGCAGCGCCAACTCTTTATTGCCTGATGCAATAATTTTTCCTTGATATAAAATATGCACATAATCCGGCACGATATAATTCAATAAGCGTTGGTAATGCGTCACCAACAAAACTGATCGTTCCGAAGAACGTAAAGAATTAACACCCGCCGCCACTGCCTGCAAAGCATCAACATCCAATCCGGAATCAATTTCATCCAAAACCATCAATTTTGGTTCTAAAATTAACATCTGCAAAATTTCATTGCGTTTTTTTTCTCCACCAGAAAAACCATCATTGACCGCGCGACTTAAAAAGGCTTCATCCAGCCCAAGAAATCCAGCTTTTTCTTTAATCAAATTAATAAAATCGAAAGCATCGATTTCTGGTTGGTTATTTTTTTTGCGAATATTATTTAAGGCCGTACGCAAAAAGTAAGTGTTATTGACCCCTGGAATTTCGACCGGATTTTGCATCCCTAAAAACACCCCTTGTGCGGCGCGATCTTCAATCGACATTTTTAATAAATCATGCCCCAGAAGCTCAACTTCCCCCGTAGTAACTTCACAATCAGCTCTTCCTGCCAATGTACCTGCCAGCGTGCTTTTGCCAGAACCATTTGGTCCCATAATCGCATGCACTTCGCCAGGATTGACTTGCAAGTTTATACCATGCAAGATTTGTTTATCACCTATATTTACTTGTAGATTTTTAATACTCAACATAAAAAACAACCTGAAATTATCAATGAGAACATCGCAAAAGCGATTCATTAATTTAAAATTCAAAATTCAAAATTTCCCTCATTCTCCCTACCCTACCGCTCCTTCAAGATTCACCCGAATCAATTTATTCGCCTCAACTGCAAATTCCAAAGGCAATTCCTGAAATACCGTTTTACAAAAACCATTAACGATCATGGCAATCGCATCTTCTTCAGTAATACCGCGTTGACGACAATAAAAAAGCTGTTCGGCATTAATTTTTGATGTCGAAGCTTCATGTTCAACCTGTGCAGTAGAGTTCGCCACTTTTAGTGTTGGAAAAGTGTGCGCACCGCATTGATCGCCAAATAATAAAGAATCGCATTGTGAATAATTACGTGCATTTGCTGCCTGTGATGCAACCTTCACCAAACCGCGATAAGTATTTTGTGCATGTCCTGCAGAAATCCCTTTAGAAATAATAGTACTGCGCGTGTTTTTACCAAGATGGATCATTTTGGTACCGGTATCTGCCTGTTGGTAATTAGCCGTCAAAGCTACGGAATAAAATTCTCCAACCGCATTGTCGCCTGCCAAAATTACGCTAGGATATTTCCAGGTAATGGCAGATCCTGTCTCAATTTGCGTCCAGGCAATTTTGGAATTAACGCCCTTGCAAATTCCTCTTTTAGTAACAAAATTATAAATACCACCCTTGCCTTCTTTATCGCCTGGATACCAGTTTTGTACTGTAGAATATTTAATTTGCGCGCGATCCAAAGCAACTAATTCAACAACTGCTGCGTGTAATTGATGTTCGGCACGCATCGGTGCGCTGCAACCTTCCAAGTAGCTGACATAACTATCATCATCAGCAATAATCAATGTGCGTTCAAATTGCCCAATTTGCGCAGCATTAATACGAAAATAAGTCGAAAGCTCTAACGGGCAACGCACACCTTTAGGAATATAAATAAATGATCCATCGCTAAAAACCGCAGCATTCAAGGCGGCAAAAAAATTGTCTTTCGTTGAAACCACAGATCCTAAATATTTTTTGACCAAATCAGGATAATCACGCACCGCTTCAGAAAATGGACAAAAAATAATGCCAACGGCAGTAAGTTTGTCTTTAAACGTTGTTGCAACCGAAACACTATCAAAAATCGCATCGACGGCAACACCAGCTAACTTCGCATGTTCATTTAAAGGAATGCCAAGTTTTTTGTAGGTTTCCAATAATTTCGGGTCGACTTCAGAAAGGTTTTTCGGTTGATTTTCATTGGATTTAGGCGCGGAATAATAAATGATATCTTGATAATCAATTGGCGCGTATTTAATGTGCGCCCAAGTCGGCGGCGTCATGGTCAACCAATGCCGATAAGCCTGCAACCGCCATTCCAGCATAAATTCCGGCTCGTTTTTCTTTTCTGATAAAAGCCGAATTACATTTTCACTCAACCCCGGCAAAAAAGCATCCGCAGCAATGTCTGTGACAAAACCGTGCTTGTAGTCTTTAGCTAGTGTTTGTTCGAGATTGTTTTTTGTATTATCAGCAGCCATGATGAAAATTCATTTTATTGCACAAATGTTATTTTTTGTAAAATTAAAAATAACCAATTGAAAAATATAGCAATTTTATTTACATATCTTTATTCTAAGGCGTGATTAAATAGTTCGTATTAATAACTATTTCGTAGCCGCAGACCGTAGCCGCAGACTTTAGTCTGCGCAAATAATATATCGCAGGCTAAAGCCTGCGGCTACGTTATTCATAGTTTTTGGAATTATTCAACAGCGCCTTTTATAAAATTCAATCTTTTATTTCAGGCGGTTAATTATTAATGATTATAGTGACTACGTCAATTATAAACTCCTTGCCCGAATTGAAACACATTAAAGCAAATTAAAGCTTGCACAAAAGCTTAACATTGCTTAGAATAGCGACTTTCAATTTTTCAAAATAAGAGATTAAAGATATGTACGCAATCATTGCAAGTGGCGGTAAACAACATAAAGTCACACTAAATGAAATAGTAAAACTAGAAAAGCTAGGTGTAGCGACTGGCGAAAACGTTGAGTTTAACAATGTTCTGATGTTAGCTGATGGCGATAATTTGCAAATTGGCGCACCTTACTTGGCTAACGTTAAAGTAACTGGTGAGGTTATTGAAGAAGGACGTCACGATAAGATTCATATCTTGAAATTCCGTCGTCGCAAACACTTTATGAAGCGCGCTGGACATCGTCAGCATTATACTGCGGTGAAAATTACCAATATCGGTTAATCAGAAATTTAGAATAAATGAATTTTTTTTGAGGCAATATTATGGCACATAAAAAAGCTGGCGGTAGTACGCGTAACGGTCGTGATTCTAATCCTAAAATGCTTGGTGTTAAACGCTTTGGCAGTGAATTAGTTAAGGCTGGCAATATCTTGGTTCGTCAACGTGGCACAAAATTCCACGCCGGGGACAATGTTGGTATTGGACGCGATCATACATTATTCGCCTTGATTGGTGGTTTAGTTAAATTCACCCGGCGCGGTATTAAAAAACGTTGTTTTGTTAGTATTGAACCTGCAGCTGCGGAATAATTTAAAAAAATAAAATAATCGACCACCCTAATGGTTGGCACAATAAAAACAAAAGGCCTCGATTGAGGCTTTTTGTTTTTGTGTCCTTAATATTTCTATAAATCCCATAGCCGCAAGCTTTAGCTTGCGTATAAAAATTCATCTCGTAGCTGTAAGTTTTAGCTTGCGACTACAATATAAAACGTATATTTTTTTATGAAATTCATCGATGAAGCAAAAATCAAAGTCTCAGCCGGCAATGGCGGACATGGCTGTTTAAGTTTCCGCCGGGAAAAATTCATTCCTTTCGGCGGTCCAAACGGCGGTGATGGCGGCAAAGGCGGTGATGTCTATTTAATAGCTGATCCTAATTTAAATACACTAGTGGATTTTCGCTTTCAACCACTCTACCACGCCGAACGTGGCGAGGATGGTAGCGGAAACTTGTGTACCGGCAAACAAGGCAACGACCTGACTGTTAAAGTTCCTGTCGGCACTATGGTTTACGATGTTGAAACTGAAGAACTGCTCGGTGATTTGGTAATACCAGGACAAATACTTTGCGTTGCTAAAGGTGGGCGCTACGGACTTGGCAACACACATTTCAAAAGCAGCACTAATCGCTCGCCACGTCGCATCACAAAAGGCACAGCTGGCGAACAACGTGAATTATTATTAGAATTAAAAATATTGGCTGATGTCGGTTTATTAGGTTTGCCTAATGCCGGTAAATCAACTTTAATTCGCGCCGTTTCACATGCGCGTCCAAAAGTTGCCGACTACCCTTTTACAACCTTGAAACCAAATTTAGGCGTGGTAAGAGTTGAAATGGATCGCAGTTTTGTGATTGCCGACGTACCTGGGTTAATTGAAGGTGCCGCTGAAGGCGCAGGGCTTGGAATTCAATTCTTAAAACATCTTTCCCGCACCAACTTGCTTTTACATTTAATCGATGTTGCCCCTTATGACGACACCGATCCAGTAACTGCCGCAAAAGCTATTGTCAAAGAATTAGGTAAATTTGATAAGAAAATGCTCAAAAAAGAGCGCTGGCTAGTCTTAAATAAAATCGATTTATTACCAAAGGAAGAAAGAGAAAAGCGTTGCAGTGATATCGTTAAACGCCTACGCTGGAAAGGAAAGGTTTTCACCGTTTCAGCCATCAACAAACAAAACACCCAAGATCTTTGTTACAAAATTATGGAGTTTTTGGAAAAAAACAAAAAACCACAATAACACAAGCCCGTAGCCGCAGAGTAGCTGCAAACTCAAGGTAGCCGCAAGCTTTAGCTTGCGTATATTGCGCAAGCTAAAGCTTGCGACTACGGCTATGCGCAAAAAATCTAAGCCATCGCTTTGATTTTGACGAACAATCTGCTTTTATGACGGGCGGCTTTATTTTTGTGAATAATTCCTTTGGTGACCATTTTGTCGACCGCTGAAACTGCCACTTTATAAGCTTCTGTAGCAGCTTCTTTATTGCCGCTTTCTATTGCCAACAGTACTTTTTTAATGCTGGTACGATACATGGAACGCATACTAAAGTTGTGTTGACGATGTTTTTTGCTTTGAATAGCGCGTTTTTTTGCTTGAGCTGTATTGGCCACAGTTTTTCTCCGATTGAAAATTAAACAATTGGTTAAATGGTTATTTTTGACGTGTAAATATGCCTGTTTCTGCTGTTTCTGTCAAATTTTCAAGCTAAAACTGCTAAATATAAAAAAACAAACATTAACTCAAGATATAAATTATAAATTCTTTGTAAAAAAATACCGACTGTGTATCATATATTCCACTCATGAAGATACTCTGAAAATGTGGGATGTGTCTTGAGAGATTTGGCGTCTTATTTCCTAAGACTATCCCCAACATGGAGCAATAATATTAATTTTCTTAAATTAAAATAATTGGGGGCTTTATATGTGGAAATCATCTGAAGGCAGTACGAAAGAACTGATTCAACTTTGTTTTTTCTACTTCTTTTTCTATGTTATCACAGGTGTGGTTGTTAAATATTTTCAATTTTATCCCGGTGGACCAAAACTTGGTAATATAACATACACAACTTATAGTACACTTGGTGGCGCCCTAGTGCCGCTAATAGTAATTTTTGCCTGCAAATGGTACAAATTTAAATCAGCTGAATTAATACACTGGGGTAAACTAAAATTTCCCAGTGAATTTTTATATATTCTTCCCGCTGGTTTTTGTACTGCGATTGTCGTTACTTTCACCACCCTACTATATTCTTTCAAAGATGTATCGATAATGGTAGCTATGGTCATCATGCGTGGTTGCATTATTGTGATTGGTCGCATCGTTGACGCCATTCAAATCCGTCAAGGAATTTTGCATAGAAAAGTTTACAAAGAAGAAAATTGGGGTGTGTTTTTTGCGGTTCTTGCAGTTGCAACCGATTTAATTTGGGCAAAAACGGGTGACTTTTCTCTCTTAACTAATCCATGGGCTATGTTCGTTCTTTCTTCTTATGTGGGAGCATATGCATTCCGTATTTACATAATGAACTATTTCAAAAACACCCGTCCACCGCATATTCAATATGAGGCAAAAGGCTATTTTGCTATGGAACAAATCTTTTTTGTAATTATTGCAATAATAGCAGCCTTTATTTTATTCAACTTTGGTGGAACAACAGGTCCGATTCAAGAATTCCGCGATACCATCAGTCAACCAAGTACAGTTTGGGGATGGGCAGTATTAGGCGGTACAGCATTCGGTTTGGTATCTTTCTTTTCAGTCTTTATTTTCATGTTTAAAGGTCGAACTGCAACTTTTGCTGGTCTCGTTAATCGATTAACTTCTTTACTAGCTGGAACTGCGGCAACATTGATTTCCTGGGTGTTTTTGGCGGGTAAATTCCCACAAATGCAAGAGTGGTTTTCTTTAGTGCTGATCTTTATTTCTATCGCTTTCATCACCAAAGCTGAGAAGAAACGCGTCAGAGAACTGGTTAAACACCATGAAATTAAACAAGCTTAATCTAAAAACTAAATTACAATATAGAGAGGTAAATTATGTCAAACAATACTTTTAATACAGTACTTTTAATTGCTTTGCCTGCATCAGGTAAATCCGAAGTCCGTAACTACCTAACACACATGCCTATTGAAAAACGTATTACTGATTTTCATATGGGCGATACCATACAATTTGATGATTTTCCGTATGTACACTTAATGCGCCTTATTGACGAAGAATTAATCAAACTAAAAAAACCGGTATTCTTTTATTTTGCACCAGACCAGTCATTCCTACACACCGAAGAATGGGGCACATTAATCGAACTAGTCAATGATGATTATAACGACATTGCTAACCGAGTAAAACTCAACCCACCTTGCATTGTTGATTATTATTTAGACCGCATTGATGCTGCCAGCGTTAAAGTTGGTTTACCAGCACGTCTAAAAACATTAAGCCAAGATGTACGCAATGTTTTGAAAGCAAATCTGCAAAAAGAATGCGCTAAAATGTTTGAAGAAAAACAAAGATTACTTGCCATCAATCCAGAAGGAAAAACTATGGTGATCGAGTTTGCCCGCG
>Ga0209417_1006697_pt1 | contig 11599 bp, 4 predicted proteins | sample RifGroF2_FD_184002 | JGI IMG/M metagenome (GOLD analysis project Ga0209417, IMG submission 184002) | Groundwater microbial communities from Rifle, Colorado, USA - Groundwater F2 (SPAdes) (version 2) | ecosystem: Environmental > Aquatic > Deep subsurface > Groundwater | place: Rifle, Colorado... | reverse complement strand
TATAGACTAACGGGCCGCGATCTCTCTCTATGTCGTCAACAAAAGCATCTCTGAAATTGCTCTGCCACCAGTACATTATCGGAAATACTTTAAGATCGTAAGCTTCGATATCTTCCAGATGTGAAAAGTCGGACTTGGCAAGGGGATTCCACGCGTAATATGCGCCATTGAAAAGCAAAGCCAGTCTCCGCTCCAGATCATTCCATAGCCACATGGTAATGTTCACGCCATCTACATTATCACTGTTAACCGCATTCTGACACCAGTATCTTGTCGCACTGTAAGCGCCTCTAAAATGCCCGCCGCTGCTGCCGGCCCCCATCATCCATCGCATTTTTTGAGCCGAATATTTCACGATTTTCTCTGATATGGCCGGAGCCTGTTGAATCCAATACTCCCATGGCTCTACAATTACGTTATGTTGAATATCTTCAGAGACGGCTCTACCGCCATGATCTGCCCATATTCTTAAAGTGAGTTCTTTATTATGCTCTTTGCCGATACTTTGAAGTATTTCGTAGTATCGTTTTACCATCTCGCACGGTGTAAAATCTGCCGGCAGGTCTGTTCCCGGGTACCAGTTGGCCTCATCCATGCCGAGATGGATCGTAGTCTTGGGCGACACAACAGCAACAACCTGGCTGATCAATTCCCGCATCAGAGTAAAAGTTTTTTCAGTGATACGGAAACACGATCCGTTGTACATACCCGGACCACCATTCAATTCAGGCATGTGATATACGAGCGAGCCGACATGTCCCCATGATTGAAGTTCCGGTACAATTTCGATATGATACCGATTTGCATAATCCACCAGCTCTGCCAGTTCTTTCAACGTTATCGAATAAGGATTATCGTGACCAAAAGGCAAATTTTTGAACTGCAAACCACAAAGTTCATCGTCATAAAAACCAAGATGAAGCTGATTCATCTTCAAACGAGCAAGTATTCTAACAATACGCTTGAGCGAAGTAATATTATAAACACTCCTGCCCATATCAACCATAAAACATCTTTTGTTGTAGCGAGGATAATCTTTTATGGCGATGACTGGCCACGTTGCATCACTTTTGCACTGGACCAGAATCTGCAAGAGAGTTTGAAAACCATAAAAAAGCCCTTGTGAAGTATTGCCTGTTATAATGCAATTTTCAGGGCTGATATCCAGCGAATAGCCTTGCTGATGGCTACAACTCTGGTCAAGCAAAAACTTAATACGATACGCATCAGGGGTGTTGCACAGTTTGATGCCTGTAATTTGCCGAAACTCTTCGATACAAAAGTCGGGTAAATCGCCCGCAGCAAAACTGATTGCGACCGGCCTTTTAAACGCACCTGCAACATTCAAATCTTGCGGGTAAGGCCATAGTCTTTCTTTCTTAAACACCTTGTATCCTTTTGATTTACAGTAATTACTACTTAGTCCAGACTTCTATTTCTGTGAGGGTCAGACTATTGCCTTTATCCCTTGAACCAAAATTCAGCTTCAAATATCTTGCTTTCTTCGATATTGGTTCGAGCTTAACGTCAAAAACATCTTCTGTGAAAGAAGTTTTCTTAATGAGATTATCACACACTTTCCAGTTTTTATCATCTGTACTCGTGCTCGCGGTCACTTCCGGCATCTGACCAGAATAGAAAATCACTGCCCTGAAAATATCACAATTATCATTAAAATCAAAAGTAATCTCAAAGGGCTTTTCATTTTTATACTTGACTATCCAGTCGCTAAGTTTCGACTTGCCGCAATCAACGTTTCCTGCTTTCGGCGCTTTTGGCCTGTTGGTAAGCTTGCCATTTGCGAAAGCAATTTTCCCCTCGGCATTACAATCAGCGATTTCATCAGGAGCGGTACTGTACCAGTAACTGCCCTTAGTATCAAAATTGCAAGTCGCCAGCGGTGTAAACTGCCGCCAGAGAATATGGTTATTGGTGAGGCACTTGCCTGCCGGCTGAGGCACCGGCTTGATCAAATCCTGCGGCAGGTTAAACCGCCATATTTTGTGATCAACTTGCAGACCCAGCTTTTTCTGCAAATCCTGGAAGAAAATTGTCCATTCTTTGCTTCCAAGCAATTTATATATAAACGGGTTTGTTGCAAAGTAATAAGCTTTTCCTTTGCCAAATTTATGCAGGACAATAGCGGGCTTCTGGTTATCGAAGGCAGCAATTACTTCTGAGTCGCTATCGGTTTCAATGTCGAATGCTCTTCCCGTTGCTGGTAAGCTCATTCCATTATACTGGATATTTTTCACCTTGCAGCTATCAAGCCTTTTTACCCCGAATATTGCGTTTCGTGCAGCCGAAGTATCTGTACCATTGGTATCGAATGCAAACACTTCTGGATCGCCGCTGATTACCGTGCCGCCGTTCAAAACATATTCCCTGATTTTATTAACTACCGATGCCCCTTCATACCTTGCATACGGAATATAGATTGCTTTGAACTTATTTAAATCTATTTCGTTTCTATCAATTTGATAATCATTGATGAATTTGAACCAGCTGCCTGCTCTCTGCCCCAATACAGTGTAAGCAGATTCGGCATTTTCAGTTCTTGATTCGGGCGGCATGGCGCTGTAACTGTCACAGGAAAACAAAATTGCAAAATCAGCCTCCGGGAATTTTAGTTTCCGCATTTTTTTGCAATGCTCTACGGCAGCCATTTCAACCTGCCACCGATCCGGCGCGCCATAAAACTCGGTACGCATATACTTGCTCTCATTTCGTACGCCGATTGTGTCTTTAAGGTAATAATGGATTCCTGTTGCGCCACTGCGGAAGCTTTCGCTTATCAAATCCAGAACTTCCTGCGGATTGAAAGAATCGGCATATTCCTCGACATGCATACAAGGCCATAACTCTTCTGTGCCTGATATATCTTTGACTAATTTTGTAACATAACCAAACGAAACCCTTTGCGGAGATCCTCCCGGGTAAAGCTGATGCGTTATAATGTCACTGTGATTTTTCCACCTGCTGAAATCGTACGGTTGGGCTGCTGCAATCGGATCATCTGAAATCACCTTGATATCAGGCCAATCCTTCTTCACAGCGGCATAGATTTCCGCCTGAACCTTGTCCATCTCTCTATTGAGCCATTTCCTGTATGCCATCCAGCTCAAGGGGTCTTTGCCGTTCTTGGAGGATGGTATGCCGTACTTGCCGTTGCCGAACTGTTCCTTGATCTGCCTATCAACTTCAACAATGAAAGGATACTCATCTTTTTTCTGTGCGAAAACATCGATGCCTTCATTTGCCATATAGGTATATGATTCATCACCTATATACACTGCCCATATCACATCGTGATATTTTGTTAATGCACTCCTAAGATCATCCATCATCGTCTTTTTACATACCGGGTCCAGCAGGAACGGATATAAACCGACTTTGGGAACGGGAGCCCATCGCCAGTCCGGAGAGTAGAGTTCTTTTACACCGTGTTTTTTATCGTAAGTCATTGAGTCATAATGTGCAGCGCCAAATGTATGAAAGTTGCCTATAGGAAGCAGATTATTGGCTGCAAGCATTTGATATGCCTCGTCATAAGAATATCTGAAACCATACTGCATCGCAAACTGACGCATACTCGCGAAATCACGCTCTACAAACCAGTAAATCGCACCATTCTTTGCAAGGTTCAATGGTTCATCTGAAAGCAGTTCCTCGTAGAGAGGATTCGTAACATGCCAGACTTTGCTGGCTTCACCTTTTCCAGCCGATACACTCACCAGTGCATAAATCTTGAACTGGTTTGAATAAATTTTTCTGTCATTTTCTGATACCTTTAAATCGAGTGCGTAATAATCTGACACATATTTATACGGAATTGATATCGTGCACTCAGAATTAGGCTCAACCGCGATTTTTCGAACATCGCTGCAAGTATTCTTGCCTTCACTGGAAACATTAAGGGAAACTTCCAGATTGGCTTTCCGGGTATCCTGATTTTTTAGTTTTAATTTGACCTTGCTATCCCCGTTTTCTGCCAGACTCTCTACGCTGATTCCCACTTTTTCCTTTTTGGACTCAAATTGAAAATCAGCATAATTGGCAGAATTGACATACCAGCCCGGCTTCAAACCGCTCAGTTCCTGGGCAGGTCTCTCATTCCTTCCAAAATTCATTCTCCACATCTCGCCGCCTTCCGGAACATATCCGAAATTCAGCAGCGGTATAGAGAGTTCAACTGTCCAGTATTTATCATACTCCCTGGTTGAGACTTCAATATCAGAATCCCAGTTCACTTCTCCATACCTTGAGTCAAATATAACCGCTGAAGAATTTATAATGAACTGATAGACGCTTCCCGTTTTGCTTGCGAGAGGATCGATAAAAAGCTCAACACAGTCATCGTCCCATATACCGTTATCACGTTCCTCTACATGATTCCATACTTTTATCATCTTGTTCATCTGGCTCTCATAGCACTTGAATGCTATATAGAGATTTTGATCATCGTATGCCACAAAGGCTTCGGTATTATTTACCAGCTTATTTCCGGAATTGCTGTCGCAAAGCTGCAGCTTTGCTGCGTCATGCCAGATTGTATCAGCTAAATTGCCGTCAATGACCGGCTTGAGAGATGTTTTAGGTATTATTACTGCAGAAGCACTTAATGCCGAAACCGCTACTATGTAGAAAACAATTCCAAATACCGCTTTCATAGAAAACCTTTCTGACTTAATTAAAGACAACCTGAATTCACAAACCCTTAATATACTACTATACATACTATACTACGTTAAGTATTGAGTCAACTAAAAAACTTAAAGTTAACCGATTTATTGCTAAAAACCAGCATAAACCCTCGGTTAGTTTGAGTTTAAGTAGAAATATCCCTATGTCTAATTGATAAAAAAAATGGAGCGTACTTTTCCATTTAACTCGTTTAGGCATCATAAAAAGGTATGTCATAGTTAAACAAAATACTTTGACGGAAGTTTTTAACGTCACAAATCTTCATAATTTCTGAACCAAATTCAGGGCGAAATGCGCCCTGACACAAAATATTTGCACAAAACTTTTGTGCTTATTTAAGCCCAAACCGAATAAACTGTTGACGCTTGCTTAAAAAGCTTATATTATTAGTGACTTTATAGGATGTTTTTGGCAATAATTATATGGTTTAGCAAACAGAATAGGTGTTTCGATTTCACGAAATTGAAATTTAAAAAATGTTAGAAAAAAAATACTTAGAATTAGTAAAGTTAGTCCAGGCGGATATAGAGACTAAAAAATGGCAAAAAAAGCTCCCCGGCATTTATGCCCTTGCAAAGCATTATAGCGTTGCGCCTGCCACGATATCTAAAGCTGTAAAAATATTGTCGCAAAGGGGACAAATTACAATACAAGGCACAAAAGGAGCATACATCTCCTCAATTATTAAGAATCGACCGAGATATCGGGTCATTGGCGAAGTTGGCCTGGTACACCATCAAGGTGAAAACAATGAACTTAAGAAAATGGAAAGCGAAGCCGCCCGCCACAAAATGACGGTACTGACGATTGGAACTTCCATTGAACTTGCAAATACCTCTCCGGGGTTCTACGCTCATCTGCCGGTAGATGGATTGCTTTTCACAAACTCAACACTGCAAAAACCTATAGCTCTTGGATTGCGCGAGGCCGGGATACCGTTTGTATCAGTGAACCGTGTATTCGATGTTGAGGGAGTTGACTGGGTTGATTACGACTCGCCGAATGCCTTGAGAGACGCTCTTGCAATGTTATCAGCACAGGGTCATAAGCGTATAGCGGTAGTGGGTTTCAGGCAGGATTTCTCAGGTTTATTCAATGAACTTAAAGCAATTCATTCTTCTTTTTGTCAGGAGCAAAAGGTTGATGCAGATTCACTATGGTACGAAGTTTCAACAAACACAGAGTTTTGGTATTTGCATGGCGATAACTATTGCAGGATATATGGCATCCAAAGCTGTAAAACGCTCATGAAGCAAAATCAGCCCCCGACAGCAGCAGTGATTATGGCGCACACGATTGCTGAAGGTTTTTGTGAGACGCTTACGAGCATTACGAGTTTGAAATTGCCGGATGAGTTTCCAATCATTACGATGTCGCAAAATGGCAATTCGCATCAAAAAAAGCCCTGCTTTTACGGAATAATCAACCTTCCTTCAATGGAAAGAACTGTTAAGGCTATGGACATCCTTTTTAAGAAAATCAACGCAGATAAAATTTTACCTCCGGTTCAGGTACTATTACCAATGCAAATCAGTCCAGTTGGTCGTCCCTGAAAAAGTATTTCTTCATAGATTTGGCACAACGACATTTCGCTTGAACGGACATTTTCCTGTTGCAGTCAGCCAATTTCGCAAAAATAGACCAATTTCCAGCAGCGTGTCAACTGCTTTGGTTTGTCCATATCTCAATCTCGGCCAAGTCAAGCGGATCACTGCGCTGCTCGAAATCTATTCTTAAATATCTGAACGACTGGCTGCCTCCATTTAAAACAGTTTCAATAACGTCAGGTGAATTTGCAAACGCGCCGTCCGTCTCATCTGTTTTTTGCCAGTCAACACAGTTGTTGGAACCATATAGTTCCAACTTCGGCAGTTGCCCCGAGGTGAACAGATTCACTTTGCCGATTGCATAGGACTGTTTTAAATCGATGGTGATCGAAAATGCCGATGTGTCTGCATATCGTACAATCCAGTTTATATAGGTGCTTTTACCCAAAACAAGACTGTTGTCGGCGTTGGCGGCCGCCCATCTATTTGTAAGTTTGCCGGAACTGAACGGTATTTCTACTGCGGCACCACTGACGTCCGCAAATTGATCTGGAGCCAGGCTGTATTTATATGTGCCAGCTGTATTATAATTTAATATATTAATAGGCTTAAAGCCCTGCCAGAAAATATAATTGTTCGTAAGGCACTGGCCTTGAGGCTTTGAAACCGGCTGAATAAGAGAATATGGGAATCTGAAACGCCATATCTTTTGATCTGTTTTCAATCCTAAAAAAGATTGGAAGCGGCTGAAAAAGTCTTTCCAGTTTTGATTGCTTACCGCATTTAAGGCAAATGGATTAACAGCAAAAAATATAGCCTGTCCCGAGCCATACGGACGCGAAACAATTGCGGGCGTACCATTATTAAATGTTGCCAGAACAGTACAGCCGCTGGTATTTATATTATAAGCTGTGCCATATACCGGCATTGAAAGGCCTTGATAATTTATCGTCGAAACGGATTGAGTTCCATTTAGTGTTACACCAAAAATGGAGGAACGGTAACCAGCCATCGAATCGCCCCACGTATTATAGCTGAATGCTTCGGGGTCAGCGGCAATGAGTGTTCCGCCGTCCACCGCATATTGTTCGAGCCGCTGTATTGCGGATTCTCTTTCATATTTGGCAAATGGAACATACACGGCCTTATAACTTGAAATGTCTAACTGCCTTTCGAGTTGATTATCATCGATGAATTTAAACCAGCTTTCGGGGTTGGGGCCCAGCAATGTGTATGCGTATTCAATCTCGCTTGAATTCGAACCGTTACCATCCAAATTAACATAGTAACCCTGGCTTGCATATGTATCACATGAATACATAATCGCAAAGTCTGGCTGCGGGAATTCAAGTTTCTTCATCTTCCTGGCTTCGGCGATGAGATTCATCAAAAGCTGCCATCGCTCCGGCGCACCATAATATTCATGCCCAAGATAGTTTATGCCGCCGTAAAGACCTATCGTGTCAGGTAAATACAGATGGAAACCCGTGGCACCATTGCGGAATCCCTGGCTCACCAGTTCGAGTGCTTCCTCAGGAGTTAAAGATGTCGCGTAGTTTTCAACGTGGAAACAAGGCCATACTTCCTCCACTCCGGAAAGGTCTTTGATCAGTTTCGTTGTGAAACCAAAAGTAGCTAAATTAGGATTTAATATTGGGTAAAGCTGATGCGTTAAAATGTCGCATTTACCCTTCCATGAACTGAAATCAAACGGATGATGCCCTGCTATCGGATCGTATGAAATGACTTTCATATCGGGATGCGCATCTTTCACCCTGTCGTATATATTGCCCATTCGATTTATAATTTTTTGAACCAGCCATCGTCGATAAGCAATCCAGCGATACGGATTTGTATCGTTTATCGTCAACGGGATACCATACATACCGTTGCCATATAATGATTTGATTTCAGCGTCGGCCTGTGTCATATAATCAGGTTTGGTCGCAGATGCAAAAGTCGTAACGCCGCCCTGGTCTGCTTTCTCAAACGTTTCATCGCCGTCGTATATCGCCCATATTAGTTCTGGATTGGTTTGCATGAGATGGTCAACATTATCCATCACGCCCTGCTCGATTACAGGATCCGGGAAAAGAGTTGAACTCCCACCATAATCATGGCCTGGAACAACATCAACGTCATCGATACTCACGATATTTTTCAATCCATACAACTGGTCGTAATATGGATAGTTATACGATGGGGATTCGAAAGTATACGGATTACAGAGGTATGTAAGACCGTATTGAGAATTTAATCTTTGAGAATCTTCGTAGCGATATTGCATGCCGAACTGCTTGCCTATTTTGCGATATGTATCAACAATTGTCAGGTGAGCCCACATGAGAACCGCTTCATGAACCAGCCCCAGGGGGTCATTGGAGAATAGCTGCGAGTAAAGAGGTTTATCCACATTCCATACACGATCGCTTATCGGAAAGAAGACACTGGGATTATTGTCATGGCGCCATTGCCGGGCAAAAAGCCCGAAATCGTTAAATTCTACTTCATGGTTGCCGTTGATATCGGAGTTTATCGGATTGGCGTAATCGGACATGAGCCATTGATCGCAGAAAATAACAAAATCCTTAATATCAACTGCGCAGTCCTGATTCAAATCGCCTGGAAATATCTGCCCGAACTGGTGAACCTGATTGCAGTCGACTGGGAAATTTATTGGAACGCCCACACACAATAATCCAAGCGAAGTGGTTGTGCCGGCGATTTGCTTTTTTGTGGTATTGATCGAGGTTGTAATGTCAACCCATTGGCTGTGCTCATAATGATAAAGCTTCAGGGACGATTCCGGAATTTGGAACTGTGCCGCAAGTGAGGCATCATATCGTATTACGAAATTAACAGAGCCATTGAAATTCTCCACCAGGAAATCAAATTCCCATATACCGATCACTCTTAACGCACTGGGATTACCACCGCTGTTTTGAACCAGATCGCCTGAAAACAGACTTCCGGAAAGTGTTCCTGACGATGACGAATTAAAAGTAAGTCTTGCGCTGTTTACGAGATCGATATCCGTATCAGATGAATCTTCACCCCAGTTGCAGCTGTATGTGCCGGGGTTGACCGTGACGCGAGGCAGTTTAAGCCTGCCCCCGTTTACAGCATAATATCCGTTTGTGCCGGTGTTTTCGTGACCGTTTGAAGCTACTCTGTAGAACTGTGAAAGGTCGAGTGTACGCTGGTTTCCATAACCATTGGCTTTAATCACACCCTCATTGTACAGCTTGGCAGAAGTTGTACCCGCACCGCCCGTCAAACCAAAAGTGCCCCACCCGTTGAGCGTAGAATTGCGGTAATCGATATAAAGACTTGTATATCCACTGCACGAAATCGTACCCGTACTGACGGCATCGCCAAGGTCAAACTCGGATTTGACCGAACCGTAACTGGCGTTTACAGCACCGATCTTAATATTGCCTGTGGATGTGATGCCGTTCAACGCGCCGCACGTCATATTATAAATGCCAGTCGTGCCTGCCTGACCGACAGCCAGCCCATTGGCCGTCACTGTGCCACCGGTCTGATTAAATATTACTGATGCACCGTCTCCAAGTCCCGAACCGCCGTTACCGACTATGATACTTCGAGAGTTTGTAACGGTAAGCGTACCGGCATTCATATTATACGTCAGCCCGGCAGTCGCATAACCAAGATTCACGCCATTGGCTGAAATGGTACCGCCATTTTGAGTTATTTCATTGCCGGGATTGGGGCTGCCCGCGATATTATTATAACCGCCGCATAAATAGCTGTTCGTAGTTAAAGTGTAGCTGCCCGGTGCGAGCGTGAGTTTGCCATACGAATTAGCGTATCCGATATATAAAAGGTTACATGAAGCGTTGCCATTGACTACCGTTTCTCTTTCTGCATGCAGGAAAACACTATCGCTTATAACGGGAACACGGTTAACAGCAGATTCGCCATCGTTCAGATACCAGGAAGTTATATCTGCCCAGTGATAATCATCAGTAGCAGGTGAAATATCATCTCTAAAATAGAGTGACTGACCAAAGGAGATTGACACTAAACTGAATACAATCAAAATCCCGGTTAAAATTGATTTTGCCATCCTGTATTCCTCCAAATTAAAGCTATCGTGTCTATTATACACACTATACTACGTAATGTCAATTGGGAATATTTGGATTTTATTTATCGCCATATTGCTCATTTTACGTCGATAAGCGCAATTTGATGTGAAATTCCGCAATGCCTGCTTTACTTGATCTCTTTTACACCCAGATTGACATCGCCCTGCAGAAGCCAGTCGACATACCTGTTATACAAATTATGTGCAGCAGGATATATCGAATTGGGACTCATAAAATGCGAAAACTCGAAAGTAATCAGTTTTTCAACTCCACGCTCGGACGCTATCATCATTTTGTGCAACATTTCAGGCCAACCAATCGGAGGAAATTTTATCGGCATATCGCGGCTGAACGATTCAACATTGCTCCAACAGGCGATTCCGTATTTTTTCGCCAGTTCACGATTCGCAGCGATATAATCTGCCAATTCATGATAATCTACCTGTCCATCCTGAAAAGCAACGATATCAATCATACCGGTAATTGTTGAAAACACACGATTCCATGCCTTCGTATGCTGATCTAATGTTACAGGATCATCGGCATACTGCTTGATTCCATGAACGTAAGGTGAAATTAGAATAGGCACATTCTTAAGCTGTTTCAAATGCCCAGCCAACTGCTGATAAACTTTGATGACAGATTCATTGCATGAGTCTATTTCATGGCTTATATACCAGCCCTTAAATGCTTTCTTGTGCCCGTACTTTGAAATAACTTCTTCACTGAATGCCTTATTAATATCAATTTCTTTCTGGTAATTGCCCTCATGCCAGTATAACCCGCTGTCGTACGTACCGAAAAATAAACCCATACCACAGCGCTCGGCCTGATCAAGGAATAATTCAACCAGGTCGAACGGAACAGGCAAAATACTACCTCCGATACACTTTTCAATCGTTTTGGATTTGAACGTTACCTTGTTCCTGTAACCTGCACGAATCAGTATAACAGTATCAATGCCGATTCTTTTCATTGCATCGAAATCACATGCCCATTCATCATGTCCCCAGTTCGATGCAGGTATATCGTGTGTTATCTCGTCAAGAAATGTACCGGTGATTCGCATTTATCTGAAACTCCTTACGTTATAGACACGTTCAATGTTTTCGCTTCGGCCATGGCTGAACAGTACCAGGAATTTTAATTTCATCACCAATTTTGCCATTGGGATTATGGCAGCTTTTCTGAAGTTCAAATTCTGGTTTGGCCGGCTCCGTCTGAGGCTGGAGGAAA
>Ga0209417_1006696_pt1 | contig 11600 bp, 5 predicted proteins | sample RifGroF2_FD_184002 | JGI IMG/M metagenome (GOLD analysis project Ga0209417, IMG submission 184002) | Groundwater microbial communities from Rifle, Colorado, USA - Groundwater F2 (SPAdes) (version 2) | ecosystem: Environmental > Aquatic > Deep subsurface > Groundwater | place: Rifle, Colorado... | reverse complement strand
ATCCGGCAGGTAGTCATGCACCTTTTTCAAAGCTTCTTCCCCCTGTTTGGCAACTATCACCTTTTTAAAAACCTCACCAAGACTATCTTTCATATAGGCCAGCAAATCAGGCTCGTCCTCTACAACTAGTACTGTAAGTAGTTTGAGGTCAAAACCGTCATTCATTATAATACTATCCTGGTAGTCACCTGTTTGTTTTTCGATTAATATCTGCTCATAGGTATTTTCAGATACCACCTTGACTGTCTCAAGTGGTAGTTCAAACCAAAATTCGGAACCCTGAGGTGTGAGGGAGCGATACCCGATAGTTCCGCCATGCAGTTCAACCTGCGTTTTTGCATACGAAAGTCCTATACCACTACCCCCTTTCTGATGTCGTGCCTGATAAAAACGGGTAAACAAGTTCGGCACATCTTCTTCAGGTACACCTTCTCCATCATCAGAAACTGAAATTCGTATCTTGTTCTCCAACCAAACCGAACTTACGGTTATACTACCACCTTCATTTGAGAATTTGATGGCATTCATAAGTAGATTCGAAAGTACTTTATCACAGCGGTCACGATCAAAACTTACCGTTTGTATGCGTTCATCAGTTTGCAAATGCAGTTGTAACTGCTTCGACTGCAATTCAAAAACAAAATCTTCCGTGATATTCTGTATCCATTCGTTTACCTGATACGGCGCTCTGTTCAGTGTCTCATGCTTAATCTCCATTTTTCTTACATCAAGCACCATATCTATCATATTCTTCATGTTTTTAACATGCTTATACATAAGGGTAAGCAGCGGAAGGAAGAATGCCGGAGTAGCTTCATCCTTCAGCATTCGCCGCAAAGGAGCATATACCAGCGTTAAAGGTGTCCGTAATTCATGGGATATGTTGATCAGAAAACGAATCTTCTGTTCTGCCAATTCCTGTTCATGTTTCTGCATCTCCATTTCCATGGACTGTTTGGCTTTTCTGACGGCTATCCTTCGCAAGCGGATCAATACTGATGCTGTGAGAGCCAGAACAATCACATAAAACCACCAGGTCTGCCACCATGGCGAAAGGACCCGTATTTCGGCAATCAGCTCCGGTGCGCTCCATTTTTCGTCTTTAAGCTCGTATTCCAGCAACACTTTATAGCTTCCCGGAGTCAGCGTTTGGGTTCTTATTGATTGTGTTTCCAGATTCTGAAAAGAAGTATTTGTTCCTTCAATTAAATACCTGCAACGAGGGAGAGTGGTTAATGAAGGTGTATTGATAAATAAATTAAGTTGCAGGGAAGTATGGTCCCAGGGAATGCGAAGATGATTCACTCCATCTTCAAACTTTATTCTTTCAGGAGACAACAGACTTCCATCGAGTTGAACATCAAGCAATTCAAATCCGGGGACAATATCTTCCGGAAAAGGAATATCTTTTTCTATGCGTGAAAAACCGGCTACACCACCGATATAAACATCTCCGTTCCGACTAAGTAATCTTGATTTTGGAAGAATCTCATTAGGCAATAATCCGTCAGCCTTACCATACGTATAAATCTGATTACGGGCAATATGATAACGATAAAACGAAATGCCCGAAGCTATCCAAACCGACATTCTGGTATCAACAAGCAATGTAGATACGGATTTTATTCTCTCGGGGAAAACTCGTTCTAATGTCTTTGTTTCCGGTAGCCACTTGTAGAGTCCGTTGCTCATGCCCAACCAATAATTACCTGTATTATCCACATCGACTGAATTAATAAGTCCATTGATTGTTTGGGGTAATTTTAAAACCTGTTCGGCCCGACGATTTATTATATTATACCTGACAACGCTCACATTGTTATACATTATAACAACATTTGGAAGGTAAGCTGAAGTGCATAATCTTACAGCACCTTCGCCCGGTTTAATTATATTCAGAGGCTTGAGAATGCGTTTATCCGGCAAATATTGATATACTTCTTCACCGGCAAAATATATATTCCCCAAACGATCTGTTAATACATTCACCCCAATCCAGTCGTTGGAGAAAAGATTTTTATCTGTACTGCCGGTAATGGATAAAGGCTTTATTTGTCCGCTGCCTTTATCAAACACCACCAAACCGTCTTTGTACAGGCTTAGTATTAATTTATCTTCTGAATATGAACTGATGGAAGTAACTTTGGTTCCAAAGGTAGCAGGATAATGTGTAAATTGGTGCCTGCCAACATCAAAGCTATTTATACCCTGACCATCAGTACCTATCCATACCCTTCCCTCTTTTTCGTCTTCGTAGAAACTCAAAACGGTTGACTCACTTAATCCCCATCCTGAACGTAGAGGGGCACCGGCATATGAATCGACAAATATCTTGCGCACTCCCAGCAAACCACTCCGGATAGTACCTAACCACATATTGTTGTAGCTGTCGACATACAGACTAAGCAGCGAGTTGACCGAAACACCTGTCAGCTGTTTTTGTTGTCCGTTGATTCTTTCCAGTCTGCCGCTGACATAATCGTAGGTCAAAACTCCTTCTCCATCTGATGCCATCCACAATTTACCCCTGTGATCAATGATATCCATAATCTTATCTGCCTGATACACTCCTGAAAGTTGTTGAAGATTTCGAATCGTTTTCCCTTTTTTATCAAAACAAATAAGACCTTTCCCATATTCCGATACCCAGTACTGATCGTCGGCATTGCGGTAAATATCCAGAACATGCTCATTCTTAAAAAATGGAGTACGTGTAAGTTTGCCACTCTTTAGATCACAAAAAAACAATCCTTTCCAGCGGGAACCAATTAAAAGCGTGTGCTCATCCCAATATTCTAATTTTGAAGCAGCTGTCAGGTTAGTTTCATCTCCCTGAAAATTTAATTCTGTCCAGCGTTTATTTTCAACATCGTATGTAAGTAACGAACTACCTGTGGTAGCATACATTTTATTCTTTCGTACCAAAATATTCCTCAAAGAGATTTCATTTCCGTTAATCTTCTCTTTGATGAAAGTATCACTTCTCCTGTCGTAACGACATAAAGTTCCTCCTGTTCCAATCCATAAATCGGAGGAAGCATCTTCTGTTATAAAAAAAACATTATTGTCGGGAAGTGATGATTCCTGTTCGGATTCATGATAGTAAGTACGTACAACCTGACCGTTATAGCGGTTCAAACCTTCTTTTGTTCCAATCCACAATATACCCAAATGGTCACGGTAAATGGCTTTCACCGACGACTGCGACAGACCTTCGTTAAGCGAAATTTGTTCAAAATAAAATTTCTCAGCATATGATGCCGGAATATAGCATAATGAGAAAAGAAAGAATAAAATTAAGCAGTAATTTCTCATAATCACAAGTTCCTGTATTTCTGCTCAAAAATACAAAAATCCTGTGAATTAGAGCGTATAATCTATATGGAAATTAAACTATACAACAAGGGTAAGCAATTAAAACCTCCCCCGCTCAATATACCCTATATGCAACAAATGATGCGACAATTTTCCTAAAGGTTTCTTCAGAAAATGATCGTAAAGATATTTGATTTCGGGATTTTCGTGCGATTTGCGCAATCCTTTGTGGGCATCTTCGGCATAAATAGATGCTGCCCGCTTCATCCTGATGTCGGCATTCGTTGGAATAGGCTGACCTCCACCACCGAGACAACCCCCGGGACAGGTCATCACTTCAATAAAAGTATAAGGTGAAGTGCCTTTTTCAATTTCTTCGAGCAGGATGCGGGCATTCTTAAGTGTATGCGCAACTGCCACCCTTACCTCTGTTCCGTCAATATCAACCGAAGCTTCTTTTATTCCCTGCATTCCCCGCACAGCTTTCAGATTGATATCGGGCAAAGGTCTGCCGGTGAGTGCCTCGTAAGCGGTACGCAATGCAGCTTCCATCACTCCGCCGGTTGCCCCGAAGATTACGGCAGCACCTGTGGAAGTTCCCAAAGGATTGTCAAAATCTTCTTCAGGAAGATAGGTGAACTCAATACCCGTTTGTTTAAACATACGCGATAACTCACGTGTGGTCAGCACATAATCCACATCATAAAAACGGTCATTGGCCGACAAATGCATCTTTTCTTTCCAGTAATCGAAAGCGCCATCCATCTCCGGACGTTTGGCTTCGTATTTCTTAGCTGTACACGGCATCACTGAAACCACTATAATATTTCTCGGATCGATGCCCGTTTGTTCTGCATAATAGGTTTTGGCTATGGCTCCGAACATTTGCTGTGGTGACTTACAGGTCGACAAATGAGCCAGTGATTTCGGAAAGAAATGTTCTATAAACTTGATCCATCCCGGCGAACAGGAAGTTATCATAGGTAGTGTACCTTTATTCTTTATTCTATCGATCAACTCATTGCCTTCTTCAATGATAGTCAGGTCGGCGGCAAAATCGGTATCAAATACTTTAGAAAATCCTAATCGTCTTAATCCGGCCACCATCTTTCCGGTCACCAGACTGCCATAGGGCATGCCCATTGCCTCTCCTATTCCCACACGGATAGCTGGCGCCGTTTGTACCAACACCACCTTTTCAGGATCATGAATGGCTTTCCACACATCATTCACAGCACTTTTTTCGGTAATAGCTCCGGTCGGACATACCAATGCACACTGACCGCAATTGGTACAGGCCACCATTCCCAAGCCCAGATCCATAAAGGTTGATATCTTGCTTTTCATTCCCCTTCCGGCAAAATCAATGGCTTTTACCGTTTGAATCTCGCTGCAGGCTGCCACACAACGTCCGCATAAAATGCATTTTTCCGGATCACGGATCAATGAAAGTGAGGTGTAATCTTTTTCTTGTAGTGCCTTTCTGGTACGGGGGAATCTTTTCTCTGAAATGCTGAAATCATAGGTCAATTGCTGCAACTCACAATGCTGGTTACGATCGCAACTCAGACAATCCTGCGGATGATTGGCCAGCAACAGCTCCACATTCATCTTGCGTGCCTGCAAAATACGGTCATTATTGGTGGTGATTTCCATATTCTCCGCCACTCTGGTGATACACGACCGTAAAAGTGTTTTCGCTCCTTTTACTTCCACCACACACACTCCGCAGGAGGCATTGCTCGAAACATCTTTTAAATAACAGAGCGAAGGTATCCTTATTCCTGCAAACCGACAGGCTTCCATGATGGTGATTCCTTCAGGAACCTGATAAATCTGATTGTCTATGGTGATTTTCATATATCGTATCTGGTTTAAAGATTCTGTGAAACTATTTATTTAACATTTAACCACATTAGTCACGTGAGAACTAAGAGCTAAGAACTAAGAGTGACAAGTGATTGTAATACTTAAGTGTACTTATATGACTTATATGGTTATTATTATATTAGAAACGCACATCGCAACGGAGACAACGACTCACCTCATTACGTGCCTGTTCGCCGGTATATCCGCATTCCACTTCGTGAAAATTACCCACCCTGTCCTTCACTGCCAGCTTGTAGGAAACATTTTTTGATGCTTTTTTCGGATTTACAGGAACGATATTCCTGTAGGCAAACTCTCTGAATAAGAGATGGAAACGTTTTTCCTGCATCAATGCAAAATCTATCGCTTCGGCGGCTTTCTTTGCCATTCCCATCGCTTCGGCAGCTGTCGAGGGACCGGTCACCGCATCTCCTCCGGCATATATTTTTTTGTGTGTCGTTTCCTGAGTAAACGGATTGATAATGATCCGGCCTCCTGAGCCTGTTTCCATTCCGCTTTGCTTCAAAGGTTCTGAATCAACACTTTCACCAATGGCAAGTATCACGGTATCACAAGGTATTTCATCAAATTTCCCTGTTGGCACCGGTTTTCTTCGTCCTGAAACATCAATGCCGCCACAGGTCATCATCTCAATTTTCAGTCCCCTTACATTCCCTGATTTATCTGTCTGAATCTCCACCGGCGCCGACATGAAATGATAGCGTATCTGTTCGGCTTCGGATTCAACAATCTCTGCATGGTTGGCAGGCATATCGCATTTTTCACGACGATACACTACTGTCACCTCTTTGCTCAACCTCCATATACTCCGGGCAGCATCAATCGCCACATTTCCTGCTCCTATAATAACCACCTTTTCACCTAAAGGCGGCTGATTGTCGAGCGCCAGTTCTTTTAATATGTCTGTTCCTGAAAATACTCCCCCGGCATGTTCGCCGGGAATATTCAGTCCCGCTTCCTTCCATGCACCGATAGCCATATAGATGGCATCATACTTATTTTCAAGTTTTTTCAATGAGATATCTTTTCCCAATGCCGTATTAAAGATGAACTTCACGCCTAATTTCCTTATAAACTCCACTTCTTTCTGAAGAACCGAATGTGGCAGACGATACTGAGGAATACCAAATCTCAACACGCCTCCGGCTTCGGGAAAAGCATCGTAAATAGTGACTTCATGTCCGAGACGTACAAGATAGAAAGCGGCAGTCAAACCCGCCGGACCAGCTCCCACTATGGCAATTTGCTTTTTTGTTGCCGGTAGCTTTTCTTTGATGAGTTTTTGATAGATCTCATGTTCCTTGCCTAATTTATACATGGTATCGGCAAGATAGCGGTGAATCTCACCCTGCGAAACCGGCTCATCCAGCATCTCACGCCTGCAACGCATCTGACAGTGAAAATGACAAATACGGCCTATCGTTCCGGGTAAAGGATTATCGCGCAAAGTCAACTCGAAGGCATCTTCTATCCTGTCCTCCTTAATCAGTTCAATATATCCGGGGATATTCATATGCATCGGACAGGAATTTTCGCAAAGTGCCATGAACAGATCTTCACAAACACCTGCCTTGCACCTTTTCTGAAGTATATGCTCTTCGTATTCATCCCTGAAATAACGAAGTGTGGTAAGAATAGGATTAGGAGCAGTTTGTCCTAAGGCACAAATAGCCGTATCTTTAATTGTCTGACTTAACATTTCAAGCATCACCAAATCAGCCTGAGTTCCCTGACCACGCGTAATTCTGGTCAATATGGCAAGAGCTTGCGACAATCCTTCGCGACAAGGTGTACATTTTCCGCAGGATTCCGCTGCATTAAATTCGAGGAAATAACGGGCCACATCCACCATACAGTTGTCCTGATCCATAACCACCATTCCCCCGGAACCCATGATGGCTCCCAACCCTGCGAGCGATTCATAATCCACCGGTGTTTTAAAATGTTCAAGTGGAATACAACCCCCGGATGGTCCACCTGTCTGCACTGCTTTTACCCGTTTATTTGTTCCTGTTCCTTCTCCGATTTCAAAAATAAATTGCTCCAGTGTTGACCCAAGTGGCAGTTCCACCAAACCTGTGTTTTTAATTTTGCCTACTAATGAAAACACTTTTGTGCCAGGACTTTTTTCTGTTCCCGTCAATCGGAACCACTGGTTGCCTTTTTCAATGATAACGGGGATATTGCACCATGTTTCCACATTATTGATATTCGTGGGACAACCATACAAACCTTTGGCAGCAGGATATGGCGGTCGCGGAACCGGCCGGCCTGCTTTCCCTTCGATGGATGCTATTAAAGCAGTTTCTTCCCCGCAAACAAAAGCGCCGGCACCTTCAACGACTTCCAGTGTAAAACTAAAATTGGTCCCCAGTATATTTCTCCCCATCAGCCCCATAGCTTCAGCCTGCTCAATGGCCATCTTCAACCTCTTCACTGCCAGAGGATATTCTGCCCGTACATAGGCAATACCTTCATCTGCTCCCATCGCATATGCCCCGATGATCATTCCCTCCAATATCGAATGAGGATCACTCTCAATCTCATTGCGATTCATATAAGCTCCCGGATCTCCTTCATCAGCATTACAAATAATGTACTTTTTAGGCGCACCGCTTTGCTGCATCATCGACCACTTAATACCCGTAGGGAAACCTGCTCCACCTCTTCCCCGCATCTTAGCAGCAATAACCTCATCAACTACCACTTTCGGCGGCATCTGCGACAATACTTTTGCCAGCGCACTATAACCTCCCACTGCAATATAATCTTCAATTGATTCTGGATTAATCAATCCGGCATTTCGCAACACCAGTTTCTTTTGTCCCTTAAAGAAAGGGATTTCATTCCATTGAGGATATTTTTCATATCCTTTGCCATACTCAATTTGACTGGTAAGATGATCCCAGGTTTCAATCCTGCACAACACCTTTTTTGTATAGGGCTTTCCTGAAACAGCTCCTTCCAGAATTTTGATGACTTCTTTATCTGTCACTCTGCTGTATATCAGCATTGGTTTACCGGGTTGATAAACTGTCACCAACGGTTCTTCAGCACAAAACCCAAAACAACCGGTGGCTTTAAGACCACAATTCAGTGACTTATCCGCGATATGCTGTTGAATAATATTGTATAAAACATCTGCTCCATTTCCTATTCCACAGGTACCCATACCAACCAACAACATCGGGTGATCCGGAAGCAGATGCTTTGTGTATGCTTTACGGTTTTTCTCCAGTTCGACTGCATTGATCTTTTTCATGATTGTTTCACTTTTTTCAGTATTTTAATCAACTGCGAAGCATTTACATTACTGTTTATCAATCCGTCAACAGCAATGACAGGCGATTGTGCACACTGACCGAAACAGGCAACCGTCCTGATGGTAAATTCATTATCGGGCGTAGTATAACCCGATTCCATATCATCCGTACCACATCTGAAACCGAAGATGTGTCCCACACTGTCGAGCAATCCTTTGGAGCCTTTGGTGTGACATGCCGTACCGCGACAGACAATAATGGTATGTCGTCCCTGAGGCTTTAAATTGAAAAATGAATAGAAAGTGGCAACGCTGTAGACTTGTGTCAGAGGAATGTCCAGCTTCTGGGCCACCTGCGTGAGGGTTTCCTGCGGAAGAAACTTCAGAGGATTAACTTCCTGAACTTCCTCAAGGGTAGAGAGTAAACTTCCGGGTCTGAATCTGAATTTCTCTACGATCTGATCAAGAACAGGCTCCGCAACCACATAGGATCTTATTGGTTCCATAATGTATAATTTAAGGTTATCAACTGCCTCCGGTTAAAAGATCATCCCGCACAAATGTAGAAAATTAATTACAAACAATTACATAAATTAACAATTAATTACTGATTTTTTTCTCTAATAAGCACAAAAAAAATCTCCGGCAAGAATAACCTTACCAGAGATTTCTGTATATCAATGTATTATGATGATATTTATTTTACATCATTCCACCCATTCCTCCGCCCATAGGCATTTGAGGAGCCGGATTATCTTCTTTCTTTTCAGTGATAACACATTCGGTAGTGAGGAACATACCAGCAATTGAAGCGGCATTTTCAAGCGCAACGCGTGTAACCTTTGCAGGATCAACCACACCGGCTTTCATGAAGTTTTCATACACATCCGTACGGGCATTATAACCGAAATCATCTTTTCCCTCACGTACTTTCTGAACCACAACTGCACCTTCTTTTCCTGCATTGGCCACAATCTGACGCAATGGTTCTTCGATGGCACGTTTTACGATTTCAATACCCGTAGCTTCATCATCATTTTCAGCTTTAAGTGACGACAAAGAATCAATGGCACGAATATAAGCCACACCTCCACCGGGAACGATTCCTTCTTCAATAGCAGCTCTTGTAGCACTTAAAGCATCGTCAACGCGATCTTTTTTCTCTTTCATTTCCACTTCTGAAGCCGCACCAACATAGAGTACTGCAACACCACCGGCTAATTTAGCCAGACGTTCCTGTAATTTTTCGCGGTCATAATCAGAGGTAGTCGTAGCAATCTGTGACTTAATCTGAGCAACACGTTGAGAGATATTGGCTTTATCACCGGCACCGTTTACAATCACCGTATTATCTTTGTTAACAGTGATTTTCTCAGCACTACCTAACATTTCAAGTGTGGCTTTATCAAGTGTAATACCTTTTTCTTCCGAAATAACAATACCTCCTGTAAGGATAGCAATATCTTCCAGCATTTCTTTACGACGGTCACCGAATCCGGGAGCTTTAACAGCACATATCTTCAATGAAGCACGTAAACGGTTTACAACTAAAGTTGTTAATGCTTCTGATTCAACATCTTCGGCAATAATAAGGAACGGACGGCCTGATTGTACTGCCGGTTCCAGTACCGGAAGCAGTTCTTTCAGGTTGGAAATCTTTTTATCGTAGATCAGGATGTATGGTTTTTCCATTTCTACTTCCATCTTTTCTGTATTGGTAACAAAATAAGGAGAAATGTATCCTCTGTCGAACTGCATCCCTTCAACTACTTCAATATTGGTATCGGTACCTTTAGCTTCTTCAATTGTGATAACACCATCTTTCGTTACAGTACGCATGGCATCGGCAATCAATTTACCGATAACGGCATCGTTATTGGCAGAAACAGTTGCTACCTGTTCAATTTTATCATAATCGTCGCCTACAGATTTTGCCTGAGCTGCAATACTTTTTACCACTTGTGCCACAGCTTTGTCGATACCGCGTTTCAAATCCATTGGATTTGCTCCGGCTGTTACGTTTTTCAACCCAACACTTACAATCGACTGTGCAAGCACTGTAGCTGTAGTCGTTCCATCACCGGCATCGTCTCCTGTTTTGGAGGCAACTTCTTTAACCAATTGTGCTCCGAGGTTCTGAAATGCATCTTCCAGTTCGATTTCTTTGGCAACTGTTACCCCATCTTTAGTGATGTGTGGCGCACCAAACTTCTTCTCGATGATCACATTACGACCTTTTGGTCCCAAAGTCACTTTAACCGCATTAGCGATAGCATCTACCCCTTTTTTCAGTTCATCACGGGCATCGATATTGAATAAAATTTCTTTTGACATAATATATTTACTGTTTAATCATTACTATTTATTATTTAACTCAATTGATTATCAAATAATAGCGAGGATGTCCGACTGTCTCATGATCAGGTATTTCTCACCTTCCCACTCAAGTTCAGTACCGGCATATTTTCCGTAAAGCACAGTATTACCTACTGACACTTCCATTTTTTCATCCTTGGTGCCATTACCAACTGCCAACACTTCACCTTTAAGTGGTTTTTCTTTTGCTGAATCAGGAATGATAATTCCACTGATTGTTTTTTCTTCTGCCGCTGCAGGTCTCACCAACACGCGGTCTGCTAATGGTTTAATGTTCATAATCAATCTATATTTTTAAGTTTATATTTATTTTTGACGGGAGCAGTTATTCAGATATTGTGCCAAAGCCTTTTTCTAACATGATTGTCAGTTTATCCTTCAATTTCCGGGAATCAGTCCACTGAAGAATCTGTCATCTTGTCAGCAATGACATGATATTTACACAATAACAATAGTTTGAAAACATCATATATAATGAGAGAAGGATGTTTTCCAAGCAAATTCTTTTTCAACAGAGTTTTTATCAATAAAAACTTAAATGCAAATAAACCTGCCAGATGATATTTTGTAATGGTTTGAAAGTAATGTAATAACTTTGACTCCTTCGCAAGAAAAGGATATTTTCCTGAGATAAACAGTCTGTACAGATTCTTTACACTTTCTGATGTTTTCAGTAAAAACACTTCATTATCATCTATTCCCCTGTGAATAAGCGGATTGTCTATTCGTTGAAAAGTATATCCTGCTTCATGGAGAT
>Ga0209417_1006691_pt1 | contig 11608 bp, 12 predicted proteins | sample RifGroF2_FD_184002 | JGI IMG/M metagenome (GOLD analysis project Ga0209417, IMG submission 184002) | Groundwater microbial communities from Rifle, Colorado, USA - Groundwater F2 (SPAdes) (version 2) | ecosystem: Environmental > Aquatic > Deep subsurface > Groundwater | place: Rifle, Colorado... | reverse complement strand
GGCTTTAGTGCATCATGGATATCGTAATCAAGCGTCAGTTGGTAGAGCATCTTTCGCAGTTTATTACGCCTTCGCGTCGTGAAAAGATAGATTCTGCTTTGCAACAGCGGACACGTTATGTGGTTCCTGTGTTGGAAGACATCTATCAACCACATAACATAAGCGCTTCGGTGCGAACAGTTGAGTGTTGTGGGGTTCAGGACGTTTACGTTATAGAACAGCAAAATCGATATACGGTAAATACGGGGGTAAGTAAGGGAGCTTCGAACTGGGTTACGCTCCATAAGTATGGCAAAGAGGGCCGTAATAATACAGAGGCCTGTTTTTCTCAATTACGATCAAAGGGGTATCGAATATTAGTTGCATCTCCTCATGCAAAAAGTATTCAGCTCTCTGAGATTTCGCTTGATAAACCAACGGCAATTGTATTTGGAGCAGAGGAGCGTGGGGTTTCGCTCTATGCACAGGAACAGGCAGATGGCGCTTTTACCGTGCCGATGTACGGTTTTACCGAAAGTTTTAATGTTTCGGTCTGCGTATCTCTCTGCTTTTATGAGCTGGTGAATAAACTTCGTGTTTCTTCGCTTCCATGGATGTTGTCTGAAGAAGAGCGGCTTGATATTAAGGTCGAGTGGCTTCGAATGATGGTTCGTGGTTCGGAGTTTTTGGAAAAAGAATTTTTTGTTGAGTAACATGAGTGCCGCTCACCATTTGTATGAGTGGCTTACTTGGTAATTAACAAAAAAATTCTGGTAAGTAGTAATAAATACCTGGGCCTGCTGTAGAGTAAGCCCAGGTTATTTTTTAGGAAATTGATGTTGTTAGCAAAAGAGAATAATCGGGCAGCACTTGCCCAGTTATATGAGGCTATAGAGGACTTGGAGAGGATTAGGTGTTTACGTGTCGAGGACGTTCCTGTTGAATTCACAAAAGAACGGCTAGTGTGCACATTTCGTGATTCTCTTATTCAACGATTTAGGGGCAGTATTGAACTTTTTTGGAAATATTTAAAACGCTATGAAGAAGAAGTTTTACAACTTGTGCTTGAAGTGAATGCACCACGCTCAGTGATTACTGCGGCTTGCAAAGCAAAAGTTATTTCTGAAGCTGACGCAGAAATGCTTCTTGAGATGCTGAGTGGTCGCAATTTAACCTCCCATATTTACAAAGAAGAGGTAGCGGAGCAGTTAAGTGCTAAAATACCTGAGTATTATCAGCTTATGAATAAATATATCGAAGCGCTTTAGTTATCCGCAGCCCATTGAGAAAGTTTTGTAAAGCGGATATGCCATCCATTTTTGATGCATGTGCTTACACGTTCAAATTCAGTTTTATAGTTGCTATTGATATCGGTAATCCGCTTGAAAGAACCGTCGGGCTGGATGACGAGTGGGTTTGCTCCACGGAATTTACCGTAAATAATGGTGTCATAGGCTGCATCATCTAAGGTAAAATAGTCCCATGAATTTTTCATCCGATAGAGTCGATCAGTAATCACTGAGTCAGTGCTTTTATTGAGGATTTCCCACACCATATCATCAGTCGCATTACACACCATATCTTGGGTAAGAATGCCAATAGCCACTGCGCGGCGCAATGCTTGAGCAAGCCACTGGGTACTTAAGTTATCGACGGCACCACCCCACAAAAATTCAGTCAGTTTGAGTGATATCTCTGAGAATCGTTCAGCGGCCTCTTGGTCGATAAAATACCACTGGCCATTTTCGTAACGAACTGCATTGACAAGGGCGTGAGCTTCTTCTTTGTTTATAATCCCTTTATAGAGTCCACCCGTGATATTGTATTCAAATCGGTCTGCACAGAGGTCGGGGAGCTTTTGTTCAAGAATAGTAAAGTTTTTATTTTGATGATGAATGTCTTTGATTTCAAGATTATATTTTTTTAGTATTGCTTCAAATCCATGGATTTTGAGGAATGTTGCGTGTGTATTATCTTGGTAACTGTCGGCAATGCGATAATGATCAGAAAAATAATAAGCGCCGACGTGAGAAAACACGGTGTGCGAAATGTCGTGAAGCAGTGCCGCAACTTGCTCTTCTATTGATCCGCCTAACATGCGAACAATGACGAAAACATTAACGGAATGTTCGTAGCGGGTGTAGGAGTCATTTTGGCACAGATAGTACCAATGCCCGTGTTGTCTTATTTTTGCGAGTCGCTTGAATTGTGGATGTTGTAAAATTTCAATTATTACGGGGTCTTCAACGCTGCAGGTTCCAAAGATTGAGGATATAGAAACCTGTGTGCAGTTTGTTTGATCGGGGGTATAAAAAAGGGAGGTAAACCCACATAATTCTGTTCGATCTTGAAGCTTTGGAAATTCTTTACGTGCATCGCACACATAAGTGAGAAAGAGTATGCAAAAAATTACGAGTTTCCCTATTTTTATCATTGCGCTTTCTCCATAGATTGAAGTGAAGGTGCTATAAATTTAGAGATAAGTGTAGCGAGAAAGTATTTTTACGTATACTCTATTTTTCGATTGTTTTTTTGAGTATCTATGCCTTTTCTGCGTGGCTTTTTGAGCTTAATGTGGGGGCTTTTTTTGTAATCTGAGGGAAAAATGAAAAAGCGCATAGTTGTTTTTAATGGTGTTCATGGTGCAGGGAAATCTACCTTATCTCAAAAATTAACAGAAGCTGATGATCGCTTTCTTCTTTTCCCAGAAATTGGCCGGAAAGTGCGTGAAGAAGTAACATACAATGCTCTTGAGTCGGGCGAAGCGTTTGATCGCGAGGTGATGAGGCGTGAAATTGAAAGAGATGCTCTTTTGGTACAGTCTTCAAAAATTCCAGTGATCGAAACATGGCATATGGGTAATATTGGGTATATCGAAGCAAGAACGCCACAACTCACGCAATTGTATACCGATCTTTTAAAAAAACAACTGGAGCTTTTTGACCCCTATTGTGTGTTTGTGCATATTGACTGGGATGTCTTTCGGCAACGGGTAACCGAAAAAATAAAGCCCGAACAGATAGATGAATTGATTGCTTTTTATCGTATTATTCGAGATTCAACATTCAAGCTTTATGACCAATTGGGCTTACGGTACCAGATTATTGAAAACCAGGCGTCGGTGCAAGAAAGCATGGCTCTTTTGCAAGAGTCTATGACTGCTCACGTTTGTGGTGAGTAGGTTTTAATCTTGCGCATTACCTGTTCAATAGTTGTTTGGTAGTCAAGTTGTTCGAGTGATGGTAAAAACTGGGGGGCAGCCATTTTTATCCGCTATTGGGGTAATAAAAGCACTCGAACTTACCTAACTACCAACCAGAACAAAACTCTCTTTACCTTTAAAAGAGATACCCAGTTTGATGATTTTCGTGAGTCCGCGGTTACGTAATTCGGTCTCATATTTTTTATCTGCAATCTGCTCAAGAGCTTTTTTTGCAGCAGTTAACAGCGTCTCTCTGCCCGTTGCATTTTTAAACTCAATAATAATCCCGAACCGTGAGTGATCTTTTGGGAGTATCATGACATCATAGCGGCCAATACCACTCTCACGGTTTGAGCGGACCTCATGGGTCTCCATTAGGGCCGAAAACATGCCGAGCGTTAGAATGTGGTAAAATTTTTCAGGCTCTTTCTCAGATGTATCAAAAACGCTTAATACCTCTCCAGTAAAGAGCTCAAAAACGCGTTTAAACTTGGCTGTATTGCCGTCTGCTAAAGAAGCAAGCATTTTTTGATAGTCCTGCTTTATTTTTTTTGCACGGAACCAGCCGAGAACCATGGTCCGATAGAGCGATGCGACCTCTACATTGGGGATTTTTAGCTCAGCAAAACTGCCCATCTCACCAGTTCGATAGTTTTCAAATGTTAGATACCCGTTAAAGAGCAAGAAGTTCCAGAACGCATCCATGTCATAGCTGACGTTTTGGTAGATGATCCCCTCATCAATCTGCTTGGTAATCACGCCACCATCCATGAGAATTTTCAACTCGTCTTCGATGCGTTCAGCATTATCGCGGGCAAGATTATGGATTAATAGGTTGTCGCTTGTGTTAACCCAATAGGGCTGCATTTTACCGTTCTGGTCAACCAAATTAATAATAGACCAGGGGTTATAGACTTTATGTAGCCCGCTCTGATACCCGTCAAACCATTTACGTACATCATTAATACTGTTTTTCAGCCAAAAATAATCGAGCATGGTAATAACTTCGTGTTCAAGAAAACCAAATTTATCCGCATATCGCTCATCGGTTAATGAACAGACACGCAGATTATTAATACCGCTAAAAATACTCTCTTTAGCTACTCGCAAAATGCCGGTCACCACACTAAATTCAAGATTTGAATTATCTTTTAGTCCTGCTCCTAAAAAATCACGGAAAAACTCTATGGCTCTATCGTAGTAATTATGTATAAAAGCTGCATGAATTGGGGTATCATATTCATCGAGTAATATAAGCGCGTGCTTCTGATGGTGTTGTGCAAGATATTCTGACAGATTTAGTAAAGCCCTGCGATACAACATCTCATCGGCATTATTGTCGAGAATTGCAGCAAAATTTCTTTTTTGCAGCGGATCCAGCGCATCACTAGTCAGCAGGTAACGATGTCGTGAAAATTCACTCGTTACAACTTCCTGGACACCCCGGTAGCAGAGCTCCCAAGAGCTTGTTTTTATATCTTTAAATGTTAGCCAGATAACCGGATACTTACCCTGGTGAGCCATACAGTTAGAGTGCTGTTCTATAGCCAGGCCGTTAAATAGGTGGCGATTTGAGGGGCCTCGATTACTCTGAGATGGACCTCGCTCACCCTGAGCTTGTCGAAGGGAAGGGTCTTTTTCGAAAAAATATCTGAGCATGGATAGATTGAGTGTTTTTCCAAATCGGCGGGGGCGCGGAATGAGGGTCACCGCTGCTTTTGCATCGAGTAGTTCTCTGATTAATAGACTTTTGTCTGCAAAGTAAAAATTGCTTTCGATCAATTTTTTAAAATCACTTATCCCAATGGATATGCTCTTTGTATCTTTCACCTTCAATCTCCTGATAAATTTTCATGGCTTGATATCTCAATTGCCCTGTAGTTTACCATACCACAACTTGCCGGGAAAAATAGCTTTACTTATACCTAACCATTAGGTATAATATCTAATAATTAGGTATATCATTTAAGTTACGGATTTATCGTGAAAAAAGTTAATAAAACCAGGTTTGCTGTTCTCGGGATGCTTTTGAATAAACCCCAGACCGGCTATGAAATCTTGCAGATGATGCAGCAGTCGACGGCAAATTTTTGGCAAGAGTCGGATGCGTCGATATATCCGATGCTTAAGAAGCTTGAAAAAGAGGGCAAAGTAACATCGCGCAGTGCGTCGACTGGTAGGCGTGAGCGCACTATATTTACGATAACTCCAACGGGGAAAAAAGAATTTTTAGTCTGGATGGCTCTGCCACCCGAAGAGCAGAACTATCGCAGTGAATTGCTTTTAAAGTTGTTTTTTGGTGGCTATATATCGCCCAAAAAAATGATTCAGCAGCTCGAGTTACGGTTACAGAAGGTTGAAAAAGAGCGTGAGCACTACCAAGATGTCGAGACCACTATTCTGGGCCCACTCCGCGAAAAAGATTCCTACAAATTGTTTGGCATGCTAACCCTCAAATATGGGGTTTGGCACGCTGATGCAGAAATAGCATGGCTTAATGAATGTATTAGAATGTTGGAAAAAAAATAATGCAAGAAAGCATGACTCTTTTGCAAGAGTCTATGACGGCACATGTTTGTGGTGAATAAAAAATTAAGTGTATGTCAAAAAGAGAGCTGGTAGAAAATAATCCACCGGCTCTCTTTTTGGTTTTGAAGTACTCTTTTAACGGGCAGCTCTTTGTTTTTCTTCTGCCGCTCGTTTTTCTGCTTGATGCTCTCTCATTCTGTTTTCGTTTATCACATTAAAAAACAACCCAGTTTTTCTGAGGTACGCTTCGACTTTGCTATCTGGCACTATATCCGATGCATTCAGCATAGATCCAATCATAAACTTTACATCAAATTGAGCGATTGTTTCTAAAAGCCAGGTAACCACATCTACAGCATCAGCTCTAACGGCGCCCTGAAGCCATGTAGTGAAAATCTCTCCGGTAAAAGGAAGTCTTTGTTTTTGCATTTCACTATGAATAAATTGTGCTATGCGAAGGTCAGATCCAATTCTTTGGCGTGAGATGGCGTTGGCGAGAAGATAAGGGTGATTTTGAATCAACCAGGCCAAGGCAGGTAGATCATGATCATGAAGAGCTTGATCAAATTCTCTTATGTTCTGCTCGAGCATTTCTTGTTCCCGTTTTGTTTCTTTCTCCAGAGCTACTTTTCTTTGCTCATCAAGTTTTTGCTTAACAGCCTCGTCAATCTGCTTTTGTGCTTCTGGTGGTAGCCTTAATTTTGCATCTTGAACAAGTTTTACAATATCGATTGGTTCGATTTTTAGTTGAGGGTAGCTTTTTCTTATGAGAACCAAAAATGCCTTCTTGTTCTCTCTTAAAGTCCCTCCAAGAGGCAATGCTCCTTTGTCAATGAGGTATTGAGCTACGTCAAAATGTTTGTTGAGTAAGGCTGCGGTCAAAGCATTGATATTAAAGGCAAAGACTCCCGGTTTGATAAAATTGGCTGCCGGAAAATCAAGGCGATTTGGGATATCTATTCTTGCGGCACCGCTTATTGCGTTTTCCGCAATTGTTTTTACCATACCTAAGTGACCATCAGCGGCTGCGGTAACAAGAGGGGTACTTGCATATTCACCATGAAGAATCATACCAGCAAAGGCTTCTTCGTCTCCATTGATTGCTTTTTTATGGTGATACTCGGTGGTATATTCGGCTCCAGAGTTGGAGACATTAAATTTACCGATTGCAAAGTTAGGATAGGAATCAAGTTCAACACCGCTTCTAAAGAGCGCTTGTAGGGTTTCTGGGGTGCTAAATTTTGCAACCAGGTCAAAATCGGAATAGTTTGGTCCGAGGATGTGGTGGGTGGTATTTATAGGAGTACGAGTACTCCTATCGTAATCCAGGAAACCTTCAAACTCTATTTCCGTTATATTTTCTTGAGTGATTGGATGTTGATAAACGTCTTTTGGATTTTTGGCATCTTCTTTCAATATTTTAGTAAGTTCTGGCACATTGTTGCTCTTTGCCCATTCTATAACTCTTTCTGCAGAGGGGTTGATCGCTACCGGTGTATTTTGTGGGAGCGGCGATCCATGGAGATTGAGTGAGGCCACAAGCCCCAGTAGGGATATTTTAAAATACTGCTTCATTGTTCTTTCCTTTTAATTATATGGGTTATGAAACAATGGCGGTAGTTCCGCCTTATTTTAAGCATAACAGAGTGATGGGGGTGGTTGACAATATTTCAGACAGAAATATTTAAAAGAGTTTAGAGTGATGAATGGGTCTGCCTTTTTATTGCAAGTGCCTTGAATTTTAACCATAATAATAAAGAAAGTGCCTTGAAAATTAACCATTTTTTTTAAAAACAGCCTTGAGTTTTAACCATAGAAAGTAAAAAGGAACGGATATGAAGCGGTTTATAGATGAAGAGTTGATAGCGTGGAAAAATATCTCGTATCGCAAGCCATTACTTTTGCGAGGAGCTCGTCAGGTTGGCAAGACCTATGCGGCGAGGCAATTAGGCAAACAGTTTGCATCATTTGTTCAGATAAATTTAGAGGTGCAGCCTGAGGCGAGAAAAATTTTTGAGAAAGATCTCGACGCAAAACGGATTATGCGTGATCTTTCTTTATTTTCAGCACAGCCAATTATACCCGGTGAAACCCTTTTATTTATTGATGAAATACAAATAACACCACAAGCCGTGACTGCGCTTCGTTATTTTTACGAAGAAATTCCAGAGTTGCATGTTATTGCGGCGGGTTCATTGCTTGATTTTGCTATTGAGCAGGTGGGGATTCCTGTTGGGAGAGTTGAGTCTTTGTATCTTTACCCTCTTTCGTTTCTTGAATTTTTACTTTCTATGAATAATGACGTTCTTGTGCAAGAAATAATAGCGCATTCTGTAGAAGAGCCACTTTCAGAGCCTGTGCATAACAAACTACTCTCTCTTTTGGGGGAATATATAGCCATTGGCGGTATGCCCGGGGTGGTTGATTGTTGGATAACAACAAAAGATCCATCTCGCTGTTTTGCTCTTCATCACGCGCTTTTGGATACGTATAGGCAAGATTTTGTCAAATACGCAACAAAGCATCAGATAAAATATGTTGATGTTATTTTTAACAATATCCCTCGGCAATTGGGTAGAAAATTTAAATACAGTGATATTGAGGGTGATTATCGCAAGCGGGAACTTTCTCCGGCGCTCGAGCTGTTGATAACGGCAGGTGTAGCTCACAAAGTTACTCATAGTTCGGGGCAAGGCATCCCACTGGGTGCTACCGTTGATCCTCAAAACTATAAAGTAATTTTTTTAGATATTGCGCTTAGTCAGGCGATCTTAGGCCTTGATCTTGAATCATGGTTTTTGGATCCTCAGCAACAGTTTATTAACAAAGGAGAGCTGGTCGAAGCGTTTGTTGGGCAAGAACTTCTTGTTTATGCAAATCCTCATGCAAAGAGCAACCTCTATTATTGGCAAAGAAACGCTCCAAGCAGCACGGCAGAAGTGGATTATCTTATTCAAAGCGGGGAAAAAATTATTCCCATTGAGGTCAAAAGTGGTGTTGGCACAACATTGAGAAGTTTAAATTTGTTTTTAGAAAGCCATCCAAATGCGCCGCGTGGAATACGGTTTTCGATGCAAAATTATTCGGTGTTTGGTTTGATACAATCATTCCCTCTTTATGCAGTTGCCGCAATCCAAAAACAAAGAGCCGGGGGGAATTAACCCACCAGCCCTTTCTTTTAAGTGTTTTAATTTTCACGTATTGGTTGTAAAACGTGCCCTGTTTTGTCAAACGATGGCTCGGTCAACTTTTCATTTTTATAGATTGCTCTAGCTGGTTTTACAGAATCAAGCAAACCAGTTCTTTTCAGGTACGCTTCGACTTTGCCGCCGGGTACTCTATCTAATTGATTAAGCCAGGGACCAATCATCGGTATGAAGAAATCAAATTTAGTGATCAGCCATTCGAAGACATCTACGGCGTCAGCTCTAACGGCGCCTTGAAGCCAATTAGTGAGAATCGCTCTGGTAAAAGGAAGTCTTTGCTTTTTCATTTCGTCATAAATAAATTGTGCTATGCGAAGGTCAGATCCAATTATTTGGCGTGAGATGGTGTTGGCGAAAAGAGAAGGGTGCATTTGAATCAACCAGGCCAATGAAGGTAGATCATGATTATGAAGAACTCGATCAAATTCTCTATTAAATTCTCTAATGTTTTCTTGGAGCATTTCTTGCTCCCGTTTTCTTTCTTTCTCCAGAGCTACTTTTTCCCAAACTTTTTCTGCAGAGGAGTCGCTCGCTACCGGTGTATTTTGTGGGAGCGGCGATCCATGCAGATTGAGTGAGGCCACAAAGCCCAAGAGTGCAAGTTTAAAATAGTGTTTCATTGTTCTTTCCTTTTAATTATATGGGTTATGAAACAATGGCGGTAGTTCCGCCTTATTTTAAGCATAACAGAGTGATGGGGGTGGGTGGCAAGATTTCAGATAGAAATATTTAAAAGAGTTTAGAGTGATGAATGGGTCTGCTTTTTATTGAAAGTGCCTTGAATTTTAACCATGGGAAGTAAAAAAGAGCGGATATAAAGCGGTTTGCAATTATTACCTCTTTATCCCGTTGCCGCAATCCAAAAACAAAGGGCCTGTGGAAAAAGCTGAGTTAGCGAACGTTTAGTGAAAAACCCATGGCATTCAAAATGGCGGCGAGTGAGCAAAGTTCAGGGTTGCCATCTTTGGAGAGCATGCGATACAGACTTTCTCGTCTAACATGTGCCCGCTTGGCGAGACCGCTCATGGTCCCTTGAGCTTCCGCTACATTCCGGAGTGCACTGAGAAATACTGCTTGTGATTCGGTATCCCCCTCTAAGCTTTCTTCAAGAGCGGTATTTAGATAAACGATTGCGTACTCATGGTCCTTGAGGCGTTCGATGAGAGAGCTTTGATAGTCGATTGCTTTTGGGCTTTTTTTAATTGTAGAAGTGAGTTTTTTTTGTGTCATGGTTTTACTCCTCGTTCTTTGAAGTCTTGAAAATATTTTTTAGCTTTTTCAATATCTTTTCGTTGTGATTTTTTATCCCCGGCACACAGCAGCAAGATAATTTGAATACCAAGCTTCCCAAAATAGACCCGATAGCCTGGCCCAAAATCGATTTTAAGCTCGCAAACCCCATTGCCAATGGATTCACAGTTTCCAAAGTTTCCGTGTTTTATACGTTCAAGTCTCAAATCTATTAAAGCCTGTGCCTTTTGGTCAGCAAGATCATTAAACCATTTATCAAAGGGGCATTTTCCTGTTGATGTTTCATAAATTTTTAGTTTATATTCCACTATTGCCTTAGTAGGAAACAGGTATGGCAATGATTGTCATGTGTAAGTATGGCATAAGTGTGTTTTAAATGCAACACTTTGTTGTCAATTTAATTGGAGATCAAGGGCAAAAAAAAGAAGGGCCAACTGGCGTTAACCAATCAGCCCCGTCTGTTTTGATTATGCTACATCTCCTTGCCAACCAAGGTTAATGGCAAGGTCCCGCAGGGTTCGTTCCCATCTCTCCATACCGGGAGTGTTGAGAAAATAGAGTAGTTTCATCCCACTGCCACCATCACTAATGCCAATGCGTTCAACAACGACCTTTGTAATTTCCATTGCTTCCTGTAATGTTGGGCGAAGTTTTTTTTCTACTACCAAGTAGCGAAAAACGGGGTCATCTTTTGCAAAAGCCACATCCATTTTGAAGGGTTTGAACCCTGTATTTTTCTCGACCCGTCTTTCGAAGTTTTCCCAGGCTTTTCTGTAGAGTTTGTCTGGAATGACACCATACTCTTTTGTTGGTGCGCGATTTGTGATAAAAAGAGGATGTTTTTCTACCAGCACCTTGATGGTTGCAAGATCATTTGCCTTAATAGCGGCGAGTAATTTTTGATAGTCCCCAGTCTTTAACTCGGCAAGCAGTTTCTGGTAATTTTCCGATGCAAGTAACTTGTTCGCGAGGTACGCCTCAAAATCACCGCGCTTTGCAATGGCCTCTGGGCCTTCTTTGTAGAGGTTTGGATAGTGTTCTGCGGCATTGAAGCCGAGATGAAAGAGTCGATTGATGAGGGATGGGTTCGCCTCGAGTATAGTTTTGGCGCCATCAAGGTTGTTTGAGCTGAGTGCTTCTTCGAGGACAACCCTCTGTTGAGCTTCCTGTCTCTCTATAATCGCAATATCTTTGTTTGCTACTGGCATGCTCGATGCGGCAATGGCCGCAGAACCCAGTAGGGCAAGTTTTAAATGAAGACAGGTAATCCACTAGTTTAACTAGTGCGACTATCAACGCTTGGCGCATGGATTCAATAAAAAAGATGTTGTTGCGTTATACTTCTATCGGCTTGACGGCAGATAGGAGGATAAAATGGCAACAACATCGACATATGAAAGTTTAAGTCATTCGAAGTGGGACTGCAAATACCATATAGTTT
>Ga0209417_1006690_pt1 | contig 11613 bp, 15 predicted proteins | sample RifGroF2_FD_184002 | JGI IMG/M metagenome (GOLD analysis project Ga0209417, IMG submission 184002) | Groundwater microbial communities from Rifle, Colorado, USA - Groundwater F2 (SPAdes) (version 2) | ecosystem: Environmental > Aquatic > Deep subsurface > Groundwater | place: Rifle, Colorado... | reverse complement strand
TTCAATCATTACATCTTTTTGCTTTTCAGGAGACAAAACCTGCATACGTCTTGCTTTACCGATTGCTTTATGAGGAACATCGCCATCCCCGGCAATTTCATTGGAAGTGTCCACAACAATTACGCGTTTGTTTATATCATCAGCCAAAAGCCTTGCAATCTCTCTAAGTTTTGTGGTTTTTCCCACGCCCGGTCTTCCGAGGAACAAAATACTCTTTTCTTGAAGCACTAAATCTTTTATACAATTAATAGTCCCGGTCACAACTCTTCCGACTCTGCACGTAAGGCCCACAATTTTGCCTTTTCTGTTACGCATAGCGCTAATTCGGTGGAGTGTTCCGGGAATACCAGATCTGTTATCAGATGTAAAATCGTCTATTTTTGAAATTACGTATTCAATATCCTGTTGTGTTACAAATTCTTGCCCTAAATATTCGATAGTCTTATCTAAATGCCTTAATTCTCCTCTTCTTCCAATATCCAAAACTACTTCAACAATATCATCGAGTTTTAGTTTTTTCATTTCGCCAATAATTTTCGGCGGCAATACAGCTGAGAGTTTCTCTAAATCACTATAAAAATCTGAATTTGAAAAGTTATTTTCTAAATCCACGGAATGCTCCTCTCTGCAAAAACTACATCCATAAAATTTTTCCTCAGATAGGTTCTCGTTGTGATTTATTCCATACTCCTTTTTTATATCTACATTATACATTATTTTTCGCCATTTTGCATTAATTAACTACTAAGCTTGTAGTAATGTTAACAATTCGTTGCAATTGCTCACTAAAATTATCCTCAAGCTCATCTAAATAAGATAGAATTATTTTCCTTGCAAAAGTTCCGTATCCGATCCCTGAAATTTTCAAACCGAGTTGTTTAACCAACTTTTTAGTAAAATGATTTGCGCCGCCTGAAAGCTGAATATAAGCGTCCAATTTGTTTTCCAACAATACTGCCGCTGCCGAAACAGCCTGCAAAGAAGAACAATGCTTATCAGTAGCGCCCATCGGTATTCCATCAATCTGTATAATTACTTTTTGGCTGACAAGGTTTATCAGAGAACTGACATAATTCTGCAATTCAGCGGTGTTAAACCGTTTTGACTCCACGCAAAATGACAAAAGTTCCATATTTTTTAGCAACGATACGTTTAATTCCAGAAAATTTTTCACCTCCTCTATGGAATTATTTCCTGTATGTATTTCAACAGCTTTAAAAACCTGTTCGTCATTGCGAGCAAAGCGAAGCAATCCATTTTGATTAGTGGATTGCTTCGTCACAAGCTCCTCGCAATGACATAAAGAATTATTAAAATTCGTAAATTCTATTGCATTTTGCAAACATGCTTCTTCGCATTTTCCGCAACCGAAACAGTTATTTTTATTAAGTATTAGTTTGTTGCCGTCATTGCGAGGAGTACCCAAAGGGGACGACGCGGCAATCCAACTATTTGCAAACGGTTGATGGATTGCTTCGTCGGAACTTTGTTCCTTCTCGCAATGACAGTTTGCCGACAAAGCACCCGCAGGACATGAATCAATGCATTCTAAACAATTTGTGCATTTTTCATAATTAATTTCAGCTTTTCTAAAATGCAAATCATCCCCTGCATTAATGCTTACCATTATTACAGGTTCTTTATAATGCGAAAAAGCTCCCGGATTTTCATTATAGAGTTCGGAAGCTTTTTTAAGTCCTGCTTTTGCAGATTGAATTATTTGTTGAGAAGGGGCGACATCTATAACGTGAACCCCGCTCAGCGCATAAACCAGCGCAAGCCTCTCGACATGTTCCGCGTTTGTGTTTGCAGCACCACAAATTATCTTTGTAAAAACACCCTCTTCTAAAGCAAAAATAGTTCTGGCGACACTTTCTGTATGTCCTGCCGGAACTATTATTTTTGTTTCATTTAGAGTATTCAATCGGATTTTAATCTCCTAATACAATAACTCTTTTTCTTAATTTTATTTATAACATTTATTCATGGATTTGTTAACTATATATTTGGAGGATTTAATTTTCTCTCATAAAAAACTTTTTGAAAAGAGTCACGACAAAAACAACAGCGCCTAAAATAATTAAACTGCCTATTATTTGAGTCAAATCAGTTAATTTATAGCCCAAAACCAGTGAAACATATATAAAAATAAACGAAATTATACTGGTAATTTTATTTAAGCCTGATTCAACACCTTTTTGGCTGGAAAATAATTGGGCAGCTCCGCCGATTGACCCCATTCCATCACCTTTTGGGGAATGAATCAAAACTAATAATATTAATAATAAACCTGATAATGTTTGTAAAATCTGGAAAAAAGCTATCATTTATCCCTCCGAAAAATTTCATGATTTTATTTATAAAAATTATATTATCATAAAAAATTTTATTAATTACTGTATAATAATTTATGATTTGTTTAATAAGGTTTATTTTATGGATAGAGATTATCTAAAAGAAAAATTAATCAATTACAGAAATTTTCTAACTTTATTTTGGACTGGTCTTTTTGTTCTTGGTGGAGGTTTAATACATTATCATAATGATTTAAGTTCTTTATTTAAAAAGACTATTTTTTCAACAGGTCTTATCTTTGAAATAGGGTTAATTCTTGTTACAGCAGTTATGATGATTGAAATTAAAAGACTTTTAAAAAAAGTAAAGGAGTCAAAAAATGTTTGATATAGTTGCATCATTTGCAATGGGAACGGCTATAATTTTATTTACAGTTGCTATTTTATGGATTATACTTTCTGATTACGTTCAATTCAAGAAAGAAATGAAGTAATTTTCGCACTTAATTCTTCCGCATCGCCTTTTATAAATAAAATCTTATTTTTGGAGGTTTCACCGCTAACTATAGTGATAGAAGTTTTAGGAACCCCGAGCAGTTTCGACAAAAATTTTATACATTTTTCATTGGCTTTTCCTTCAACAGGAGGAACATCAAGTTTTATCTTCAAACTATCTTCAATTACTCCGACAATTTCGCATTTTGAAGAATTTGGCGCAACTTTCACGCCAAATTTAATGCCGTTTTCCAGCTTTGTTATTTTAAAATCCTTAATATTTGATTTGTTCATGTTGTGTATAATCCTTGTAAAGAGTACAATGTTGTTGATAAATTAATTTATAAATTAAACGAATTGCTAAATATAAAAAATGCATAAACAACTTTTTGACCAGTTAGGTAATATTTTAAAACAACAGCACAGAGCTGAAAAGGATATTGAAAAAATTCATTCAGCGTTCGATTTTGCTGCGAGTTTGCATGAAGGACAATATAGAGCCAGCGAAGAGCCTTATATTCTTCATCCTCTTGAAGTTGCCTGTATTCTTGCAGATTTACAGGCGGATACAGATACTATATGCGCTGCTTTACTGCATGACACACTGGAAGACACAGAAACAAGCCCGGAAGCAATAAAATCACGCTTTGGCGCAGATGTCTTAACTCTGGTAAACGGAGTTACCAAACTTAGCAAATTCAGCTTCAGCTCTAAAGAAGAACGTCAGGCTGAAAACTTCAGAAAAATGTTCCTTGCAATGGCTGACGATATAAGGATAATTTTCCTTAAACTCGCGGACAGGCTCCACAATATGCGAACTTTAAACTACATGAAGCCTGAAAAACAAAAAGAAATTGCAAAAGAAACTATAGAAATTTTTGTCCCACTCGCTAACAGATTGGGAATGGGCTTAGTAAAGACCGAACTGGAAGATCTTTCTTTAAGATACAGCAACCCTGAAAAATATTTTGAAATTGCGCAGTTGGTTGCTCAAGCAAAAGCTGAAAGGGATAACACAATACAGACAATTATAGAAAAGATTGACAGTAACCTCAAATCAATGCATATAAATGCGTCAATTACCGGCAGAGCAAAAAGTTATTACAGTATTTTCTCAAAAATGCATCGCAAACAAATGTCATATCAAGATTTGTATGATATTACAGCCGTTAGAGTAATTGTTGACGATGAAAAAGAATGCTACGAAGTTCTTGGACTTATTCACTCCGCTTTTAAACCAATTCCGGGAAGGTTTAAAGATTACATAGCTATGCCAAAAAACAATTTGTACAGATCATTGCATACCTCTGTGATTGGTCCAAGAGGAAAACCTCTTGAAGTTCAGATAAGAACAAGAGAAATGCATGAAATAGCAGAACACGGTCTTGCTGCGCACTGGAAATACAAAGAATCCGGCGCTTCTAAGAAAGCCAGCTCAAAAGATGCTGAAAAACTTACATGGCTGCGAAAACTGGTTGAAATTCAACAAGATACCAAAGATGCAAAAGAATACGTTGACAGCGTAAAACTTGACCTTTTTTCCGATGAAGTTTTTGTATTTACACCGCAGGGCGATGTGATAGATTTGCCTGCCAACGCCGTTCCGTTAGACTTTGCCTACAGAATCCACACCGAAATCGGTCATAGATGCATCGGGGCAATGGTAAACGGGAGAATCGTAACCCTTGACACCAAACTTAAAAACGGCGATATCGTTGAAATTCTAACAGGAAAACAACCAAAGCCTCGCCTTGATTGGATTAATATAGTTGCTACCAATCAGGCAAAAAGCAGAATTCGCGGATGGTTTAAGAAAAATCACAGAGATGAACATATTGCGCAGGGCAAAAGCAACCTTGAACATGAAATGACCAAAGCTGCTGTTGAAGAGCTTATCAGAGAAGGAAAACTTCTTGAAATCGCCAAACAAATGAATTATCAAGCGGAAGATGATCTTTTTGCCGCAATAGGCTACGGAGAAATTACACTTCAAAAAATCCTGAATAAACTTAAAGTAGACCAGATAGCGCCTAAAATTAAAATCTCTACAAAGGCATCAACCGCTAAATCCTCAAAAGCTATTGAAGGGCTTGAAGGGATGCTTCATCATTTCTCAAAATGCTGTTCTCCTGTTCCTGGCGAACCTATAGTCGGTGTTGTAACAAGAAGCCGCGGAGTAAGCGTACACAGAGAAGACTGCAAATCCCTTCAAATTGTTGACGGAGAAAGAGTTATTCCGATAGGCTGGAATCAAAAAGATTTAAATAAAACTTATGTTACTAAGCTTTATATAGAAACAATAGACAGAATAGGCATCTTTAAAGATGTTCTCGGCAAAATTGCAGACAGCAGAACCAATATTACACAGGCGACAATCAAAAGAAAAAGCAAAGATTTTTCCACAATAGAAATCGGGCTTGAAATTACAAATATAGAACATCTTAATAAACTTATCAGCAGTATAAATACCGTTAGCGACGTTGTCAGCGTAAAACGGCAGCAGTCAGGCGTTTTACACAAAAATAATATTAATTAAATTTCCTCTGTCATTGCGAGGCATTATACGTTTATAAAAAGCTTTTATCGTACTCACGAAGCAATCTTCCTAAATGGGGAATTGTCATTGAAATAGATTGCTTCGTAAGGTCAATTATTGTGTTTATAGTCAATTTTTGCCTCGCAATGACAATCCTAAAATTCAACTTTTGGAGAATCAATTCACCTGTAATCATTGTTAAAATGTAATAAACAGAAAATGAGGGGGAATATATTATGGCACATGATTTTTGGGATAAAGTGAGAGAAAGAGCTTATTTTAAATATAGAGCAAGAAAATCGTTAAATATTCCTGATGACGCGCTGGAAGACTGGGGACAGGCCTTTAGGGAACAGGTTATCGATGAAAGAATAAACGAAGAAGCTTATTTCCATTATTTAAAAGGTTGTCCCGATCCTGACGCTAATTGGCGAGAAGCTTATATGGAAATAAACGACAGAATCGGCTTCCTTGCTTTTCACCAACACATATCAAATATGAACAAGTCCTCAATGGAAAATTGGGTAGATGCTCAAAAAATTTATGTAAACAATTTCTAGCCGTCATTGCGAGGAGAGCTAAAAGCTCGACGCGGCAATCTAAAAAATAAAATTTGGATTGCTTCGCCTTCGCTCGCAATGACGAATTTGGCTTCCTCGCAATGACAGAGGTTATTTCTAGTATGTTTCCGCAAAAAGTTCATAATATGCTTTGGGATGAGTGCAAACAGGACAAATCTCGGGCGCTTTTGTCGCGGAGTGGACATACCCGCAGTTATTGCACTTCCATTCAACTTTGACATCTCTTTCAAAAACCCTGTTATTTTCCACATTGTATAAAAGTTTTTTATATCTGTCTTCATGGTGTATTTCAACTAAAGAAACTCTTCTGAAAGCGCTTGCGGCTAGAGGAAAGCCTTCTTCGTCAGCAACTTTAGCATAACCGGGATACAAAGTTTCCCATTCAAAATGTTCGCCTTCTGCTGCAGCTCTCAAATTTTCCATAGTGTTTCCATAAGCGGAAGGATAAGTTTCGGTAATTTCTATAGGATGTCTTTCCTCTAAACATTTAAAATATATTTCGGCATGTTCTTTTTCATTTCCCGCTGTTTCAAGAAAAATATCGGCAATTTGATTGTAGCCTTCTTGCTTTGCAATACTTGCGTAAAATGTATAACGGTTTCTTGCCTGTGATTCCCCTGCAAAAGCCGCCATTAAATTATGTTCAGTCCGAGTTCCTTTCATTGACTTTTTTTCCATGAGAGACCTCCTTTAATTATGTGTTTGCTTATTTTAAAACAAATAAAAAAAGATATTTCTGCCCGAGTGGATATAACTAATTGTCATTGCGAGGCAAAATATATGCATAAAGAAGTTAAGATTAATCTAACGAAGCAATCTTCTAAAATTCGTTGTTGTTATCAGGAAGATTGCTTCGTTGGTAAAATCACCATATTTACAGGCGCTAAATGCCTCGCAATGACAAATAAAAATTAATAATCGAAATCTACTTAAAGAACGACTCTAAATCGTTAAGCTGCTCGGCTTCCTGCTTAAGTTCAGTATAAATTTCAGCCAGATCCTCTTCGTTTAAACCTAGATGACTTAGAATTTCGTCATCAAAAGAATTTATACTAAAAAATCCATAATCGAGTATAAGATGCGAAAGAAGATTCCCCAAATAAACAACAGTAGTAAGGTTATGCTGATTTTTTGATTCCAAAGGCGAATGATGATAAAGAATAACATCAGAAATCATTTCAGGCAAATTCCAGCTTTCTGCAACAAAATGCCCGATATATTGGTGTGTAACATCACAATGTTTTTGTTCCACAGCTAAGACATCATTGCCAAAATGCGGAGCAGGAACCTCTACAAGAACTTTGACATAATTATCATGATCATACTGATCCAGTATAATCTTTCCTATATTATGAAGAATCGCCGCGCTGAAAATATGTTCATCAGGCTGAAAGAAAAGTTTCTGATAAATATTTCTTGAAGCAATTGCAGTAAGCAAAGAATGTTTCCAGAATTTTTTATAATCAAGACTTGTTGCTGTGCCTGATTTTGGTGCAAAAATCCTGAAAATGCTCGAAGAAAGCACAAGACTTTTTATCGTATTAAAGCCCATAATTGTAATCGCATGCTGAATAGAACTTATTTGCTTGGGAAATCCGTAATAAGCCGAATTTACCATTCTTAAAACCCTTGAGGTCAAACCCGAATCATGCGAAATGATCTTGCCAAGCTGAGCTGCGGACGATTTTGGATCTTGAACAAGCTCTGTAACCCTTGTCACCACTTCCGGCAAAGACGGCAAATCTCTTAATTTTTCTTTTATGGTTTTGGATTTTTTTTCTGCTTTTTGTTGAAAATTTAAAGGAGGAGCTTCCGTAAGTGAATAAACTTCTATCTCATGGCTTTTCAATTCCTGAATAATCCAGCTTCTTATGTCTTCTTCAATAGCCAACCTATCAAAAGTGTATACCAGAACTCCCGAAAACTTCTTTTCCGGCGCGCTGTTCATTAATTCAACAAGCGATTGTCTCATAGCAGGCTGACTATGATTTATTTCCGTATATATTTTTACAAGTTCCAGTCTGTTTTGTTCGCAAAAAGACTGTATTTTTTCCTGCTGAATTTTATTTTCAACATATTTATCAGTTTTTTCAGACTTGTAAGATATTACATAGCCAACTACGTTCATGTTTTGCACCAGCTCTAATATGGAATTAGAATTATACTTGAATGCTTATTAACAAAATAATCCCAGTTTATAGTATAATTCCTGTGTGTTAATCTATTCAACATTTATTTAATGTAGGAATAAAGGCTAATTATATGTCACTTACAGAAACAACAAAAGTAAAATTCGATCCCGGATTTTCACAATTTGCGACAGATTTTCCAAAAGAAGCTTATAGCTATCTTAATGAAATAAATGGTTTAAAACAAAACCATCAAAAGAAATTTGCTTTTACACATCTGGAAAGCCAAATTGTGCCTATAATAAAACAATGCGCTTCTTTTCAACTCGGCTGTATCCTCTGGGGAAGTTATCTTTTCTGGAAATACAAAAATGATGCAAGAGAAATTGAAGGAAATACAGTCATTTCTTTAAGTGAAGAAGAGAAGAATGCACTTAAATACAGCGATGAAATTGATTTTATTCTGGGATTTATTGACAAATTTGAAAAATCAGCCAAATTTTACCTGAAAAGATCTTCCCGAATAGATACTGCTTATATTAAATATTTTGAAAGTTATAAACAATTTGTGAAATTAAACGAAGATTTCAAAAATTTAAAATTCACAAATGAAATAAAACTTCCTGATGAAGTTGCTCATTTTGAACTTCATAGCGAACAAAAACTTGACGAATTAGAACAAAAAATTGACGAAATTATAAATTCGGGTAATTTAGAAAATATTTTGCATCTTGGTTTTTATAATTAAACAGAAAAACTTGATTAATGAAAGGTCTGGGCTTAATGGGATTTGAAAATTGCAGTATATGCGGAAAACTTTTTGAAAGGACAAAAAGTAATTTATGCCCTGCCTGCTATGAAATTGAATCTAAAAATATAAAAAAAATTACCGATTACTTTCAAATTTTTGAAAGAATGAAGACAAAATCATTTTCGGTGAAAGATTTAAGCGCTGTAACGGGAGTAAAAATCCAGGAAATAGAAAGACTTTATAGAACAAACAAGCTTAGAGGCTATACAGGTTTTATTGACCTGGATTGCAAACTTTGCGGAAATAATTTTAAACCAACCATGTTTTCTGGAGTTTTTTGTAAACCCTGCACCCAAAGAGTTGAAAAAGTTATTAAAGAGCTTAAAGAATCCGACAGAATTTTTGAAAAACAAATAGTTGAAGAAAAACCAAAGAAGTTCTAAAAACTAAAGAAAAAGAAGAATCTCCACATCAGAGCGGTATGCACGTAAAAGACGATTCAAAAAAAAGATTTGGATTTAAAAAAAATTAACAAATTGTAAATTTATGTAAATGTTACTACCCAAAAAGGTCAATTTTTTTATTTACGGTACTTTATCTAATTGGATAGAAGTCAGAAAGATATCGGAGATAAAAATATGATGAATAAGGTAGATTTAAGTATGCAAGCGCTAAAAGGTGATTTGCCATCGATTAAAAATACTTCCAGATTATCTTCTCCTCTAAGTTTTGGAATCAATGAAGATCAAGAAAATAAAGATATATTAGAACTTACTAAAAATAATGCTGAAGAACCTGCAAGAAAATTTAGTTTTAATAAAGCACTGCAAAGCTTTGGAGATGGATTTATTTATGTAACTCTTACATCAATAGTAGTTGTTAAAAATCTGCTTAAAAAAGTGCCTGAACTTGGCAAACCTTTAGTAGCAGTAACTGCCGGGTTAGGTTTATACAATATAGGCAAAGGGCTAATAAAAATAGTTCAAAATAAAAACAATCCTGAATCACAAGAAAAAAGCTTCTTTGATATCGGAAAAGGTGCTTCTATAACAGCACTTGCCGGTAAATGTTCCAACAATGCTCTTAATGCAGGCAAAGATGCCGAAACTATTGCTTCAGCCGGTAAGCTTAACTGGGTTCAAGGAATAATTAATTGCGCAAAAGAAACTCCGGCTGCTCTTATATCCAGTTACAAAACAATTTCAAATAATCCAAAAGAGCTAATAGGAGCTGTATTGCCTGCGCTTCCTAAAAACATTAAAGACGGGCTTGAAGCATTATCTCCCGGAGTTGCGACTGCAACTGATATTAATATAGATGCAAGTGCAGCGGATCCAAATGTTCTAGGAGCAGAAAGCGTACTTACAGTTGTTCAAGATCAATTTAAAAAAAATGATTCTATAGAAAACTAATAACAAATAAAAAATTTAATAACCCATGATTACCCGGCAAGTATAAACAAAAGAACACTTGACCGGGGTTTTTATGAGCCATATCATGAATACAACTTTCATGAGGTTTTAAGTCATGCATAACAAAAAACTATCAGAAGAAGAACTTTTTAATCCCAAATTTGACAAAATAGGCTATATTCAGGTTTATACAGGAGATGGCAAAGGAAAAACCACAGCGTCACTCGGATTAACAATGAGAGCTTTAGGCAGAGGATGGAAAGTTCTAATTGTTATGTTCGCTAAAGGCGGAAATGGATATGGCGAATTATTTTCCTTCAGGGAACTCAGCCCAAAACTTATGAACCAGTTAAAAATAATTCAGGCGGGATTAGACAGAATTGTTTATAAAAATACTGTGTCAGAAGAAGATAAAAATGCTGTAGATTATGGATGGAAAGCCGCAAAACAAGCTGCGATGTCAGGAGAATTTGACCTTATTGTGCTTGATGAAGCCAATATTGCTATAGAACTAGGCTTAATAAGCCTTGAAGACATGAAGAGTTTTCTTAAAAACAAACCCGCTTCTCTTGAAATTGTTCTTACAGGCAGACATGCCCATCCTGAAATAATAGAACTCGCGCATCTTGTTTCAGAAATAAATCCGGTTAAACATTATTGGGATATTGGCGTTACAGCCCGCAAAGGCATTGAATACTAAACTATTGAAATAACAAATTAAGACTTTTTGGATATTCAATTATTAATTTGAATACACCTGTATTCCCGAGAGAGTAAGAAAATTATTAATAAATGTAAAATATATAAAAACCGAAAATATAGCTGTTAGTTTTTTTAAAATTTGGGCATCTTATAGATATATAGAGGTTGCAGATTATTTAAAGGATTATAATGGCTAGAATTATAATTGTTGATGATTCTACTGTCCAGCGGACTATTCTCAAGAAATTTCTTGAAAAAGAAAATCATGATATTGTTGGCGAAGCCAATAATGGACAAGCAGTATTAGGCTTATATCAGGACTTAAAACCAGATATTGTTCTTCTTGATATTGTTATGCCTGATGCCAACGGGATTACTATTTTAGATCAGCTTATGCATTATGACAGAAATGCAAATGTTGTTATGTGTTCTTCTACAGCCTTGCAAAATGTCATAATCGAATCAATTCAGCTTGGCGCAAAAGGTTTTCTTGTAAAACCGATAACTGTCGACACTCTTTTAAAAACCGTTAACAGAATTATGGAAATGAGTAAAAGCATTAACGGGGGGTAAAAAAAAATAAGTCTTGCATTGCAATTATTAATAAATGTAAATATTCTATAAAAATTTATAATATTGATGTTAGTTTTCTTAAGAAATTGTGTATATAGATAAAATAGAGAAGTCACAAATAGCGTTTAAGGATTGAAATG
>Ga0209417_1006689_pt1 | contig 11614 bp, 28 predicted proteins | sample RifGroF2_FD_184002 | JGI IMG/M metagenome (GOLD analysis project Ga0209417, IMG submission 184002) | Groundwater microbial communities from Rifle, Colorado, USA - Groundwater F2 (SPAdes) (version 2) | ecosystem: Environmental > Aquatic > Deep subsurface > Groundwater | place: Rifle, Colorado... | reverse complement strand
TGCTTGATTAGCTCTTGGAGTAAGTCGCTCATGGGGTGTCCTTATCTCAAGCAGAGACGCCTAACTCGTGGAGTTTCTTGCGCAGCATAGCGATCATTTCCCGCTGGGCCTGAACCTCGTGATTATTCGCCTCAGTCATGGTTTTGTTTTCACTGCGAAGCATGTCGATTGCTTCCTGTAGGGTATTGGCGAATCTGTGGGCCGAACCCAACTCGTATTCCGCCCACTCGATATTGGCGATTAAATCCAGCACCACGTCGGCTGTAAAAGTCGGTTGGGGTTGAACCGCCGTGTATGCGGTCAGCGCCCGGTTCCTGATTTCTTCTCGTTGCTTCCTGGAGATCATTTGTCACCGCATTCTTTCAGCGCCTCACGCGCAATGTCATAACCGTCTGGTGTTAAGCGGAAAATCTCGGCGCTATCGCCGTTGAAGTCCCAATTGACCGTGTTAGCGTACTTCTCCAGCGCCGTTCGCAGCCGTTCGATTTCGGCGTCTTTGTCAACTACTTGCGCTTGCGGCTTTGACCGCGAGACAAGCTGTACCCCAACCGCGTAACCATTCGCCTCGGCAATGGCTATCAAGTCGCTCAGCGTGGCTTTCTTTGGATTGATCTTCTTTGTCACTTATCACCGTCCAGTGCTTTTTGCGCGAACTCCCAGGGGCGTACAACTTCACCGTCCGGGGCGTTCCCGACGTAAAAGTTGATATGCGTCCCGGCAGCAATGGCTAAATAGCGTTTTGGCGAGGCCAGTTGTTCAAGCGCAGCCCTCGTCCGCTCAATCTCTTTTCTCGCCTCTTGCAGCTTCTCGTAATGCGTACCGCTCATCCCGGCCAGCCATGCACTCTCGGCGTTCTCTCGCATTTCTTCGGGCGTGCTTGCCAATTGGACGTTCAACTCTCGGATTGTGCCCATTTGCTCAACGGACATTTCCGACAGCCGTTCGATCTGTCCCTGCATGGATTTCAGCCGGTCATAATCGCCCAGCACCCCCATGATATAGCCGGTGTCGAACGTGTCATACTGTGGACGGTCAGGGTGTTCCTCGCGGTAGCGCATCCGGGCGATGTCAATATCTTCCTCGTTCTCGCCCGCGTCGTGACCGGCGTTATATTCGTCTACTTCTTCGCTGTTGCTTTTGAGTAGGGCGGCATGAGCGTTCTTCAAAGTATCAATCTCTCTGTTTGCCAACCGCAACAGTTCGTAATGATAATTGTCGTCTTTCTGTACATAGGTGTGCTGATTTTTCAGCCCCAACGTCGCCTCAATACTTCTAATCAACCCGGTGCCGTGATTACGCAGAGTGCTTATTTCGTCTTGCATTTCTTTGAGACGTTGATAGTGATCCATGTCGCTCTTGCGCAGGGTATCAATTTGTTCTTCCAACTTGTCGTTCGCGTCGCTCATGGCTTATCCTCTTTTCTTGCGTATATCGCCCGCTGAACTTTGCGATAGTCGCCCATCGCTTTTGCCGCCTGAGTTGCCAGGGCCAGGGCGTTCTTACCCACGTTCTCGTTCGCCAGCACTTCCAGGCAGTGAGGGCATGGCTCTGTTTCGCTCTTGTTTTGCCCGGCAAAACAGATCGGGCAGCAATTCCAACCGCCGTTATAATCTTCAACCGGACAGGGGGTAGTAACTTTGCCGGTTCCGTTGCAGGTCGGGCAGTCGTAAGAACGCGCTAAAATGCCACACCAAAACGATCCCAACCGCTTGTTTCCGAGGCAAGTAGGGCAAGTTTGGGGCTTGCCAATTAGCGCAACCGCCTCCCGACTTTGGGCTAAGTTTTGGGCGTGATAGTCAACTGTGTCGCTCATGCGATCCCCTCTATCTTGCGGAAGGTGTCAATCGCCGCCGCCAGATCGGGGCCGCGATATTCCGTAGTGCTCTCTTTGAGATTGTCGTCATCGTCCCAAAACGGCCCGTCTGTTTCGTCGTCGTACCAGGTCATGACCTCCCATGCCCCATTCAGCCAAAACATGCGGGCGATATTTCCCTCAACAACTGTCGTTTTGCTTTGCAGCAGGTCAACCAGCGCCTGCGCCGAATCAACTTCGGGGGTAATAGTGTTTTCGCTCATGGTCTTTTTGTCCTCTCTTTGAAAAACTGAATAATTGCCGCTGCCAGTAAACCTGTTGTAGTGATTTGCGCCGCTGGCAGCAAGCCCGGCGCGATTGATTAGGTACTATGATTATACCCTATTCAAGATAGGTGTCAAGCGATTGGTGAGGCGCGGGCGTAATCAGCACCCGCTGTACGTTTCTTGCCGCTTCACGTTCCCGCTGAACTTCAACGGGCTTGACTTTCGACACACCCAAGATCAGCGTAATCCGCTGGGCAGCAGCGCCTTTGGTCAAGCCGGCTTCGTAAGCGCCCAACCGCCTGAGCATATTTTCCTGCCGCTCGGTTGCCGGCTCTTTGCGCCAGTCTTTTTTCTTCGAGGCCAACTGCGCGTCCTCGTAATCGGCCCCGATCCCATCCGCCGCCCGTTGCGCCGATGTCAAGTCGGGGAACTCGCCTCTTTCTAACACGCCGCCAATCGTAACCAGGTATAACCGGTACATTCCCAGGTAGCGGGCCAGCGCCTCCTGTCCCGGCGTCAATCCGGTCATGCGCCTGAGACTCTCCGCTTTCGCCAGGCGTTCGGTATCGGGAATAACCAGCACCAGGGTGTTGTCTCTGTCCAGGGTGGTGACGGTGTAAACGCCGTCGCTAACCCAGGCCAGGGCGTGCGCTTTCATGTAGTCTAAAACTTTCATCTGGATTTCGGCGGGGTCAATGTCGCCGATAGACTCTCGCATCACCCGGAAGCCGTATAACATGCCCTGTTTCTCGGCTTTCTCTACCGCTTTTTTCTCTTTCTTGTCCAGCGGACTGCCCTCTAAAACGTCGCCTACGCTCATAAAGTCGCGGGCGTTCTTGGGCGCAAAGTCAATAATCAGGCAGTCGTCTTTGCCGGGGTGAGTGCGCAGGCCGCGCCCGATCTCTTGAATAAATGTCAAGTCGCTGCCGGTTGGGGCCACGCGCACAATGCAATTGGTCGCCGGGTCATCGTAACCCTCAACCAGCAGGTAGCAATTCCAGAGCGTCTGTATCTCGCCCCGTTCATAGCGTCCCAAGATAGCCGCCCGTTGATCGGTTGGGGTAGTGCCGTCAATCGCCTCGGCTTTGATCCCGCGTGAGCAGAAATAGGCGGCGGTGGCGTGCGCCTGAGCGACTGAGGCGGTAAAGCCGATGGTCTTACGATTGGCGGCCAACTCGCTCCACTTCTCGAAAACGATTTCGAGAATGTTGTCCGCGGAGAGCAACTGCCCCAGCGATTGATCTTCCGGCTCGCCTTCCTCTCCCGGCTCCAGGTCTTGCGCTTGCGCTTCAAACGGTAGTGTAAACCCCAGGGCATTGAACGGCACAAGCGCACCTTCTCGAATGGCCTGTTGGATTGAATAGCGGTAAGATAACTTTTTTAGGACGGTACCCAACCCAACGTTGTCCGTGCGCTTTGGGGTGGCAGTGCAACCCAACATTTTAGGCCCGCCCATTGCTTCCAGCACTTTCAGGTAAGTGGAGGCTACCAGGCGGTGACTTTCATCACAAATAAGATAGTCAATATCCCCAAACTGCACAATCTCTTTGACCCGCTGGCAGTTGCCGGAGACCAGCGATTGAACGGTGGCGATAATGATCTGCGCCGAACAGTCGCGCCGTGAAGCCATCACTACACCCATTTTTAGCGCCAGGTGCGGGTACATGGCCTCGGCCCGGCGAATGGGTTGGTAGATCAACTCTCTCCGGTGGGCAATGACCACGATCCGGGCGTCGGGTTGCTCTTGTAGAATCCGGTCAATCGTTGATAGGAAAATGACCGTCTTGCCGGTGCCGGTTGCCGCCATCAGCAGCAGCCGGTCAATGCCACTGGCCCAATCTTTGAAGATTGAGTCAATGGCCTCGATTTGATAGGGGCGAAGTGAAACTGTCATAACTTGTATTATCCTCTTGTAATAGAGTTTATCATAATCAAGTTTAGAAGTCAAGACCGCAGGAAAACAAAAGCGACCCCCGTTCCCGCCAGGGACAGGGGCCGCTATACCGCCGCTTGCCAAACGAGGGGCGACTGGACTAGTTTACTACAGCCGGCGCAAATACTCCATAACCAGCCGGCCCAACTTCGAAATAGAGACAAACCCGCCGCGGCTAACTTCAATCACGCCGGCAGATTTCAGGGCGTACACTTCTTCCTCGCTCAGTGGCATGTCAAAATCCAGGTAATCGGCAGTGAGGTAAACCGGCTTGTGGTCGGGCGATGGAGAGCGGTGCAATTCCCCGCCTATTTCCAGGAAACCTAAGACGGTGGACGCTTTTATCAAGAGTTGGTGATGATCTGCGATAACTGCATTGATCGGGAACTGCTTGCGGAGGTTCTCGACTGCCAGAGCGTCTGTCATCCAGATCGGCTTGCTGGCGATTTCCCAACCTCTGCCTCTTGGCTCCCGGCGTAGCTCGATTGTGTCCGAGTATCTTATTGGCAGTGCCTCTCCAACAAAAGCGTCTAAACTGGCGGGGCGATAGGCTGGGAAGGCCAGGTAAGACGGATAGTCCAGGTGCTTCCAGTAGGCGTCCAGGATCGGGGTCAACCAGTCGGGGAGAATCATGGGATTGGCTCTTTTCGTTTCGGGGCGAACGCGATAGCGGTCAGGTGCCAAACAAACATTTTATTTTCAATCTCTCTGTAAATTGACAGTCCAATGTCAAAATTCATGGCGCCCATTCCTCTGGCAGCGCGAAAGACGATATTCAGCAGCACAAAAATGCGGCCTGAGACAAACTCGGTGTCTCTGTTGACGGCATCTAAAACCCTATCTCTACGCTCAACAATCTTTGTTCCAAGAGAGTTGTTGCCAGTCAAAAAGACAGGATCGAAAACTTTAGCGCCTCGCACGTGGGCCTCTGTGATTTGAGTATCGGTGTTATCAACGTGGATCAGCAGGATTGTCACTTCTAATCCTCCATCGCCTCTTGAAACAACTCTCCAAATTCAGAGTGGTTCTTGAGAGTAAAGCCGTGTTCTTGCGCATACATCAACGCCTTACGACACTGCACGATCTTTGCCTTAGCATACAGCAATTCCCTATGATACGACCTTATCTCTGCCCGATTCTTCTCTAATTCCGCTTCCAGTTCTGCGATCCGCTTTGCCGGCAATTCGTCAACCGGATAGACGCCGCTCAAAAACCGATAGACCTGGCCGCAGCCGGGACAAGTGGTCGGCTCGGTGTTGACAATCAAATAGGTGCCGCAAGAGCATTTCACTTGGGCCGATTCGTCCTCAGCCCAAACGAACTCAACGATCTTGCTCACTTCGCACTCTCCGCTTGAATTTTTGCAACGGCGATCAACAGGGCCACAGACAGGATAAAGAACGGGAAAGACAGGCTCATATGTCCCGGTTGTTCCTGAAAGAAAACCACCCAACCAAGCGTCATGAATATTCCAGCCGCGAACGAAAAATACAAGTCGGATTGTATCCGCGTCAGCAACTGCCAGATCGTTTCGCTTGCCTGATCTTCGGTAGGTTCGTTGCTCAACTCATCAATTCTCAGCAGGGCGGCGTTCCAGTTATCCATCAGTTCGCCGCGAACGTAAACGTCATAGCCTCTGAGATAGGTGTCGTTCCACAAGATAACGATCTTATCTGCTTTCCCTGGAATAATGACGTGCGTCGTGGTGCGCCGCCTATCGTCTGGACAGGCGTAGTGGTAGGGTTTCAGCAGGTCGGGCAGTTTGGTTGTTCTGATTGCAAATAAATCGTCAGACTCTTTCGCTTTCTCTGCTTTCAGCGCAGCAATGTGGTCGTCAATTTCGCTCATGGTTCCTCCTAAAATGGCGGGCAGTATTCGTGCGCCGCATGGTTTATCTCTCGGCCAAAAATCCAGCGTGTCTTACCGCAACCGGCGCAAGGCGAGTGGATAAAATAATCCAGTCTCCGCAGGCCGTCACAGAGACGCCGCAAGGTGTTGACGGTGCGCTCAACAATCGCCGGGTGGGGCGGGTCGAACTCGGCGTAGTGTTCCGGCAGGCAGCAGCGCCGGCAATATTGGTCGCGGTGCCCCTGTTCCCAATCGTGGCCCAACCACCAGCAGAGGCGGTTCATAAGCCGGCCTCTTTCAGCGCCGCTTGTGCTTTGGTCGCCGCAAGCGGCTCGGATGCGTGATTGGCAATTTCGGCCAGCGCCGCCTGCATGGTCAGGAATGCCGCCGCGATACTGTTGTAGGTGGGGCAGTCGGGGTTATCGCAGCCGACCAGTTTTCGCCAGTCGGATTTGATCTCAACAACGTGTCCCGATTTGCAGAAGCCGCAGCGGGTAGGGGATTTGACGGTGGTCATTCGCGTTCTTTCAACTGCCACTCTTGCAGCCCCAGGCGCTCGTCACACCTCCCGGACACAACGCACATTGCCCATACCGTGGCGACTATAACCACGCATACTGGGACAGCGCAGGCCAGCACTAACAAGACAACGGATTCTGTTTGCATATCAATTCTCCTTTCGTAACTGTTCGGTCATTGTGGCAACTTGCTCTTTCAGGCGCTTTACTTCGGCCTCCAGTCGCTCTGTCTTTTCTTGACTGCTTTCTCGGAACGGATACTTGGCGGCGTATGTCAGGCATCGCTTACAGGTGGCGGGGCCGGCAACCTGCTCCGCTCCGGGTTTAGCGTGGAAGTCACAGACGGGCCGTTCAACCAGGGCATAGTGAACTACTTTGCTGTTCGGGTATTTTACGGTTTTATATGGCATGTTCGGCCTCCAAGTCTGATATTCTCTTGTTCAGCCGATCAATTTCTGCTTTCAGTCGCTCGATTTCAACTGCGTTGTTCTCCATCGTCTCTCCGGCGATAACAACAAGATGGCGCAGCCGGATAAGTTCCTCGCCGTGAGTCATCATCGTTTCACCTCGTAACCAACTACCCAAACCCAGGGGTTGACTTTGCTCTCGAACCCCCGCTTGCCGTTCAGCTTGTCCCAATAGGCCAGAAAGTGTTCCCGGTCAGCAAAGCCCTCTCGCCGGGCGTCACTGTCAGTGATAGCCAGCAGCCGCTCAACTCGAACCTCTCTGATAATCAGCGCCAGGCGTGAGAGGAAGCGGGGCATGAAGATTGACGGCAGGGTGCGAACTTTCCACTGCCAGAGCGTGGGATAGTTATATTTGGTCAGGACGGGCTTCTTATCGGCGGCATAGGTGACAATATCTTGCTGCCCGTCCCAGACAGGAATAAGCGCCTCTTTGCCGTAGGTCGAATCGCCCACTTTGCCGTAGGGACAGCGAACGCCAAGATCGTTGGCGTAATGTTCTACGTACTTCGCTTTGTCGGGGTCGCTGTCAATATCCCAACTGCAAAAGACGAACCCGCCAGCGGAAGTCTTTATCACGCTCTTGAAAGACTCGTGTTCTTCCAGGATCATGGCTTGCTTTCTCGCTTTGTTAAAGTTGGGAACGGTGAACCCGACAACCCGCCGCGTCATGTCTTTGCGGCCTTCGAGATTGGCGATCACCATATCAGCGGAGAACGGAATGCCGCTCATGGTCGGGCCCTTCGCATGAAAGTGTCAAATTCTTCCTGAGCAATACGCAGATTTGCATACGCATGCCCTCCCGGATTTTTATCGTTGTACTCAATCGGGTAGAATGGCGACATACGTTCTACCCGGCGATTGACCAGGATGTATTCAATCGTCTGGTCGCCGTCCGGGTCTAATTCCGATTTTGCCTCAATGAGTAGATCAATGATTTGACTCAATTGGCGCATGTCGTCGTCGGTTACTTCGGCCCACCCCCCATTGGACGGGCGGCGATCTTTTAGGAACTGTTTTACCAGTCGGTTGATATCGTCGTTTACGCTCATGGTCGGGCCTCCAGCACGCGCAGCAACTCATCGCGCTTGTCAAGCAATCGAATTTGTCTCAATGCGCCTTCTGTAGCGACAAACTGAGTAAGTTCGTCAATCAGGGCCAGCGCACCTTCGGCGGCAATAGTCAAGCGCAGTATCTCTAGATCGGCGTGTGCATGATACGATCTTCCGCCCGCGTTGAAGCGGTGACAGGCGTCGGCGGGGCTGTTCCCGGCGTAGCCCATGATATTACAGGTCATGCAGACCGCATTGTGAACATCGTTGCGCTCCCACAGTTCTACGGGTTGACGGCAACCAGGACAGAGAGGGGTGTTCATGGCTTTGCCTCTTTGACAACTCGCTTTTCGTCGTCACACATGGTGCAGCGCATACGCACCCATTGTAAATCTTCGGGCCAGTCACTCACCGGTTGGTAATCATGATCACCGCCATTCAGACAGTCGGCTTTGTACTCGGTATAGGTCGGGTAATATTCGATGGTGTAGACAAAAGTCTTACCACACTTGCGACAGGTCGCCTCAATGGTGACGTCCGGCTCGTGTTCGTCATCGTTTGGGTCGGTTTCTTTTCCACAGTAGGGGCAGGTGAGTTGGCTCATTTTGCCTACTCCCAGATACTCTTGATGGGCTTCTTGAAATAAAATTCAGGCGTTTCTTTACGCTTCTGTTCTTTAATCAACTTGTCGTTTTGTTCTTTTTTGTATTCTTCCAAATCTTCCTCAAGTTTCTTCTTTGCGTTTTCCGGGCTATTTATCATTTCCGGTGTAGAGGCGACTTCAATAGCGGCGGACAGCGTGGGCGCCAGCTCATGGTCTCGTTTAGTCCCAAAATGGCCCGCTCCCAGGTGGTAAACAAAACTCTTGTAGTAAACCGCGCCAAATATAATTTCCCGCTTATCGAATACAGTCGCCCCGTCTAGTGTAGTCGACTCTGTAACTTGAATATAAATTTCAGCAAGTCCAGGGATTTTCAAATATCCATCAACTACTAACTCGCAGACGCGTCGATAAACAATAGACGAATCGTTGCTATTGACGTCTTTCGAGAATAGCGCCCTTCCCCTCACGGTGTTCAAGTCGAGAAACTCCCGCAGTCTGGGGTCGGTTTCGTCAATGATCTCGTACAAGATTTTGGCGTTCTTCTCGCGATCTTCTTGCGCTTTTTTGAATGCGATATCAATTGCTGTTTGTGCGTTCATTTTGGCATTTCCTCTTTCTTGACAACCCTCAGCGTCTTTTCTTTCCCGTTCTGGGCCGCAACCACCACCTTGACTGCCTCTGCCAGCGCAGCGCGTGCGGCCTCGGTTCCGGGCTTGACCTCTTTGCTAACCAGGTCATAAACCCATTCGATCTGCCAGCCCATTTTGTCGTTGACCGTCTGCTTGATGGTGGCAATGGTCTTGTCGATCCGGCGCCAGCCCCATTCCATGCCAATCGGCGGAACTTCCAGCCCCAGGTGCAGGGCCAGCGCGCCGATGGTCAGGTAATCTCGCCTCGCGGCGTCTTTATTGGCGATCCCGGTCACTTTGTGTACAAAATTGCTCATGGTTTGTTCCTCCGCTTTGATTATACCACAATCAAGAGACTAATTGAGATTGACTTGCGGCCACAATTTGACGGCTACGCCAGAGTCTCGAATATGGATCAGGACAGGCGATTGCAGGCGCATGAATACAGCCGCGGCGTAACCGGCAGGGGTGTCAAGATAGTCGTGGAACTGCCGCCTGTTGCCGCGGAACTCTTTCAGCGTCTCGCCATTAGTGTTGTTGAACTCAGCGCCGGGTACGTTTCGGGCCGGTTCAATCTCCGTGGTGTAGAGAAAATATTTGGGGTGGTTGATCTTCACTTTTGGGCCTCCGCTTTCAAACATTTATCGCACCATTCGTAGACCTCGCTTGTGCCGTAGTCGCTGGTATGACGGGTGCGCCGTCTGTAATCTTCCCATTGCGCCAGGGTGAAAATTCCTCTCACGTGAAAGCGCACTTTGCACTCAGGACAGACGGCGTCATAATTGACATGGCGGGCGATAGGCGATTCTTTCTTTGTCACTTTCGCCCCCACTTCCCGGCGCGGCATTTCTGGCGTCGTTTAGTCCAGTTATGGCGGCGCTTGCCGTTCCGCTTTCTCTCCCGTGTCCACCAGGGCAGGCGATATTCCCGCAGCAGCTTACCGAACTTATCCACGGTGAAAGCGGTGGTTTTAGAATCGCCCATTGCCCAATCTATCCCCAGGATAGCGCGGGTCAGCCCGTCAATCGCTTCGGCCATTTTTCGCCCCGCCTCTATCCATGCCTCTGGGTCGATCATCGCAGCGGCTTCGGCCAGGGCGTCGGCTCCGGGCGTTCCAAACGAGTAACCCTGCTTGACGGTGTTCGCGGCTGGTTGCGCTTCACTGTCCCATGACGGCGATCCGTTGGCGGCGTTCACGAACGGGTTGTCGGCTAACATGGCTTTCGCCAGCGCCCGGTTGAACTCGCTGGCGTCGGCTTCGATCAGTACCCGCAGGCGCTCCGCTGTTTCGGGTGGAACGGGTACGGGGGTCAGGATTTCTTCGAGTTTGTTTTCGGTTTCGTCCATTGTCAGCCTCTCACAAGCCAGGAAATGTGATAATCGGTAAAGTCGGGGTACTTGTTGGTGATGTAATTCTTGAAGCGTGTCGCCTCGGAAATGTCCCAGGCTTTGATCTGCAACGTGTCGTAAACCCCCGCTTTGACCATGCTAACGGCAGAGTCAATGGCGGCGGTGTCACGCAGCCAGCGTTCGGCGGCGTCAGTGAGGATTTCGATAGGGTGGTTCATGGCTTCGGCTCCCGGCAGTTGTGGATCAGGTCGCCGTGCTTTGAGATTATTTCTTTGTTGCAGAACCGACAGACATATGCCATATTTACGCCGTCAGTAAAAATAGTTCCGCCAGGGCGGGGGTTTAGAAACATTCTCTCTGCGATATAGTCAAACTCACGCTCTACCTGATATTCGTGCTGAGTTTTCGGGGGTGGCGACAGTCGCTCTTGTGCCGCGGCGATTCGCTCCAACGCGTCGGCAATTCGCTTCAAGTCTGTCACTTGTCACCGTCCATTAGCGCCGGGTCAAAGTCGGCGGGATCATAGTCGCTTGTAATGCTTATGCAGAGTTGGAATGCCTCGATTAGCAGCTTTTGTCCGTTCTCCCAGGCGTGCGGAGAGCGGTCATTTTCATGCCATGATTTCGCCGCGCCGATCATTGTTTGCACTTCGGATATGGCGATCAACATGCGGCGGACTTCGCCTCTCGCTCTTTTGGTCATTCTTGCCCCCGATAGTTCCTCTCGTTCTGCGCTCGGATTGCCAACTGCGCCGCTTCGGTAGTGCTGCCGCAGTCGGCGGTGACTTTGCCGGGGTGGGCCTCGATGACGAACTTGCCGCCTCCCCAGGTGGTCTTGACGTGTTGGCGGGCGTCAGTGATGGTCATTGCCATGACCGCAACCGTCCAGCGGGGGTGGGTGCCGGGGATTTCGTTGAACAGAAAGCAGCGGTGGAGAGGGGTGGTCATTCGCTAACCTCTTTCGCCCAGGAGGGCGTCTCTTGCAAGCAAACCCACAAAAACACGTCCTCAGCGATTCCCGTTTTCGCTTCCAGAACAACCGATAGGCCCAACTCTCGCATTAGCCCGATCTCTTTCCAGGAATAAAAGTGGTTGCGCTTGACCACCTCGAACTCAATCATAACGTTTGCCAATTTCG